>Ga0066395_10000018_pt1 | contig 49315 bp, 34 predicted proteins | sample PanSoiPlot1MoBio_FD_61218 | JGI IMG/M metagenome (GOLD analysis project Ga0066395, IMG submission 61218) | Tropical forest soil microbial communities from Panama analyzed to predict greenhouse gas emissions - Panama Soil Plot 1 MoBio | ecosystem: Environmental > Terrestrial > Soil > Tropical... | reverse complement strand
TTGATGGTGCGGTCGGACGCGACCTCTTCTTCATTTCCATGTCGGTCGATCCGGAAAACGATACGCCGGAGAGGATGAAGGCATTCGCCGACGCGTTCGACGTCGGACCGGGTTGGCTGTTTCTGACCGGAAAGGTGGCGGACATCAGAGCGATCAATTATAAGCTCGGCGACCGCAGCGACCGCAATTTGAGCGATCATCGCAACGAAATCGTGCTCGGCAACGATGCCGGAGGGTACTGGCAACGGGCTTCAGTGTTCGGCGATCTCGACAGCCTGGTCATATCCATTCGCCAAATGAATCCGGTGTGGCTGAACGAGGAGCGTCCCCCGCAACGTGAACAAGTGGCGGATATAAAAAGGTACATAATCACCGACGACCAGCCGGGTCAGATCTTGTTCAAGAAAATATGCGCGCCCTGCCACACGATCGGCGTCGGGAATCGCGTCGGACCCGACCTGCGCGATGTGACCGCCCGGCGCGATCGCACTTGGCTGACGAGTTTCATCAGGAACCCCAAGAAGATGTTCGCCGACAAGGATCCGATTGCACTCGCGATGGCAGAAAAATTCCCCGGCGTGCGCATGCCGGTCTTGGGGATCAGCGATAGCGATGCAGAGGAGCTGCTCTCCTATCTGGACGAGCAATCGGCACGCATCGTCGACACAGCGCCGGGAAGCGCTCCGCGGGCTTCCCAGGGCAACCGCCAGCACCACCAGCACTGACCTGCGTCGCGACCGTGGCCGGGTGTTGGAGCGGGCCAGCCGACGACATCCTCACTTAGGAGACTCTGAATAATAACTGCTACGGTTACGGCGGTCGCGGCCTGATGGTGTAGTTCCATTCAGGATGGAACTGATCACCGGTGATGTCGAGAACTGTCCCGTATTTTCCGCCTCTCACTTTTGGGGTGCACTCCACCCCCTCACGGCTCTGCCTTGATGTTCGCCTCCTGGATCACCTGCTTCCACCGCGCGACCTCAGGCCCGATCATCCTGGCGAATTCCGCCGGCGTGTTTGCCACCGGCACGAAGCCCAACGTCGCCAGCCGCTCCTTCATGTCCGGAGTCGCGAGCGCGGCGACGATCTGGCGGTAGATAAGATCGACGATCTCGCGCGGCGTTCCGGCTGGCGCCAGGACGCATTGCTGGGTGTCGGCCTCGATGCCGGGATATCCCGCTTCCACGATGCTCGGCACATCCGGCAGGGCGCCGGATCGCGTGGTGCTGAGCACCGCAAGCGCGCGCATCTTGCCTTCCTTGACCAGCGGCACCGCCGGCGAGAGCACCACGAAGGAAATCGGCGTGTGCCCGCCGAGCGCGGACTGCAGCGCCGGCCCGGAGCCGTTGAACGGCACCGAGACGAGATCGAGCCCCTGCGCGTGTTTGAACATCTCGCCCGAAAGATGCGGCGTGGTGCCGACCCCGGAATGGCCGAAATTGTATCTGCCCGGATTGGCCCGCACCAGCGCCACCAGCTCGCTGACCTTGTTGACCGGCAGCATCGGGTTGACCGCCAGCAGATTGGGCGCGTAGGCCGCGATGGTGATGGGGACGAAATCCTTTTCCGGATCGTAGGGGATTTTCTCGTAGAGCCCCGGATTGACCATGAAGCTCGACGACACCACCGCGAGCGTGTAGCCGTCCGGCGCGGCGCGCGCCGCGTTGCCCATGCCGATATTGCCGCCGGCGCCGCCCTGGTTCTCCACATAGAACGGCTTGCCGAACTGGTCGGAGAGCTTCTGTCCGATCAGGCGGGCGAAGATGTCGCTTGGACCGCCGGCCGCAAACGGAACGATGATGCGCACAGGGCGACTCGGATAGGCGCCGGTGCTGGAAGGCGTTTGCGCCGGCGCCGCGTTTGCGACGAAGAGGGCGGCAGCGGCGAGGAGGAACCGAATCAAAGCGGAGCGATTGCGTGTAGCGGCAGTCTTCACCTCTCCTCGCTTGCGGGGAGACGTCGCTCCCGCCCTGTCCTCTCCCGACGGGGGAGGACAGGGTGGGAGCGGGTGAGGGGGCCTCTCCGCGAGTCTGAGCTTGTGGAGAGGCCCGCTCACCCGACCCTCTCCATAGCCCGTCGAAGGCGGGCGCAAACGCCCTGATGGCAAGCGGGGAGAGGGAGAAGACGCGCCGCGCCGAATGCGTTCGCCTTGAGGATGAACAACCATTTCGTCATGGACCGCGCTTTCAACGCAGACGCTCACACACCGAAAATCCTGGCATACCGCGCCTTGATCTCCTCGCTTTGCGCCAGCACCAAGGCGGGATCGGCTTTGAGCAATTTGACGGCCGAAAGCGGCGCACGACCGGGCCGGTCCTTGACGAGTCCGTGAAACGAGCGATGCGCGAAGGCATCGACGAATACCTGCTGGGCCTCAGCGCTGAACATGAAACTTTGAAACAGGCGCGCCGCATTGGGATTAGGGGCATTGCGAAAAATCCCGCATCCAACGATGATCAAGGGGCTGCCCTCAACCGGGTTGACGGCCTCGACCGGCTGCCCCTGTGCTTTGAGCAGCGCCAGATTGTAATCATTGCCTTCGGTCATGACCGCTCGCTCTCCGACCTGAATCTTCTTCGGCGGATCGGCAGCGGATTGCACCTGCATGATCCGCTGTTGACCGAGCTTTTCCAGGTAGGACCAGCCGAATTCTCGCACCAGCAGATAAGTCACGGTGAGGATCGCGCCGCTATAGGACGGATGGGCCTTGACGAGCTTGCCGCGCCATTTGGGATCAAGCAGATCGGCGTAGCTTTTCGGGGCGTCTTCGGGTTTAACCAGGTTGGTGTTGTAGCCGATCACTTCGAGCCAAGCGCAGACGGTAGCGAACATGCCGTCGGGGTCGACGTGTTCCGCCGCGAAATGCCGGGCCATGTCCTCCGTAGCATAGGGCGCAAGCCAATCGCTGCGCTTCCAGTCAAGGTAGTGGGCCGGGTCCGTGCTGTTCGCCACATCCACCGCAGCGATGCCGCTTCCCTGCAGCTGACCGATGCGCTGATAGAGCCGCTCCGCCCCGGAGCGCTCCACATGCATGGCGATGCCGGGATATTTCGCCTCGAACAACTTGCCGAAGCGTTCTGCGACGGGGAGTTCGAGGGCCGAATAGAACGACAGCTTGCCTTCCCGCCGCGCCGCTTCGATCAGCGCAGGCGTGACAGCGCTCGGCGCGGGTGCGGCCGCCGTGAGCGGCGCCGCGAACGTGGCACCGGCTGCAAGTGCCGCGGCCTTGAGAGTATCCCGTCGTGTGATGCCGTCACCTCGCATTGGGCGTACTCCCGATCTCATGCTCGCGCGAGCCCCATCATCTCGATCGCGGCGCGACCATTGGGGCCATATGGATTACCGAGCGATTCTTCTGCCTCCAGGTGCGCGAAGTGCTCCAGCTCGATAAGGTTGACCTTGCGGCCGGCCGCTTCGAGTGCGGCGGCGAAATCGCGGCCCTGCCGCTGGAATTCGGGAGTCTCGAACGTGCCGTAGGTCACCGTGACGGCGGCGCGGATCATGTCGAGATGGCGAATGGCACTCAGCTCGTGCTCCATGGAGTCGTCGAATTTGATGTAGCTGTTTCGCCACGACAGCCGTACCGGCTTCAAGTCATACATCCCGCTCATGCACAGGCCGCCTTTGACCGTATCGGCGGGCAGGCCGAAATCCCTCTGCCAGTCCGTTGTCAACGCGACTCCGCACAGATGACCGCCGGAGGAATGTCCGCCGATGTAGAGCCGGTTCGGATCGCCGCCGAAGCTGTCCGCATTCCGGTAGACCCAGGCGATGCCGCGCCGGACCTGGTCCGCCATGATACGAAGGTCGCCGCCCGCATCGAGCACGTTGATGAAGTCCAGCGCCACATAATGGGCGCCATGATCGATGAACAGCTCCGCCGCAAAGGCGCTGCGCCGCGACGAACCGGTACGCCAGGTTCCACCATGGATAAACACGAAGATCGGCGCCTGGACGGCTCGCGTTTTGTAAATATCGAGCTTCTCGGTTTCGGTAGGGCCATAAGCGACGCGCCGCGGCTCACCGCGCCGCGCCCGCACCCCATCGGCTATCGAGGCCAGCCGCTGGCTGATTTGGCGGAGGTTTGGCTCGTAGACGGAATTTTCATAGGCTGCGTCAAGCTCGATCTGATCGTAGTTCATGAAGACAAGCGGCCCCTTCTGGTGCGGCGGCGGCTCGAAGCGGCATTCCTGCGCGAGCGCCGGCGCCGCTGCCATGGAAGCGACTGCCCCCAACGCGGCGCGGCGACTGATTTGATCGGGACCCACCCCGAATTGGCGTTTCGTTTCCCTCCCTGGGACGGCGGGGCGCGCGTCTGCGGCGCTTGTTCCCGGATGAATTTTTTCTAGGTGGGGGCATTCTCGATTAGGTTGACACAGGAGTGTCATTGCCCGGCTCGACCGGGCAATCCAGTATCCACGGTCAGTGTTTACGAGATCGCCCGGTCAAGCCTGGCAATGACAGTATAAAGCATGTCAAGCTGTCGAAGAACGCCCCCTAACCATCACTCCATCTTGATATTCGCGTCGTGGATGACCTTCCCCCACTTCGCGATCTCGCGTCTGATCTGCGCCGCGAATTCTTCAGGCGTGTTGGTGACCGGATCAAGGCCAAGCACCGCGAAGCGTTCCTTGACGTCCGGCAGGGCGACAATGGCCTTGATCTCGCGATAAAGGAAATCGACGATCGGGTGCGGCGTGCCGGCCGGCACCAGCACGGCTTGCATGGTGTCGGCCTCCTGGTCCGATAGACCGGCCTCCGCGAGCGTCGGCACGTCCGGAAGCGCCGCGACGCGCTTTTGGGCCGACACCGCGAGCGGGCGGATCTTGCCGTCCTGGATCAGCGGGATCGCGGGAGGCAGAGAGGTGAATCCCATCGGGGTATGTCCGCCGGCGAGCGATTGGATCGCTGGGGCGGCGCCGTTGAACGGCACGTGCACGATGTCGAGCTTCAGGCTGAGCCGGAACAATTCGCCGGACAAATGCGGGGTGGTGCCGGTGCCGGCCGAGGCGTAGCTCACTTTGCCGGGATTCGCCTTGATGTAGTCGATGAGTTCGGCGACCGTTTTCGCCGGTACCGAGGGATGAACCAGCAGGATGTTCGGCGCATCGCCCGCGACCGTGACGGGCACGAAATCCTTGTACGGATCATACGGGATTTTCGGATAGAGGCTCGGATTGACGACGTAGCTCGACGAGACGAACAGGATCGTATGGCCGTCCGGCGCCGCGCGCGCCGCCTGCCCCATGCCGGCATTGCCGCCCGCACCGGTGATGTTCTCGACATAGAACTGCTTGCCTGATCGTTCCGACAACTTGGTGGCGATCAGGCGAGCGACCACGTCAGTCGGACCGCCCGCCGCAAACGGCACGATGATCTTCACAGGCCTCTCGGGATAATTGCCGGGCGGGGTTTGGGCTTGATGGATTGCGGGCCAAAACAGCGCCGCAAACAACACGACAATACGTAGCTTCCACATTACATTGATCTCCGTTCAACCCTCCATCTATTCGATCCTGATATTGGCGGCGCGCACGACGTTGTCCCATTTGGCCATTTCGCTGTTGATGCGGGCGCCGAATTCGGCCGGGGTGGTGACCGCCGGCTCGAAGCCGAGGGCGGACAGGCGCTCCTTCACGTCTGGGAGCGTCAGCGCCGCGACCGTGTCGCGATTGATGCGTGCGATGATGTCGCCGGGCGTTCCGGTTGGCGCCAACAGGCCGTTGATGGTTTCCGCCTCCTGGTCGGGGATGCTGGCCTCCGCCATGGTCGGCACGTCGGGCAGCGCCGCAGAGCGCTTCGCCGCTGTGACGGCAAGCCCACGCAGGTTGCCCTCCTTGATGTTGGCGATCGCCGGCGGCAATGCGGTGAATGCAATCGGCGTATGGCCCGCCAGCGTCGAATTCACCGCCAGCGACGCGCCGTTGAACGGCACGGTCACCAGGTCGAGTCCGTATTGGAGCTTCAGCAGTTCGCCCGACAGATGCGGCGTCGACCCGGTCGACGGCTGCGCGTAGCTGTACTTGCCGGGATTGTTCTTGATCAGGTCGATCAACTCCCTGACGCTCCGTGCCGGCACGGAGGGGTGGACGAACAGGACATTGGGCGACACGGCCGCGAGCGTCACCGGCGCGAAGTCCTTGATCGGATCGTACGGCACCTTGGCGTAGAGGCTCGGATTCACCATGAAGCCGGTGCTCATCATGTAGAGCGTATAGCCGTCCGGCGCCGCCCGCGCGGCGGTCGCGGTACCGGTATTGCCGCCGGCGCCCGGAAGATTCTCCACATAGACCTGCTGGCGCCAGCGCTCCGACAGTTTCTGCGCGACGAGGCGCGAGATCACGTCGGGCGGGCCGCCCGCTGCGAACGGCACGATGATGCGCACCGGGCGATTGGGATAATTCGCGTCCTGGGCATGAACTGCCGTTGCGGTCAGAAATGCCGCGCCGATCGCAAGCCCGCGAACGATCCGATGCATTACATTCTCCTCGGTTCTGATGTTTCGCCAAGTTGGCCAGCTCAAGTCACGCTCAGTTATCGCAATCGTAACACTGCTGCGGGTCGCTCGATACCCGTGGCGCTTCGCGAATCGGCGGTCGGCGCCTTCTGCCTCTCCCGGCTTGCCGGGAGAGGGAACGCGACTCGCGGCAGGGCTGACGCATGCGCATTGAGGCGTTATAGGAAAACGCCCGTGGTCAAGGCCGCGCCCGCCACCTATCTTTACCTCCAAACCAAGGACGCCCCATGCCGTCACGCAAATTTACCCGCCAAGACCTCCGCGAGGCCGCGGAAAAATACAAAAACTGGGGCAAATGGGGCCCGAACGATGAAATCGGCACGCTCAACTATACGACTCCCGACGACATCATCGCTGCCGCCCAACTGGTGCGAAAGGGCAAGGTGTTCTCGCTCGCGCTCAACTTCGACCAGTTCGGTCCACAGGGTGGCAAAACCAAATATCCACCTATGGGACGTATCAATCCGCTGCACCTGATGTTGCGTACTGGCACTGATGCGTATTCGGGCGTGCTCGACAAGCGCGGCATCCGCGCCTCCGACGACGTGGTCGTGATGCCGCTGCAATCGGGTACCCAATGGGATGGCCTCGGCCACATCTTCTACGAAGACAGGATGTGGAACGGCTACGACTGCCGCGAGGTGTCGAGCGCCGGCGCGGCGAAATGCGGTATCGAGAAAACCAAGAACAGGATGGTCGGCCGCGGCGTATTTCTCGACGTGCCGCGCGCTCTGGGCAAGGAGGAGCTCGACGACGGCTATGCGATCACGTCGGCGGACCTTGAAAAGACCGCCGATGCACAGGGGGTCAAGACCAGGCGCGGCGACTTCGTGATCGTGCGCACAGGTCAGATGGAACGCTGCCAGCGGCTGGGAAGCTGGGACGGCTATCCGGGCGGCGATGCGCCGGGCTTTTCATTCGAGACGCTGGAATGGATTCACAAGAGCGAGATTGCCGCGATTGCGAGCGACACCTGGGGCTGCGAGGTGCGTCCCAATGAATCCGAGGAAGGCATCAACCAGCCTTGGCACTGGATCACCATCCCGATCATGGGCATCACCATGGGAGAAATCTTCCAGGTCGCGGAACTTGCCGACGACTGTCGCGCCGACGGGGTCTACGAATTCATGTTCGTAGCCCCCGCCATTCCGATCACCGGCGCGGTGGGATCGCCGGTCAATCCACTGGCGATCAAGTAGGGCGTTTGCGCCGCCTCAAAGTTTGGGTGGTTGCACTGCCGGACCCGACTTGCTCCCCGGCAGTTCCCTGAACGCCACTCTGATCCGGACTGACAACTCCATTTTCAGTCAAGATCTGTCCATTCGGCATCACGGCAGGACCGGACTTGTTTCCGGGTAGCCCCGGCACTCCGGCGCCGCTGTTTACGGGTTGCTTACTGGTACCGGTGCTCTGGGTGTTCTGCGCTAACGCCGCAGGCACAAAGAGCATGGCACCAGCACAATTGAAAGGAATTCTCGCATGGACTTTCCTTCATGTCCTTGAAGCGGTTGCGACCAATGGTCGTTCGCTGGTCGTCTGGTCGTTCGCTGGTCGTCCTCAGACCGCACCCTTCGTAGCGTAAACAACAGTTTGTCGGAGGAGGTTCCTGCGGGCCGAAAAAGCAAGCTCACTGTCCCCTTCACAAAGCTCCAGGGCCTACACAAGTAGGCTGAGTGCTGCGTGAGACGGGCCGCTGTGGTGATGCAAGGTACCGCAGCGGAAAGAAGGTTAGACGAAGGCCGGAGCCATGGAACTCGTATCGGCAGTCGCCGAAATCATCCGCGACCTTCTCATCTTTGTCGTCGTGATGACGGCATTGCTTATCATCCTCGTCGTGGTGGTCTCGAAGATGCCCGACACCAATCCGCTCAAGCGCCTGCTTACGGCCTTGACCTATCGGGTCGGGGCGACCGTGGCAGCAGGCGCCGTCGCCATCCCGATCGAGCCGATCCCCGGCATCGATGCATTGTACGATGTCGCAGTCCCGATTCTGCTGATCTGGTATTGGTTCACATTCTTCCGGGACGCCGGTCGCGCGATGTCCAATACATCGCCGCCGAGTCAGCCGCGGATCGGCCATAACCGCCGATGACGCGGGCTGCGACTCCCGCCATTCCGATCACCGGCGCGGTGGCGATAGCCGGTCAATCTGCTAGCGATCAAATAGGGGCTACTTGCCCTTGAAATACCGCAGATCGGGCGGTGGCTGGTTGGCCTTGGTCGGTATCAGGAAGCCAACTAGCTCATGGCATGTAGCCTCCAGCGTGATGGCCGCACGATCACCGTCGAGGCAGCTGACGTTTACCTCTGCGCGGATTACGTGCATAACCGGGTGATGGTGTAAGCCGCGAGCAGCAGTTACCCTCACGGGAGGAGGGGGCCATGACAGATCCGGACGTCAACCGCGCGCGCAAGTTCATTGCAGGCGAGGCATTGTCGTTCGTCGACGCGAACGCGCTCTGGAAGCGATTGAAGACGGACGATCAGCTGTCTCTCGCAAGGCTTGTGCTACGCCAGATGCGCGTGAGGCCCGACCGCGTCATCGGTGGCGTGCCGAACGACGCCAAGACCAGGACCAAGCTCTGCGGCGAGGAAGCGCTGCTCATGAGCAAGGACCCCGAGCTCAACATGGCGACGCGTCATGACGATGCCCTCAAGCTGCTGCGCCAGGGGTGCCTGTTCATCGACGATGAGACCCTGACGGGCGACGGGGACACGTTCGGCATCGCGGGCGGCATCTGCAAGCGGCGGTGGAACGATCTCGGCCAGTTGGACGACCTGCTCAAGGCGGCGAAATTCTATGAGCGAGGAACGACATGGTACGGGACACCCGATAACCGGTTCGGCGACGATGCCTATCCGCACATCAATGCCGCGTTCGTCGAGGATCTGCTGGCGGCGGCGGGCGACGATCCGGTTAACCGACGCGCACGCGCCGTGCAGATGCGCAAAAACATTCTCGAGAAGCTGAAGGTCACCTTTCGGGCCGCGAGCGAATGGAAGGAGATGATCCGTCTCGCGAGCGCCATGCCGGAGCCGCTGCGGCGCTCGACGCTCGTCCAGGAGCAACTCAGCTTCGCTCTCAACCGCGCCGGCGACGGCGAAAAGGCTGAGCAGGTGCTGCTCGACCTGATCCGCACACGCGGACCGAGCAGCGAGACCTACGGTCTGCTCGGGCGCGTCTACAAGGATCGCTGGGACGCTGCGGTGAAACAGGGCGACAAGATACTCGCGCGTGGCCTGCTGGATAAGGCGATCGAGGCCTATCTCAAAGGGTTCGAGACCGATTGGCGGGACGCTTTCCCTGGAATTAATGCGGCGACGCTGATGACCGTGCGGACGCCGCCCGACGGGCGGCTCGCACAGATCCTGCCGGTCGTGCGCTACGCGGTCGAGCGCAAGATCGCTGCAGGCAAGCCGGATTACTGGGACCACGCGACCATGCTCGAACTCGCCGTGCTCGCGAAGGACGAGAACGCCGCGATGGATGCCCTCGTCAAGGCGGTAGCGGCCATCCGCGAGACCTGGGAGCCCGAGACGACCGCGCGCAACCTGCGGCTCATTCACGAGGCGCGCGAAGCGCGTGGCGAGGTGACGCCGTGGGCGACAGAGATCGAGGAAGAGCTCAAGCGCAAGGCGAAGGGGTGAGGGTGTTAGCGGGAACGGCGCCTCACTCGCTCGGGCCGTGCGCCACATTCGACAAATCCTGGATGGCTGGCGCTCAGGATCGGCCGATCAGCGTGCGATCACCCCGCATTTGCCGCTACCGTAGGCGGCCAGCCGCCGCCGAGTGCCTGGAACAGGCCAACGACCGCCAGCAGGCGGGCGAGCTGCACCTGGATCAACTGGTCTTCCGCGGTAAACAGCGTCTGTTCGACCTGCAGCAACGTCACCATGTTGACGGTGCCGGAATTCATCTGCTGTTCCGACAGGTCGAAGGCGCGACGTGACGCTTTCACTACGTTTTCCTGAATGCGTTCCTGCGCCGTGGTCTGCTGCACCGCGATGAGCGCCTGTTCCACATTGGAAAAACCCGAGAGCACGGCCTTGCGATAATTATGCAGAAACTGCGACTGCAGGCCCTTCTGCAATTCGAATTGGCCCAAGAGAGTGCCGCCATCAAATAACGGCTGTGTAAGGCTCGCGGTCGCCGTATAGAACCACGCGCCTGGCCCGAACAGATTGCGCAACACGGAGCTTTCAAAACCCAGTTGCCCGGTCAATTGAATGGTCGGAAAGAAGGCGGCGCGGGCGGACTCGACGCTGTAACCGGCGGATTTAAGTTGCGCTTCGGCTTGGCGTATATCGGGTCGTCGGTTGAGGAGCTCCGACGGCAGGCCCGGCGTAACGCGCGGCACGGCAATCGCCTTCAGGCTGCTGCCGCGCGGGTTGAAGCGCTCCGGCGGCTTGCCGATGAGGACTGCGAGCGCCGCGATATTCTGGCGCAGCGTTTCCTCAAGCGGCGGGATCGTGGCTCGTACCGTTTCGACCAGACTCTCCTGCTGGGCGACGTTGAGGTCCGAGGCAGTGCCTGCCTCGAACTGCTGTTTGATCAGAAACAGGATCCGGCTTGAATCAGCCAGATTGCGACGGGCAAGGCGCAAGCGATCCTGAGCCGCCACGATCTGGAAGTAGGTGTCCGCGACAGTGGTGATTGCGGTGAGCGTCACGACCTCACCGTTGTAGCGGCTTGCGACCGCCGTCTCGGCAGCGGCGTTCAACGCCGCCCGGTTCTTGCCCCAGAAATCGATGATGTAGCTCGCGCTCAGCGATGTTGAGTAGAGCCTTGAAAAGGGTGAACCTCCTCCTCCTCTGCTCGCAGTCCCACCAGTCCCCCCAACCTGTTCCGAGGCCTTTGAGGCCGTGTCGTTTGCATTGTAGTCGATGGTTGGCAGCAGCGGAGCGCCCGCAATCCGCACCTGGGCGTCCGCCTGAACGATCTGGGCGATCGCGATCGCGATGTCGAAATTGGCCGTGATGCCTTGTTCCATCAGCGAGGTCAGCTCGCGGGAGCGGAAGCTTCGCCACCAATCGAGCGCGGGCGTTGCGGCTTCGGCCGGGCCGTGCGCAGTCTTGTAGGAGTCCGGAATGTCGAGCGCGAGTTCCGGCTTGTCGATCTCAAGGCAGCCCGATGCGACCATCATAAGGCCGAGTGCTCCAGCGGTTCGGGCAAGGCGAGTCATCGCGCCATTTCGCGCGCCCCGTCGACTGGCTGCCCGTTGATGCTGACGCATGCGACCCGTCTCCTACCTGACAGACGGTCGACTCGGCAGCGCGAAGCGACGTCCGTTTTTCGCCACAGTAATTCCGGATTTCATCGCCCGAATCGTAGCTTAGACGCTTTCGGATGGCAGCACAGCCGGGCCGGAAACCCAACCGTATCAAGCCTTGATCTTTCGGTTTTCAACAGCCGTCGGCGATGCGAGGAGTGGGCCTCGCCACGCCTCCGGGAAGGGCAGGGGGCCTTTCTTCTCCCTCCCCGACTTCGGGGAGGGCAGGGGTGGGGTTCCTTCCACGGCACGAGCGCGCCTGTGAACCCCACCCGGCGCTTCGCACCACCCTCCACGAAGACGGACCGAAGACGGGGAGGGACACACCATCACTCTCCCGGGACCAGCGGCACGTGCGGCAGGTCGCCGGTGGGGTGTCGGCCGCGACGGGCGCGCACCCACAGGCTGAAACGGTCGAGGTAGAGGTAGATGACCGGCGTGGTGTAGAGCGTAAGTATCTGGCTCAGGATCAGCCCACCCACGATGGCGATACCTAGCGGCCGGCGCAGTTCGCTGCCGTCGCCGAGACCGATCGCGAGCGGCAGGGCGCCGAACAGCGCTGCGCTCGTGGTCATCATGATGGGACGGAAGCGCAACAGACAGGCTTCATAGATCGCCTGTTGCGACGTGAGGCCCTTGGTGCGCTCGGCGTAGAGCGCGAAGTCGATCATCATGATGGCGTTCTTCTTGACCAGGCCGATCAGCAGGATCACGCCGAAAAACCCCATGATGCTGAACTCGGTGTTGAAAAGCATCAGCGCCAGCACCGCGCCAACGCCGGCGGACGGCAGGGTCGACAGGATGGTGATCGGATGGATGTAACTTTCATAGAGAACACCGAGCACGATATAGATGGCGACCAGCGCGGCAAGAATGAGCCATGGCTGGTTGCGCAGCGACTGCTCGAAGGCACGCGCGGTGCCCTGGAATGTGCCGTGAATGCTCGCTGGCACACCAAGGCGGGTCATGACTTCATTGACAGCGGCGACCGCATCGCTGAGCGAGGCGCCCGGTGCCAGGTTGAACGAGATGGTGGACGATACAAAGAGGCCCTGGTGATTGACCGCAAGCGGGATATTGCCCGGGCCGAAATGGGTAACGGTGCTCAGGGGAATCATCGTTTCGGCGGCCGTGCTGACGGCGGAGCCGGTCGACGCCGCGCCTTTGCCGGTATTGCCGATGGAATTGAGCGCGAGATTGCGAGCTTCATCGGCCGCGATGGTTGAACTGGTCGACGTCGTCTTCGGTCCGCTTACGGTGCCGGCGACGGCATTGGTCGCCTGGGTTCCGCCGACCCCGCCGCCTGACCTACTGACATAGATATCCTTGAGCGTGTCCGGGTTCTGCCAATATTTCGGCGCCACCTCCATGACCACGTGATACTGATTGCGGTCGTTGTAGATGGTCGACACTTGGCGCTGGCCGAACGCATCATAGAGCGTGTTGTCGATCTGGGCGACCGTGATCCCAAGTCGCGCCGCAGTTTCGCGATCGATGGTGATGTCGGTCTCAAGCCCTCGGTTCTGCTGATCGCTGTTGACGTCGGTGAGCTGCGGCACTCTTTGCAGCTCGGCGAGAATCTTCGGCGCCCAGTTGTAGAGTTCCTCGACCGTGTCGGCTTGCAACGAAAACTGATATTGGGCATTGGCGGCGCGACCGCCAACCCGGATATCCTGAACTGCCTGCAGGAACAACGTTGCTCCCGGAACCACTGCGAGCTCGCCGCGCAATCGCCGGATCACCTGGTCGGCCGATATCTTGCGCTCGCTCAGCGGCTTGAGCGACATGAAGACGAAGCCGCCATTGGTCTGTCCGCCGCCCGTAAAGCCCACCACGGTATCGACCGCCGGATCCTTCTGGATGATCGAGATGAATTGCTGCAGCTTCTGCCGCATCAGCTGGAACGAAATGCTCTGGTCGGCCTGGATGGCGCCGGTGATCCGACCCGTATCCTGTTGCGGGAAGAACCCCTTCGGAACGATCGTGTACAGATAGAAATTGGTCACCACGGTCGCGAGCAGGATCGCCACGATAAGGCGCGGGTGATCGAGTGCCCAGGTGAGCGTGCGCCGGTAGCCGCGCGACATGAGGTCGAAGAATCGCTCGGTCACGCGAGGGAAGAGGCCCTGCTGCCCGGGCCGCGTCCGCTTAAGCAGCAGCGCGCACATCATCGGGGTGGTCGCCAGCGAGACGGCGAGCGACACCATGATCGCCACCGATAGAGTCATGGCGAATTCGCGAAACAGGCGGCCCACTATGCCGCCCATCAGCAGAATCGGAATGAACACTGCGATCAGCGAGGTGCTCATCGAGATCACCGTGAACGACACTTCGCCGGCGCCCCTGATGGCGGCCTCGATGCGCGGGACGCCAGCCTCGATGTGGCGGGAGATGTTTTCCAGTACCACGATGGCGTCGTCCACCACGAACCCTGTCGCCACCGTGAGTGCCATCAGCGACAGGTTGTCGAGGCTGTAGCCGAGCAGGTACATGGCCCCGAAGGTGCCGATCAGCGACACCGGCACCGCGACACTCGGCACCAGCGTCGCGCGCCCGCTGCGCAGGAACAGGAACACTACCAGGATGACCAGAATCACCGAGATAGCCAGTGTGCGCTCGACGTCCTTGAGCGACGCTCGGATGGTGGTCGAACGGTCAACCGCCGCGGTCAGGTCTATCGCCGGCGAGATCGCAGCCTGCAGCTCCGGCAGCAGGGCATAAACGCGGTCGACCGTGTCGATGATATTGGCGCCCGGCGCGCGATAGAGGATGACGAGCACCGATGGTTTGCCGTTGGCGAGGCCCGCGTTGCGAATATTTTCCGTCTGGTCGAGGACGTCGCCAACGTCGGTCAGGCGCACCGGCGCGCCATTACGATACGCGATGATCAGCGACTTGTATTCGGCTGCAACAGTCGCCTGGTCGTTGTTGTAGATCTGAAAGTGCCGGTCGCCGGTCTCGATCGCGCCCTTCGGGCTATGCGCATTGGCGGACGCGAGGGCGGCGCGGACGTCCTCGAGCCCGATGCGGTATTTGAACAGCGCCGATGGATTGAGCTCAACTCGCACCGCCGGGAGCGAGCTGCCGCCGACCGTGACCTCGCCAATCCCTTCGACCTGAGACAGCTTCTGCGACAGTACGGTCGAGGCTGCATCGTAAAGCTCGCCTTGTCGCACGGTATCGGAAGTCAGCGCCAGGATGAGGATCGGGGCATCCGCGGGATTGACTTTTCGATAAGTCGGATTCGTCCGCAGGCTCGCAGGCAGATCGACCCGCGCCGCGTTGATGGCCGCCTGCACGTCGCGCGCGGCGCCGTTGATGTCGCGATTGAGGCCGAACTGCAGGGTGATGCGCGTCGCACCGACGGTGCTCTGCGAAGTCATCTCCGTGACGTCGGCGATCTGGCCGAGATGGCGTTCCAGCGGCGTTGCAACCGTCGTGGCAACCACCTCGGGGCTGGCGCCGGGAAGCTGTGCCCGCACGGAGATGGTCGCAAAATCAACTTGAGGCAGCGGCGACACCGGAAGTTGAAAGAACGCCACCGCGCCGGCCGCCGCGACCCCGAAGGTGAGGAGGATGGTGGCGACCGGCCGCTTGATGAACACCGATGACGGGCTCATTCCGCGGGCCTTCCGGCGGTGAGGTCGCGCGCGTCGTCTTCGAAATGGAAGTAGCGACGCTGCAGGCGATCGAACCACAGATAGATCACCGGTGTGGTGAACAGCGTGAGCACCTGGCTGACCAGGAGCCCGCCGACGATCGAAATGCCGAGCGGGTGGCGCAGCTCGGAACCGACGCCGGTGCCGATCATCAGAGGCAGGGCGCCGAGCACGGCCGCAAAGGTGGTCATCAGGATCGGGCGGAACCGCAGCAGGCACGCCTGGTAAATCGCCTCGCGCGGCGACTTGTTCTCATTGCGCTCGGCGTCGAGCGCGAAGTCGATCATCATGATCGCATTCTTCTTGACGATGCCGATCAGCAGAATGATGCCAATGATGGCGATGACTGTGAGGTCGTCGCCCGCCGCAATCAGCGCCAGCAGCGCTCCGATGCCCGCGGACGGCAGCGTCGAGAGAATGGTGACGGGGTGGATGAAGCTCTCGTACAGCACACCCAGCACGATGTAGACCGTCACGATGGCAGCGAGGATCAGCAGCAACTCGTTCGACAACGAGCGCTGGAAGGCGAGCGCGGCGCCCTGCAGCTTGATGACGGCGCTGCGCGGCAGCCCGATCTCCTGGGCGGCGCGCATGATATCGTCGACCGCTTCGCCGAGCGATGCGCCGGGAGCGAGATTGAAAGAGATCGAGGTCGAGGGAAACTGGCCGAGATGGTCGATACGCAGCGGCGCGGTCTCCTCACGCACGCGGGCGACGACCGAGAGCGGCACCTGGCCGGTGCCGGTCGAGGTCGGGACATAAATTGACGTCAGCGACTGCAGTGAGGATTGCTGCTTGGGATCGGCCTCGAGGATCACCCGCTTCTGGTTGGAATTGGTGAAGATGGTGGAGACGATGCGCTGGCCGAACGCATCATAGAGCGCGTTGTCGATGGTCGCCGGGGTGATGCCGAACCGACCGGCGGTGTCGCGGTCGATTTCGATATAGGCTGACAGCCCGTTAGCCTGGATATCGCTCGACACGTCGGCGAAATTCGGCATGGAGGCGAGCTTTTCCACAAGGCGCGGCGCCGATTCGGCGAGTTCCTTGGAATTGGCGTCCTCCAGGATGAACTGATACTGGGTGCGGCTGACCTGATCGTCGATGGTCAGGTCCTGAACGGGTTGCATGAACAGCGATATGCCGCCCACCTGCGCTGCCGTGCGTGTCAGCCGTCTGATGATCTCGCTCACATCGGCGGTGCGGGTTTCATGCGGCTTGAGATTGATGAGCAGCCGCCCGCTGTTGAGCGTGATGTTGGTGCCATCGACGCCGATGAAGGAGGACAGGCTCTCCACATCGGGATCCTTGAGGATGGCGTCGGCGAGCGCCTGCTGGCGCTCGGCCATAGCGCCGAACGAGATCGACTGGGGTGCCTCGGAAATGCCCTGGATCAGGCCGGTGTCCTGCACCGGAAAGAATCCTTTTGGAATGACGACGTAGAGCCAGGCTGTCAGCGCCAGGGTCCCGAGCGCTACCACGAGGGTTGCGGTTTGCCGTTCGAGCACACCGCGAAGCAGATACGCATAGCCGTCGATGAGCCGATCGAACCACGCGTGGGTGAGCCGCTGAAATGCATTCTCCTGCACCTCGGCTGCGGGTTTGAGCAGCTTGGCGCAGGCCATGGGCACAAGGGTCAGCGACACCACCGCCGAGATCAGAATGGTGATCGCGAGCGTGATGGCGAACTCGCGGAACAGCCGGCCCACCACGTCGCCCATGAACAGCAGGGGGATAAGCACAGCGATGAGCGATATCGTCAGCGAGATGATGGTGAAGCCGATCTGCTCGGAGCCTTTCAGCGCGGCTTGCAGCGGCGAATCGCCCTCCTCGATGTAACGGGAGATGTTCTCGATCACCACGATCGCGTCATCGACCACGAACCCCGATGAGATGGTCAGGGCCATCAGCGTCAAATTGTTGAGACTGAAGCCGAGCAGGTACATGGCGCCGAAAGTCCCGATCAGCGACAGCGGCACCGACAGGCTCGGGATGATGGTGGCGCGGGCGCTGCGCAGGAAAACGAAGATCACCAGCACGACCAGGACAACGGCGAGCAGCAACTCGAATTCCACATCCGCGACCGAGGCCCGGATCGTCACGGTGCGATCGGTCAACACCGAAACGTCGATCGCGGCAGGCAGCGCGGCCTGCAACTGCGGAAGCAGCGCCTTGATATTGTCGACCACCTCGATGACGTTGGCAGCGGGCTGGCGTTGGACGTTGAGAATGACGGCCGGCGTCACGTTCATCCAGGCGGCGAGCTTGGTGTTTTGCGCGCCGTCGACCGCATTGGCGACATCGCGCAGCCGCACCGGGGAGCCGTTGCGGTACGCGATCACGAGATCGCGATAGCCTTCAGCGCTCATCAGCTGATCGTTGGCGTTGATGGTGGACGCACGCGTTGGCCCGTCGAAATTGCCCTTCGGGGTGTTGACGTTGGCGTTGCTGAGCGTCGTGCGGAGATCGTCGATGTTGAGCCCGTAGGCCGCAAGCTTGCGGATGTCGGCCTGGATGCGCACTGCCGGCTTCTGCCCGCCGCTGATGGTGACGAGGCCGACGCCGGGAAGCTGCGAAATCTTTTGAGCGAGCCGCGTATCGGCGAGTTCCTGGACTTCCGGCAGTGGCAGCGTTTCCGAACGCAGCGCGAGCGTCAGGATCGGGGCATCGGCCGGGTTGACCTTGGCGTAGATCGGTGGCGCCGGCAGGTCCGACGGCAACAGGTTCCCGGCCGCATTGATCGCCGCCTGTACCTCCTGTTCGGCGACGTCGAGGCTGAGGTTGAGACTGAACTGAAGTGTAATAACCGACGCGCCGGCCGATGTCGCCGAACTCATCTGGTTGAGCGCCGGCATCTGGCCGAGCTGGACTTCGAGCGGCGCCGTCACCGAGGAGGTCATCACGTCCGGGCTGGCACCCGGATACAAGGTCTGCACCTGGATGGTCGGATAATCGACTTCGGGTAGTGCCGCGAGCGCCAAAAAACGATAGGCGACCATGCCAGAGAGCATGATCGCTATCATCAGCAGCGTGGTCGCTACCGGCCGCATGATGAAGGGGCGCGACGGGCTCATGGAGGCACTCTTGGACGCACTCGTGAGTGACCACTCACGCGTCGGCGCGATCGGTTATCATGGGGCGCGCCGCGACCGCCGGCTGCCGTTTTGCGAATCGGCCGGTGCAGTCGTTGCGTTTCCGGTTGTTGCGTTGCCGGGCGTCGCATTTCCAGGAGTTGCGGTCGCCGGAGACGCATTGCGGTCCGCCGGACCGGCGGCACGACTGTCGGCCTCGCGCGGCACAACCTTGGCGCCATTACGCAGCTTGTCGGCGCCATCGACAACGACGCGGTCGCCCGGCGCAAGGCCCGACTGAATCGCGACCCGTTCGGCACTGGCAGGGCCGAGCGTTATCGGCCTTACGGCAACTGTGTTGTCGGCATTGACGAGATACACGAACGTGCCGGGCGCGCCGCGTTGGATCGCGCTGGTCGGTACCACGGTCGCGTCGTGAAGGGTATCGATCAGCAACTGAACATTCACAAACTGATTGGGAAATAGGCCGTCGTCCTCATTGGCGAATTCAGCGCGCAGCTTCAGCGTGCCAGTGGTGGTATCGATCTGGTTGTCGAACGTTTTCAACACGCCTGTGGCGAGCTTGACCGCACCGCTGCGATCAAAGGCGGTCACCGGCAGGATCGCGCCGGCGCGCAGCCGCTTGGCGATCTGCGGGAGGTTGTCCTCGGCCACGGTGAAAATGACGCTGATAGGCCGCAGCTGGGTCAGAACCACAATCCCGTTTGCGTCGTTGGCCGTTACGTAGTTGCCGGGATCGACCAGCCGCAGCCCGGCTCGGCCGGTGATCGGCGCGATGATGTGGCAATATGCAATGTTGAGCTTCTGAGTATCGATCTGCGCCCGGTCTGCGATGACCAGGCCCTTGTCCTGCGCCACAAGCGAAATTTGCGTATCGAGCTGCTGGCGCGGAATGGCATTGGTCTTGGCGAGGTCCTGATAGCGCTTGAGGTCGAGTTCAGCGGCCTGCAGCAGCGCCTGGTCGCGCTCAAGCGCTCCCTGAGCCTGCGCGAGAGCGAGCTCATAAGGGCGCGAATCAATCTCGGCGACAAGGTCGCCTTTGTTGATCATCTGCCCTTCCTGGTAGGCAACGCGGACGAGCTGGCCGCTGATTTGCGATCGAATGGTTACGGTGGCAAGCGACGTCACCGTGCCGAGCCCATTGAGCGTGACGTCGATGTCGCCGGTGACGGCGGGAGCCGCGACGACCGGCATCGCAGCGGCAAATGGATTTTGCCGCTGCGGTGGCGGCGCCGGCTGTCTGCCATAAAGCCACCAGCCGACCGCCGCCGCTGCGACCACGAGAATCAAAAGCCCCAGCCGTCGGCCTTTCTTCCGCGCCACGGGTTTGCGCATTGCCGGCTTGTCGAGCGGTTCCGTCCTGGCGAAATCCGTGGTGGTGCGGTCGTCCATGAGTTGCCGTCAACGCCCTGCCGTTCAACCGAATAAACCGGCGCGGCTGCATCATGCGCCAGACACGCCGGCAATCGCGTGGCCTCAATTCGTCAATTTCTCACAAATGGACGCCATCTTACCAGATCAGACAATCCCATGTTCCGAAACCAGACGTTACGGACGTGTTTCCGATGGATGAAAAAACGTCAATGTGACCGATGCATGCTGGCAACGGGCGATCGCAGCAGACGTTCCCGGAACAATTCCCGCGCGCGGGCACTTTCATTGCGTTGCATCAAATAACTGAAACGGAACGGAATTCTGTGGCACTCGATCTGGCTGCGGCGCGCACATGGGCCACACCCGGACGAGGCCGCAAGCATCCGAAGGTACACGGCTGCTCCTTGTCGGCAGGGCAGCGTATGAAACCGCACGGCGGATGTATCCGCAGGATCGGATCGATTATCGGTGTGGGGCGAGGATGATTGAGCGGAGCTACGAGTGCGATGCGGCCATCGGAGGCTAATTCACCACAGCCTCGGCGGCGGAATTGAGTTCCTAGGTTTCTCCTCGGAAGTTGACGGCTTTGGTGGCGACTGCGCAGCCTGGGGTAAGGGCTGATGCCAATCCTTCTTCGGACTTGGTGAGCTACCGACAGGGGCCTTGTTCGAATCAGGGGCCTTGTTCGGATAGAGTGTATGCCCGGTGGAGGGTGCCTTATCTAATTCTCTTCGCCCCTGTACCATCACCGCACGTGGTTGGGCCAGGCAATCAGGGTCTGCTCGGCTAATACTTACAGGTGCGTCGAGACCGAAATTTTTTTGAACGTCTAGCACATGCGTAACAAGCTCCTTGACGAACCCCTCGCAGCCGCTGAGCACTAGGCCGCGACGGCTTAGGGCGGCGACCAAATCCTTCAGAAACGCCGAATCCTCCAAAGACGCCCAAGAAAAGCTCAAAATCACCTTAACGAACAGTGCGAGGCCCAATTTCGCGCGATCATCAGCCGTCGGATTGCCCCCACGATATGCCGCCAATAGCGACCCGAATGTAGGGCGTGCCTTGCCGGTATCATCAGGGGTCTTGGGCGCAAGGTTGTTGTGGTCAAGAACCACCGCTCCAAGAAACTCCTTGATCGATTCGGACAGTGGCTCGCCCGGTGGTCGAAAAGCAGAGTTTAATCCCTCAACGATCAGGGATTCATGTATGGGGCGCTCCCCTGAGCTGTTGTGTTCCGTCAGCAAATCCCGAATGGTGTCGTCTATGATTTTGTCTGAAGAGAATGGCATCCGTAGCGCTCCTCTGTCGGGGCGCCCCCACAAAGTGTCATTGTGCCGCGTCTTGGTGAGAGAGGGAAGGCGGGCTGTTAGCCCGCCTCACCGCCATCAACCGCTCCTTCAGCTGCTTGAACTCTTCTGCCCCTTTGGCGATGGCCTCTGCTTCGCTGGTGGCTTCAACGTCACCAAGCCAGACCGCTTTGGCGCGGAGGATCAGGATGGACCATCGTACCAACTTCATCGTCGCCCAGACCGCAAAGCCTGTCGCTGCCATTGCGGCTGGGGCGGTGAGTGCTACCGTACTCAACGCGCATCCCCACATTTGGCACATCGAAAGCCAGCACACCGTGGCGCTCTACTCCAACATCGGAACCGCAACGGTTACGTCGTCCGTGAGCGCATCGACCGCGGTGAGCACCTGAGCGTTGGCCCCAAACGCCAAGGCACCGGCCCCAACGTGGTGAAACGGGATCGACCGTCAAGCGCCAGAAGTGCCGATGAAACGGGCACTTTCTGGCACTCGGCCGCATTCGACCACACAGAACTTTTTGAACTATCTCTACGGCAGTTAGTGCCTAGGCAGTGCGCGCGGGCCTGCCGCAGGCAAGCATCGTATCGACCTTGGCCATGAGCGCTCGCGATTCGGCGATCGTCTTTCGGGCGGCCGCCACGTGTTCCGTTATTTCAAGCCGCAGCAGAAATATGTGCCGCGTGTGTTCGGGTGAACCTGCGGCTACTTTTCGGTTGAATTCGGCTTGCGGCACGTCGTGCTCCCATTTGCTCTTGAGGCGGGAGCGCAAATCGTCTCTCAGCCACCGACGCCCGGGCGGCAGTTGCCAGTGATGGGCTCAAGCTATCACGAACCTGCGAACTTGACGACACGAACGTACAAACTTAACGAATCGTGCCATTGAGGCCGCTACGGAGGATTGCATCGACCTCAGCGATCAGGGCGTGCGATTGGGCAATTGCTTCCTGCGCCTCACTCGACACTTGGAACGCTCGTCGGGTGTGATCCACCAATTCATTGATGAGTCGTCCTTGCAGCATCGCTTCGCAGCAAAGGAATGCCCCGATCGAGGGGTGGGAAGATGGAGGAGACCTGATCGGGGCGTTGGTGCACCAGTCCTATTTTTTTAGCATTTCGCGGCAGCTGAGGCACAAACACAAATCCTGTCAAATTGTTGCGGGTTGTCGGTGTGGCAACTATGCTAGCTGCTCCTTGCTCTGTCCCATATCGGAGCACCGGCTCCGGGCCCCCGAGAATATGCTCTGAAAGCGATCCCTATAGCGCTCATAGATATCCACAGAGCTGCAAGGAGCGGTAGCTTTCGGTTGCTCGCACAACGTGAGCGTGGCTCCAGACCTCTCCCTCAGCCCCAAAGAGGTCGGGGCCACCAAGGGGAGGAGATCAATAATGCCCTCTTGGACGTGTACGATTTGCCGACAGGTGGTGGAGTTGCGGGAAGACGGTAGACCTCGGTGGCCGGTAAAGACGTACGACGCCTGCAAGCTCCAGCATCACTATCTAGGTAATGCCTGCATTGCTTACGGGCAGCCGGATGTCGCCAAGGAGTTGATCAGGATGGTGAATGCTGCCGCGAAGTAGCTCGACGAGCTTCCTGAAGTAGATGAGCTTCCTAAAGAATAGCCCCGGAGAGGGAGGCAAACCGGGGCTATTCCAGGCCGAAGAGCGCAGCCAGCCTCTGCGCTGAGCATTAAGGCTGAGGTGATTCGAGAGCTCTTACAAGCCACGACTTTCAACAATCCACTTAAATCATTGTCAAAGACTGTTCCATTGCGCTCTCGCACCAGATGTTTGGAACGTTGGCGCGGTGATGGCGTTCATCGGAAAGATTTGGCGCCATGACCGTTCAAGACACATACAGAGACAAAGCTACAGAGACAAAGCGCGTTGTTGCGTGGAAACTGCCCAAGGATTGAGCGATCCGGCGGAGCGGGTTGTAATGCTCGGCATTGCTCGCGACTACATAAGTTTGGCCGACCACGTCGAGCGACGGCACGACCGCAACACAGGCCATAGCCACGAACGCGCAAAGCCATAGCTACGAACGCGCAAATATGCCGACAGACGGTTAGGCTCTTTGCTCTGGTCCCAGCCGTCACAGCGTCGGCCCCGACCTATCCCATCCACCCAAGGTCGGAGCCGTTCTGCCCCACGACCCCCGGCTGCGTGAGTAGCGGGGCCGCGTCCAGAACTGGGCGACCGGCGGGGTTCGCCGAGCCGAACGCGACGGTAGAGCTGCCGGAAATCGAGGCTGCGCGAGGGCAGCACCGTGGCCTGCCATCGCATGTTGCGCAGCGTTGCGGGCCGGGCACTGTTGGCGGGCAAGAGAATGCCCCGGTCCCTGCGCGGAGGGTTGTTCGTGCAGCGACCGGGGCAGTTACGTCGCGACTGAAAGTGGGGGCGATAGTCGCGCGCCAGCAATCAACAGTGTGGGGGTGTGGGTAGTTCCCGAATGGACTCGATATTTTTGCTGGAGCCAATGGGTTGCGAGCCGCGGGCCGGTGACCTCGAACGGGCTTGATCGCCTCAGCAGCGGGCCGCGCTCCATTGCCGCTCGCGATCGGGCTAATTAAACGTCACACCGCCCCTGACGAGGCCGGAACCTATCGGTATGTTGGATAGTTGACACTCCAGGCTCATGGCTGTGGGTCCTTAGTCTGGAGGCGTAGGGTGAATACAGACCTGTTTCAGCGACGCGCCGATGAATGCCGGCGCCTTGCCACGGTTGCGCGCAACGCTAGTGACAAGAAGTTTTGGCTAGGGCTGGTTGAGCGCTGGCAGGCGCTGGGGAGCCAAAACATGCGGGAACTTGGGCGAGATAAGTCGCGCTCATCTCGCCGGCGGCAATCCGGACTGTCCGCGGCCGATTAACGGTTTTTCGAGAAAGCCCCGGTTGGGGGCGGAATACAGCCGGGGCTAAGCCCAAGCCGGGGAACCATCTGAGCTGTCCCGACGCTGAGGCGATTTGAGAGTTCTTTCAAAGCCGCAACCGTCGACAGTGCAGGGCCATTTATCGGGGCAAAGGCGCCCCGGTTCCCCCGCGGGTGGATCGAGGGAGAGACCGGGGCTGCTCGATGCGTTGCGCACCGTGATGGGGTTGAGAGGGAACGGCCGCACGCGAACAAGCTAACGGCAACTCGCTGCGATTTATTCCGGCGGATGCGAAAATTATCTCGGCGGGTCCGGACGGGTTAGGTGCGCCTTCCAGCCGCGCCTGCTCAACTTCCCGCTTTGCGGCTTCGGCGCTTCCGCGTACTTTGTTTCGACAGTGCCAGGAAAGGTTGCGGTAGACATCGGACCGGAGCGGCGGCAGAGGTAGCGTTATCGAAAAGCCCCGGTGGAACCTTACCTGGGGCGAGCAATAGCCCCGACTTCCTTTTGTCCGAGCTTTCCAAGTCCCCGAAGAGGTCGGGGCCGCCACGCGCTATTCCAATTCTATTGGACCAAAGCAATTCCCTATAAGGCTCATAGATATTCTTGCGCTATGATAAGTAGCTAACATTGGGTTCATGCGAGGGCTGTGGGCGATCAGTCCGGAGGCGTAGAGTGAGTATAGAGTTATTTCAGCGGCGCGCTGATGAATGCCGTCGCCTTGCCACGGCCGCGCGCAATCCCAGCGATAGGCAATTCTGGTTAGGGTTGGTTGAGCGCTGGCAGGCGCTACACAGTCAAAGCATAACAAGGCCAGGGCGGGACAAATCCCGTTCACCGCTTCGAAGACAGTCCGAACTGTCCGCGGCCGATTGACGATTTTCGCGAAAAATAAAAAGCCCCGGTTGCGGGAGGAACACAGCCGGGGCGAGGTCCAAGCCTGCAACGGTGAGAGCCGTTCTGAGCTGCCTTGCAGGTTGAGGTGATTCGCAAGTTATTTCAAGCCGCGGATTTCCGATAGCCACAGCTGACAGCCGCGGAGGTCTCGACTGCAGCATCTCGTCGGGGCTGGTCAAAGACCGACCCCCGATGATGCTGTTTACCCGTTTCCTCAACTCACAACAGCGTGCCTCGTAAAATGAGGGCTGCGACTCCGAAATAAATGACCAGGCCGGTGACGTCGACCAGGGTGGCGACGAACGGTGCCGAGGCCGCGGCTGGATCGAAGCCGACCGCGCGCAGCAGGAACGGGAGCATCGATCCGACCATGGAGCCGAACGTAACGATGCCAACGAGCGCAGCGCCCACCGTTATGGCGACCAATATCCAGTGGGGGCCATAATCGTAGAGTCCGAATACCTGCCAGAACGTGATGCGGGCAATACCGATCACCCCCAGAATGCTGCCCAGCATGATGCCCGTGGGCAATTCGCGTAACGCCACGCGCCACCAATCGATGAGCCGCAGCTCGCGAAGGGCCAATGCGCGGATGAGGAGCGAAGTCGCCTGGGATCCGGAATTGCCACCCGAACTCATGATCAGGGGAATGAACAGGGTGAGGACGATGGCTTTCTCGAGTTCGCCTTGAAAACCCTGCATGGCGGATGTCGTGAGCATTTCCGACACAAACAGCGCGCAGAGCCAGCCGGCCCGCTTGCGGATCATCTTCGCAAAGCCGATGTCCATGTAAGGCTCGTCGAGCGCTTCCACGCCGCCAAACCGCTGCACTTCCTCGGTCTGTCGCTCCACAATCGCGTCGATCACGTCATCAACCGTGACGATGCCGACCAGCTGGCCGGTTCCATCGACGACCGGGACGGCCAACAAGTCATATTTCGAAATCACACGCGCGGCCTCGTCGCGGCTGGCAAGCGGCGACAAGGTCACGGGGCGCCGCTTCGGCGCCGCCGTCAGGACCGAGTCCTCCGGATCGGCCGAAATCAATCGCCGCAGCGGCAGCGCCCGCAACAACACCTTGGAGCGCGGATCCAGGATGTAGATCGCGTAGACAGTTTCGCGGGTCCGCTCGACCATTCTGACGTGCTGCAAAGTCTGCGCCACCGTCCAGTTCGCCGGCACGCTGACGAATTCCGTAGTCATCAGCGAGCCGACGCTCTCTTCCGGATAAATCAGAAGCTGCCGAACCGACGCCTTGGTCTCGGTGTCGAGACGCGCCAGCAGGTCGGAGCGGACCGGCTCGTCCAGCTCGAGAAACACGTCGGCCACCCGGTCGGCGGACATGCCCGACAACATCGGCACGACGCGATCGCGCGGGATCGCCTCGATGATCTCGCCCGGGTCTCGCAGGCCAGGGGTATCGAGCGCAGCGATCGCCGTGTCCAGCGGCAGGTTCTGTAGAACAGCGGCAGCAAACTGCGGGATCTCCCCATTGAGCGCCTCGGCGATGTCGGCTGGCATCTCATCGGCGAGGCGGGCCGCCAGTGCTGCCGGATCGACCACTTCCTCGGTGTCGGTGGTGGTTTCGTTCATCGCTCACCTCAGGTCGCTGGCGCTTTTTTGGGAATTGGACGCATGAAACACACCACCGCGCCAAGCGCAAAGGCGCAAACGCGCTTCGACGTCGAAAAGGTCATGTCAGGACGGGTGTAGTGTCGCCCGGGCGGCAAGGAAAGCCGGAAAACGGCGGCGAGAAAATAATCGCAGGACCGGGCGCTCACCGTCGCGTGGCGGTTGCCGCGGCCGGATTTGATGCAAACGGCGGGCGATGAATATTCCGCGGAGGATGCGGTCAGGCTGCGGCGCGGCGCTCGATCGGCCGCACCGTTAATTGCACGAGCCTGCCGAACCGCAGCACGGTCACGTCAACTTTCTGATCGACCCGGCTGCCATCGAGCAGGCGCACCAGATCGTCGACCCCGGTGACCGTCTCTTCGCCGAGCTTGACCACGATGTCTTGGGTGGCGAAGCCAGCCGCCGCAGCGGGGCTATGGGGTTCGATGCCGATCAACAGGGCGCCCAGCTTGTTTTCCAGACCGAATTCCTGGGCATAACGGCGCGGCACCGGTACGGTCTGGGCGGAGACGCCGATATATGCGCGCCGCACGCGACTGTGGCGAATAAGTTCGCCGAGCACGAATTTAGCCGTGTTGCTGGCGACTGCGAAGCAAATGCCCTGGGCGCCCGCGATCACGGCCGTGTTGATGCCGACGACCTCGCCTCGCGTCGAGACCAGCGGACCGCCGGAATTGCCGGGGTTGAGGGCAGCGTCGGTCTGCACCACATCGTCGATAAGGCGCCCGTTCGAGGCGCGCAGCGAACGACCGAGCGCCGAAATGACGCCTGACGTCACGGTGAATTCGAACCCCAGCGGATTACCGATGGCGACCACGAGCTGGCCGCGGCGCAAGAGCTTTGAATCGCCCAGCATTGCGGACGCAAGCCGGCGTGCCGCCGTCACCCGCAGCAGTGCGAGATCGGTATCGCGGTCTTCGCCGATCAGCCGCGCCTCGAGGAGGCGACCCTCGCTGTCGGTAAGGCGGGCCTCGTGATGGCCCTGGATCACATGGCTGTTGGTCAGGACGAGGCCATCCGGAGAAATGACGACGCCGGAACCGATACCGCCTGACCGCCGGCCGTTGCGGACTGTCTCGACGCGCACCACAGCGGGGCCGACCCGATCGACAACCGCCGCGATACCGCTCGATAGAGCGTCAAGCAGCGCGATTGCCTCGCTCGGCGGGCCGTTATCAGCGGCCTGATTATCCGGAACACTGCGATCGATGTGGAGCATGGGGGTCACCGGAGACCGTATATGGGAGCGGCCGCGCGCTTTTTCAAACCGAGGTCGATCGCTGGGTCAGACCATCACCAGACCCGCGCGGATCGCAATCGCGATCGCTTCGAAGCGACCGCGAGCGCCAAGCTTTTCGGTGAGCGAGGCCACATGAAACTTGGCCGTATGGACTGATACCGCGAGGGCGCGAGCGATGTCCTTGTTGGACGCTCCTTCGGCGAGCAGTGCCAGAACCTGGCATTCCCGCGGGGTCAGGAGGAACGGCAATTCGTCGCCGCCGTCGCGGGGATCGGCCCAGGGCTCTTCGCTCGCGACGTCGTTGTGTGGCGCGACCGCATAGCCGGCGGCGACGACGGTAATGACCGCCGCAAGCGTTGCGGCATCCACCTCCGTCGGCACGACCGCGCGAACGTCCGCTGGCCAGCTTTCGGGGGCTTTGCCCGACGCCAGGGCGATCACCGGAGCGGCGGTCTCAACCGGGCGGTCGGCCAGTACCACATCGACGTCTTCGATGGGCTCGTCAGGATCAGCCACATCGATTTCGGCATCGTCGCATATGTCGGCGATGTCAGCGCGAAGGGCACGATCCGCGATGTAAAGGGCGACGCGGATTTGCCGTGTTCGCTGCCGTGGCCGCAAGGTCACGAGTCACGCCTGAGGACGCGGTGCGATCGTAACATTGACGCTCATGCGGGCTCCCGCCCGAATGACGTCGACGGCCAGTTTCTTGCCAACCGCGTCGGGCCCGAGCTGTTGGTAGAGGCTGCGCAGTCCGCTCACGGCGACACCGCCGACCCCGATGATGATGTCGCCCTGGAGAATGCCGGCGGCCTTGGCTGGACCCGCCGGATCAAGCGTCACCACCATGGCACCGCGCCGCGTTTCGGTGCCTTCGGCGGGGACGGGGACGCGTTGCAGTCCAACACCGAGATAGCCGCGGGCGATGTGGCCTTTGGCTTGGATGGTCGGCACGACGCGGGCAATAGTCGCTGCCGGAATCGCGAGCACGCGCCGCCGTGGGCCGAACACCGCGATACCGATCAAGGCGCCATCGGCACCGACCAGTGCGCCCCCCTCTGCGATTGCCGGAAGGCGTACATCGATCACAAGCCTTGCATCAATCTGCCCACCATGGCGGCTGCGCCAAGGACCACCCGCAAAAGACACGATCCCCATTGTTGCAACGGTATTGCCATCGGCGCGCCCGATCACGAACGCAAGATGGCCGGCTTGCGGGTCCGGTGCGAACGTGTTCGATGCGAAAGCTCTGACAGATGGCGCCGCTTCATAGCGCAGCACCGCAATATCGGTCGATGGATCGCGCCCCGCGAGGGTCGCCTGTACGCGGTTTCCGTCAGGTAACGTAAGAGCAAGATCGGTGTCTTGCACCACCGTTTCTTCGGCCGTCACAACGATACCGGGTTGCCAGATGATACCGCTTGATGGGCGGCGACCGCCGCCATGCACGCCGACAACTGACTGCGCCGTGGCAGCAACCGTGGCGGCAAGTTGATTGGAAAACTGCAGGGGAGATGGAAGCTGGAATTCGGGCGAAACAGGGTTTGTCATGATTACCTCCGTTGCGCCTCAGGTGGGGCCGTTTGCGCTGCGAACAACTGACCGGATGGCTAGGTAACGACTGGGGTGAGCGCCTTGCGTTTTCCGGGACCTTGCCGCAAAACGCATCGCAATCCGGCGGCGGCTCGGATTTCAGAGGGCGGTTTGCGGGAGGCACGGATCATGGATTTTCAGGCAGCACGCCGGGCGATGGTGGACGGCCAAGTGCGCACCAACGATGTCACCCACCTCGGTCTCATCGCTGCGATCTTGGAAATCCCGCGTGAAGCCTTCGTTCCAAAAGACCTGGCGGCTCTCGCCTACCTGGACCGCGATGTGGTGATTGCCGATGCCACCGCAACAGAACCTGCGCGCTGTCTCATGAAGCCCATGGTGCTGGCGCGGCTGATTCAGGCGGCCGATCCGAATCCGCAAGACCGCGTGTTGGTGCTGGGCGCGGGCAGCGGCTACGCGGCGGCAGTGATGTCCCGACTGGTCGCCGAAGTGGTCGCACTCGAGCAGAATGTGTCTCTTGTGCAACAGGCCGGGCTGGTACTTTCTTCGCTTGGTTGCCGCAACGTCGTTGTTGTCCAAGGCGCGCTCGCCGGCGGGGCGCCGGCGTCAGCTCCCTACGACGTGATCTTGATCGACGGCAGGATCGAAATCGTACCGGAGGAGCTGTATGGGCAATTGTCGTCACGGGGGCGTATGGTCGCCATCGTAGGGGCCGGTCCGGTCGGGAAGGCTACTTTATTCCGGTCCGGTAACGGGATCCGTGGCCTTGAGCTGTTCGATGCGAACGCTCCGCTGCTGCCCGGCTTTGGTTTGGCGCCCGCCTTCGTTTTTTGATCCTGTCGGTTTTTAAGATTTCGCGTCCGGCGGGTTTGCCTGCTGGGCGACCTTGGTGTTGCGCTTTTGCCCCACTGTCGGAATTTTTCCCAATTGAGGTGTATAAGTAGGGTTTTGCCGCGAGGAGGAGTCGCGTATTGTTAATTTTCAATACCGTAGGGTGGGATTCGGGGTCGCGGTCCATTACGGCGCGATTGTCCTGCGATTTGGTCTGGGGGGCGGGATGTTGCTTCGGACGGTGACGTCGGGTAGCGCAGGGCTCTTGGCCTGCCTGGTGGCGCTGGCGGCGCAGGCGGACACGCTCAATGGCGCGCTGATCAACGCGTATCAGAACAATCCGCAGCTCAATTCCCAGCGCGCAGTGGTGCGCCAGACCGACGAACAGGTGCCGCAGGCGCTCTCCGGCTACAAGCCGACCGTGACGGCGACCGCATCGACCGCACAGCAATACACCAGCACGGTATCGAAGGTGCCGGTTCCGATTGATCCGATCAATCCCAGGTCCGGGACCCATCCGGACTATCCCCGCGTAGGCGTCGGCTCTTCACCGAGCGCCCTCAATTTGACGGTCACCCAGAACGTCTTCAACGGATTTCAAACCGCGAACCGGGTCCGCCAGGCCGAAACGAATACGTCGGCAGCGCGGGAAGCCCTGCGGGTTGGCGAGCAGACTATTTTGCTGAATGCCGCCACGGCTTACATGGATCTGTTGCGCGACGCCGCGTTGCTCGAATTGCAGCGTCGCAACGTGGAAGTGCTCCAGGAGCAGTTGCGCCAGACCCGTGATCGCTTCAATGTTGGTGAAGTGACACGCACCGACGTCGCTCAGGCGGAATCCCGTTTGGCCCAGGGACGCGCTACGGTGCTGTCCGCCGAATCTCAATATTCCAGGTCGCGCGCGAACTATCGGCAGTTCGTCGGTGTGGAAGCCGGTACCTTGCAACCCGGCGCGCCGGTCGACCGCCTGACGCCGCGGCGTCTGATCGACGCGATCGAGATTGCACGCGCGCGGCATCCGGCCGTCGGCGTCGCCATGTTCGGCATTGACGCCGCCGTCCTGCAGGTCAAGATCACCGAGGGCTCGCTTTATCCGCAAGCGCGCCTCATCGGCAACGTCGCACAAAACTGGGAAACCAATCTGCAAAACCAGCTGCAGCAGTTCACCGCCTTCGTGCAGGGGCAGGTCACGATCCCAATCTTTAATGCTGGCCCCGCTGGCGCGTCGGATACGTTTTCAGCGATCCGTGCGGCCAAAGAGGTTGTCGGCCAGAAACGCATCGACCTCGACACCGCGCGCGATCAGGTTCAGGCCAACGTCGTGACGGCATGGGGGCAGCTCGATGCCGCGAGGGCGCAGATATTGGCGACCCAGGCTCAGGTGGCGTCGGCAGAGATCGCACTCAACGGCGTGCGCGAGGAAGCCCGTGTGGGCCAGCGCACGACCCTCGACGTGCTCAACTCCCAGCAGGAACTCGTCAACGCCCGGACCGCGTTGGTCACTGCTCAGCACGATCGTGTCGTGGCGTCGTACAGTCTTTTGAGCGCCGTCGGCGAATTGAATTTGCCCAAGCTCGGCATAACGATTCCGCTCTACGATCCGATGGTGCACTATGAGCAGGTGCGCGATGCCTGGGTCGGCGTGCGCATTCCCGACGGACGCTGATCAGCATCGCTTGTCTGAAATACGCAAATTCGCCACAGATTAGGCGTAACTTTTGCGCATTGCTTGCATTTCAGTGTTTAATTGCGATATTGGAGCTCTTACTGAGGCGATCGGCCGTGCGCCATGCGCGCAGCGAAAGGGCCGGTCGATTGCCGGTCGCGGTAGGAAAGTGGCGATGTCTCAACCCGCAAAGGCTCAAGAGCCGTCAATGGAGGAGATTTTGGCCTCCATCCGCCGCATCATTTCGGATGATGAGGCGGCGAGGCCGGCGGCTGCGCCGCCGGCGGCCGCCGCAAACGGTGCAAAGAATAGCCAAGATGACGTCAATGCCATGCTGGGCGGTTTCGATGCAGCCGGGGACGACCAGTCTGATGAGGCAGGTCCCGCCGGGTCCCAGCCGGCAGCCAATGTGCTTGAACTGACCGAATCGATGCAGGCCAGGGCGCCAGCGTTCAACGGCGTCGAACGTTCGTCCGGTGCGGTGTCTGGCGAAACCCCGAAACCCGAGCGCCCGCGCGCTGCGCGGGAGCCGCAGGCGGTGCCGATGCGGGATCGTTCGCTACTGTCGCCGCGCACGAACGCCGCCGTCGACACTGCGTTCAGTTCTCTGGCCCACACCGTGTTGGTGCAGAACTCGCGCACCTTGGAAGACCTGGTGCGCGAAATGCTCAAGCCCATGCTCAAGGCGTGGCTCGACGATAACCTGCCCAACATGGTGGAGCGCCTCGTGCGCGCCGAGATCGAGCGGGTGTCGCGCGGACGGGGGTAGTGCCAACGCTTCATGCTCATAGGCGTCAGCAGGCATCCAGTTGGGTCGCCTCGATGGGCGCTTTGCCTGAAGCAATTACCACAGGTTGCACCACAATGAATTAAGTGAAGCGCCGCAAGCGGTCCTTTGGTCGTGTGCGTCTACAGACCGGCAGGTCAGAATCCGCCAAACCGATAATTTAGACCCAGACCGACAGAATCGATCCGAGAAATATCGGTCGATGCCACGGTCATGTGGAGATATTCCAGCTTTGCGCTGAGATTCGGCGTGATGCCCACTCAATTCCTGCGCCCAGTGCGGCGCCGACTTTGCGGCCCGAGCCGGAGCAGAAGGGCTCATTCGCGATGACGTAGCTCTTGACGGGACTATCTGGCCGAGCCGCTGCGGCTGAAGACAAAGCAACCCCCGCATCATTGAAACTTACCAAAACGGAGTCTTTTGTCCGCAAGCTGCGGCGCGAAGTTACCGACACGTCCATTTTATGGAACCGATGGGTTGCCACCGCGCTAGCGACCGAGCCGGTCGAAGGCAGCACGTACGGGAGCGCTGGATATCTTGATGAGCCCGCTATAGGGCTGATTCCATCTGCACGATCAGAAAGAGCGATCCTGCCGCCGACAGCGCACAGACGAGCAGCGCCGCGACTACGCTGCCGTTACGCGGTGCAAACAGGCCAAAGCTGGCGAAAATCATCGCGAGCCAAAAAATCAGAATAGTCAGGAACGGCCACTGAATTCCGCTTCCGGTCTGCTCGAGCACCAGCCAGCGCCCTTTCGCGATTTCCCCCGTGATCTCCAGCGCCGTGGACTTAAGCCAGCGCTGGGCATCGTTCTGGGGCGAAAGCTCCAGCAGCTTTCGCTGAACTTCCTCGATGGCCGAACCTTGTCCGATCGCCGCGGGCGCTACCTTCCCATTGCTCTCCTCAGGCCAGATCTGGCCGATTCTCATCGCGAAAATCTCGCGAAACACGCTGCGAAGTTCGCGAGTCTCAGGGCCATACTGGGCCATGGTGCGATCAAGCAGGACAGCGTCCGCCGCCATGCGCCGCATTTCGGTGTCTTTGCCATCGAATGAGTTCTTGGCGGATGCGATCAGCAAACCGACGACCAGTGCCGCGAGCGTGGCGATCATGGCCATCGCCACCTTGATGACATCCTTGGAGTCCGCGCTCAGGTGATGCTTAGGCAGCACCGCACCAAGCAGCATTCCGAGCAATGCGCCCCCGAAGGTGCATCCAAACGCGATTCCGCCAACCGACAGGGCACTCATGCCCTAGTCACTCGCTTCAACCAATCCGAAAGGATTGCAGGTCCTCCAACATTGTCTGCTGTAGGGGGCGACCCTCGTGGTCGCCCCGTTTGCGATCATCCATTGCGTCCGCCCGCAACAGGGCGACCACAAGGGTCGCCCTACATCATCTTTAAGGTCGCCTGTCATGATGCCTCGATCCCTTCAGGTTGGCTGAAGCGAGCGACTCCAACTCCTAGACGCAGCGCCGCACGCGCACGCCGTTCACAACGACATAGCGGCAAGCGGCCGCCGGCGCATGTACGACCGCCGCTCCGTGCGCGGTGGCACAACCAGCTCGATAGACGCCTCGCGCATAGACGACGGCATTCGCGTCAGTTGAGCTAACCATGATGAAGCCCGCGAACGCGGTGGCAGCGAGAGCCGTTAGTGCAAACAAACGCACTGTCTTTACCTCCTGGTATATGAGACTTCTACGTGGACTTTTGCAGATGCCCTCGTTCAGTTGGCCCATGCGGGCGCCCCATTACTCGATCAAACTATGGAGCGATTGCGCGCTGCACATCCGCGAGCGCCCGCTCGCAAGCGCTGGTGTCGCCTGCACTGTCGGCCGCACGCGCCTGGGCTAGCGCAGCCAGCGCCCGCTCTCCGCGCGCTCCTTCCTGGAGCTTTTCTTCGGCTGCCGCGACCGAGGATGGCGTAGGTTGGCGGTGCGTTGTCGCGGCTGTGCTCTCTCGTGCGGACGGGCCGGCAGCCGCCGTGGCTGCGATCATTGCATCAACACGAGCCTGCATACGGTCAATCTCAACCGAGCATGGCCCGGCGCGAGCGGTGACGATTGAAAGGGCGAGCGTTGCAGCGACCAACGCGCCTGAGTGATGGATACCCATAGCTTCACCTCTCACATGGTTGCGTGTGCCTCGGTCAGCCCTGTGAAGGGCTGACCAGTCTCTTCATCAACCACTACCGCCGGTCGGCTGCTTTCTCTTCTGCTTCCCTGAGCCGCCTCACGTCTCCGGGCGAGAGCTTGGGCCGGTCGATCGTCAATGTGATCTTGTTGAGCTTGCCGGTGTGCCGGATAAAGAGCTTCTTCTCATCATCCGAAAGTTGGTCCCAATTCTTCAGCAGATCGGTCGGCCATGGCGTCAGCTTGGCGTTCTGCGGGATGACACCGAGCTTCTTCTGGTTTTCGAAGATCGTTTCGCGCAGCTTATTCCAGCCTTGATCGAACAAGTGCATGTCGCTGATCTTCTTGATCCATTCCGGCGTCGGGTGGTGCGGTGCATGCGTGGCGCCGGGCGCAAACTTGATCAGGAAGGGCTGATCGGGCGACAACACGTTCATGCGATTCATGTAATCGATCGCTTCATCCGCCATCGCAGTCATCAGATTCCAACCGGGTTTACCCTCATACGGATAGATTGGTGTCGTGTTGCGCACGAGGTTACCGGGCTCCCACTGGTTGGTATCGCCTCCCATGAAGCCGTAGAAGTATTCGAAGCCCATGCCGGTCGGCCATTGATCAAACGGGCCAGCCTGACTGGACTGATATTCCGGGGTATTGTGGTTCTTGCCGAACCATGCCGTGTGATAGCCGTTGTCAGAAAGGATGCGGCCGATAGTGGCCTTGTCCCTGGTGATGACGCTGTCGTAGCCCGGATAGCCGGTCGCCTGCTCGGCGATAACGCCATAACCGACGGAGTGATGGTTGCGTCCGGTGATCAGCGCCGCGCGTGTCGGCGAGCACAAGGCCGTCGAATGAAAATTCGTATAACGCAGGCCGTCCCGCGCGATCCTGTCGAGCGTCGGCGTCGGAATGACGCCACCGAATGTGCTGGGAACGCCATAACCTGAGTCGTCGGTTATGATGAGGAGGACGTTCGGCGCGCCCTGGGGCGGAACGACACGCGCGGGCCAGTAAGGCGTCGATCGTGTTGCTTCGCGCTCGATCGTGCCACGAAACTGTTGCGGCGGCGGTGGAAGTTGACGCCCGTCGATCGTTGTCGTAGCGCTCGGTGACCCTGGCGTGCCGGTGCTCTGTTGCGCGTAAGCGGCCAGCGCTGCCGACATCATGAGCACGCCGCCGCTAATCAATCCTATTGCGACAGGACGTACCGTTTTCCTTGAGAACTTGATCATAATTCGCTCTCCGTCAATGGCTTAAATTCATGCTTCGAACTTCGGCATAGCCCCATGACTGAACAGCACCCGATTGTAAGATCAAAGCAACAAAGCCTATTAGCGTTCGGGATCATTTCATTGATGAAAGTCAAAGCAGCGCAGCTGGTTGAGCGCAGCGAAACCCGGGGCGGCTTTACGGAGAGGCAGTCCCGGATTTTGCTCTGCTCAGTCCGGGGCTACGCAGCGAACGCTCATCAAACCCGCCATGGATCGACAAGCGGCACGCCGGTAGACTCGAAGTCGGCTGTATTACGTGTCACCAACGTAACGCTATGCTGGATTGCCGTGGCCGCAATCAACGAATCGATCACGGGAAGGCTGCGGCGGGCTGACAGTTCGCCCCAAAGCCTTACCGTCACAACATCCACGCCGAGCAGGCGGTCCGCAAATTGCGTCTCGATCGTGTCCACCCATGCGCCGAGCCGGTCGGCGGCCAGGGGATCGGTCTTACGCCTGGCCTCAACACCTTTGCGTAGCTCTCCGATAGTAAGAACGCTGAGAAACAATCCCGCTGAATCCGCTGCGGCGAGAAAGGCGGTGACGCTGCTATCGGGATTTTTCTTTCGCGTTTCCGATACGACATTGGTATCGAGAAGGTATCCGGTCGCCACGTCAAATCTCGACATCGCGGCCGGTATCTCGGTCACGTGCGACGGAGAATTCGTCAAACTTTGGACCACCGAGCAAATGGGCCTTGAAGTCCGGCTTATGCGCCGCCAGCGCAATGTAGTCTTCGATCGACAGCAGGACCGCGCGTGCGGCGCCGTGACGGGTGATCGTCTGCGGTCCCTCCGTGCGGGCACGTTCGATCACCTCGCCCAATCGCGCCTTCGCCTCCTGGACCTGCCATGTTGCCATCAGTAACACCATTCTGTCCTGTCTGACCACAATATAGACGTTCTGGTCAGATTTCACCAGAACGAACGCCACCATACGGTAGCGGCCACGATCAGCTTTGCCGGGGATCACCACCCGCATTATGAAGAGTGCCTGGATCGCGAAGAATTGGCCTAAATCGGCGAGCAGAGAAGAGAAAGCCCGCAGTGCAATCTGGGTTGGTCGAGAACAGCTGCCCGTTGACAAGCCCCACCCCTACGAGGCTTCTTGGCGCACCTTTTGCCGGATGCCCGCAATGATCGAAAAAACCTACGACCCCGCCGACGTCGAGCGCCGCATGTCTGCGGCCTGGGAGGATGCCCAGGCATTCCGCGCCGGCCGTCCGGAGCGCCGCGGCGCCAAGCCCTACGCCATCGTCATCCCGCCGCCGAACGTCACCGGCTCGCTCCACATGGGACATGCGCTCAACAATACGCTGCAAGATGTGCTGTGCCGGTTCTGGCGCATGCGGGGGCGCGATGTGTTATGGCAGCCGGGCACCGATCATGCCGGCATCGCCACCCAGATGGTGGTCGAGCGGCAACTGATGGAGCGCCAGCAGCCATCGCGCCGCGCCATGGGGCGGGAGAAATTTCTCGAACGGGTATGGGCCTGGAAGGCCGAGTCCGGCGGCGCCATCATCAATCAACTGAAGCGCCTCGGCGCGTCCTGCGATTGGTCGCGCGAGCGCTTTACCATGGATGAGAGCTTGTCGCGCGCGGTCCTGAAGGTGTTTGTCACACTCTACAATGAAGGCTTGATCTATAAGGACAAGCGTCTCGTCAATTGGGACCCCGAATTCCTCACTGCGATCTCCGACCTCGAAGTGCAGCAGGTCGAGGTGAAGGGGAGCCAGTGGCACATCCGCTATCCGATCGAGGGATCGACGGAGTCCATCGTGGTTGCGACCACGCGGCCGGAGACAATGCTGGGCGATACCGCGGTCGCCGTGCATCCGCACAACGACCGCCTCAAGCACCTGATCGGCAGGACCGCGATCCTGCCGCTGGTCGGCCGCCGCATCCCGATCATCGGCGACGACTACGCCGATCCTGAAAAGGGCACAGGCGCGGTAAAGATCACGCCGGCCCACGACTTCAATGATTTCGAGGTGGGCAAACGACATCATCTGCCGATGATCAACGTGCTCAGCGTCGAGGCAAAGCTCGATCTCGACGGCAACACGGCATTCCTGGAAGACGTGCCGGCGCCGCCGGAACTCGATGAAACGCTGAAGCTCCATGGGGTCGATCGTTTTGCCGCGCGCAGGAAGATCGTCGAGCGGCTTGAGGCGGGGGGGCTTCTGGTCAAGGTCGAGCAGCACGCCCACATGGTGCCGCATGGCGACCGCTCCGGTGTCGTGATCGAGCCGTTCCTTACCGACCAGTGGTACGTCAACGCCAAGGCACTTGCCGTCCGGGCGATAGCGGCGGTCCGGGGGGGCCGCACTGTGTTCGTGCCAAAGAATTGGGAGAAGACCTATTTCGACTGGATGGAAAACATCCAGCCCTGGTGCATCTCGCGGCAACTGTGGTGGGGCCACCAGATCCCAGCCTGGTACGGGCCGGATGGCAAGGTGTTCGTTGCCGAAACCGAGGACGAGGCGGTGTCGCGCGCGCTTGCATACTACGCCGAGACAGAGGCGATCACGCCTATGCAGGGGCACGACATGGCGCTTGATCCGGATAGCCGCGCCCCGTTCCTCACCCGCGACGAGGATGTGCTCGATACGTGGTTCTCCTCGGCGCTGTGGCCGTTCTCGACGTTGGGCTGGCCCGACAAGACGCCGGAACTCGCGCGCTACTATCCGACCGACGCGCTGGTCACCGGCTTCGACATCATCTTCTTCTGGGTCGCCCGCATGATGATGATGGGTCTCCACTTCATGAAGGAGGTACCGTTCCGCACTGTCTACATCCATGCCCTGGTCCGCGACGAGAAGGGCGCCAAGATGTCGAAGTCCAAGGGCAACATCATCGATCCGCTGGTGCTGATCGATCGCTATGGGGCCGATGCGCTGCGCTTCACGCTGGCCGCCATGGCGGCGCAGGGCCGCGACATCAAGCTCGCCACATCGCGCGTCGAGGGCTATCGTAATTTTGCGACCAAGTTGTGGAACGCCTGCCGCTTCGCCGAGATGAACGGCTGCGCCACGTTGCCGGGCTTCGGGCCGCAGGAGGTGCAAGAAACGCTCAACCGCTGGATCGGCCACGAGCTTGCGCGGGCGGTGCGCGAAACGACCGAGGCGATCGAGGCCTACCGGTTCAATGATGCCGCCAACACGGTCTACCGCTTCGTGTGGAACGTCTATTGCGACTGGTACCTGGAGCTTGCCAAACCCGTGCTCACCGGCCCCGACAGCGTTGCCAAGACCGAAACCCAGGCTATGGTGGCGTTCGTGCGCGACCAGATTCTGGCGCTGCTGCATCCGTTCATGCCGTTCGTCACTGAGGAACTCTGGAGCGTCACGGCCGAGGGCGGCGTGGCCCGCGACGGCCTGTTGGCGCTCACGCCTTGGCCGCCGCTTAGCGGCTTCGAGGACGACGCGGCCGAAGCCGAGATCGGCTGGGTGGTCGATGTCATCGCGGCGATCCGCTCGGTGCGCACCGAGATGAACATCGCGCCCGCCATGCAAATTCCCATGGTGTTGGCCGCGGTTGCGCCCGAAACCCATGAGCGCGCACAGCGCTGGAGCGACGTCATCAAACGCATGGCGAAGATCGCCGATATCTCGATCGCGGATGCGCCCCCGCCCGGCGCGGTTCAGCTTCTGGTGCGCGGCGACGCGGTAGCGTTGCCGCTCAGGGGCGTGATCGATCTCGCCGCCGAGAAGGCGCGGCTCGAAAAGGAAAAAGCCAAGGCCGAGGTCGACATCAACCGCATCGACGCCAGGCTCGCCAATCCGGATTTCATCGCCCGCGCGCCCGAGGAAGTGGTCGAAGCTGATCGCGAGAAACGCGAGGAAGCGATGGCACGGCGGACGAAGATTCTGGAGGCGCTGGAGCGGCTGAAGCAAGTGGAGTGAGGATGCCTATTCGAAATCCTTTGTGCGCTTGCACAGTCCCCGCCGGATGGCTAAATCACCAGATACGAATCTTCTGTTAAGCTGGTGAGATCATGCGCGCTGAAATTGTGACCATTGTGGACGAGATCAAGCAGTCCCTCGGGCTGCTGAGGAGGCATCTTTGACATTGACAAAGCGCGCGCCCGCCTCGCCGAACTGAACCACCTCGCTGAAGACCCCAATCTGTGGAACGATCCCCAGCGCGCCAGCCGGTTGATGCAGGAGCGCACGTCGCTGGAGGAGCAGCTTTCCGCTCTCGGCCGCATTGAGCGTGAAATCGATGACAATGTCGGGATGATCGATCTCGGCGAGGCCGAGAATGACGCCGATGTGGTCGCCGAAGCTGAAACGGCCTTGAAAAAGCTCAAGGACGAGGTGGCGCGGCGCGAACTGGAGGCGCTGTTGTCGGGGGAGGCCGACGGCTTCGATACATTCCTCGAAGTCCATGCGGGCGCCGGCGGCACCGAGAGCCAGGACTGGGCCGACATGCTGCTGCGCATGTACGCGCGTTGGGCCGAGCAGCACGGCTATAAGATCGAATATCTGGAGGAGACCGCCGGCGAAGAAGCCGGCATCAAGTCGGCGACCATCCAGATCAAGGGCCACAATGCCTATGGGTGGCTCAAGAGCGAGGACGGCGTGCATCGTCTGGTGCGCATCTCGCCGTTCGATTCCAACGCTCGCCGGCACACGTCGTTCGCGAGTATATCGGTCTACCCGGTGATCGATGACCGCATCGTCATCGACATCAAGGAATCCGACGTACGCACCGACACCATGCGGTCGGGCGGCGCCGGCGGCCAGCATGTCAACAAGACCGAATCGGCGGTGCGGCTCACCCACATCCCGACCGGAATCGCAGTGGTGTGTCAGGCCGAACGCTCCCAGCACAAGAATCGCTCCCAGGCGTGGGCGATGCTGCGCGCCAAGCTCTATGAGCGCGAGATCAAGCGGCGCGAGGCGCAGGCGATCGCAGAGCAGGCCGCCAAGACCGATATCGGCTGGGGCCACCAGATCCGCTCCTACGTGCTGCAGCCCTACCAGATGGTGAAGGACCTGCGCACCGGCATTTCCACGTCCAACACCGGCGCCGTGCTCGACGGCGACCTCGACGCCTTCATGGCGGCAGCGCTCGCCCAGAAGGCGTTCGGGACGGGGCCGAAGCAGGTGGAGGATGTGGAGTAGGGGGCGTGGCCGGCTGACCGTGATGCCAATCGAGGTAGCACGGCTGCCGGAAGCCGATCAGGAAGCGACTGCCAGCCTCATTCCGGATGAAATTGCTGCTGAACGTGGATGGGACGAGCGCTTCGCCAAGACCCAGGATCAATTGGGCGCCCTGGTGCGAGCGGCACGGGCCGAAGTGGCGCGAGGCAGTGCGGATTCGGTGGTCCGTCTGGCCGTTCGGGCTAGCGATTTCGCGCGCTACAGAAGCTTTTGGAAGCTCTAATTCGCATCCATCCGCGGCGCGGCTTGCGCCCCGTCCGGCGGCGGCAGGCTGCCGCCCGATTGAATTGCCGCCGGCGCGAGTGCGCCAAGCCGCGGGAAGCCGCCACCCCCGATCGCATCGCGGATCACCTGCCGGATGCTGGCGTTCGACAGGAACAGGTCGTGGTTGATGATGCCCCAGCCCTGCGCGGAGGCATCGATCACGCGTAACCCGAGTTTCTCGAGCTGCGCCTTCTCGGCCGCTCCGACGCGGGTGGTGCTGCCGTTCACCCAGCGCGACACCGCCAGCGCACGGTCGTTCGTCGCCGTGATGATGGTGATCTTGCCGGCGAGCGGGCCGATCCGCTGCACCGAAGCCGTGAACACATCCATGTCGATATCCGGCGAGGCGAACACCACCGCGCCGATGTGGTCGGCCGCGTAGTCCCCGTACTTGGCATAGAGCTGCCGCAACGTCTCCATGGCCAGCATGGTGCCGACGCTATGCGCTACGATACTGATGCGGCCGATGGTCGGGCTTGCCAGCAAGTCGTTAAGTACCTGGTCGAAGGCGTCGCGCGACCACATCGCACTCTCGCGATCGTACGCGTAGTCGAAGAGCTTCGCCCGTGATGGCCAGGAGAACACCATGGTCTCGCCGGCAAACTTGATGCCGTCCGAGAGATGCACGGCATCGAGCGCGGCGGTCTCGAACGTGGTGTTGAAGCCGTGGACGTAGATGAGGAGGTTGCGTCCGCTGGTTGCCTGGGTGAGCAAATCGCCGATCTGCGGCACCGCCTCGATCGAGGCGATGCTCCACTCGCCAAGACCGACCGCCGCCAGCGAGAACCGACTGTCATCGGGCGGCGTCAAGATGGCGCGCGCTACCGTGGTCCTGCGGGCGCGCTCCGGTCCAAACCAAGGCTTTGCGCGCGCGCCATCCACTGACTTGCGCGTGGTCGCGACCAACAGCGTCGGACGCGCCGCGATGTCGGATGCATCAAACCGGGGCCCGCTCGCCGCCAGGCCGGCGCAGCCGCCGACCGCCAGCGCGGTAGCGGCGGACGCGAGGCCGCGAAGCGCAATTCGACGCGAAACTGCAATGCGGACAGGCGGCATGCGACAATCGTTCTTTGTTCGTGATCTGGGGACGCTGGATCGCGGCCGAGAGGCGCTTTTCTGACGTGTGATCGCGGCGATAACAGGGCAGGGGCAGTGCGGTCCTGGTGACAGAGCTGAGGAACTTTTGTCAAGCGATGAGGAATGAACGGAACCACTGCTGCGTCAAGGTAGTATCTTTTTGATGACATTGGGTTTATGCGAACCTGCTGCGACCAGCCGGTTTCCCAGGTCGTCACGGTGCCTCGTCGCCTTCACCACCGTCGTTCGCGGCCAGGTTGGCCTGTGTGGCGTGGACCCAGTTGCGACACTTTATTGCCTATCAGCGATTTCGTCATACCCGCGGCCAAGAAATTGGACCAAACAGATGCCATGACCGAAGGGGTCGGCCATCAGCGCTATGCGGCCCCAATTATGCGTTTGGATCTCTCCCTCGATCGTCGCGCCGGCATCAATTGCTCGACTGACGGCAGCGACAATTTCAGGAACCACAAAGTCGAGATGGACCGGTGTCCAATGTCGGTGGTAGCGGCGCACGTCGTCCGTCCGCTCCGACGACCTCGTTCCCTCAGGCTTTAGCAACAGATAGAGGGCCGACGAGGCGCCAAGCAATTCCACAGCGAACGAGCCGAAACGTCGTCCGATCCGCAAGCCAATTGCCCGTTGATAGAATGCAGTCGCTTTCGACAGGTCATCGACATCCACATTGACGAGCAAGTCCATTGTCTACTCCGCGATCGTTGCCGTAGCGGACGATAGTAAGCCTGCAAACCATTTTGCCACGAGCGGTATCGTGGCGCCCGGCAAGCTGTTAATCTGGATGAACTAACGTCCGTAGCCTTTGGGGGAACTCATGCGCGCTGCGCGATCTTTCCTGACGATTGGCTTTGCTGCTGCAAGCCTTGCTGCCGCGAGTGTGTTCACGTCGCAAGCCGGAACCGCGGCGGAGAAATATCCGACCCGGCCGATCCACTTCATCGCCGCTTTTCCGGCCGGCGGCGCCGTCGACATCACGGCTCGGATCCTGGCGGATTGGCTGTCGAACGATCTCGGCCAGCAGGTTATTGTCGAAAACCGCGCCGGTTCCGGCGGCAATATCGGGGCGGCGGCCGTGATCAACTCGCCGCCGGACGGCTACACCATCCTGTTCGATGCCGCGAACAACACGATCAGCGCCTCGCTCTACAAGAAGCTGCCCTATGATTTTCTGCGCGACACCGCGCCGGTCGCCGGCCTCATGCTGCTCACCAACATCATGGTGGTGCCGCCCTCGCTGCCGGTCAAAACCGTGGCGGATTTCATCGCGCTCGCCAAGGCGAAGCCCGGTGAGCTGAGCTTTGCGTCGGCGGGCAACGGCACCTCCGTGCATATGTCGGGCGAACTGTTCAAGATGATGGCGGGCATCGACATCATTCACGTGCCGTATCGCGGCGCCGCGCCTGCCTATCCGGACCTCATGACCGGCAAGGTCCATGTGCTGTTCGACAATCTGCCGGGCTCGATAGAATTCGTGCGCAGCGGTCAGTTGAAGGCGCTCGGGGTGACGGTGCCGCAGCGCTGGCCCGGGTTGCCGGACATCCCGGCCATTGCAGAGACGATTACGGGCTTCGAGGCGGCTCCCTGGTATGGCATTTCCGCCCCGAAGGGTACGCCGCCCGAGATTGTTGAAATCTTGAACAAGTCGATCGCGGGCGCGCTCGCCAACCCAAAGATGCGGGCGAAGCTCGCCGAGCTTGGCGGCATCCCGATGCCCATGTCGCCGGCCGAATTCGGCAAGTTCCTCGCCGACGACACGGCGAAATGGGCCAAGGTGGTGAAGGCCGCCAATTTGTCGGTGGAGTAAGCGAAGAAAAAAGGAGCGCGGGTGTCCCGCCCGCATCTTTGTTCGTGCGGCGGGACGCCGGCGCTCGACATGTTCTTAAAAAAGCGGGCGGGACGCCCGCGCTCCGGAGCACCCCATGAACTTGCCTACCGGCACGTCCTTGAACCGGCGGCGCCTATTGGCCGGCCTATCCGCGGCGGCGGTCGCGTCCCTGTCGATAGCGCAGACGCTTATGCCGGCCGCAGCGCCGTCTTTGCCCAAATCGCGCCCTTCGCGCGAACGCCTCGAAGAAGCACTGGCGCGCATTGCGGATCCGAACGGGGAGGGCTCTCGCGCCTGCCTCACGGTCTACCGTGAGACCGCGCGCGTTTCGGCGGATGCAGCCGACGCAAGATTGCGCGTAGGCATTCCGCTCGGGCCGCTCGACGGCACCATCGTTTCCGTCAAGGACTTGTTCGATGTGGCCGGGGAGCCGACGCGCGCCGGCTCAAAAATTCTGGCCGATGCGCCGCCCGCTCCGGCGGATGCGCCCGCCGTTCATCGGCTTCGCGCCGCCGGCTGCGTCATCGTCGCCAAGACCAACATGGCGGAATTCGCTTTTACGGGCATCGGCCTCAATCCGCATTACGGCACGCCGGGAAATCCGGCCGATCGCGCGCGCATTCCGGGCGGCTCTTCGTCGGGCGCCGCGGTCGCTGTCGCGGACGGGATGTGCGAGATCGCGATCGGCTCCGATACCGGCGGCTCGGTCCGGGTGCCGGCCGCACTGTGCGGCGTTGTGGGTTTCAAGCCGTCGAAGCGGCGGGTACCGACCGAGGGCGCGTTTCCGCTCTCCTACACGCTGGACTCCATTGGTCCTCTCGCCCGCACCGTCGCGGATTGCGCAGCAGCCGACGCCGCAATGGCGGGCGAGGAGGCGGCAGCACTTGAACCGCAGGCGCTCGCAGGCCTGCGGTTCGGCATTGCCCAGGGCTTGCCGCTGCGCGGTCTGGATCAGGAGGTCGCATCGCGCCTGTTCGAGGCTATCAATGAGCTCGGCCGGGCCGGCGCGCAGTTGTCGCCGGAACTCTTTCCGCAGTTCGACGACATGGCGCGGCTCAATTCTAGGGGCAGCATTGCGGTCGCCGAAGGCTATGCGATCCACCGCGAACGGTTGGCGACGCGCGGCGCCGAGTTCGATCCGTTCGTGCGTGGGCGGCTGGAGCGCGGGCGTGAGGTTTCCGCGGCGGATTACATCGCCTTAATACACGATCGTGCCGCGATGGTACGCGCCATGGACGCGCGTCTTGCCGATCTCGACGCTATCCTGCTGCCGACCTGCACGATCGTGGCCCCGACGATCGCGGAGTGTCAGCAACCCGAGACCGCGCTCGCCCGCAACCAGATGGTGCTGCGCAACGCAGCGATCGTCAACTTCTTCGACCTGTGCGCAATCTCACTCCCACTGCCGCGCGGCGACGGGCTCCCGGTCGGCCTGATGCTGGCCGCGCGCAACGGCCACGATCGCCGGCTGCTCCGCATCGCCGCCGCGGTGGAGAAGCTGTTCGGCGTGTAGGAACCGTAGCCCGGATTGAGCGGAGCGAAATCCGGGGCTGGCTCGGATACGGCAATGCCGCCCCCGGGTTTCGCTGGCGCTCAACCCGGGCTACCCATCCTGTGACACCCCTGCTTGTCATTTCACCTCCGCCACGGTGGCGACTTTCTCTTTCAACTCGTCCCATGCGCCTTGCAACGGCTCGAATACGAAATGCACGCGATGCATCCCGACTCCGACCTGCACCGCGCGGAATATGACGTTGGCCTTGAGGATATCGGCCGGCTGGCCGTCGACTTCGGCGCGCCACCAGGGGTGCCAGGCATCGTTGAGGACGAGGAAGCCGCCGTCCGGCGCTTCGACCTCGATATCGATCTCGGTGTTCGCATAGCGCAGGATGCGGGCGCTGCCAGGGACGGCTTCTGAGTCCGCTGCGCGCGGCGGCGCCGGGGGCGGCTGCTCCAGCAGCACGGTGCGGCGCGGATCGACGTCGGGCCAGCCGTCGCGGATCAAGTCGCCGAAATCGGCGAGCTGGTAGTCCGGCACGACCATGACGCGCGGCAGCGCTTGCGGGTTCTCGTAGACATAGGCGTCCTCGGTGTGGGCGATGAGCTTGAGGTCGCCGGGATGGAGCGAGGTATCGATCTCTTCGACCGGCACGCCGGTAGCGATAAAGCGCACGCCGCACAGGTTTGCCATGGTGGAGCGATAGGACGGGAACAACGGTGCGAAAGGGCGCTGCCGCGCCTCGGCAACGGTGTCGCCGACGCCGGTGGCGAGCGTGAAATCGCGCAGCCGCAGCGGATTGTGCCCGAACAGGTGGTCGAAGTCCTGGGCGAGCGCCAGGTTCGGCCAGTGATAGGCGATGCCGATCAGCTCGACGCGGTCGCGGCGGTCGGGGCCTGAGGTCTCGGCGAGCTTCGCTTTGATGAGCGCGACAGTCTCGTTGCGGGTTTGCGGGCGCAGCGCGTCGTAGCGCGCCGGCGGCAGGCCGGTCGATTCGTTTGGCGCATTGTTCCAGGCAAGGTCGAACGTGGTGAAGCCAACAAGCAGGGCGCACGCCAACACGGGGCGCGCCGGCGCGAGGCGCCGCGTCAGCCCAAGGAGCGCAATCGCAGCGGCCGCGAACACGATCCCTGTTGCGACGGGCAAGACAGAAACATCGAGTTTGCCGGCCTTGTGTGCCAGGCCGATCGCGATGGCGACAAGCAAACCGACGATGGCGACATCAACCGCGTAGAACCAGCGCGGCTGCGGCGCCGTGCCGGAGACGACGCGATGGACCAGATATCCGGCCTCGATCGCGATCAGGAGCCCGATGATGAAAGTGGCGTCGGCCGGCCGGCGAAACAGGTCGACACCAGGCAGCACCTCGTACACCAGCCGGAAGGTCGGCGTGTACCAGCCAAGCGCATAGAGCAGGACGAGCACCAGCGCCAGCGTGAAAAATCGGATGTCGCGCGCCCATGCGAGCCCGCGCAGGATCCCGGCGCCGAGAATCAAAATCACCGACAGGATGCCGCAATAGATTTCGCCCATGTTCTGCGCGAGCGCGAGGCCGCTCGGCGGCATGGTGGCGTCCCAGGCGATGCTTGGCGGGCCCCAGAAGTCGACGTTCGGATCGGCGGCGCCGAACAGGTCGGCAAATGCCAGCATCAGCAGCAGGACCGGATGAAGCGAACCGCGCCCGGCGCGCTCCAGGCCTATCATCGGCCGGTTGCTGTCAGCGGCAAGCAGCGCTGAGAGCGTCAACGGAACGGCCGCGATGAGTACGGCCGTCGTGGCGCAAACCACAAGCGGCAGCACGGTGCGCCTGATGCGCGCCAGCCGCCCCTCGCTATCGAGCCACCAGGCGACGACGTAGAGGGCGAGCACATAAAGCCCGAGCAGTGCGACCTGGTCGCGTCCGATCATCAGCAGCGCGACCACGACGCCGGCCAAAACGCCGACGCGCCACGACGCGCGGTCGAGCGTGCGCGCCAGCAGCCACAAGGCGATCGGCACATAGGAGAGGCTGATGATCTCGCTCGTATGCTGGAGGCGCGAGGCTGCCGAGCCGCCGAACGCAAAGATCAGCGCCGCAATCACCGCCCCGCCGGGATGCCAGCCGCGGTCGCGGAAGAACACCATGAGGCCGAGACCGCCGGCGAACAGATACGCGAAGGTGATAAAATCGGCCTCGCGAAAGCTCGGCGCCGGATCGAGCGCAGCCAGCGCGAAATGCAACGGCGAGAAGATCAGCGACTGCGGATCGGCGATCTGCGGCCAGCCCGCGAACACGTTGGGAGTCCAGAACGGCGAGTCGCCGTGGGCCAGGGAAGATGCCAGGAACTGCAGTTCCGGTTGGAACTGCGCCTTGGCATCCCACGGTATCGTGACCACACCGGAAAGCCACGGCCATGCCAGCACCGCAAAGGCCGCCGTGTAGACAGCGACCGACAGCGCGAAGGTGTGCGCGCGCAATCCTGATGACCACCGGCGCTTCGCTTCAGCACCTTGCTCTTTCGCTACTGGATGCTCGGCCTGCTCGGGGCGTGACACACTTGGGAACAAAGCGGACTTGCCCATATCGCTTCCCCGTCAATCACGGTTCCCTCGCATACCGCGATGGTGGCGATCATGCGCTTCTCTTCTTTCGCGAAGAAGGCTTCAATTGAATTCGAAGCGCGGGATAACCGTCTCGCTGACCGGCAGGAATGGGGAATTTTCCTTCAATTTGGCATCAAGCTCCGGGTCATGCTCCCATGGATGCGTGATGATGGACCAGTTAAGCAGGAAGTCCGTGCCGTCCTTCGCGACGACAACGCCAACGCAGCAATCCAGGTGCTGCTCGTACTTGTGCGCCCTGGTGAAGTTGATGAGACCGCGTCCCATCAATTCAGCGGCGTTCTCCTCCTCGATCAGCTTCGGGTCCACTGGGACAAAGACAAAGCCGAGAGAGAGGTCCTTCCAGGCAAACCGTGTCGGCGGCCGGAAGACCTGCGCTTGCACCGCTTCGATGCAGTACACGAGGCGGGCCTTGGCTGCCTTCCAACCTGAACGGGGTAACCGTCCAAACTGGCGCAAGATTTCGTAGTAGTCGTAAGCATTGCCTTGGTGCTCGATCTGCTGATGGAGATTGGTTAATAGGGACGAGAGATCGAAATCCGCTTCGTTCTGCCTGAGCGCCAAAAGGTATTTGTGCGATTCCTTCGAGGGCGGTGTTGTCTCGTCCCCAGATAGATATTGCCCCATGATAAGCGGCTCTGGGGCTGCCAGAGTGGCGTCACTTTCGAGCAGTCTCTCCCTGTACGCAAAGTAGTCGCGGATGTCGGCTGGAACACGAAGGGTTCGGCAAATCTCCAGGTAGTCATGCGCGTCCAAGAC
>Ga0066395_10000016_pt1 | contig 50256 bp, 33 predicted proteins | sample PanSoiPlot1MoBio_FD_61218 | JGI IMG/M metagenome (GOLD analysis project Ga0066395, IMG submission 61218) | Tropical forest soil microbial communities from Panama analyzed to predict greenhouse gas emissions - Panama Soil Plot 1 MoBio | ecosystem: Environmental > Terrestrial > Soil > Tropical... | reverse complement strand
CGCGTTTCAATGAGCCCGTCAGCCTGGACCCTCAATCCTCCTCAAACCGAGCCCAACATTTCGTCGCGCCTCAGCAAGACAGCGAACTGTCGGGACATTCCGAGTCCCAAGGCGACAGCGACGCTGCCGGTCTGCAAGGAGTACCTCGTTGCGCTCATAAACTTTGTATTAACAAGTTATCTTACATTGACCCTGTTATCAACTAAAATTTATTTACCCAGGACGTGTGACAACGCCGGATGAACGCCCACAAGAGACGGCGAACCCGTGATGACGCCGACCTGGAGAGGCGCGTTGGTGTGGACGAACATAGACATTTTGGTGCCCACCGCCGTATCCGAGTAGTATGTGACCCGTTGTAAACGGAGGGAATCATGGGCAGCGGTTACATCATTGCGCGCGAAAATTTCAAGGAAGCGGTAAAGCATGTTTCAGCCGAGGCCGACCCGGTGATGTTCAACCTGCTCTATGGGTTGGTAAGCTTGACCGACCAGATCGAGGCCGATTTTGCCGCCGTACGGGATGCCCTGGCAAAGTCTCCGGCGCCGACGCAGAAGAAGCCGCAGTCGCGAAAAGCTCAGGCCAGGAAGGCCGCAAAGAAAACGAACAAGCCCCGGCGCTGAGCGGATTTGAATCCGCCCTAAATCATCGAGGCGATGGCCTCGAATCCCAGTGATCGGCACAGCCGGCGGACCGTTTCCTTCTGATCCGGTCGCAGGGTTCTCAGAAGCGGTCCGGCAACGGAATAGAGCCGGCCGGGCGGCCAGTCGCTTTGCGAAATCCGCGGCTCCTGCCCGTGCCTTAACAGTGCAAGCTGCTGCCGGCCCATTTCCGCCAAGGCGCCTTCGACTGCCGGCCAAGCCGGCTCCTGGTCCGCCGTGAGCCTTAGATTGTGCTTGATCCGGACGATTTCCGCCGACGTCAATACGCCGTGATAGCGGGCGGTGGGAAGAGCCGTATGGATCTCCGGCACTATAGCGCTCTTCTTAAGCTCGATGACTGGCCGCGACGGCGGCTCAGATCGCGTGCCACCATCAAACGGAGTGAGCGAGGCGGTCTTGTTGCCGATAACACGCGGCTCCTGCTTCGGCTCGGAGCGGACACGCGGCGATTTATTGGAATCCTCGATAACTCTTGGCGGACTGATCGAAGGGCCGAGCCCCGACGTGCCAACACGCGCGCCCGCACCAATCGCATCCGACACAACGACTGGAACCACGTTGCTCTGAGACGCAAAAGGACTTGAGGCCGGCTGCACACTCGTGAGTGACGGTGTGATCTCGGCAGGAAATCGATATTCGGACAGAAGTATCGGGGCTGAAGCGGATGCTCGCTGCGGCGCCGGACTGCCAGCCAGCAGGAAATACGCTCCTACGGCGACGCAACAAAATGAACCGCCGGCTGCCGCAAGCGCCCCAATCAACCGCCAATCCATGGTGCGCCACCAGTTTGCTGATGCTCAACCATATGTAGCAATGACCCGATTGTAGGTTCAAGCGACCGCGGTCACATTAGCATGAAAATGACAGCCGATATGCGCCAACTCCGGCGGAGACGAGGGCGCAAGTCATAATTGAAGGGCCGCACAAGCGGCGTCCTCCTACATCGCCCGCTGTAGGGGCGGCCCTTGTGGTCGCCCCATTTGTCGCTTCCGGTAACAGGGCGACCACAAAGATCGCCCCTACATCGTCTTTCATCGCGGCGTGACACTAAAGCTTCTCGCTCCTTTGCCACGTTGCCATAGCTGCCACATCATCGTGTAAGCAGCCTCGAGGTGACCGCTATACCGATCTGCATCGAACAGCGGGGATTTCAGACGGTTTTGTTCAAGCCTCTCCCGAATCCCGCGAAGGAACGCTCTATCGGTTGCCAGCCGTAAAGCCAATGATTCATATTGCTCAAGTTCATCAGTTACGAGTTCAGGAAGCCCTGTGACTTTGAGCATGCTTGCAGCCACGCGGCCGGCGAATGTTCTGCCGCAGCAGGTGACGACCGGGAGCCCAGACCACAGAGCATCGGCAGTCGTCGTGTGGGCATTGTAAGGTAGTGTATCCAGGAACAAGTCGGCCAACCTGTGGCGCGTCAAGTGCTCGTCCAGCGGCAAATGGCTTGCAAATACGAGACGGGCCGGATCAATTCCACGCGCGGCGGCCTCACTGCGCAAATTGACCTCGGCATCCCTGTTGTCGTGAAACAGCCATAGTACGCTGCCCTCGACCGACATGAGAAGCCGCATCCAGACATCGAATACGGGTGGCGTGATTTTCCATTGATTGTTGAAGCAGCAGAAAACGAAGCCCTCTGGCGGCAACCCGACCTCCGACCGCGTCGGCGTACGCTCGGCAATCACGCGTTTCCTGTCGTGGATCCAATAACAATCGGGCAGATGAACGATGCGTTCCGAGTAGTTGGGCTGCTGGTCGAACGGGAGGACGACGGGGTCCGCAAGGATGTAGTCGATGAACTCCGCTCCCATCGTGCCGGGAAATCCGTTGTAGTTGACCTGAATCGGGGCCGGCCGATGTGCCAGGATACCCGGGCGCGCCCCTTGCGTGTGGCCATTGAGGTCGACGGCGATCTCGATCCGCCTGTCGCTGAGCAGGTTTGCGACCGCTTCGTCTGTCATCGAGCTGGCGTCGATAAACTGATCGAACGCCGCTGCCAGCCGCCTGCGTATCTCGCTGCCGTCATCAGGACCGAAGGATATGCCGAACACCTCGAACCGGGAGCGGTCATGTCGCTCAAATAATTCGGCCAGGTGCGCCGACGCATGTGAGCGAAAATTGCTGCCGAGATACGCGATCCTGATCTTATCGCCCTGCCAAATCGCATCGCCGCTAAGAGGTCGCAGCGACCCGAATTCCAGATCCTCAATGTAATTTTTCGCGCATGTCAGTTGCAGCGACGGATCGTCTGAACAGCCGAGCAGGAGAAAGGGAGATATACGCGACTTGTGCTCGATCACGTGCCGACGCACCTCGCCTATTAACTGGCTTTGCCGCGTCCAATCACAAAGTTTCATGACGCAATCGGCCAGTCCGGAGAGTGCGTACCGATGGTCAGGGATGAGAGTGAGCGCTCGATCAAAGGCCGCGACGGCCTCGCGAAATCGTCTCGACTCTTGAAGCGCGGTACCGCGATTGACCAAGCCGTCACTGTATTCAGCGTTAAGCGCGAGTGCCCGGTCGTAACTCGCCAACGCCTCGTCCAATCGCTTGAGCGCCTGCAGGGCAACGCCTCGGTTGTTGAATGCTTCCACGTAATCAGGCCCGAGCGCGAGCGCCCGATCATAGCTCGCCACCGCTTCGTCGAAGCGATGGAGTGCTTGAAGCGTATTGCCGCGATTGTTGAAGATTTTCGCGTTGTCGGGATTTAGCGCGATCGCCCCGTCATAGCTGGCCAGGGCCTCATCGAGCCGATTCAACTCCCGCAGCACATTACCGCGATTGTAGAAGATGTCGGCATTGTCGGGGTCAAGCGCGATCGCCTGGTCATAGCTTGCCAGCGCAGCGTCAGGCCGATTCATCTCCTGAAGTGCAAGGCCACGGTTATTGTAAGCTCGGGTGTGGTGGGGTTTGACTGTGATGGCCTGCTGAAAGCTTTCCAGTGCCTCGTCGATCCGCGCCAGCGCCCGCAAGACATTACCGCGATTGTAAAGCCCCTCCGCATCGTCAGGCCTCAGCGCAATCGCCTGATTGCAGCTCGCAAGCGCTTCCTCGAACCGGTTAAGCTCCAGAAGCGTAGCGCCGTGATTGTTGAAGGCCGCCGCATACTGCGGCATGAGCTTAATGGCTTGCTCGTAGTTTGCGAGCGCCTCCTCGAACCGGTTCAGTTCTCGCAGCACATTGCCGCGGTTGTTATAGGCTTCGGCATAGTCGGGCTTGAGGGCTATTGCGCGGTCATAGCTCGCGGCTGCGCTGTTTGATCGTTTCAGTGCTTGCAGCGCAACGCCGCGGTTGTTGAAGGCCTCGGGGTAGTCGGGTTTGAGTGCGATGGCCCTGTCGTAGCTCGCCACAGCCGCGTCGAATTGCTTCGAGTCCACAAGTGCATTACCGCGGCCGTAGAAAGCCTCCGCAAAGTCAGGCTTGAGCGCGACGGCCTGATCATAGCTCGCCACGGCAGCGCTGGACGCCCGCATTTGTTGAAGCGCGGCGGCGCGATTGCAATGCGCAAAGGCATCATTGGGATTTATTTTCAAGGCAGCTTCGATCTGGCGAGCCGCCTGCGCATGATCGCCACGCTGGTGATAAATGACGCCGAGCAGGTGCAAGCTGTCGAAATGACGGGGTTGAGCTTTCAAGACGTGCCGATACATCTCTTCAGCTTCGGACAGTTGGCCGGCCCGATGGAGCGCCATCGCATAGCTGAATGCTGAGGCTAGTTCTGATGATAGCGCTGACGCGCCTTTGACCGGAGTTTTTGCAGGCCGCTGATGCCGCAACCGGCTTGTCCCCAGTCTGGAACCCGAAGACGGCTTTTTTGTCATGCCGTGCTTCCACCACAGCAACCGTTGTGGGGCAAGGAACAAATCGAGGTCTCAAACGAGGTGATTTGGGTTATGGCGCAGGCGCCTGGAGCAATATACGAGGTGTGTTCATCGCCCGCGAAAACGGGCGATCCCCAGTAACCACTTGGCTTCGATGTGCCACAGTCGATCGCTTCAGCCACTGTGATGGGGATTTGAGCATCGATCAAGTCATGACATTGGGGCGCCCGCACAAGCGGTGTCGTGACACATCGCCCGCTGTAGGGGCGACCCTTGTGGTCGCCCCATTCGTCACATCCGGCAACAGGGCGACCACAAAGGTCGCCCCTACATCATTCTTCCGTCGGCACGAATCGATTGTTACCGCTTTCGTGACAATCCGATCACTTCAGATTGGCTGAGCAAGCGAACAGCCCCATGACGCGGTGGCTACTGGGTGCCCCGCTCCTCGCCTTTGCGGGGACAAGCTTCGCGGGGGCATGACACCGAGGTGACTGGCTTGTTTTCTAGACAGGCCATTAGCGGCGCAATCCAGGCGGCGTCATTATGTTATCGCCCGATTGCACGGGCGATAACATGCATTTGAAACGGTTCGGGTCAGCAGACTCTCACCCGCATCAAGGGCTGAACCGATAGTTGAGCCCGATCTTACCCTCGGCGATGCGCATTCCCGCGTTGATGATGGTGCCGTCCGATGCCGTGAGATTGCGATTGCCGAAATCAATATAGTTGAATTCGCCCTTGGCCGACCAGTTGGACGTCAGGGCGAATTCGACGCCGTAGCCGATCGTCCAGCCAGCCCGATCATCGCTGGCCGAGATCTGTGTGATGGGCGCGCCGGCCGGGTTTGCGCATGGAATCGGCGTGCCGACAGGCTGCGTACAGGTCACCGTAAAGGTCTCGTGCGTCCAGGCGCCGCCTGCCTTCAGGTAATAGAGGGCACGCCCCCAGGCGTAGCCCAGACGAGCCGTTGCCATTGCGAGAAAATCGGCCCGATCCGCGCAGTCCGCGGCGAAAAGAACCGGTTGATTGACATTTACGGGACCGGCGCAAGCCACCGATCCTTTCGCGTTGGTCCAGCCCGCCTCACCCTCGACGCCCAGCACCCATGGGCCGATCTGATAATTGTAGCCCAATGTTCCGCCCCCAAGTGCGCCGGCGACCTGCGGCCCGGACGAGAAGCCGGCATCCGGGAAACCCATCTTGGCGTGGCCGTAATCAGCGCCGCCAAACGCGCCGATGTAAAGCCCTGTCCAAACGGGCGGGAATTCCGCAACCGGCGCCTTGACGGGGGCTTTGTATATTCCGGGCGCCGGGGCCACTCCGACCGGCGTGAATTGATACCGGATGCCGCCGGTTGCGGTCCAACCCTGGAGATGATCACCGTTGCGGTAATCAATGCGCGCATAACCAAGCCAGCCGGTATCTGCGATCTGGCCGTTCACGCCCAGCGAATATTGGCCATAAGTTCCGATGTTCGGCACCACTAGCGATCCGCCAGCCGACCCGGTCAGCCCCAGGCACGCCATGCAAATGGAGTAGTTGGCTTGGATGTCGTCGCCGAACTCGTGCCAAACGCTGATGGCCGCAAAGGGTTGATAGATCAGGTTCCCTGACTGCATGGTGGTGCCGAACCGCAAGCCGGCACGCCCGACAAAGGAATCGACTGTGTTGATCTGCAACGTGCCATTGACGATGTTACCTGCGGCAACTGTGCCGGCTGTCACGTTAAGCGGATCAATCGTCGTACGTGACCAGATGGCGCCGAGGCTGGGTTCGATGAACCATTGGGAGTTGGGCACATCCCAGTGATAACCTGCCGACCCGCTGATCGAAACGCCGTGTGCGTCCAATTTCTGATCGTTGAGGTTGATGCCCGGGCTGTTAAGGTTGTTTTCAAACCAATTCCACCGCACGAGCCCATCGACAAAAAAGCCGCCGTTGGTGGCTGCCGCATAAGCGCCGACAAACGGAATCTGGGTTGAGGTGGTGAAGGGAAGTGCGCCCGCACCGGCGCCGCCGAGCGTGTGGCCATTGGTCTCGATATAGCCGGCGGTCTGACCGACATGGAGATTCCACCCCATGACGTTCAGCCTGGCGATATCTTGCCCAAGCTGAAACCCAGCGAAATTCTGGCGGAATTGCGTGCCGCAGCCGCTCGATCCGGTGGGACCGATTGGCCCGAGATTAAAGTTGACCGCCGAGTCGCCTTTGAACTCAACTTCGCCGCCGACACCTCGCGCCCAGATACCTCCGCCCTGGGAATCCGGCTTCGGGTTGGGCGGGGCACTTACGAAAGCGGTGCTCTGGGTGAGGAAGATGGAATTTGAGGCCTCGATCGAAGAAATGATCGCGGCCGCTGCCGATGAGCCGGCGGAGAACACTGGCCCTATTGCCGTCGTAACAGTACTGGAATTGGTAGCATTGAAAAATGTAACGTTGGCAGCGTCGGCGCAGGTCTGCGCCATTGCCTCCGAGGAGGCTGATGCCATGCCGGCGACGGCTGTAATGCCGAGAATGATATGTCCAATGATACGCTTGGAAGAGGGATTGCGCGCCGAGGCGCTAAAATCAATTTGAATCGACATTTTTGCCCCCAGGGACGATTCCCAATCGATGTTCTTCTATCCTGAAGCGGGGCTTTCAAACAGAGCGCTTTGCAAGAAAACGCCCGCTCTCGGCAAAATTTTTACCTCATTGTGGCGTTTTCGACACACACCTTCGCGTGCAGGCTGGGACGTAATGCGTGACGCGGCGTGCAGTGGCGCCAACGGCCAGTCGATTCAGGCAATACGTTATCGGGATTGATGAAATTCCGGATCTGCCCTCATCATTTCAGGCCTTCGGCCACACGACATTTGTTATCTAGCCCGGCTTCCGTCGGGCGGCTGACTGCCGCGAAGGTATCATCAAGAAGCCGTCTTCTGAAAGAACAGGAGCAGTACCTCATCAATTCAACGTAAATGTTAAGTTAATCTACCCCTCGGCACCCCGTTCACTCATCTTCCTCCTGATAGCGCCACAGTTCGCCCCACTCGCTCTTCCAGATGTTATCCCGATCGATCACAACGATCGGAATCTTTTTCGAATTGGCCAGAGTAATCGCTCCGACGACGGCGTCGCGGACCGGAATCTCAGGGCTTGTGAGGTCCGCCGGCAGCTGGTCAGGTGACGCCGTCTTCGGGCAGTGAATGATGCCGACCTGCCCGTCGCTCCGTTGGATCAGCGTCAGGTTGATCGCGTCCGGCTGAAGTTCGTCAACCTGCTCAAAGCGATTTTTGGCCATGGGAATGTCCCCCTGTGTTGCAGACGCGCGGGCAAGGTCAGGCGTCAGTCGGCATCATTATGATCCAATGCTCGACCATGCGATCGCTTTAACCTTGGCTTCCTTCGGTTCCGTTTGGCAAGCCGGCACCGGAAATTCTTCCGGAGATATCGCACTCGTGTAGGATGGGTTGAGCGAAACCAACACCCATCGGAGCATACCGCATCGACCGTTGATGGGTTCCGCTCTGACCCATCCTACACTTGAACCAAGACATCGCGTAACACGACAAACGCAGTGGCGTGAGTTCGCGCAACAAGAGACCTGGAATGGAAGTGCTCAGGCCAGCCACGGCAGCCAACCCCTACGATCAGATTCGCTATCCGAGCACCGTGCAGGAGGGCTTGCATCCGGCTTCGCTGAGCGTCTTTGCGTATCTGCATGGTCGCCCATTCGCTCCCCCCTCCCATTGCCGCGTCCTGGAGATCGGCTGCGGCGAGGGGATCAACCTGATGAGCATCGCGGTTACGGCGCCCCGCTCGCAATGCGTCGGCTTCGATCTCGCCGAAACCGCCATCGCGACGGGCCGTGCAACAGCGGCGGCGGCCGGGCTGACGAATGTCGAACTTTCCGTGATGGACATCCTGAACACACCGGACTCGTTGGGCGAGTTCGACTACATCGTCGCCCACGGCGTCTATGCCTGGGTACCGGCACGGGTACGCGATGCCACGATGCGGCTGATTGGCCGGACGCTCGCCCCGAACGGCCTGGCATTGGTCAGCTACAACGCCATGCCCGGCTGCCGGATCAGGCAGATCGTACGTGACATCCTGCAGGATTGCCTGTCCGATGTTACCGAGCCGTCGGCGCGACTGGTGGCGGCCAAGGAGTGGTTGGAATTCTTCGCCTCAAAGTGGTCGGAAACCGAGCCGCTGCAAAAGGCGATGCGGCACCGGGTCCACGAATTGCTGCGTTATCCGCTCGAGGTCATCTTTCACGACGAAATGGGTGAGATTTACGAGCCGCAGTTCGTGTCCGATGTCGCCGCGCACGCCGGGCAATACGGGCTGCAACACCTCTGCGATGCTCAACCGGCGCGCGGCTGCGAAGCCTTGCTTCCGAGCGATGAGAAAAAGGCGCTGGATGAGCGGGTGGGCGACGACTTCACGCGATTCGAGCAGGCGTACGACTATGCGACCCTGCTGCCCTACCGGGAATCGCTGTTGTGCCGCGATGACGGTATCATCGATCGCTCCGCGGCGTGGACGCGCGTGCAGGCTTTGCATGCCCGAGGGCAGTTCGTTCCCGTAAGTGCGGATGAATCCCAACCCGGCAAATTTGAATTCCAGACTCGCAATAATGGCCGCGCCGCCACTTCGGAGAGGGCCGTCGCCGACCTGCTCGGCTGCGTCGGTGCCGCCGAGCCACATGTAATTGCGCTGAAGGACCGTGTTGCCGATCGGAAAATTGCTGAAACGGTTCTTCGCCTGTTTCGGGTGGGCACGCTCTCGCTGCAAACCGAACCGTTTGCATTCACCCTGACGCCGGGTGAGCGCCCCGTCGCAAGCGCGCTTACCCGGCTGCAGGCCGCGCGCGGCGAAAGCCATCTCGCGTCGCTGCAGCACACGACGGTCGAAATCCGCGATGCCAATACCCGGCATTTCATCAGTCTGCTCGACGGCACCCGCACCCGTCACGATCTCGCGGTGGAGATGGCGAGATTCACCGGGGCGCCGACCGATGCGATCGCGGCGAGATTGAACGACAATCTCAACCGATTGGCGCATATGACGTTGTTGGCAGGTTGAGCAAAGGTTTGCTGAGACAGCAGGTGACACAAGATAAAACGCACGTCCGGTGGCTTTCTTACCTCTCCCCGCTCGCGGGGGGAGAGGTCGGATCGCGCCGCTCGGCACGATCCGGGTGAGGGGGCCTGTCCGCGAGTTTGAGCTTGTGAGTCTGAACTCGTGGAGAGGCCCCCTCACCCCAACCCTCTCCCCGCAAGCGGGGAGCGGGAGAAGAGCGATGCGGCTTCCAAGCGCGGCGCAACCGGCGGCGGTAGTGATCCAGTGAGAACTCAAAATGAGGGTACCTGAAGACAGTGTGGCGGCCAATGCCTACGACCAAGTCCGCTACCCGGGCGCGCCGCAGTCATCTTCGCATCCGGCCAGGATGAGTGCGCTCGCCTGTCTCTACGGACGCAGCTTCGTTTCCCAATCTCAGTGCCGCGTCCTGGAAGCCGGCTGCGGTGACGGCACCAATCTGCTGAGCATGGCAGCGACGGCCCCGCAGTCGCGGTTCGTTGGTTTCGATCTTGCGGAAAGCGCAATCGAGAAGGCTCGCGCCACCGCCGCCACCGCGGGCCTGACGAACGTCGAATTCTCCGTCATGGACATCGAGGACGCGTCGGAGGCACTCGGCGAGTTCGACTATATCATAGCCCACGGCGTCTATGCCTGGGTGCCTGCCCCGGTGCGCGACGCGCTCATGCGGCTGATCGGCCGGGCGCTCACTCCGTCCGGCTTGGCATTCGTGAGCTACAACGCCATGCCGGCGTCCCGCATGCGCCAGATTGTACGCGACATATTGCGCGATCGCGTCCACGGCATCACGGACGTCGCGGAGACTTTCGCTGCCGCAAAGGAATGCATGGAATTTCATGCCGCCATATGGTCGCAAGACGATGCGCTGCGAAATGCCATGCGCGAGCAGATGCTGGCGCTGCTGCAGCGACCGCCCGAGGTGCTGTTCCACGACGAAATGGGTGAAATCTTCGAGCCGCAATTCGTCTCCCGCGTCGCGGCACACGCGGAGACGCATGGCTTGCAATATCTTTGCGACTGCAGCCCCGGCTTGAACAGCGAGGCCTTTTTTCCGAGCGTGGAGAACAAGGAGCTGCGGGAACGGGCGCATGGTGATTGGGTCCGTTACGAACAACTGCACGATTACGTCAAACTGGTGCGATTCCGTCAGACGATCCTGTGCCGCGACAATGGCGGCATCGACCGTCGCACCGAATGGACTCGCGTGCGGCAACTGCATGCGCAAGGCCGGATTGTTCGGGAGGAAGGCAAGAACCCTGACGTTTTCGTTTTCCGTGTCGATAAGGGCGAGGCCAGCGGCCACATTTCCACCAACGACGCAGAGCTTGCGGCTTTGATCAGTCGCATCGGAGCCGCTGATCCAGGCGCGATCCCGCTGGAGAACGCAATTACCAGCCCCAAAATCGCCGAAGCGATCCTCCGCCTGTTTCTGGCCGGGTCCTTATCGCTGCAAACGGAGCGATTTGCGTTCACCCTGGCGCCGTGCGAGCGACCGGCCACCCACCCGCTTCTGCGTGCGCAAGTGCTGCGCGGCGAGAAGCGGCTTGCCTCATTGCGTCATACGGCGGTGGACATCACCGATCCGGAAAGCCGTCACTTTATCGGTTTGCTCGACGGCACGCGCACGCGCAGCGAACTAGCCACCGAAATGGCGCGTTTTACCGGCGTGCCGACGGCTGATATTGCGGCGAAACTCGACGACGTCCTGAACGGGCTGGCAAGGTCAGCGTTGCTGGTGCGGTAAAAAGTGGCCCTCAAGGACATTTTTGGTGACTTGAATGATGAAGGCGGCGACAAAAAAGCTGATTGAGCTCAGGCCCGTTGGATGGGAGCGCTTCCGGCAAGCGGTCAGTGCTGCCGTTGAATCCGGCCCCAAGCATCGAGCCGCGAAAAAGAAGATGTCTAAGAAGGCCGTGAAAAAAATTGAGAGGATCATTAGCGCGCCGTGAAGTTCATCAACTTTGTCAAGTACAGAGACTTAGACAGGATCGCTGGCGCCCGCCCGGCCCATTTTGCATACGCGGATCGGCTGCGCGCACAAGGCGAGTTGGCGATCGGCGGCCCCCTCTTGGATGATCAAGGTCGGCGTATCGGGTTGCTCTTCGTCTACGAAGCCGTTTCGAGAGACGCAGCGCTAGCCTTTGCGCAGGAAGACCCTTTCACTCTTGCAAACGCATTGAGCGGCTACGAGATCACCGAATGGCGTCTTCGCGGAGTGAATCTCGATCTTCTCATCAAAGCAAATCGATCTGCCGACCAGAGCGGCGGCAAAAATACGCAAATTAGGTTGTTCGCGAACTACGCGAAATACGGCGCCGACAAATCGAGACTCGCGACTGTTCGCTCGGCACATTGGGAGTACGATCGGACGCTTAAGAGCGCAGGCAAATTGGCCCTGGCAGGTCCCTTCGCGAACGACGAGGGAGGGCTTTTTGTCTACAACGCAGCCCGCAGAGAGGAAGCGATGTCCTATCTCAAGCAAGATCCATTCGCTGTAGAAGGCGTGTTCGCAGATTACGAACTCCTCGAATGGCTCATTGAGGGCGTCAACCCTGATTTGCTCGCCAGCGACTTCTCCTCATCGCCCTGAGTGCGACATACGTGGCTGGCAAGATCGCTCTGGGCCTCAGCCTAGACCTAGGGTGGGCAGCCGCGATCACTTTTGCAGCGACGGTTCTTTTGATTGATCATCGGCTCGACAGGTATAGTGCGCACTATGTCAAGGTGATGATTCCCCTCTGGGGGAGTTGACGTCGTCCCGCTTGCGGAGCCCAATCCACGGCACTGACTCGCTGCGATGCCCCCTCCCGCAAGCGGGGAGGAGAAACTCATGCCCACCCATAGGCGAAGTCGTTGTGCTCGATCGTCACCCTGGCTTGCTTCAACTTCTCCTTGGCAAGCGAGCGTTTGAGGAATTCGCGTGACAGCGCCGGCAGCAGCGTGTTGGTGATGATGTTGTCGATCATGCGTCCGCCGGTATCGGGATCGTTGCACATCGACACGATGTGGTCGACGACCGCCTGATCATAGACAAACGCCGCATCGTGGTTCTCGCGGATGCGTCGACCGATGCGATCGAGCTGAAGCCGCACAATGCCGCCCAGCATCTTGTTTGAAAGCGGGTAGTAGGGAATCGACACAATCCGCCCGAGCAGCGCCGCGGGAAACACCTTCAGGAGTTCGGGCCGCAGCTGCTGCGCCAGCGCCTCGGAGTCCTCGCGATACTTCGGATCGGCCGAAAGCCCCATGATAAGGTCGGTGCCGACATTGGTGGTAAGAATAATCAGAGTGTTCTTGAAATCGATGCGCCGGCCATTGCCGTCGTCCATGAATCCTTTGTCGAACACCTGGAAGAATATCTCGTGCACATCCGGGTGCGCTTTCTCGACCTCGTCGAGCAGGATGACGCTGTAGGGTTTGCGCCGCACCGCCTCGGTGAGCCGGCCGCCCTCCCCATACCCCACATAGCCGGGAGGCGCACCTTTGAGCGAAGAGACGGTGTGCGCCTCCTGAAACTCCGACATGTTGATGGTGATCATGTTCTGCTCGCCACCGTACAGCGCTTCGGCCAGCGCGAGCGCGGTTTCGGTCTTGCCGACGCCCGACGGTCCGCACAGCATGAAGACGCCTATCGGCTTGTTCGGATTGTCAAGCTTGGCGCGGTTGGTTTCGATGCGTTTGGCGATCATCGCCAGGCCATGGGATTGGCCGACGACGCGCCGGTTGAGGATTTCCGGCAAGCGGAGCACGTTCTCGATCTCGTCCTTCACCATGCGTCCGACCGGGATGCCGGTCCAATCGGAGACCACCGATGCGACCACCTGTTCATCCACATGGGCGTAAATCATCCGCTTTTCCGGATCGCGCCCCTCAAGGGTCCCAAACGCCTCGCGCAGGCGATGGCGGATCTTCTCCTTGTCGGCCGCATCCGGCGGAGTCAACGATGTGGAAGCCGGTGGGGCGCTGCGCTTGCCGTCCGCCTGCGGCGGCGGATTGAGGATATCGCGCAGGCTGCGAATCTCGTTAGCGAGCTTCTGCTCGGTGGCCCACTCTGATTCCAGGCTCGCGAGCGTCTCCCTCAGTTTCGCGATCTCGCCGTCGATCGCAGCAATGCGTTCGCGCGCATCGGCGCCGAGATCGCTGTCGCTGACGAGCGCCGCCCTCTCCTTCTCGCGCGCCGCGATCGTCGCTGTCGTGTCCTCGATCATCGCTGGAATTGCGCTCTGGCTGATGGCGACGCGCGCCGAAGCGGTATCGAGGAGGCTCACCGCCTTGTCGGGCAATTGGCGCGCCGGAATGTAGCGATGCGAAAGGTTCACGGCTGCGACGATCGCAGCATCGGAAATCCGCACCTTGTGGTGCTTCTCCATGGGTCCGAGAATGCCGCGCAGCATGTCGCAACAGCGCTGCATGTCGGGCTCGTCGATCTGAATCGGCTGGAAGCGACGCGTCAGCGCCGGATCCTTTTCGATGTACTGGCGATACTCCGACCATGTAGTGGCGGCGATCGTCCGCAGCGTGCCCCGCGCCAGCGCCGGCTTGAGCAGATTGGCGGCATCACCCGTGCCGGCCGATCCACCAGCGCCGATCAGCGTATGGGCTTCGTCGATGAACAGGATGATCGGAGTGGGCGACTGCTGCACCTCGTCGATCACCGACCGCAGCCGCTGCTCGAACTCGCCCTTCATGGACGCGCCGGCCTGCATCAAGCCGACATCGAGCGTGCATAATCTCACCCCGCGCAGCGGCGGCGGCACCTCGCCGGCCGCGATGCGCTGCGCAAACCCTTCCACCACGGCGGTTTTGCCAACGCCGGCCTCGCCGGTGAGGATCGGGTTATTCTGGCGTCGCCGCATCAGCACATCGATGATCTGGCGAATCTCGTCGTCGCGGCCGAGAATCGGGTCCATGTCGCCTGACTTTGCCTTGGCGGTGAGGTCCTGCGAAAAGCGGTCGAGGGCTGTGGTGCCCTTCTGCCCCGCCGCCTGCGCAGCGCCCGGCGAATCGGCGGCAACAAGCCCCGATCCGTCGATCGGACGGAGGTTCTCTTCCTCCGACGTCGCCCAGATCTTCCGGTATTCGGTGGTGAGAACATCGACCGATATCTTGCCGAATTCCTTCGAAACATTGCTGAAGGCGCGCGTGAGCTCGCGCGATTGCAATGCGCCGACCAGGATGTGACCAGTGCGAATTTGTGTTTCGCCGAAAAACAGGGTGGCGTAGTGCCAGCCGCGATCGAGCAGATCCATGACGGCGTTGGAGACCGCAGGCATTTCGGTCTCGTTCTTGCGGAAACCATTGACCACCGCGGTGACATCGGTCATCAGCTTGCCGCGATCAAGCTTGAAGTGATCGGCCGTCAGCCCGATATCGGAGCGCTCGCTTTGCAGGATATGGGCCAGCCAATGGGCGAGCTCCACGTTGCGGTTGCCCGCCCCCTTGGCCTGACGCAGCGCCTTGAAGAAGGCTTCGTAGCCAACCCGGTTTAGCTTTCCGGCAACCGCCTCAATACTGATGTCGGCCATTGATTTCCCCTTCCCTGCCGTCTGCGGGCGAATTCAGGATAGTCTCCGGTGAGGTAGAATCGGTTCACACTTCGCCGCCAACTCCCAGGTGTCATCGCCCGGCTTGACCGGGCGATCCAGCAACCCTGGCGGTTCTGAGGGTTACTGGGTCCGAGCATTTGCGGGGATGACAGACGATCTTTGATTTCATCAGTTCGAAATATGCCCCAGCCTGCGCTTGTGCCTCATGCGGTCGGCAGGATGAAACCGCGCGTCGCAGCGATATGCGTCCGATAAGGTCCAGTTCGGCGCCATCCAGCTCGTCCAGCCAAGTTGTCCGAAGCGGCCGAGCCTGATCGGCTCGACGGCTCCCGACGGGATCGCCATTTCGGCGTCCCAATCCAGTTGGTCGCCATTGTAAAAGAAGACGAGGTCGGCGAGCGGCTCGCATAAGTCGCCGGTCGGCAGGAAACGGATATACTGCGCCAGATTCCTGGTGAATATCCGGATCCTGATCTTGTCCTGCACGCTGAAAACCGTTCGTCCCAGGAGCGCATCTTCGCCCAGCCGGTTGTAGCGCTCGCCCAGAATGGTCAATTCCGCCGCCTCGATCGCGAGGCGCGTGCCGACGAATTCCTCGACTTCTGCCCGAACATTGAACATGCCACAGATGGCTCCGGCCAGCCGTGATGCGGACTTGACCTGCGACCCCAACAGGCCCGCAAACCCCAGCTTCACCGCATCCGGCACGCTGTCGAGATTTTGATACGGCTTGGAGCCGACCCCGATGGCCGAGCCGATATAAGCCACGAAGCGGTCGGCGTCCGGCCGATCATGTTGCACGATCGGTCGGGAATCTGCCCAGGCGCGAAAGAACAACTGAATGAACCTGTTGTTGAATATGTCGAGAAATCGGGGGAACGCATCGTCCTGGGCGAGCAGGTAGTGATAGACTTCTTCGGTCGTTGCAAGCGGCAGCGCGCCGTGCGGCCCCAGCAGACCGAGGTATTTCACAAATACCCTGAGCGGCTTATTATCGCCGTGAACTACCCGGGCAAGGTTCGAGGCGGGAAACTCCATGTACGGGTCCTGCCCGAACTGGACGAAATCCTCCCGCCGCGCCGCGCTGTCGCTGATGCGCGGCCAGTCTTTGTAGGTACGCTCAAGATGCCGCAGCACCGTGAAGTAATCGAACCGCCAGGGCTCGGCTTCAAGATTGCGCAGAAAGGTCACGGCCACCTCACCATCATAGCGACCGGCGCGTTCCCATGCGGGGAGGCCATCGCGCGACTTCTCCGCGCTCGACAGATCGGATCACTGTCTGGCTGAAATGGTTGAAGCCAGAATACTCGGCAAAGAAGCGATCGAGCACGGCGCCAAGCAGAAAGATGCCGGTGCCCTCGAATGCTCTTTCGTCGATCGTCACCGTGATTTCGATCCCGCGCGCTGCCCCGATGCCGCTGCGCTGGCGAATGCGCCGTACAATCGGCCGGCTGTCGACGTTGCGAATGCCACGAATGCGGCGCTCAGTAACGGCGTCATTCATTTCCGCAAACATCGACAGGGTTTCCCGCAATGCCTGAGCGTTGCGCCCGGCACCGCGTTCCACCAGGCCGAGATGATTGGTGCTGAGCATGTTGACCAGCCGCCAGGTGACCGTGCCGGTGTGCGCGACCTCGCTTCTACTGCGCAACTGCGACACGATCGGTTCGCGGGGCGGTGTCGGCCCGGCAACGCACATCAAGTCCAAGGTGAAGTCGTCGATCAGGCGAAAATCCGCACCGCCGACGCCGATCGGCAGATGTTCGGTCAAATGTCTGTTCGAACATAATGCCCGCACGCTCAACTCGGCAATTGCCGCATCGTCGTCCTCGCCGCCGAGCTCACTCAATGAGATGAACATGTCGGTCCCGGTGTAGTCGGAGGACATGCCGACGCGTTTTTCTTCGACCGTGCGCCGTCGTGGCAGCCGGCGCGCCGTAAAGTAAAGGCCGGAGGCGTGTTGCGGCCCCTCCAGTGTGGCCGAATAGAGCGGCTGCACCGGCACCTTGTCTCGTCCGCCGGCATGGTGCGCGTAAACCTCGAGCAGCCGATGTGGTTCATAGTCGAGATAGTGGCTGCGATCCGGAACGACGTGGTACTCGTGCTGACTCGACTTGAGGGGAATGCGGTCCGTGGTTTTCTCGAACAGATTGATGGCGGGCGCCGCATAAAGGGCGAACATCTCCGGTTGCACGGCCGCTGCAAGCCGCGCATTGACCTCATCGAACGCAAACAGGACATCGACCGTTTTTGCTCTAAGTCGCGGCAGCAACGCGTCGAGTCGGGTCAGATTGCAGCCGAGAAACTTGCGCGGAAACACAAAGAACTCGCGCAACAGATCGAAACCTTCGAATACGCGATTGTCATTGGGAAACAGCGCATCCTCGCGGTCAAACCCGACCTGCTGGAGGCATTCGGCCTGCGCTTGAAAAACAACGGGATCGCCAAACTCGTCGAGGCAGCGGAAATACACCGCCTTGCAATGCGCAAATATCTGCTCGTACAGCGCAACCGAATCGGCCTCCGACCCGACGAAATACATCGGCAAATTGGTGGTGCGGCAGCCAGCGAACAACATTTCGGGCTTCTTGAGTGCATCGAAATCTGACGGCTCATCTTCCCGACGCTCAGTCGAGCGATGCGTCAACGTGAGCCGCATGCCGGCCAGAACGTTGCCGCCGACCGGCACGCCGAGAGCCTGCAGCGGCGCTGGTGAGGAGAAGTACTCAGCGCTCGCAAGCTGGAATGGCCAGATCGTGATCGGAGCGCATAATCGATAGCGGCAGGAAATCTGCCGGTCAAACTGGCGGAAGGTGGCGTCCAGATATGCGCCGCGGGCGATCACGTGGCCGTCGCGCAGAGCGGGGTCGCCGAAGGTCGGGGCGGCCATCACCAGCATCACCGAAGGCGTCGGCGCCAGATAATGCGGGACCAATTGCTCAAGAAGATTGTTGGTGAACTCGGGAAATTCATGCTTGAGCTTGAGCTGCACCCGCGCGGCAAGAAAGGCTGCCCCTTCCAGAAGGCCGCCTATCAACGGATCGATGCGGTCTTCCAGGATGCCGCCCAACCGTTCGGCAATGCCCGGATATTCGTCGGCGAATTCGCGCGCCTGCTCGTTGAGCAATTGAAGTTCCCGATTATAGAGGTCGAGAAATTCCCGGTTCATGCGCGCTTCACCGGCGATTGATCAGTATCTTGCCGGTATCGATGACGTCGGCGATAAACTCTACCGGCACATTAACGGGATCGCACGTCAAATCGGCGCGGACGATGAATCTGATCTTGAGCTCGACCGGATCGACACTCATATCACGTTCAACGTGAACGGAGGCAGCCGCAAGGCGCGGCTCGTAGTTGATGATGGCGGTCCTGATCTCCTCGGGAACGTCGCCCACGCCGGCTTCATCGATGGTGCGGTGGGTGATGTCGGGAAGGCCGAAATTCAAAATCGACTTGCGAACATAAGGCGCCTCGCTCATGTCGATGGTCGATTCGAGCGCGATGGAATTGAGCACGGCCTCGAGGTCGCGCATCACTTCCCGCCGCAGCACCGGTTCCGTGATAACCTGACCGACACGCAGACGGCGGCTGGCGACGGCGCGGTCACCTGCCTCGTTGCGCACCTCCATCCGCTTCCTGGCATCCTTGGCCTCATGAGCGGCGCGAAATACGTGCATCAGCGGCGGGCTGAGACGTGTCTTGCTGCTGATACGAGCCATGACCACCTCGCGCAACCCGAACCGTCCAATAGTCTACCGATGGACGAAGCCGCAAGCCGCGCGGATCGCTCTGCTCGGCTTACGACTGTAGGCTCTGCTTTGCTTGATCAGCACCTGAAGCAGATCGGCATGAAATGGAACCGGTCCAGCGGCGACCAATTCCCCGTGTCATTCCCGCGAAAGGGGGAATCCAGTATTCCACAACGCTGCCGGGGGGTAGGGGATCGCCCGCCTTCGCGGGCGATGACAAACTCTGTGATTCCATCCGGAAATCCGCCCTAGGGAGGTTGGCTCAGATTTCCTTGTGCTCGTTGATCGAGAAGCCCCAGTCAACATTGCTCTCGGCGGCGCCGGTCTTCCCTTGCGGCTTGTAGATCACCTTGAACTTGGCGAACGACAGAGCGAGGTTTTCAGCGACTTGGCTATGAACCCCGCCGCCCCCGTGGCCGTTCCACGCCACGTTGGTGGGAATGACGTCTTCCATCTCAATGGTGAAATACTCGAGCGGCTGGTCGCCGCCGGCCTTGCGGACAACGAGCTTGGCCTTTTTGATGTGGTCGCCCTTGGCACAGGCCTTGAACAGTTTCGGAGAAGCCTTGGTCAGGTCTGCCGAAAAGTGGAGCTCCTGGAAGCTCGCCTTTGAGTGGCCCCGGCCGGTCCCCGTATGGGCCGTGTGGGCTTGGTGCACGCCCCAATTCCACGAATGCACCTCGATCCAGTCCTTGAACTTGTCGTCTTGCGATTCGCCGTCGATTCCGTCGAGCTTGAGGAACATGTCGGTGTGAGCCATTTTGGTACCCTCCTGAAGTGGTCACGTTCAACACCGCCCTGGCCAAGTCGGGATGACGGGGCACAGGCTGTGGACACATCTCTTCGTCGCGCGATTCCGCGCTGCGGTTCAATAGTTGTTTATTTTCCGGTGGGTAATCGCGATACAAGGCGCAGCCCGATATCCATTCCTTCCAACTGGAAGTGCGGCCGCAAATCGAAAGTCGCCTGATAATAGCCGGGATTTTCCTCGTTCGGCACGATCGTGATGGCGGCGCCGGCGAGCGGCCTGCGGCATTTCGTTGCTTCGCTGGAGTTGGTCGGATCGCCGTCGATATATTCGCTGATCCAGTTCGTCAGCCACTTCTCGAGCTGATCCTTTTCAAGGTAGGACCCGACCTTGTCGCGCACCATGACCTTGAGATAATGGGCAAACCGGCAGCAGGCGAACATGTATGGCAGCCGCGAGGACAGATTGCTTGACGCCGTCGCTTCCGGGTTGTTCTGATAGGCCTTTGGCCTGAACAGCGACTGCGCGCCAATGAAAGCAGCCCGGTCGGTATTCTTGCGATGAATGAGCGGGATCAGGCCGGATTTAGCAAGTTCGGCCTCGCGGCGGTCGCTGATCGCAATCTCGGTCGGGCATTTGAGGTCGACACCGCCGTCATCGGTCGGGAAGGTGTGGGAGGGCAATTCATCGACTTCGCCGCCGGACTGAACCCCGCGGATGCGGGCGCACCAGCCATATTCCTTGAAGGCACGGTTGATATTGGCAGCCATCGCGTAGGCGGCATTCATCCAGGTATATTTTTCGCCCTTATGGCCGTCGGTTTCCTCTTCAAATGCAAATTCCTCGACCGGCTCCGTTTTTGCTCCGTAGGGCAGCCTCGCAAGAACGCGCGGCATGCACAGGCCGACGTAGCGCGCATCGTCCGAATCGCGCAGCGACCTCCAGGCGGCATAATCAGGCGTATCAAACAACTTGCTCAGATCGCGCGGATTCATCAGCTCATTCCATGAATCCATCCCCATCAGTGTCGAGTCCGCGGCGGCGAAGAACGGCGCATGCGCGGCGCCGGCAATCTTGCTGAGGTCGCGCAGCAGTTGCACGTCGGTCGGCAGATGGCTGAACGAGTAATCGCCGATCAGGCAGCCATAGGGCTGCCCGCCGAGTTGACCAAATTCCTCTTCGTAAATCTTTTTGAACAGCGGGCTCTGGTCCCAGGCCGCGTTCGGAAATTGCCGCAGATGTCGGTAGAGCTCGCTCTTGCCGATATTCATCACGCGGATCTTGAGCATTGCGTCGGTCTCGGAATGGAAGACCAGATATTTCAGACCGCGCCAGGCGCCTTCAATCTGCTGAAACTCCGGCGCGTGCATGATCTCATTCATCTGCGCCGAAAGCTTCCTGTCCAACTGCGCAATCATCTCCTCGATCGTATCGAGGACATCGGCTTTGATGACGCTGGTGTCGGCCAGAGCCTGCTCGACCAGCGTCTTGACCGCGTTCTCCACCTCGCTGGCGGCGCGTTCGGTTCTTGGCTTGAAACTCTGCTTGAGGAGCGCAGAGAATTCGTCAACTTCACGGGTCTGGACGAGCGTGTCCTGCTGGGAGGCCGTTTGAGTCGCCATGGCTAGTCTCTCTATCTCCGGGTTTGTTCAGTGCGCGTTTTACCGAAGTGCAAATAGAACGGACCGGCGTAGGCCTAATTCGCTTTAACCCACCATTCCATCCAAGATGGCTGGTTAAAGCGAACCTGTGCCGGCCTGATGGATTCGATCTACTCGGAACTACTCTCACCCTCGGTGGGCGTTTCCGCAGCGCGGTCTTTCAGTGCCGCCATGAGCTGCGGATCGGACAGTAATTTGCGCAGCGAATCTTCGGCCGCCACTTTGCCGTCCATATAACGCATCAGGTTCGCGAGCTGCGACCGCGCTTCAAGCAGTTTTGCCATCGGGGGCACCTGCTTGGCGATTGCCGCGGGCTCCAGGTCGGCCATCTTATTGAAGCGCAAATTGACGGCCATCTTCTCGTCGGGGTTGTCGGAGAGCTTATTGGTGACACGAAAACTCACGCCCGGCTGGATCGCTGCCATGCGGGCATCGAGGTTATCCATGTCGAATTCGAGGAATTTGCGCTGGGCGATATCCGCCTTCTCAACCCCTGGCGCATTGCCGGATAGATCGGCCAACACCCCCATGACGAAGGGAATCTCGATCTTTTCCTCCGCATTTGCCGGATTCTCGTAAGTGATGTGCACCCGCGGCGGACGATTTCGTCGAATGAATTTTTGACCACTATCTCGCGCCATTGATAACCCCCGGGTTTCGTGGTTGAGTTTCCATATTGACATGAGCGAATACCATCTTTTCTTTTCCTTGTCCCGCCAAACTGCTATTCGCTCGGGGACTCTTTAGTAATCATCGTTAGGATTTCTGAGTGCCGACTTCGGCAACACATCGCGCAGCACGCTCATGAAGTCGCGCTCCGCAAACGCCCGCGCACGCTCGCACAGCATGGGTACCGGGCTCGACGGCTCGGACTTACGGAAAAAGCGCTGAACCAGGTCGAGCAGCGCAATCGCCTGCGAGCGCGTCTGCACGAGATAGCTGACTGAGCCGGCATTGTCCGTCGGCCCCACAGGCGCCACCTCGGACAATTCGGAAAGCTTTCCAATCGGCAAATCAAAAATCTGGTCATGTCCTATCCGAAATGCCGCATAATCCATTTGCGAAGGCACCAAAATGCTGATGATTTCAAAGAAGGACTTGCCGATCAGCTGATGGGCCTGTCGAACCAATGGCAGCGTTGGGCTCGAAGGCTCCACGCGGCTGTAATAATCGGCGATTGCAGCCAATGCGGCACTCGCCTCCGCGAGCGAATTGGGAGCGCGCCCGACCGCCGCCGCTGACGATCCTTCACCTGGGGTATCCGAATCGGCCAAGTCCGCATCCGCTTCCTCTTCTGAGGCTTTCGGATCGATGAAGGCGCGAATTTTGTCCACAAGCTCCGGAAGGTTCTTGAGACCAACCGAGTGTCCGTTGCTCAGGAAAGCGGTCTTGATTGCCTCGAGTGAAGACTTCAGCATCGAGAGGCTGGTGCGTGTCGAAACCAATACGGCGGCATCGGCAGTGCTGACCGCCTCCATGAGCGGGCCCACCTCGAGTTTCGAGTCTCCGAGCCGTGGCTGGACCTCGTCCATCGCAATCATCAACCCACGGTAGGTGACTGCGCCGACGCGGCGCGCTTCGAACAACGGCGCATATTGCAGGGGGAAGGCCACCGTCGGCATATCGAGGGCGCTGACGATGGCCGACCGCATCGCGAGGTCGCCGCCTTCGATCCGCGGGTGAACCGTATCCCAATACCTTTCAAGCAAATAGGCGATTGCTGTTATGCTTTGCGCGAAGCCAGCCAAATTCCGGTCCAGCATGTACAAACGGGCTTGCAAAATGAGCAACCGGAGATCGCGGGTGCGCGCCGTCAGCCGTTGCAGAGTCTCAAGCTGACCTTGGATGTCGATCGTTGTCCGGTCGAACGGCCGGCCGTCTTCCGGAGAAAAAAATGACGCTGGCAGAAGGACTTCGGCCTGGGCAACGAAATTGAGATAATCCGCATCGCCGTCAAAATCGAGATCTGGCCCGCACGGATCAGCATCAGACAGCGGCGCGCACAGCGCAGCAACCGCAGGTTCGAGACCACTGCCGGCGTCCGGCGCGCCAGCGTGACCTGGCTCCGCCTCCGATTGAGCGGATTGTTCAGATGCGGACAGATCGGGGGCAGATACCGTCATGACTTGTCACGTCTATTTCACGTTCGTTACTTTTTTGCATTCACCCTGCACGTCGCGGGACCATTGCGACCGCACGTGCTTCCCATCAAACTGAAGAATTCTCTGAATTCATTTGTGAGGCTTGACGCCCATTCGGTTCAAAGCGGTTCGAAATTTATGGGCACAGGATGGCGATGCCGTAGAGAGAGCCTCGTCCCTATCGTGACCCTTGCTGCTCCAACAGATTATCCGGTGCATGTCGATCGCTTGATTTCGCTCTGAATGTCAATATCGAGAAAACTGTATTCGACCATCATCCCGACCAGATCGATGAACGAGTCCAGCGTAAAATCGGCAGGCGAGCTGCCGGATCGGCAAGCTTTGTTGAACACCTGTTCCACGTTTTGGCTACCCTGGAACGAGGCGATGATTGGTATCACCCAGCCGTCCAGTTGCAGCGCGGTCGAGAATGCGTGTTCCGCCCTCAGTATGGACTCACCCACCGCCAGCGTGCCGTCTTGCACCACTTGTCGGTTGATCACCTCGAGATGCGGCGCAAGCCGCGGCTTGGCCGATTTCATCCAATCGCGGAAAGCCGCATCTCGGCGCTGCCCCCGCCATGCAAACAGACGATCGAAATCAGACGCCGCGGCACGCGACGACATGCGCAGCCGCAGTGGCGGCTGTGCAATCAATTCATCGGTCCGTCGGATGAACAGGGCGCCATAAACGAACTTGTCGGTTCCCAGCGTGTGGAGATGGGCCGCGAGCCGATCCGCTTGCCGACGATCATCCTTGAGGTGAAGCTTGCGGACGGACCCGACCACCTCCTCGATGGTTAGCATCTTCTCGACGCCCAGAATCACGTCGCAGTCCCGCCCAGGATTGCTGAGCCAGCCTCGAACGCGCTGTTCGTAGGGCGCCTCGACCGTATCCCTCCCGAGCGAGACGATGACGGCGGTGCCGCCCCGACGCAGATGCTGCGGAATTCCTTCAACAATGCGACGGATGATGGTCTCCCCGCCGTCGCCGCCGTCCCGGAAGACCATGGTGTCCCCGATCGACGGCACCCAAGGCGGATGGGCCGCGATGATATCGAAATGTCGGCCCATCACCGGAGCGTACAGATCGCCCTCGAGGCTCTCGATATCCACACCATTCAACTGCGCGTTGAACGCAGCGAAAAATGATGCTCGGCCCGTAATATCCGCGGAAACGGCCCGCTGACCGATGCGCGAGAGGTGTAGCGCGCCGACCCCGCAGCCGCCGCAGAGATCAAGCCCATCGCCAAGCGTCGCCGGCAGAAGACGCAGCAGCTTCAGTGTACCGGCATCCAGCGCAGGAAAGACTGCATCGATGGGCGGGCGATATGCTTCACCGTCCGGATCATCGCGACGATCGGACACAACGATGAAGCCGTCGACCGGATAAAGCCAAACCGGACATACAACGGTATCGTCGCGATGCCTTACACCGCGAATCAGCCCAAGTGCATTGAGCGCCGCGAAGATCCCGTCACCGCAAATCGTTCGGAAATCCTCCCGTGGTGCGGAAGCACCGAGAACAAACAACCTGATGGCAACGCGCAGTGCCGGAGACACCGCGCGCCAGTCGATTTCATCCGGCTGCAAGTCGCGGGACCCAGTGATGTCGCGTATCTTCAGCGCCGCGCAGACGTTGCGATCATTGAATTGGATATCGTTGAGGAACCCGCGGACCTGGGCGAACGCGTCAAGCGTGCCGATGCGGATTGGAAAATTGTCCGAGGATGGGGCCGACATGGTCCACTACTTGTTCGGAAAGGTGCGCACATTCATTCGATGCGGATTATAGATCACCGCATATTCAAGCTGTGCCGGGACCCAGCTGCCATCATCATAGATGGGACGCGAGCAGCAAAAGATCGGGGCGGCGCCGGGCTTTGCGACACATGCGGTTTCCATTGCCCGATACTCGGCGCCCAAGCGGGTGCGACCCTGGTTGATGTCGGCGCGCTGCGGAAACAAATTGATGTCGAGCCCGCCGCCCTGACGATGGCTCATGAAATGTCCGCGGTCGTATTTGTGCCCGTAGGTCTGAAAGAAGCGGTCACGCCACGTCAATTGAACCTTCTCCAGGCGATCGCGCGCAGCCAGCGCTGAACCGGCCCGGCTCGCGATTCTCTGCAGTTCGGCCCGGCTCGTCACCTGGCCGAGAAAATCGGCCATCCGCCCGGAATCCCGACGGCCTGGATTATACTGTGTGATCCCAAACGCCGCGACGACACGTTCGGCGCCCAGATCGAAGAGAAATTCATAGCCATGATCGGTGAGTTGGACGATCTCATCGCCCGCCCCCGCCATTCGCCTGTAGGCTTCGCAGCAAAGGTCGGGTAGGTACTGGAGCAGGAACATGAAAAACCCGGTCTCCTGCCCCGGGCCGCCCGACGAAGGATAAAGATAGCGGCCTGCAAGCCCACGATAGTCGATGGGCGGACGGACGGCGCGCTCCGCTGAAGCGTCGGCAATCACCGCGTAAATGTGACCGGCAGCGACGGCCGCGGTCGCAGCCTCGATCACTTGACTCGCATTGAGCAGGCTTGCGGTATTGGCCAAGGAGGTATCGTCCGCCAATAAACGCCTCATTCTGTCTATAGCGGTAAAGTCACCCCTGAAGGGCGACAATGCTTTGCGGATATCGCCCTCACCGACGAGCCTCCCGTCACGATAATCGGATTTGCTCCATCTCGCTAAAATCAGAACGACAAATTTTCCCAGAAAAGGAAGAACAACCCCAAAAGGATATTGCGCTGAAAGGGTGCGGACATCCTCGCGGTAAGGTCGTGGCATGCACTGCTCATAAAAACCGACTTGCCCGGACCGAATGGACGGCGGGCGGCAGAAGCACAAGGTTGACGCGCGGCATTAACATTGATGGATAGCTACCTGTTTGAAAAATGCGGATAGGCCATCCTGTTTGAAATAGTGGCAGAAGTCCGGGTTAAGGTTCAAGCGCCAAGCGCCCATCCGAGACAACTGAAGAATGGCCTTGTCAGGCTCCACGGAATCACGCGCCTTGTCATGCCCCGCGGGATGCAAGTATTAACGTCAGTACATCAGCTCACCAACAAAAAAAGGCGCATATTCCGTCATCTGAACCGAATCGGGGCGCCGCTCGACTATGTTGGCAGGCTTCGATATCGTCGACCGACCGATCACATCGTCGCTCGACGATCACCGTGCGGGAGCGAAAAAAAGATGAACGCAAAGCCCGATCAGACCCAGTTCGTGGCCGAATTCAAGACGCCACTTGGGAAGGATGCACTCGCACTGGTGCGATTCGAGGGCACCGAAGGGCTTGGCGAGCTGTTCGAGTACCACGTTGAAGCTGCCAGCGAAGATGAAAACATCGATTTCGACAAGGCGATCGGCCAATCATGTACCATCAAGCTCAATGCCTTTAAGGGTAAAGAGCGCATCTACGATGGCGTACTCAGCGAAGCGCGGTGGATTGGCAAGAAACAGGATTTATTCCACTACCGGTTGGTGCTACGGCCGTGGCTCTGGCTGCTCGGCCACAAGGCGGACTCCCGGATATTCCTCGACAAGAACGTCAAGGACATCATCCAGGATGTATTCACGAAGGCGGGCTTCAGCGATTTCGAGTTCCGCACCAGCGGCGACTACGACAAGATCGAATATTGCGTGCAGTACCGCGAGACCGACCTGGCGTTCGTGTCTCGGCTCATGGAGCATTTCGGAATCTACTATTTCTTCGAGCCCTCGGACGGCAAGCATCTGCTGGTACTCGCCGATTCACGGTCCTCTCACAAACCAATTCCGGAGCTGTCCACCGTCCCGTACTACCCCTTGGTGGACAAGAACCTGCATATGGAGCAGCACCTCAATGAGTGGACGTGGGAGCGCCGATTCCGCACCGGCAAGGTCCATTTCAACGATTATGATTACCTGCAGCCGAAAAAGGATCTGAAGGCGCCCAAGGAAGCGTCTGAAAAATATCGCCATTCCAAGCTCGAAATCTATGATTTCCCGGGCAAATATGACGACAAAGGGAAGGGTGAAAAGTTTGCGCAATTTCGCCTGGAGGCGGAGCAGGCCTTGGACCGCCGGCGCTACCCCAATGGCGATGCCCCCTGCCTCTATCCGGGTGGGCTTGTCACGGTGGAAAAGCATCCGGTGCAGGCGGAAAACAAGGAATACCTGGTCGTACGCGCCAGCCACCTGTTTGCGACCCAGCAATATCGCAGCGGCAGTCGGGGAAACGAGAGCGACCCGGATCAACACTACTACGGGCACTATGAATTCCTGCAAAGCGATCGGCCGTTCCGCAATCTGCCGTTGACGCAGAAGTCGCGCATTCATGGCATACAGACCGCCAAAGTCGTGACCAAGAAAGGCGAAGAGGGCGAAGAGATCAGCACCGACGAGCACGGCCGGATCTGGGTGCAGTTCCATTGGGACCGCGAGCCGCAGAAAAGCTGCCCGGTCCGGGTTGCCCAGGTCCATGCCAGCAAGCAATGGGGTGGCCAGTTCCTCCCGCGCGTCGGCATGGAAGTGGTGGTCCAATTCCTCGAAGGCGACCCCGACCGGCCGCTGGTGACCGGCGTCGTCTACAACGGCGACCTGAAGCATCCCTACGACCTTCCTGCCAACAAGACGCAACACGGCTGGAAATCGGATTCCTCAAAGGGCCACGACGGCTATAACGAATTCATGTTCGACGACAAGGCGGACGCCGAACTCATTCGCATGCACGCCGAAAAGGATCACGACGTCACCGTCAAGAATTCCCAGACCCATACGATCGGCGAGGAATTCATGCCGCCGAAGGGCAGCCCGTCGCGCAGCGCGGTGCTGAAAAATGGCGACGATCAACTGACGATCCAGATGGGCGATCACACCATCTCGATCCCGATGGGCAGCCAGACCACGACCGCGATGCTCACGGTCAGCCACACCGTAGGTATGACGTCTGTCACGCTCACGCCGGCAGCGAAATCGGTGGAAGCGCCGATGATCAACCATACGGCACAGGCCATCATCAATCACACGGCGGGCGCTGCCATCAACCACACCGCGCCGATCATCAACCTTAATGGCGTCGTGCTGATCAACGGCATGGTTCCGATGTTGATCCCCGCCTAGAGCGTGTTTCAATGTCCCGGGTTCGCTTCGCGACCGCTCGCGCCCTGTTCGAGACTTTTCCCAAATCGGTGACCAACATCGCGGCGGCGCCGACCGACGACCCCCCGGTCACATTTCTGCATAAGCTGGTGGAAGCGCAGAAGTTCGAGGATGCGGTGACGTTTTGCGCCTACCTGCTGCCGCGACGCGAGGCGGTCTGGTGGGCGTGCGGATGTGCCAGAACGCTGTTGGGCGACATCGCACAGAACCGGGCCGCGTGCCTGCTGATGGCGGAAGCATGGGTGTACGAGCCGGACGACCAGCACCGGCAGGCGGCGCTCGAACTTGGAATGCAGGCAGACAGCAATGACCCGTTGACCTGGCTCGCCCTCGCGGCCGGATGGTCGGGCGGAATGCTCAGTTCGCATCCGCAAATGCCGGCGCCGGTGCCGCCCTATATGACCGCGCGGGCGGCTCGCATCGCGGTCCAGCTCAGCGCACACTTTGCGAAAAAGAAGAACGAGCTGCCAGCCTACCTGCAAGCCTGCATCGCCGAAGGCATAAAGCTTGCGGAAAACGGGCTGTGATAAAATCGGGAATCGGTGCGAGGCGGCTTCCACGCGAGCGATCAAAGTGCATCTCAACGACGCAGGTTCGCCGCCGGACAATCGCACATGGCTGCTCCCTCTCCCCGCTTGCCATCAGGGCGTTTACGCCCGTCTTCGACGGGCTATGGAGAGGGTCGGGTGCGGGGGCCTTTCTGCGAGTCTGAGCCTGTGGAGAGGCCCCCTCACCCGCCGGAATGAGCGCGAAGAGCGCGCAAATTCCGACCCGCGAGCGGGGGGAGGTTAAGCCATTGCGCAGCCAAAGGCCGGCGTGGCTTGAATGATCGCCGGATTGGACCTAAACCGTATTCGCGGATAGCGGTGTGCGCCAATGCCTTGGCATTGGTGCAGATCCCATGGGTGATCGCACGGGGTACGATCGCAAAGAAGCTGCCGATGGGCCTGACGCTTAGAATCGAAAACCAGACGAGCCTCCCGGACGGCGGTCCACTGAGCATGTCGATCCAGGGTAAGCGCGGCATCGATATCGGCCGCGACCAGTATCTCGACTGGACGCTGCCGGATCCCAGCCGCTTCATCTCCGGCAAGCATTGCGAAGTGCGGTGGCACGACGGCGGATACTGGCTGCACGACATCTCAACCAACGGTACATTCCTCGACGGCGCCGACAGCCGGCTGAAGGCGCCCCATAGGTTGCGCAATGGCGATCGCTTCGCGATCGGCCATTACATCATTGCGGCGACCATCGACAACGAAGGCCCGGGGATCGGGCCCGAAGCGCCACCTCCCGACGCCGCACCAAACTACGAGGACCTGTGGAATCCCGTCGGCGAGGTGGCGCCGCCCATTGATCCCAAACAGCTCAAGGCACCGCGCGACCTGCAACCCGTCCGTCCAGACTTTCTTGATTGGGCGATCGATGTGCCGCCAGCGCCACCGTCTATATCGCCACAATTGGGTCGCCGACCGGCATCATCGGACGCGTCATCGGCGCCTCCGTCCGACGACATGAGTTGGGCCCAGGGCACCCCCAAACCGCTACCGCCGCCGCTCGAAGTCGCTCCAGTACCGAGCCCTCGTCGCCCGGTGTGGATATCAACCGAGCCGGAAGGTCCTTGGGCGACGCCGCCAGCCGCGGCGCCCGCCTCCCCGGAGGCTGTGGCAAGCGTCGTGTCCGCCGCTCAGGCGCTCGCCGCAACTGCGGCGGGAAAGCCGACGGCAGGCGAATTCGCACGCGATGACCGCAGCGCCCTGCATGGGTGCGAAGCGGCGCGCCAGACTGTCTCCGCGACTCCTGGCCTGGTCGGCGCTGCGGAAACCGCCGCTAAAGAGTTCGTCCGCCTGTTCGCGCGCGGCGCTGGCCTGCCGGACGATACTTTTGCGACTCGGGACCCTGCCGAACTTGCCGAGCAACTCGGTCAACTGATGCGGCTCGTTGCTGAAAACATGAAGCAACTCCTTGAGGCGCGCCAAATGGCCAAACGCCTCGCCCGCAGCTCCAACCAGACAATGGTCCAGGCGCTCGACAATAATCCCCTCAAGTTCGCTCCGAGCGCTGAAGACGCCCTGCGCATCATGTTCGGGCCGCCGACCAGAAGCTACCTCGATGCCCGGCGCGCCCTGGCGCAGAGTTTCGATGACTTAAAGAGCCATCAGGTCAGAACCTTTTCCGCTATGCAGCACGCCTTGCGGCTCATGCTGGGCGAATTCGATCCCGATGTCATCGAGAATACCACGACCGGCGACCGCGGTTTGGCCGCGATGGTCGGATCGCGCAAGGCCCGTTTGTGGGACGTCCATGTGGCGCGCTGGCAGGCCCGCACGCAGAGCCATGCGGACGGTATGCTCAATGCCTTCATGGACTATTTCGGCGATTGTTATGACCATGAGGAATAATGAGGTACGGTAGACACGGTAGAGCGGCGTCTCGATCGGATTGAATCAATCTGAGACTGCGGGGTGGCCAACTCACGAGCATCGCAGGGTGGGCAAAGGCGCCTGGCAGGGCTTCGGTTGTGTGCCACGGCTTCTCGCGCCGTGCCCACCTGCCCGCACCCTACAAGCTGAAACGTTACACTCTGAACCGTTCGTTAAAGACGCTACACTAATTAGCAATCCAGCGGAAATCGGACCCGAACATCCCATCGTTGGGGGCAATAGAGACAACTGATGTCCTGGTACACCAAAGTGGCATGGACCGAAGGCCTCTTCCTTCGGCCCCACCATTTTCAGCAGAACGACCGCTATCATGAGCATCTGCTTGAATCGCGGGTGCGATTTGCCACGCCCTATCCGTGGGGTTTCTCCCATCTGGAAATCGACCGCGATCTCGCTCAGCAAAGCAAGTTCGCATTGCGCCGCGCCGCAGGTGTCATGCCGGACGGCATGCCGTTCGATCTTCCGGCCGACAGCCCGCTGCCGCCGCCGTTATTGGTGCCGGACACTGCCTCACAGCAGATCGCATGGCTATCGATGCCGGTCGCGGCCGCCAACATGCGCGAGGCGGATGACCGGGAATCCGACAGCGCCGCGCGTTTCATGATTGGTTCCGAAACGTTCATCGATTCCACTTCGGCCCTGCGTATCGAAGAGGAAGTCGACATCGCGTTTCCCCGACTTGGCTTCGAACTTCGCAAAACCCCCAAGCCCGGATACATCAGCCTCGGCATCGCCCGCCTGCTGGAAGTCCGCGACAAGCAGATCGTGTTCGACGAAAAGTACGTGCCGCCGGTGCTGCTGTGTAACGCCCACCCGGTGGTCAGTGGCTGGATCGATCGTGTGGTCGGATGGATCGACAACAAGCTTGAGGAATTAGCGCGCTATGCCGCCGACCCGACGGCCGGCGGAGGACTCCAGAGTGTGGATTACTTCGTTCTGCAGCTCTTGAACCGGCATATTGCGGTGCTCAAGCACTATCGCTCTTCCGGCTATCTGCACCCCGAGCGGCTGTTCGACGAATTCCTGCGCCTGGTCGGCGAGCTTGCCACTTTTGCGACGCCTGAACGGCGCGCCCGCGAATATCCGGCCTACGACCAGGATGACCTGGAAAACGTGTTCGGGCCGGTGATGCGTGATCTGCAGGATTTCCTCAGCGCCCGGCTCGGCCGCCGCGCGATCCGTCTCGAGATCATCGAGCGTGCCAACAATGCCTTCATTTCCACGATCCGCGACCGCACGTTATTTCGAAACGCCACTTTCGTGCTCGAGGTCGCGGCGCGTCGACCGCTCACCGAAATCCAGGGCCAGTTTCCACATCTCTTCAAGGTTGGCCCGAACACCAAGATGAACGAGATCGTGCACGCCCATCTGCCGGGCGTGCCACTCATCCACTTGCCGACGCCGCCGCCGCAGATCCGGGCGATCACTGACCACGTCTATTTCTTCTTTGATCGCAAATCACCGCTGTGGCCGGAATTCTCGACGGCGAGCTCCATCGGCATGCATTTCTCTGGCGACTGGCCGGAACTTGAACTTGAATTGTGGGCCGTATTGGAAGATCGCCGATGAACGATAAGCTTCCACCACGTGGTCCATTCGGCATTCCTGGAGAACGGACCGTCATCCGTCCCAATCCGGGAGGACGCCGCCCGGTCGCACCGCAGCCCCCGCCCGGGCCGCCGGCCGCTCCCTACAGTCCCGTGCCGCAAGGCCTTGGGGCACCGCAGCCTGCGGCGCCTGAGTCTACGCCTTACCTACCGCCGACTGCTCCTGAAAACACCAATCCCGACGAATGGATTGAAACGAAGCGTCAGGCGCCGCAGCCGGCTGTTCAGGCGCGCGCCCCCGAGGTGCGGATCGACGAGCTCGTCGCGCCGAATGAAAATCCGATTCTGCGCTCCGCCGGCCCGCTCTTGCTCCTGCTCGGCCGCCTGCGCGTCGCGCTCGCTCGCGCGTCGTTTGCGAGCCTGATGGAGCAGGTCGCCGACGCCATCAAGTTCTTCGAAAAGGACATCCGGTCTGCGGGCATCTCCGAGGCGCAGGCAAATTCTGCCAAATACATTATCTGCGCAACGGCCGACGATATCGTCCAGAACATCCCGACCGAGGATCGTCACGTCTGGGCGCAATACAGCATGCTGAGCCGTTTCTTCGGAGAGCGTATCGGCGGGGTGCGATTCTTCGATGAACTCACGCGGCTAAAGCAGGATCCGGTGGTCAACTACGACCTGCTCGAATTGCAGCACACCTGCCTCACACTCGGATTCCATGGCATTCACCGCACCTCCGCGGGCGGCGTCGCCACGCTGCAGCAGATTCAGCGTGATCTTTACGAGACGCTGCGCCGCATACGCCCGAAGGTCTACCGCGAACTGTCGCCGCGATGGCAGGGCCAGAACCTGGCGAGCCGGATGTCGCGGGTGCGGGTGCCGTGGTGGGGCGTGCTTGGATTCGCCGGCCTCCTGCTGTTCGGCATTTATTTCACGCTGCTCTATTGGCTCACCGGCGATGTTGACGCCGCAGCCGCTCGGCTGGCGGCGCTGAATGACGCCGGCAAACTCTCAATTGTGCGCACGGTGCCTCAGACGCCGCCGCCTTTCGTGCCGCCGGAGCCCGACAAGGTCACGCAGTTGCAGCGCATCTGCGCAGCCCTCGGTCCCGAAGTCGCCGCCGACAAAGCTTCTGCTGAGCAGACTGCAAATCAGATCACCGTCCGGGTCGGCAACGTCATTCTGTTCGACTCGGGCTCGGCCACGGTGCTCGACGCGTTCAAAGCGATCGCTGCTCGGGTGGCGGGGACGCTCGACAAGGAAGAGGGCTTCATCAAAGTTGTGGGACACACCGACAATACGCCGATCAGCAGTCACAACGTCCGCTTCCCCTCCAACTACCACCTCTCTGTCGAGCGCGCCAAGAGCGTTGCGGCGTTGTTCAGGCCCTATCTTGCCAAGCCGGACCGCCTCCAGACGGAGGGCAAAGGAGAGACCGCGCCAATTGCTGATAACAGAACTCCGGACGGCCGCGCCAAGAACCGGCGGGTCGAAATCCTCATTCCACGAACCGACACTGGACCGGTCACCGAAAAGACATGCCCGCGATGACGAACGCCAATGCATGCAACGTTTCTGCTGGAGCGGATTGCGCTCAGAGCAAACGAAACATCCATGTCATCGCCCGCGAAGGCGGGCGATCCAGTAACCCCTGCGGTGCTGGGGGGTACTGGATTCCCGCTTTCGCGGGAATGACACCACAGAGGATGAGCAAGCCATGAGCGGCATCTCCTCCAAGGAAATCCTGCGCATCGTGCTCGCAGGCATCGGTCTCACCTCCGTCTGCGCGCTCATCTATCTGGCCGGACCGCTGATCGCGATTGGAGACTGGCACCCGCTTGAAAACTACATCGTGCGGGAGATCGCCATCCTGGTGATCGTTGCGGCGGCAGCTTCCGTGATGGCGTTCAAATGGAAGCGCCGCAAGAAGGCGAGCGCAAAGATCGCCGAAGGTATCGCGACCCCCGACCCGGTCGAAGACGACAGCGATGTCCTCAGGGACCGGATGAAGGATGCGCTGGCCACGCTCAAAGCAGCGGGCGGCGGCAAGGCGGATTTTCTCTACGATCTGCCATGGTACGTGCTGATCGGACCGCCGGGCTCCGGCAAGACCACCGCGCTCGTCAATTCGGGCCTGAAGTTTCCGTTGTCGCGTGGGGCCACGCCGGCCGCGATCGCCGGTGTCGGCGGTACACGTTATTGCGACTGGTGGTTCACCGAGGAGGCGGTGCTGATCGATACCGCCGGCCGTTACACGACCCAGGATTCCGACGCTGTCGTGGACAAGCAGAGCTGGCTCTCGTTCCTCGAACTCCTCAAGAAAAACCGGCCGCGCCAGCCGATCAACGGCGTCCTCGTCGCCATCAGCCTCGAGGACCTGATGACGCTTGCGCCCGCCGATATTACGGCCCATGCCAATGCGATCCGGGCACGGCTGCTCGAACTTCATGAGCGTCTTAAAGTCGATTTTCCGGTCTACGCACTGTTCACCAAGGGCGACCTGGTCGCGGGCTTCACCGAGTATTTTGCGAACCTGCCCGACCAAGGCCGCCGGCAGGTTTGGGGTGCAACGTTTCAGACCAATGATAAGACGCGCAACCTCGTCGGCGACATCCCAAAGGAATTCGACGATCTCGTCGAGCGGCTGAACTGGGAGCTTACCGACCGGCTGCAGGAGGAGCCGACGCCCAGCAATCGCGTGCTGCTCTACGGCTTCCCGACCCAGATCGCCGCGCTCAAGCGGCCGATTTTCGATTTCCTCAACCAGATTTTCGAGCCGACCCGCTACCATGCCAACGCGACGCTGCGCGGCTTCTACTTCACCTCGGGTACGCAACACGGCACACCCATCGATCGCCTGATCGGAGCTCTGGCAAAGAGCTTCGGCGCCGAACAGGTGACCGGCCACGCCTACTCGGGTTTAGGCAAGAGCTTCTTTCTCACCGACCTTATCCTCAAGGTCATCATCGGCGAGTCTGCCTGGGTCTCGACTGACCGCGCCGCGGTCCGCCGCGCCCGCATCATCAAGGCTTGTCTCCATTCGATCGTCGCCCTTTTCGCGGTGGCGATGACCGGCCTGTGGTGGGTGAGTTACACGCAGAACCGGGACCTGATTACCGGGACCCAATACCGGGTCGCAGACTACACCCAGCAGGCCGGACCTTATACGCGCGAAGCCATTATCGGCGATCGCGACCTGCACAAGGTCCTTCCGCTGCTGTACAAGCTGCATGACCTGCCGACCGGCTACGCGACCCGTGCAACTCCGACGCCCCTGCGCGCCACAATGGGCCTTAGCCAGCGGGACCGCCTCCAGACCTCCGCCGAGCAGGCTTACCATGTCAGCCTTGAGCGGCTGTTCCGGCCTCGGCTCATGTTCCGGTTGGAGGAAGTTCTCGACGCCCGCAAATCCGAGCCCGGTTACATTTACGAGGCGCTCAAGGTCTATTTGATGATCGCCGGCGTGGAGCGGGTTGACCGCGACCTTATTATCAGCTGGCTGCGAAACGATTGGAACGAACTCTATCCAGGCGCGGCCAATGCCGAAGGCCGCAAGGCCCTTGAGGGAGAGCTTGTTGCCATGCTCGACCTCGAAGGTGCCGATGAGCCTCTGGTCGAACCCAATTGGCCTCTGGTCGAGGAATGCCGGCGTATTCTGGCGCGGCTGAGCATCGCGGATCGCGCCTATCAGCTCCTCAAATCGCAGGCACGGCAGTCGATCGCCCCCGATTGGATCGCCTCCCACCACGGCGGGCCCGACTTCGCAACCGTGTTCGAAGCCGCCTCCGGCGATAACGTCGAGACGATTTCAGTCCCGGGATTTTACACCTATGCGGGTTTCCAACGCGCCTTCATCGAGAAGCTTCCAACCATCGCGGAGCAGCTGCAGCGCGATAACTGGGTGCTGGGCGACGTCGGCAAACTGGAAGCCATCAGATCGCAATTCGACAACCTGCGCCGCGATCTGCTCAATATCTACTCGCGTGATTTTGTCACCGCATGGAAGCAGGCGCTCGAAAAATTGCGCATCCGTCCCCTCAATGCCGGCAAGCCGAAATATGAAGCCTTGAATGCGGCAGCGGCTCCGACATCGCCGGTCCGGCTACTGATCGAATCGATCCGGGATGAAACCGTGCTTACGAGGGAGCGCAAGGACGGTAAGGCCGGCAGCAGTGACGGGACAAAAGAGGCTGCAACGCCGCCATTGCTGGGCGCGCAGGGGGGCTCGCCGGGCGCTTATATTGAGTCCCAGTTCAAGCCCTTCCATCAGGTGGTGGAAGGCGACGGCTCGCGTCGCTTGATCGACGTCATCCTCGGCGACCTTACGGAGATCAACAACAGTCTCCAAACGATCGTGCTCAATCCGGCTCAGGAGCAGCAGGCGACCGCTGCCTTGCGGGGGCAGGTCGCCCGATTCAAGAGCGACGCCCAGCGTATGCCCAATCCGTTCAACAGCATGCTGCTGCAATCGGCCAACTCATTTGAAAGCACAATCGCCAGCGACACCTACCGGCAAATCCGCGACGAATTCCAAAACTTTGTCTCCCGCCCGTGCCAGGACCTGGCAAGCAACCGCTATCCACTGGATCGCAATGCTCGCACCGAGGTCGGCCTTGCTGATTTCGGCCGCCTGTTTGGCGGGAATGGTTATTTCGACGGATTCTTCAGGAAATACCTGCAGGACTATGCGGACACGTCTCAGCGCGAGTGGAAATGGCGGCAGGACAATCCGGTCGGGAAGCTGATGTCCCCCCAAACCTTGCGCGAGTTCCAGCGCGCCGCGCAGATCAAAGACGCGTTCTTTCCGACCAATGGCAATATCCCGATGATCGCTCTGTCGGTGACTCCCCCGATGTTCGCGGGCACCGGCCTGACAGCAAAGCTGGAGATCAACGGCATTGCGGTGAGCTCGTCAAATCAGCCCAATCCAGCCCCGCAACAGGTGCAGTGGCCCGCCGCTGGCGGCAGAACCGTGGTATCGCTCGCTCAGGATCCGCCTGTCGCGGGGAGCCAGCCTTACGAACTGCCCAGCCCCATACCCAACAGCCAGTGGGCACTGTTCCGCCTCCTTGACCGGGCTTCGAAGTCAGCGCGCCCCCCTAATGGAATTTCCGCCAGTTGGAGCCTCGGCGGCCGCGACGTGACCTACCAGTTCGGCACCGGTACCAGCTTCAATCCGTTACTGTTACCGGCGCTGGCTGAATTCAAATGCCCGACCAACCTGTGAGGGGCCATGCAATGCAGCCTTTACGGTAAGGTGCCGGCAAAGCGCGACTTCATTGCCATCGGGGCGCCGCGCGAATTCCTCAACGCCTGGGAGCCGTGGCTGCAGGGCGCGATTTCGGCTTCGCGTACCGCGCTCGGTGACAAGTGGCAGTCGGCGTTTCTCACCGCTCCGATCTGGCGGTTTTGGCTGGGCAGCGACATCTGCGGCAGGACCGTGATCGGCGCCTTTATGTCCTCGCTCGACGGCATCGGCCGCTATTTTCCGCTGACGCTGTTTGCGTATGCCGATGACAATGCCGCCATCCCGCCGCCAGAGTTCGGTTCGCAAGACGAATGGTTCGACGCCGCGGAAGCGCTCCTGATGTCAACGCTCGATCATGACGCGAAATTCGAGAAAATGACTGCCGAGCTCGGCGCTTTGCCGCTGCCGTTTGAGGAGTTTCCGGAAGACCCGGCGCAGCATGCCGCAAACCACAGCAAAGCCACCCATGCGGTCCCTGCGGATGGCAAAAATTTCAGCGATATTTTCAATTCGATACGCGTGCGCGACCATGCCAGGATTTACGCCGGCTCGAGCTTCTGGTGGACCGTTGGCGGCGAAGGCATCGACCCAGTCGCACTGTCAGGGAAGGGCATGCTCGACCCGTTTCTGTTTTCCGCAATGTTGACCGGTGAGTTTGGGAACGCTCCGCCTTGAGGTACGGCCGCTATGCACGACGCAATGTCATGGATTGAGGCCGGCGCGGCAACGCATGTCGGCAAGGTGAGGCGGCAGAACGAGGACAATTACCTTGTGGCGACGCGCCGCGGCTTGTGGGCTGTGGCGGACGGCATGGGCGGCCACGAAGCGGGCGACATCGCGAGCCGGGTTGTGGTGGAAGAACTCGACGCAATCACGGTGCCGGCCACAGCAGCCGAATTGCTGGCCAGCTGCGAGCGGCACATGATCAGCGCCAACTACCGTCTCAGGAAACTTGCCCAGGAACGCGGCGGCGTGCTCATCGGTACGACGGTAGCGGTTTTGCTCGTTTTCGATCGTGACTACGCCGGCGTATGGTCCGGCGACAGCCGCATCTACCGCATCCGCCAGCGCCGGATCGAGCAAATATCGGTCGATCATACGGAGGTGCAGGAACTCGTTTCCGAAGGAAAGCTCACCCCCGAAGAGGCGCGCGTGTGGCCCCGTCGAAATGTGATAACGCGGGCCATCGGCGTAAGCGAGAGTCCGGAGCTTGAGATCAAAGGCGGCACGTTGGAGCCGGGCGACGTCTTCGTGATCTGCAGCGACGGCCTCACCACTCATGTGAAGGACGAGGAAATACTTGCGGTGGCGAGCGAACAGCAGCCCCAACAGGCCTGCGATCGCCTGATCGCCCTGACGCTCGAGCGCGGCGCCGTCGACAATGTCACCGTCGTTGCAGTCCGATTCGACCCCACCGCACCTCCCCCACCCCCGCATGCGGGGGCGGCTAGGATGGGGGCCAAAGGCAATATCTGGGAGTAACGCCGATGTCGGAGATGTACTCCACCGAAGCATCGCGCCTTGCCCCCGGCACGCGGCTGAACGGCATCTTCGAGATCGATCAACGCATCGCTTCCGGCGGCATGGGCGAGATTTACCGCGGTCACGCCATCGAAACCGGCGATCCGGTCGCCATCAAGGTGATGCGGACCGATCTCGCCGATAACGCCATGGCGCTGGCGCTGTTTCGCAAGGAAGCCTCGGCGCTGCACTACATCCATCACGAGGCGATCGTCCGTTACTACGTATTCTCCAACGACCCCGGGACGGGTCGGCACTACCTCGCCATGGAGTTCGTGGACGGGGAGCCCCTGGCCGAGCTTTTGAAGCAAGGCCCGCTTGGCTTTGACGCCGTGCGTCTGTTGCAGGAACGCCTCGCGGCGGGCCTCAGCGCCGCCCACCAGCACGGCATCATCCACCGCGATCTGTCGCCCGACAATGTGCTCATTCCGGGAGGCGATCTGGCGCAGGCCAAAATCATTGATTTCGGCATCGCGCGATCGACCCGCGTCGGCGACGGGACCATCATCGGCAGCGGATTTGCCGGCAAGTATAATTACGTTTCCCCCGAGCAGCTGGGTCTGTTCAGCGGCGACGTCACCGTGAAATCGGATATCTACAGTCTCGGTCTTGTGCTGGCCCAATGCCTGACCGGACGCCCGATCGATATGGGCGGCACCCAGTTCGAAGTTTTGGAAAAACGGCGCGTCGTGCCGGATCTCCGGGCGATCGACCGGCGTTTCCGCCCGCTGCTCGAAAAGATGTTGCAGCCGAACCCGGCCGATCGGCCGCAGTCCATGGGCGCCGTCGCGGCCTGGCGGCCGGAGCCGGAAACCCGGCCCCCAGCGCGCATTGCCGCTATCGCGCGCGACCGCAGCCGAACTGTAGGAGTCATGGCCACCGAGACCGCCAAGCCCAAGCCCGGGCTGGACCGGCGGCTGGCAAAGGTCGCCCTTGCCGTGGCACTGCTGCTCGGGTTGGGGACTGTCGGGTTTTATTTCAGCAAGGACTTTGTTTCTCCATCGGTCGACGTGCCGCGCAAGCCGCCTGACCTCGGTCCCGCCGCGCGGCGCCAAGAGGAGCCAAAGCAGCCCGGGGTCGAGCCCGGGCCGATCTCGCCCGAACGCCCCTCCCCTGACCCACGACAACGCATCACCGATTTCATCAATACGTATGATGGCGGCGATTGTTTTTTCGCCGCACCTGAACTGATTGAGGACGGCAAGGCGACCGTGGACGGCTTAGGCAGTTCGGTCGCCCCTTTCGAGGTCTTCGATTACGAATTCAGGCGCCAGCTTGGATTCGAAGCCTCGGTCGGCGTGCATCAGGTCATGCCCGCGCAGTGTTCCGCGGTGAGTTTTCTCTTCCGCACGAGGAACCAGCCCGGCAAGGCGCCTCGGCTCGACGTCACGACCTCAAGGTTGCAGGACAGCCTCAAAGTCGCCGGCGCCATTTCGGAGTTTGGCGACCGCCATGTCGAACTGCTGCTGGTCTCCGACGATGGGCGAGTCAGCAACGTAACGTTGCAGCCCTCGCAGGACCGCAAGCAGGCATTTTCCTTCAGAATTCGCAAGGACGATCCTGGGCCGCCCCGCCCGCAGCTCCTGATTGCCATCGCGTCATCGAAGCCAGTTGAGGCGCTGAAATTGCCGCCGGACGGGGCGCCCGCTGAACAGATCTTCGCACAGCTGCTCAACGAGGTGTTGCAGACTGGCCAAACAGTCAACGCCAGCGCGAAATATTTCATGCTGGAATATTTCAAGCCGAAATAAGGTCTTGGCTGTCAAAGCGGACGATGCAAATTGGAAAAATTAACTTGTGCGTTGGTACGGTTTGAACCAACGGCCGAGCCGGGCAACAAAGCAACAGGAACATCAGCGTCTGCGCGGGGCGCTGCAGTTCGACCCGGATTGCCCGGACTCGACAGATCGACCTGCCAGATCGGATTGTTCGCCAACAGAGGGGCGACGAGCGGCCATGACCGCGACTGTTACGATCGCGTCTCGTGCAGGTGGACCTGCGAGCGCCTGTCCAGGAAGTCGCCGCAATTTTGTTGCATTCGTCAGGGGTCCAAGATACCTTTCGGCATACTTTAGATGGCCACGCGCGGGTTGCGTCGAAGGGCATTTCATTTTCTTCGCCGCCACAAAACGGACCAGAATGAACAGGCTGCTTTTAAGGGTAGCTGCAGTTGCCGCCGCCGCGATTGTGACGGTCGTGGGGAGTGTCGATGCATGGGCCGAGCGCCGCGTCGCGCTGGTGGTGGGCAACGCTAATTACAAAATAGCCAATATTTCGCTGGCCAATCCGCGTAACGACGCCCAGGACATTTCCGCAGTGCTGGCGACCCTTGGTTTTGAGGTCGTGACCGCGATCGACGCCAGCAAGCGCGATATGGATTTTGCGTTGCAGCGCTTCGCACGGCTCGCGACCGACGCGGACTCGGCGCTGTTCTTCTATGCCGGCCATGCCATGCAATTCCAGGGCCGCAATTTTCTGATGCCGACCGATGCCGAGCTGGAGGACGAGATCAGCGTCCGCTATCAGACGGTCAGCCTTGAGGAAGTGCGGGCCGCGCTCGACCGCGCCAGTGGCGTCAAGATCATGATTCTCGACGCCTGCCGCAATAACCCGCTGGCCGATCGGCTGCAGAAGACGATCGTCGGCGCTTCGCGGGCCGTCGCAACGACGCGCGGCCTTGCGCGCATCGACAAGACCCAGGGCATGGTCGTCGCCTACGCCACCGCGGCCGACGAAGTCGCTCAGGACGGCCAAGGCCGCAACAGCCCATTTACGACGGCATTGCTGAAGCGCCTCCAGGAGCCTGGTCTCGAAATCGAGATGATGTTCCGCCGCGTCGCCTACGACGTCAATGCCCAGACCGGCGGACGACAGCGGCCCGAAACCTATATCTCGCTGCTGTCGGAATATTACCTCAACCAGAGCGACCGTATCGTTTGGGACCGCATCAAGGACCAGGACGACGTGGCGGCGCTGCGCGATTTTGTGAACAAATATCCGTCGTCGCCGCATGCGATCTTTGCCCGCAACCGCCTAGATCTGCTCGAACGCTATGCCAGGGAGCGTGAAGAATTCGCTCGTCGCGCCCGCGAAGAAGAACAACGCCGGACGCAAGAAGCCGAGGCGCAACGGGTCGCCCGGGAGGCGGCACTGCGGCGCGAGGCAGAGGAGCGTCTGCGGAACGAGCAACTGGCAGCACAGAAACGGATGGAAGAGGACCAACGGCGTCAAGAGGCCGCACGACAGGAAACCGCGCGCCAAGAAGCAGCACGCCAGGAAGCATTGCGGCAGGAAGCCTTGCGTCTGCAGCACGAAGAACAAAAGCGACAAGACGCGTTGCGACAGCACCAGGACGAGCAGAAGCGCTTGGCCGCCCTGCAGCAGAAGCAGGAAGAGCAAAAGCGACAAGACGCGCTGCGGCAGCAGCAGGACGAGCAGAAGCGCTTGGCCGCCCTACAGCAACAGCAGGAAGAGCAGAAGCGTCAGGAGGCGCTGCGGCAGCAACAGGAAGAGCAGAAGCGCTTGGCCGCCCTGCAGCAACAGCAGGAAGAGCAAAAGCGTCAAGACGCCTTACGGCAGCAGGCCGATACGGAACGCCGGCGCATCGAGGAGACCTGCCGACGTGAAGAAGCAAAACTCGCCGAGTTACAGGTTCTCGGCGCTTCGGCGCGCGAGCAATTGGTAAAGTTGGAGATTGAAGCGGGCTGCAAAGCCCTGCGCCCGCTGATTACGGCCGCAATTGCGGCGCTCCCGGCGGATATCCCCCCCGTCAAGCCTGTTCCAGTGACACCGCCGGCCGGCCCAACCCCTGCACTCCAGCCCGCCAAGGCAAATCTCCCCGAGCAGATCCGCCAAGCCCAGACCAAGCTGCGACAGCTCGGCTGCTTTGGCGGCGCGCCGGATGGCAAGATGAACGAAGCCACCCGCAACGCCGTCAAGGCGTTCTGGTCCCATACCCACAAGCCGATCGTTGAGATCAACATTACGGACGAATTCATCGCCGATCTGGAACAGCACCACGATCGGATTTGCGCTCCTCCTCCGGTAAAGCGCGATCCGGTCCCGGTCGCGACGCATCAGCGGCCACCACGTAGCGAACCCGCGCCGCCGCGCGAGGCATCGCGACCCGCCCCGCCGCCAGCCGCGCAGGCCCCTGCCGCGCGCGCCACCGCAGGCGCAACGCCGCCGTCTCCCGGCATGCACACGATCGGCACCGGCTTCTGACGGCGCTCCGCAATCGAGTAATCGGATCAGGGCTGATCGGTCTTGCAGCGAGCGCGGCCGAGCCGATTGGCGCCGCGCAGCCTATTTGCGGCCCACAATGATGATGTTGAGGTCCTGGGTCGGCGTGAAATCAGTTGCCCGCACTTCGAATGCGGTGGCGGAAATCTTCTTCACGCCGTCGCCGCAGAAGCTGACGATGCGGTCGGGTTGGCCCTTGTCGACGACGAGGCGAAAATTCTTGATCGGGCCGGCCCAGTTGGCGCCGGTTTTGAGCACGTAGCTGATACGCCTTTCCTGGATCTTCGCCTTGTTGGCCTCGTCGGCGCCGGCAAGCTTATCAACCGACCTCAGGAAATCATCGAGGATGCAGTAGTTCGTCTTGTATCGCTGCACTTCGGATTCGAGAGCCTTGTTCTGGCGTAACCCTTGGCGCAGTAACGAATCAAAGCTCATGCCGACGCTGGTGCGGTAGCGGTGCTCGACCGACACCGGTTTTCCAGGCGGAAATGTCTGCTGCCGCACTACCGACGTCTTCAGCATCCAGGTCGGCTCATACAACGGCTCTCCCTTGTCGTTGGTACCGGATTGCACCAGCAGGCCCGCCGTGATTGCACGATCGCGCGTCTGCTGCGGCAGCTCGTTGATCTTGAGTTGCTGTGCTCCGATCGGCAGGGCCGTAATGCCCATGTCGCGCAGCGTCGCCGTAACGTCCTTGTTGTTGAGAATTGCCCGCTGATTGATGGTGAAATTGATCGGCTTGCCATCGACCTTGGTGGAAAAGCCGACGAAATTCACCGGATCGCTGGTCGGAAACGCTATGTTTGCGCCGTCCGCAAGGTCGATATCCGGCAATGGAAACGCAACCGTCAGCGTGACCGGACTGGCGCTCTGGTTGAGAAACACATAGCGCACCGTCACGGTCTCGGGCGTGATGGTGAGATCTTCCGATTCGATCGAAACGTCTGAGTTTTTGGTAAAGACCAGACCGCCTACTGACAGCTCCGCCGAGGAATCATTGGCCCGTGACACCGACGCTCCCGCGTCCCAGCTCACGGCGGCGCAGGTTGCCAACAGTGCAGTGAAATAGCGCTTCATGCCTGACCTCTTCATTGTGCAGACCGAGGACGCCAGCCCCGATCACACAGCCCGGCAAGCCCGAATCCCGAGCATCTGCGGCGCAGTTCGATCCCGGACCGCATGGCCCCCAGCCAAAGACAGGTCCGCGCGCTGTCGCGGCGCGGTATCCTTACATAGTCGCATGGTGCGTATGCAAGGTTCAATCGGCGAGTGGCGGGAAACGTCCGACGTCGGTTGTGGCTATGGACTCCTTCCGATGGAACGATGATGTAGGGGTGACCCGTGTGATCGCCCTGTTACGGATGCGCCGAATGGGGCGACCACAAGGGTCGCCCCTACGACAATGCTTCATCCAAATAAAGCCAGCAGTGCTAAACTTTCTTAGCCCGATTCTGTCTACCCTGGCCTCGCCCATGTCTCGCCGCGCCCTTACCTTCGTCTGCCAGAACTGCGGCGCCGTCTACGGCCGCTGGCAGGGCAAATGCGAGTCGTGCGGCGAGTGGAACACCGTCGCAGAGGAGGCCGGCAGGGTGCCGGCGGCGGGTCCCGGCAGGCCGCAGCGCAAGGGTCGGCCATTCGTGCTTCAGCCCCTCGCCGGCGCGGCGGACGATGCACCTCGCACGCCGTGCGGACTTGCCGAGCTTGATCGCGTCACCGGTGGCGGTTTTGTGCGCGGCTCCGTGCTGCTGGTGGGCGGCGATCCCGGCATCGGCAAGTCGACGCTGCTGATCCAGGCCGCCGCCGCGGTTGCGCGCGCGGGTCATCGAGCTGTTTACATTTCGGGCGAAGAAGCGGTGGCGCAGGTGCGGTTGCGCGCCGAGCGGCTCGGCCTTACGCAAGCGACAGTGGAACTCGCTGCCGAGACCGCAGTCGAGGACATCGTCGCGACGCTCTCCGAGGGCAAGACGCCGCGCCTCGTCGTGGTGGATTCGATCCAGACCATGTGGACAGACCAGATCGAATCAGCCCCCGGCACGGTGAGTCAGGTGCGCGGCGCCGCCCAGATCCTCATCCGCTATGCCAAACGTTCGAGCGCCGCCGTCATCCTGGTCGGGCATGTCACCAAGGACGGCCAGATCGCCGGCCCCCGCGTGGTCGAGCACATGGTCGACGCGGTGCTCTCCTTCGAGGGTGAAGGCGGCCACCTGTTCCGCATCCTGCGCGCAGTGAAGAACCGGTTCGGGCCCACCGACGAGATCGGCGTATTCGAGATGACCGGCGGCGGCTTGCGGGAGGTCGCAAATCCGTCGGCGCTGTTTCTGTCGGAGCGCGATCTCGGCGCGCCCGGGACTGCGGTGTTCGCCGGCATCGAAGGCAGCCGGCCGCTGCTGATGGAAATGCAGGCGCTGGTGGCCCCGACGATCCTCGGCACGCCGCGTCGCGCGGTGGTGGGCTGGGACCATAATCGGCTCGCGATGGTGCTCGCCGTGCTGGAGGCCCATTGCGGCGTGCGGCTGTCGGGCCACGACGTCTATCTCAATGTGGCCGGCGGGCTGCGCATCCAGGAGCCGGCCGCCGACCTCGCGGCGGCCACCGCCCTGGTCTCCTCGCTTGCCAACGCGCCGCTGCCGTCGGATGCGGTCTATTTCGGGGAAATCTCGCTGTCCGGCACGGTGCGGCCGGTGCCACAAGCCGCAGCGCGGCTCAAGGAAGCGGCCAAGCTCGGCTTTCTCCGCGCCTTCGTGCCGGAAACGGCGCGTAGCGAAGGGGGAGATACCGGCATGGCACTCACCGGAGTTGGGCCGCTCGTCGATATTGTGAGCGAGATTGCTCCGAAAGGGGTGGAGCGGCAGGCGCGTTCCACCGACGATGAGTAGCAATCTCTGGGCGGTTGTTTGCGAAGCGAGACGCCGCGGTCAGATTTTATGGGCGAAGATCATCGCAGCGAGCACCTGACCACCGCGTACCAAGCGCCTCGGCCACTTGCCGACGGTCCGTTGATCGTGGACAGCCGAATTCGAGAAAATTGCGCATTAGGGCGCTTGTGGCGGTGGCGGCGGCGTCCAGCCCGGCGGTGGGTCATAGGATGATGGTCGCAAAGCGATTTGATTACCCTTCGCATCAGTAAGGATCTGAGGCAAGAGACACCTTGCAATGCGTCCCGAAGTTATATTGGTACCTGAGTTGCAGACCTTCAGCAGTTCGCGAGCCATCGAATGCCGTCCTGGCGGTGTCGCGACAAATACCTCCTTGGCGGGTAAACGATTTCGGACGCGGCGCGCTGCGGGAACGTGATCGCTGTCGGCGCTGATGATAATGGCACGGTCGAAAACGCCATCAATTGCATCCTCAAGGAATGTCAGCGAGAAGTGAACATCGGTCTCCTTCTCCTCATGGCGCTTCCACGTGGCACCGCATTTGTGGCACTTTGCACTCTGCTCACTGAAGCGGGCCATGTGGCATTCCACACCTGTATGCCTGAGTGCTGCCACATACGGCCGGTGGCGTGCATAGGATGCGGGGAGCCAAGTCGCGTAGGCAGAGAAGTATGCCACTTTCGCGAGTTGTTCGTCTTTCCGACAAAGCGATTGAGCGAGGGCTCGGAGATCGAGCCACTTCAAATACGGTTTATGGAGGTCATCAACGGCGTGATAGAGGTTGAAGCCGTCAACGTAACAGCCGACGCGAATCATAGCCAAGTGCGGTTGGGATAGCAAAAAGCCCAGCTTTCTTAAGGCTGGGCTGTCCGATAGGGCGTACCTACCGGGGGGAATGCGACTACAAACATAGGTGTTAGCCTTTAATCGTCAAGGGGGTCACGCGTTCGCGTGGTCGCTAGTTGCCGTGAAGCATGTGGGATATCGCCTGCAAGCAGCTGACTTGACGTGCTTGCGACTCGATTTCATTGCACCTCCCGCAGAGTCTTCCCCAGCCCACCACAAGGCGGGTGACGGGGATGCCGGCGGCGGCTATACACCCGGATCACAACCCAGGTTCAAGACCCACCTTTCGCCCGCAACGAAGACTCAAGGATGTATCTCGATATCTTCCTCATCGTCGTAATGCTGATCTCCGGAATGCTTGCCATGGTGCGCGGGCTGATCCGCGAGGTCCTGTCGATCGCCGGTTGGGGTGCGGCTGCGGGTGCGGCGCTGTTGGCCTATGCCAAGCTGCTGCCTTCGGCCAAGGCCTACTTCAACAACGATTATGTGGCGATCGGCGTCACCACGGCGGGTGCCTTTATCGCCACGCTGATCGTCGTATCGGTCATCACGGTGAAAATTTCCGACAAGATTCTCGACAGCCGCATCGGCGCCCTCGACCGCACGCTGGGATTCCTGTTCGGGCTGGGACGGGGACTGATCATCGTCGTGGTGGCATTTGCGTTCTACGACTGGTTTCAACCGAAATCGCAGCCCGAATGGATCGCAAACGCGAAATCGCTGGTTGTACTGAAGAACCTGCGCGACGATATTATCTCCATGTCGCCCGATATCGAAGCCTGGTATTCCAGGTACAAGAAACAGCGAGACAATGTGGGCGAGCCTCCGGCATGACGAACGGCCGTCGAAACGAACGCCGGTTCGGCCACTTAGCAAAATGGCGGGGAAATTCACGCGGGAGCATCCGACGGTTGTAGTTGCCGGAAGAAGTATCTTTTTTGGCGAAGCCGCAACCTTTTGATCGCCAAAACGTGACGATTGCGTGACGAATCGGCTCTGAATCGGATAGAAAGCCCAGGTCACGCGTTGGGCGAATGCGAACGGAGCGATGATGGACCCCCACCAAGCCGGCAGCCTTCGCGATCGCACAGGCGATGATCCGGATCAGGATCACAGCGATCATCGGGATTTCGACCTCGACATCAACGGCGATCGGCTGCGCGAGGAGTGCGGCGTGTTCGGCATCTACGGCCACCCGGAAGCCGCCGCGATCACAGCGCTAGGCCTGCATGCGCTCCAGCACCGCGGGCAGGAGGCTGCTGGCATCGTCACCTATGACGGCCGTCGGTTCCATTCCGAGCGCCGGCTCGGCCTCGTCGGCGATACGTTCTCCCGCCGCGAAGTCATCGATCGCCTGCCCGGCAGCATCGCGATCGGTCACGTGCGCTACTCCACGACCGGCGGGACTGTGCTCCGCAATGTCCAGCCATTGTTCTCTGAGCTTAATGCAGGCGGCTTCGCGGTCGGCCACAATGGCAATCTTACCAACGGCATGACGCTGCGCCGCCAACTGGTGCGCGACGGCGCCATCATGCAGTCGACCACCGATACCGAGGTGATCCTGCATCTGCTAGCGCGCTCGGGCCACCGCCGCTTCATCGACCGCTTCATTGACGCGCTGCGCCAGCTTGAAGGCGCCTATTCGCTGGCGGCCCTGACCAACAAGAAGCTGGTCGGCGCCCGCGATCCGCTCGGCATCCGCCCGCTGGTGATCGGCGAGCTGCGCGGCTGCCCAATCGTCACGTCGGAGACCTGCGCGCTCGACATCATCGGGGCGCGCTATGTGCGCGACGTCGATAACGGCGAGATCGTCGTCTATTCCGAAGAGGGCGCGCAATCGATCAAGCCGTTTCCGCCGCTGCGGCCGCGGCCCTGCATTTTCGAATACATCTATTTCGCCCGGCCGGATTCGGTCGTCGGCGGCCGCAGCGTCTACCAGATCCGCCGCCGCATGGGCATGGAACTCGCCAACGAGGCCCCCGCCGCAGCGGATGTGGTCGTGCCGGTGCCGGACAGTGGCGTGCCCGCGGCGATCGGCTACGCGCAGGCGGCCGGCATCCCGTATGAGATGGGCATCATCCGCAATCACTATGTGGGGCGCACCTTTATCGAGCCGACCGAGTCGATCCGCGAACTCGGCGTACGCCTCAAGCACAATGCCAACCGCTGGGTGGTGGCGGGCAAACGCATCGTTCTGATCGATGACAGCCTGGTGCGTGGCACCACCTCATTGAAGATCGTGCGGATGATGCGCCAGGCCGGCGCCGCCGAAGTGCATTTCCGCATCGCCTCGCCGCCGATCACGCATCCGGATTTTTACGGCATCGATACCCCCGAGCGCGACAAGCTCCTTGCCGCCAATCATACCGTCGAGGAGATGCGTGAGATCATCGGCGCCGACTCGCTCGCGTTCCTTTCGGTCGACGGCATCTACCGCGCTATGGGCGAGGAGCGCCGCGATCCGCTGCGCCCGCAATTCACCGATCATTGCTTTACCGGTGATTATCCGACGCCGCTGACGGATCGCGCCGACACCATCTCGCCGCGACAGCTTTCGCTCCTGGCGGAGGCGAGTTGAGCCCAGGCGCTCTGTCGGACCGCATCGCCCTCGTCACCGGCGCCTCGCGTGGCATCGGGGCTGCGGCTGCGCTGGCGCTCGCCAGGGCTGGCGCCCATGTGGTGGCGGTCGCGCGCACCGTCGGCGGGCTCGAGGAACTTGATGATGCCATCCGGGCAGCCGGTGGCAGCGCCACGCTGGTTCCCCTCAACATGACGGATTTCGCCGGGCTCGCGCGGCTCGCCGGCGCACTCAACGAGCGCTACGGCCGCCTCGACATCCTGGTCGGCAACGCCGGGATTGTGGGTCCGTCCTCGCCTCTTGAGCATATCCCGCTCAAGGACTGGGAGGAGGTGATGAAGGTCAACGTCACGGCGAACTGGCAGCTCATCTGCGCCATGGA
>Ga0066395_10000015_pt1 | contig 50563 bp, 59 predicted proteins | sample PanSoiPlot1MoBio_FD_61218 | JGI IMG/M metagenome (GOLD analysis project Ga0066395, IMG submission 61218) | Tropical forest soil microbial communities from Panama analyzed to predict greenhouse gas emissions - Panama Soil Plot 1 MoBio | ecosystem: Environmental > Terrestrial > Soil > Tropical... | reverse complement strand
CTCGGCGTGGCGCATGCCGCGCACTGAGGTCGATGCCACGTCGACCTTCTCCCGGCGCATCCAGTCGGTGATCTCGCTGACCTTCAGCCGCAGCAGACTGTCGCCCTCGATGTGGGCGACGTGCGAATAGCCAAGTTCGACGGCGATCTTCAGGCCTTTGCAAAACGCCCGGCCCCAGCCGTCGCGGCCTTGCGTGACGTTCTTCCGGCTGAGGTGCCCGATGTTGTCGGGAAAGTCGTAGTACATGCGCTGGTGGCGCTTGCCGTCCCAGCGGTGCCAGCTCTCGAACTTCCGGACCGGGCTCTGGCTGTCGACCGCCAAGAAATCACAGTCAGGATTGAGCTTGGTGTGCAGTTCGATCCAGAGATCAGTGAGCTTGTCACGGTCCGGGGAATCTACATAGAACGTCCCGAAGATCAGCGTTCTTTCTTTGTCCAGGCCGCTGGTGAACTCTTTGACCCGGGCCAGGGCTGGGGCCAGGTCGATGCGCTTATCGCACCGGTGGCTCGCGCTGTGGCAATCGCAGGGGTTTATTGGATCGATGGGAAGTGTCGGGGCGAGGTGGGCGCCGACCCGCTGCGTGGTGCGGTAGGATTCGCGCCCGCCATAGACGCAGATATGCGGCGTGCCGACCGCCTGGGCGAGCACCGGCGCGAAGCCGGCGTTGCAGAATACCAAGTCCGCGGCTTTGAACAGCGCCGCCATCTCGGGGAAATCCAGCTCGCCGGCATGGAGCTTGACGTCCACCGGCTGCTCGGGTCCGTCGATCCATTCCTGCCCCGGCCGCAGATCAGCCACGGACACCACGAAGAACCGGTCACGAATGCTTCGATACAGCTCGTCATAGGCTCTGGGATCGGGGTTGCGCGAGCGGCCGTCCCACTCCTGCCGGATGACGATGGGGCGGTGGACCATCAGCGGCTTGCCGCCCCGATCGTACTGGGCGAGCTTGCCGTGCATCGCTGCCGTCCACTCTGGCTTGATCGGCAGCGAGAAGTCGGGGCGTTCGGGCATTTTGAGCCCGACGCACGAGAACATGGCTTCGAGGATCGAGCCGTGCTGGTCGACCAGGACCTTGGGGTAGCCGATGTTGAACTGCCGGGCGCCGGCCGGCGGTGACTGGGCGGTGAACAGATGCCGCTCGCGCGCGATCGTCTTGGCCTGGGCATGCAGGCTGGTCGGCCGCAGGATCAGCTTGAGGCCCTGCTCGACAAGGTCCCAGTACAGTTGATGGTGACAGGTGTGCAACCAAACGTCAGAAGTCTTCATCAGTTCGCGCATCACGGCGCGCTGATGAAGGTTGTCGCCAATCCCGAAGTGGCCGCGGACGACGACCGACGGCTTGTCGGTGACCACGGCAGGGACCGGCTCGATCTTCGGTTGGGTCGGCGGCGGCGGGCCGAACGCCGCGCGGTCGACCAGCGGCTGGACCGTGATGTCCAAGCTGGTGGCCAGACGTTCGAAAGTGCCCTCATCGAGATCGACATGACGCATGGTACCGGGGGCAACGGTGATCTCGCGCTTCATTCGATCGAAGAAGACACGTGGTGACCTCGCGTTGTTGACGACGGAATAGATCATTGCCCTTGTGGCTTCGGAGGCGCCGCGCCGGTCAGGATGTCTCCGGCAAATGAGGTCAGCCCATTGACAGGCAGCGTGGCCTGTGTCCAATCCGTACCGTTTTTCGAGTACCAGATTTCCATGCCTCCACCTCCATGCTGTTTTGCATTGGTCTCGGTTTGCGATCTCAGCCACACCATGACGCTGCCGTTGGAGGCCATGAGCCTTCTACCGTCGCTGGTGAAATTGGCACCTGGGAGGACGACCGACTGTGTGGTGTTCGTCCCCTGAGGTTTTGCCGTAGGGTTATATGGATCTGGGTATGGGAATCCGAATAGGACATCTTCCGTTTTGGTTTGCCCCGTGAAATAATGATCTAATACACCTTCTTGATAACCGGAAACATTTAGATATGGATTGACGCAGGCGCCTACTAGATTGCTTGTAAAGAATGCCGCGCTCTCCGACCAAGTCCAGCGTTGAAGCATAACCGCCCAGTTGCTGCCGACCGCGGCGGCAGACCCGCCATGAATGCATGGATTCGATGCGCGATAATAATTGGCATTTTGCGGGCCGTTTATTACGGTTGGCGGGTAAACTCTTGGGTCATATGCAGATTGTAAAGCGGCAAAGTTGTTTCCGATCCTGTTGGCGCCGCTGAATTTGGTCGGGTCGTCGGAAATCGAATACCAGACATCACTCATTACCCCAACACCAATCAGTCCCCCGCTAATGATGTACTTGGCCTGAGTCCCTTTGGCCTTGTCGGCCTTTACATAGATCAGCTCGTTGGGAAATGGAGTACAGTACATCGGGTCGGGAAATCCTACTTCGTCGAACACGGTGATGTGCCCGAGATCGGCAAGAATGTTGTTTCCATCCCATGTCGTGCCGTTGGTCGATTTCCACATCGTAGTGGTGAATGACGCCGTGGAGGTCGGTTCTAATGACTTGCCATAACCGTTGTTTCCAGACATGCAAGCATAGAAAGCGCCGTTGAAAAACCTGAGAAATCCTAATCCAACACCCGACGTGCCATAGCCGATGTCACTCGCTCCACCAGTCTGGATCACTTTGTCTGTCGTCCAGGTATTTCCGTTGTCGTTCGTGCTGATCCATGTGATGTTATCGCGCCCTGTAGAGCCGAAGGCAACGAACCGGCCTTTTCTCTTGCCGTCGGGGCCAGGGTCTTCTGGAACGCCATAGACCAACCAGTTGGCCAGAAAACTATGATCGATGCCTGCACCTCCCATGCTCGTCCAGGTTTTCATCCTGTCTTTGGAAATAGCAACGTTGCCCTTGCCGCCAAAATTCATCCACATGCCGCCCCCATAGGCTAATATGCCTCCTGGGCTTTTCTGAATCTCTGGCTTGTACCAATCCTTGCCATTGCTTGAGCAAATCAAGAAAGGCGTGGCGCTGCTGCCGGAACCTTGTCTGCCGAAAATGAGAAAGTCAGTCACCAACCAGGATACGTTGACGATTATCTGCAGCGGGTCGAGCCTGACAGGGGGCACGTCGCCGACTTTACTGAACTGGGATGCATCGGCACCCTTGAAAAGGTTTTCCACCTCCTTCTTGTAATGAGTGAACTTATAATTGACTATCTGACGTTTGATACTACCCTCTACGTCTACACTGAATTTTATACCGAACCTGTGTGGTATCTCCACATACAGTTTCTGGCTTTCATCCTTGGTTCCCTTCTTGAGCGCGGCAAGATATTTATACCACGGAACGAGTTTGCCATCGCTCATGTCCAGCCCGCCGAGATCGTTGTTCACCACCGTGACGTTTTTTACGTCGCGGTTGGCTGCTTTAGACGAGCCTCCTTCCCCGGTGTATGGATTGGTGTTGTTGAACCTCCAGAACAAAGTCTGGGTTTGACCTTTCAGTATCCCAGGTTGGCCACCGCCTTTTGAGCGGATTCCTGTCACTCTCACTATCCACAGAGGAATCTTTGTATTCGGATCATCTGGATTTTTGATTAGTATTTTTCTGGTGCCGCGGTTTTTGTTGCTGTTCTCGTGCTGCTTGTCTCCTCCTTTGTTATCGTACCAATGAAATACATATTTGGTATTGGTGAGATCACCCTCTTTCATTCCTGAGTAATGAACATGAACATTATCCAGCCGCAACACGTCGATCCAGACATCTTGACTCGTGGGGGAGCCGTCACCTTCCGGGTCCGATATGTAAATTCTCTTGACGTGAGATTCGTGGGTCATTCACATCATCGGTAGCATTGCCGCTCCGCTCACCGGCGGTAGGTGATTGCCGTAGACGTCAGCATGACCGTCAGCGTGACCTGCGCCGGACGTATAAGGGATCGACGAGAGGCCGATCACGTCTGCCACGCCATCGGCTTGGCCAGCGCCTTTCTGCTCTGCTGGAGGGACGCCGATGACGCTCGCCACGCCGTCGGCTTGACCGGCACCTACGGTAAAAATATCAGCGGCTAAAGATCGTACAAATACTTGAGTAGGGGGGTCGTAAAACAATAACCAAGGATCATTTGATAAATCCTTCATCTCGTGGTCGGGGAGCCCTCGATTCCATGCGACGATCAGTCCGATGTTGCAATTTGCACACTGATTCTCAGCGGCAGCTATCCCTCCAAGAACAGTGTAGGGTGCTGGAAGGGCGCTGACGTGCCCTATCGGGGTTGTGCTGGCCGACGATCTCGCGGTGGTGACATTTACCCCATCGCGAAAAACATCATACAATCCAGCCAGCCGTCGAGACATGAAACAGTGTGTTTTACCATCGAGTGCGCCTGACGCATCAGCATAACCAGTAACCGTGCTCCCATTAAATTCAAGAGATGTGAACATCCCGGAAACCGCAGAGGCCGAAGCCCCGGAAAAATTGCCCATGAGAAGAGCGTTTCCAGGACTGCCTGCGCCATTCATTCCGTGATGAAGGTATCTGCGATATGCTCCCTCGGAAGGGGGATTTCCCAGCATCAAGAATGAATAATCTCCAGTGAAATCGCCCGCAGAAGTAAACACGTATAACGGAGAGCCTAAACCATTAAAAGCATCAATATAACCGTAACCTATAGCAGTGGAATCCGAGGTCGTGAACTGTTGCCCAATTATGTTGCGACCTCTAAATGAAAGCCCTGTTGGAGATATAGCAGGCAAATTACTGGTATTTACACCAGTAATCGCTGCATAAGCATTAAATCGTCCCCCCATTATGTTACGGTAATAAGCTGGTGCAACGCACCACGCTATATCCTTCGTATAGATATTATTCCTTAAAGAGAGGTGCACTACGCCACTCGCTCTATACGTTCTGATATTGGATCGGAATACGTGTCACTATGTTCCCAGAGGATGCAAGATTAACCCCGGAACTATGAAAGAAAAGTGCCCCCCATTTCTTAGGCATTGACCCATCAAAAACCTTGGCTACCCGGCAAGTGTTGTAGTACAAACGACTACTGGTCGCATCGAAGATCATGGCTCCAGCAAATTTGATAGCACCAGAATACTTGACGTTTGCAGAAGTAAGCGTCACCGTCCCTTCTGACCCAGTCACCGTATCAGGATAGGTCGGAGTGTCATTTAAGGCTTCGTAGAGCCAACATTCTCCCATGGTGTTCACGCTCGGAGATGTACCTAATTTGATAATCCAGCTCACGATCTCGTCATCGCTCAGGACCGAGGTGTTATCAACAACAGCACTGGCCCAACCGGCAACCAAGGTCGAAGACGTTGCCAGTGATTGCAGTCCTGTCGTCGTAAACGCTGACGATGAACCATATGACGGTTTGAGGGTTGACATCTCAGCTCTCCGTGATCGTCGTGCCGGTGGTGAGCTGCGGCGGGATGCCGACGACGATGGTGATGTTGGGCGTGATCGGCCCGCGGTAGAGTATCTTGCCGGCGCCCGTGGCCGCTGTGCCCACCGCAAAGAAGGTTTCAAGCTCGCCCGCGCCCCCAGTCGGCGTTCCGAATATCGCGGTGGCGGCCAGCACGCAGGAATTGCCCGACACCGAGAACCCGCTGCTGGTGCGCGCCACCGTCTGGCGCCCGTAGCCGGTATAGGCCGCCTCGCTGGTGGTCTGTGCACCGGCTGCACCGGGATCAGCCGTGTGCAGCGATAGATACAGGTTGGTGAGCGGGGCCGACGCCGCGTTGTCGGCGATGTTGGGAATCGCCACGGCATTGAAGATCAGCTTCAGCCAATCATTGTCGAAGGTCGCGCCTTTGCCGCCGGCCATGATGCCTCCTTACGAATAGTTCTGCCCGATGACGTTGCCGTACACGGTGGTGCCGCCGTCGATGGTGTGAAGCACGAACATATCAGTGCCGTTCGGCGTCACGGTCGGAACCGCGCCGCCGGCCCATTTGATGGTCGGCCACGACACCGTGTAGGCGCCGCTGTTCTGGATCGACAGCATGCGGTGAAGAAACTGCCCGGAGGCGCCGCTCGGCCAAGTGAACCCACTGATGACAGTGTTGCCGATAAAGGTTACCTTGGTATACGCTGACCCGGAGAGATCGACAGTGACAGTGCCGCTGGTGCTGCTGAGAGTTCTTACCGGCGGGTCGAATGCGTTGAGGTTGTTCCACTTGCTGGTGGCCGAATTGTAGAACAGCCCCTGGCCGTTGGCGGGTCCGGTCAGCGCAACGTCGTCCAGGCCAGCCAGTGTAGCGGCCGAATGCACCTCAGCGTCCCACGATGACCCGGTCCAGGTCAGCACCGCCCCGGTGGTCGGCACTGGCGACGCCAGAACACTTACATCGGTGAGATCGCTGAGCGCCGTCGTCCCGGTCGGAATGTCCGCAGCGCTCCACACGATGCCGTCAAAGGTGAGCACCTGTCCGGTTGCCGGGCCGGGCGAGGCGATGATGGAGACGTCGGAGAGATCGTCCAGTGCCGCTGACCGCCAGCCCCACGTCGTGGTGGGGCTGGTGCCGATGATGCGCAAAAACGAGCCCAGCGGGCCAGTGTCTGGTATGTTGAGCGCTGGGTTTTCCAGCAGCAGCCCGTAGTAGTCAGGCGGGCCGCCGCCATTGGCGCCCGGATCGAACGTCGCTGCCGAGGTGTGGTTGACATTCACAAAGTATGTCGAGCCGCCATGGGTGATGATCGTTCCGGCTGCGTAATAGGTGTTCGGCACCCACTCGCCGCCAAATTTGATCTGCATCATCGGCAGCGTGTAGGGACCAAGCAACGTGTGATCGGTAAGAACCACCGTCATCTGGTTTCCCATCACGACGATGTTGGAAATGCCAACGCCCTGCACCGCCTTGGCAGCGATATCCTGAACAGCCTGCCAGAAATTGGCGTCCACCTCCGCGGGATGCAGATTGCGCCCGAGACCGACGCCCCAGGGACCGCTGGTGCGGTATGAATAGCCCATCTAGGTCTCCGTAGCTGAAGTTTCGGTGGCAGCCTGCTCCACGTAGAAAGTCCTCGTCTGATCGTAGTGAGCCGATCCTGTCTGAATTGGTGGCAACGTGCCCGGCTGCGCCCCGCCAAACCCCGGCGTGACGTAGATCGGCGTGTTGCTGGCAAGGTTGTACTGAGACAGGTAAAGCTGGCCCGGAGCCGGTGTCGGTAGTTGGTAAGGACGTACGGCGTCGTCGATGCCACGTGACATGGTTTTACTCCGCTGGCGGTGAGGTGAGGTCGACGGTCTTGGGGATACTCAATGGCGTGATCTGAACGACATAAGAATTGGCGAAGGGGCCGTTGGTGAGCGGCTTGAGAACAAGTTCGTACCACAGTGCATTCCCAAGCAGATCGTTCTGGAGAATAGCCTGCTGTACAGCCACCTGAATGTCGTAGAAGGGGGGCACGGGATAAGTGGTCGTCTGTATCCCCAAAACTCCGCAATCGATGACAAACTGTATATCGACTGGCTGATTTGCTTGAGCTACGGCATCGTGTACGACTTGATCAACCTCTAACTTATACCGTTGGATGTTAGTTTGATCCAACGTGCTGGCCGTGCCGTGCCACTGAGATTGTAGAATGACATCAGCCGGTACGATCGGAAAAATGACGCCGTCATCGTTGGCCGCTGCAAGCGGAGGCGTGTATCCAATAGCATCCACCTCAAAGACGGACGGTATCCATTTCGAGGCGATGAGATCACGGCATTCCTGGGGAGGCAGCGTCGGTGGCTCGTGCGGCCAGTTAACGGGCTCCGGGATCGGCTGTGGGTTTCCGGTTTGCGTGGCCAGCGTCCCCGGCGGCGCGTAATTGGGATCACCTGGAGTCAACAGCGTGTTGGCGCTGTAATATTCCTGGTACCCCAGATCGACGTACCCTTCATCCACATACGAGGGGATATCGGTCGTAGACTGTGATGGACTGCTGCCATTGCCAATGGAGCACCCCAGGACGACGTTGCCCTTTATCGTACCGTCGCCCCTGGCAATGAGCTTATAGGAAATTACTTTGCCCGAGACGGTCTGGCCAGGGAGCCTGATATCATCGAGACTGCCGTTCATTCGACAGGAGATCATCGCCGCTGCTTCGAATCTGGTATCGAACGAGAGCTGAACGGCGCGAGCACGCTTGCGCAGCTTGGCACGTGCCCGGCAAAACATGTTCTCCAGCACGCGCAGCCCGCGGTCGGAAGGAAAGAAGGTGGCAGCTGGCGTCATCCCAGGCCACCCACCGATCGGCAGCTCGGCCCGGCCTATGTTCTGCCACGTCACTCCGTTGTCGGTGGTCTGGCTGTGCAAGGTTTCATTGAATGTGGTGTGATAGAGTCCGGTTTCGCCGGCATTTAGCGATATGTATTGAAAAGCCCCGCTGGGATTAACAAAGGTGTGAAACACCGCTTGCGGAGCGTTGCCGCCGACCAAGCCGGGGGTTGTGCACTCCAGCATCGTGTCGCCGGGACCTCCGTCGTTCTGACAAAAGATTGCAAACCGTGGCACCGGCACGCCTATCGGAGGCTGGGAAATGAGGCCCGGCATCCGTACGGCCTGGAGATTTGGAACGCCCGAGATCGGCTTGGGCATGATGATGGTGCCTGCAGGCACGCGCGCGGAGCGCACCCAGTCCTGTGCTCCGTCGCTTGGTGGTGTATCCCCCAACGAGACCCAAGAAATATCACCATCGATGGTGACTTGCCCGGCGATGTTGGAAAACGTCGGGAAGGTCATTCCCGTAGCGCCGCTGTTCAGGGCAACTTGCGAGGATGTCTGCCCTGGCACCAAGGGGTTGTCCGGAAAAATGATCAGTCCCTGCTCGACATGGCCGCCAAATCCCACCGTATCCCAATTGAGCAAGTTGATCAGCGGTTGCGAGAGATCACCGCTCTTCAACGTGATCTGCTCGGTATCCTCAGGAACAGTGGGATCGATGAGGAAAGGCTGCACGTCGGCCTTGACTGTCATCTCCACGCGTTCGCTGCGCTTGCGATCAGCGGCATAGATCAGGCTGAGCGTCGCCACGCTCTGCTTGCCCAGGAAATCAAGATCGTATGTTTTGTAGCAAAAGTAATCGATCGATGTTCTAGCGGGAATATTGACAGGGTCAGGATCACCGTTCTCGTCAACAGCTCCGACATCGATCATCGGTAACTGCACATCCTTGTTCAACTCTATGGATTTCCCCCAGGTCGGCGTGTAGTTGATGCTCACCGACATCTTGTCTCCCGTCTTGTGGTGCTTGTCGGTGTTGGTCCAGGAAAACGTCACTGACGGCACCTGCGGCGCCAGTGTCTTGAGCATGGCGGTGGCCACGTCGGGATCACGCTCACCGGCCCAGGCTATTCCTGCAGACCACCCACCACCCAACGACGAGCCGCTCTTCGGCCAATCAGCGACGAACGGGTCGCCGCCCAGTGTAGGGAACGCCCACTGGCCGACATAAAATGTTCCGCGGTACTGCTGCTGCCACGCCACTTCTGCCTTGACGTTCACCGCCACCAAAGGGGGCTGCAGCGTGACCATCTTCACGCTGTCGTAGAAGACTTCACTTGGTGCAAAATTGACGGTGCCGTCTTCTCCGGCGAGAATGTCGCTGACACTGACACGATGGTTCACGCGATCGACATGGTAGAGCGCGGACCAACCTTCCAAGATGGCATCAGGGTCGTCACGTTTGAACACATCGAAGAATAGCCCATCGTAGTTCGGCGCAATCTTGAGCGACCGCGCCACCTGCTGTTTCTGATAGACATAATCACCGGGGCGGGCGATCAGTTTCATTTTAACGGTGAAACCTTCCAACTCCTCCGGCACACCCGTGAGCCTACCAAAGAATAACGGTAGCGGACCGCATGCATCTAAGGAATAAGATATCCAGGCCCAATGCGGCTTCAACGGATTGAGAAATCCTGACTGCGGGTTCTTTACCTGGATGACAGCTTCCGGTATCTGTCCCTCGTCATGTGAAATCAGCAAATCGAATATGCTCTCATCAAATCTGGCCAGGGAGATATCCCATGGTGTGCCGGCTTGGCACCAGGCGAAATAGAAAACATATTCCCTGTTCACATCTCCTCCGCCTCGATCTGCCAATCATATTGCGCCTGCCACTCCGCAAACGAGGCGCGGATGTCAACGATCAGGCAAGTCAATTGAGGCCGGTAGTAAGTGACACTACCCTGTGTACGAGATGACCCGGACACCACCGGACGAGATGGAATGCTTCCGGTCGGATAAGAGAGTTCAAACGCACAGTCAATCTGGCACTCGACGCCGATCCACGCGTCGTCCAGGCAAGGCGTTTCACCGTCCTTGCAGGTGATCGTGGTCTTGTACTTCCTGAACCTGTCATCCATGAGAGACTGCAAACGAGCATTGATATCACGCAGGATGGCGCCTTCCGGCTTGATCAATTCGCGTGTTTGCGACAGACCTCTGGCGGAATACGGCGTAAGCACGGGCGTGTCACGGCCGGACAAAGGAGTTATGACAAGCAGCGTGCCGTAGGGAAGCCACAACATCATGAATACCAGGTCGGACGCTGCCCGGTCTGGCTGATCCGACTGGCCAGAGAAGAAGACTGCAGCGCATCCATGGTGTCAGGCGTCACTTGAGCAGGGAAGACACCGGCGGCCGTTCGGACATCGAGGTGATAATACCCCATCGGTTCGCCGGAGGTTCTGGCGGCTCCGGTGGAATCGAACGACGATCCCGTGTAGGTGTTCTGCGTTCCGTTGCCTATGCCGGCAAGTCCAGCATAGGCCATTTGATTGATCATGCTCGCATAGCGCTGAACCTGCTCAGGTGTGTAACTCCCTCTTTGTGATCCTTCCCCACCGGGCCTAAATCCTGCTCCGCTAAATCCTCCCCCGGCACCTTGGTTCATGATACTGTTACTCGCCAATTGTCTGAGGTACGAATCCCCAAGCGAAGCCGATGATCCGCCGCCGCCGCCGCCGCCGCCGCCGCCGCCGCCGCCGCCAGTTCCCGCACCTCCTGCAATTCCCCCGAACCATTCCTGGGACAACTTGTTGAATGCTGACTGCGCATCTTTTGCCGACACCGGATGCCCGCCAAACTCCGGGAATATGCCAGGGCCCACCATCGAGGCGCCCGCAAACGGTCCCATGTCCATCTCTGTGGTCCCGCCCCACCGCTGTTCAGGCTGTGGACGGTGGCCCATCATATCCAGCAATCTTGCCTCATCCCGCTTTTTAGCTTTGCCTGTTTCGTAGAGCAGCGACTGAGCCAGTTCACCTTCGCGTGCCCGCTCGCCGATCACCCACCTGGGCGCCCTGACATCATCGGTCAGCCCTGCCGTTCCGCCAAGTACCCCGGACATGAGTTCGTCTATACCCGGCGGACTGATGATCCCGCCTCCCTGATAACCCGGGATGAAATGCGCAATCGCGTCGCCGAGGTTTGAGCCGTCGGCATCGATGAGGTATTCGCCCTTCGAGGCACGGATCAGCCCGCCACCTGCATAGCCGTCTGTCTGATCAGCCTGCGCACTCTCGGCAAAATGTTGCTGACGCTGTTCGGTGAGCGACAGTCCACCGCGCTGCTCTTTCAGCACGTCGCCTAACGTCATCGGCTCGTGTTCATGCGAAGTCTTATACAACAGAGCGCCACCGGCTCCAAGCGTGAGCGCAGGACTGACTGCTCCCAACGCTAAGTCGGCGCCGGCGGAAAGTTCAGGCAACAACATTCGTGCTCCCCACGTTCCCCAACTGACGGCTCTCTGTGCTGCTGCACCGAAAATCTCCGGACTTAACATGCTGCTGTCTCCCGCAGACGGTGGTGCGTGCATCTGGCGCCGCGCCGCCTCGGTGGGGCCAATTCCTTGGAAATACTCAAACGCACCTTGAATTGCGCTCGCTGCGCCTCCTATGCTTTTTGCAGCTTGTTCCGCTCGCTCTGAGGATGCTTCTGTAGCTGGCTTGATCTCCGGCGGGGTAAATCCTTTTGATCTTGCACCTGATGCTTCCGAAAATTCTCTGAAGCCCTTCATTAAAGATTCCAGCCAGTTGCCTCCTGGCTGGGCCTGTCGCGTCGGAAACGCCATTCCTGGCCTTTGCTGAGTGGCCCATTCAAACGGAGTCAATTCTCGCGGAGTGGCAGTTGACGACGGCGCTGTTGCTGCTGTTGCTGCTGTTGCTGCTGTTGCTGCTGTTGCTGCTGTTGCTGCTTCTGGTTTGAAGAATTTATTCTCGACCGTCTTCGGCGCTGGTGGTCCATACTGATCTGCCGGGCTCTTGCCTTTGCTGATATACCGTCCTTGCTTGTCGACGACGGTGCCGTACTGATCAACGAGATGACCGCCTTTAGTCGGCCGCCATACGCTGCTCTCATAGTAGACCTCAGCAGATTCGGTTTTTCCTGGCTGAGGACGATATTGCAAGGCCGGCGTCGTAGGATCGACCAGGGCCGAAGGATACGGTGTCACCGGATACTGCTGTCCAGCCGGCGCCGGGGTTACCGCACCGCCGCCCTTGGTAATGTACTTCCCCTGTTTGTCGACGATGTTGCCGTATTGATCGATCAGGTTCTTGCCGTGCGAGCGCCACACAGGGGTATCAACCGCACCAGTGAAGGGAGCAGGTCCAAACTTGAAACCAAACTTCTCAAACTCTTTCTTTTGTTCGTCAGAAGTGCCGGATGGCGGATGTTTGAACTCTATCGACCTTGCCTCGTCAGACTTAACAGAGGATGCTTTTGTCTGCTCCCATTTCCATTTGCCGTCTTTCCAAACCCAGTGTCCAACCTCGCCACCGCTGGCGTAGCCCGGTACAAAATGCCGGATGGCATCGTCGAGGTTCGAGCCATCGGCACGCACCATATACTCGCCCTTCGACGCGTAGATAAGATTACTGTCGGAAGTGCCGCTACCGTAGCCGCCGATCAAACCGCCTTCTCGCTGCTCCTCAAGAACAGTATTCTTCCCGCCTTTTCCCGTCAGGCCCAGTATGCCTCCGGCAACCTCGTTGAACGCACCGAGGACCTTGTTCCCGCCCTCCTTGATCATGCCCGCTGCGCTGCCCCAGGCTTCCGCAGCCGTTCGCACGCCCGGACCGACACCCTCTGCCGCTTTCTCGTACTTTTCGAAGAACTCTCTTGTTCGTTCTCCGCCCAGAAATGCTCTCGACGCTGGTCCTTCCCTCTCGAATGTCTTGATAAAGGCATCAATCCGCTTTTTGGCGTCCTCGGGAACAGTCTCGGGCCGCTCGAAGAAATCCAGCCACGTCTGTGCCTTGACGCCGGAACGTGCAAGGCCTGGAATAATCTCGCCGATCTTGCCTACCTTCTCGCCAGCCTCCAATCCCGCGAACGCTCCGCCTTTTTGAAACAGTCCTCTCACAGTCTCAAGGATATCCATAGGCCGGCCGCCACCCATCTGATAGACGGCTTCGCGTAACGCGCCGGGGTCGACCTTGCGAGCTGCTTCGCTGGGGATGACGCCGCCGCGCAGCATCTTCTCGACTTCGGACGGCATGCCGAACGGCAGCCGCTCGGCTTCTTTCTGTGCTTTCTCCACCGTGAGGCGGTTGGCCTCATACGCCATCTGTGCCTGGGACACCGGCGTGATGCCCTGCCGTTCCAGCGCCTTGCGCTCATCTTCGGCAAGCTTGACCCGTCTTTCCTGAAGTTTGGCCTGCTCCTCGTTGTGCTTGGCCATGTCGAGCGCGAGCTTGGCTTGCTTCTCCTGGCGCTCCCGCACCACCGTGGGATCGGGGGGAGTGCCATACATGATCTGTTCGTAGCGCTCGCGCGCCTCTTGAGTGGCAAACCTCGCACCGCGAACACCAAACTGCGCTTGCTCAAGAGTCAACGGCCCTTGAATATTGGCAAGACGTTGTTGTTCCGGGGCGAACTGCAGCCCTACCCGGGCTCGCGTCAGTCCTTCCTGGGACTTGCCTATCTGAAGGTTGGACTCCGCGATGGTGTTGCCAGCGTCCTCGTACTTTTTCTGGATTTCAGGCATCTGCCGTTGAGCCATGAGGCCCAGACGCATGAAGGCCGAATTGAACTCATCGATGTTGACATTGGCTCTGGCTGCCTGATAGCCCATCACCGCGAATTTCTCGGGCGTGGTCCCCATGATCTTGGACAGGTCCAGCAACTCGACTGCGGTCTCGGCCGACTTGATGCCAAACTCGTGCGTCGCTTCCCCGAGGTCGTAGACCAGCTTGGCGCCTGCGGCGATAGCCCCTGCCGTTACGGCGAGGCCGGCGCCCCCACCGAGACCCAGTACACCGCCAGCGGCTGCGCCAGGGCCTCCGGCAAGAGCACCACCGAGCAACGCGCCTTCAGCACCGGCCCCTAACCGACCCGCCAGCCCTGGCCCTAATAGGCCGGCCAGGAACCCACCAGCCTTCATCGGGCCGCCGTGCGCCGCGCCACGCTCGGCTTCGAGCGCCCGCTCCATGAACGGTTTGAACAGCTGATTGGCAACGTACCCGATCGAACCACCGCGCGTCGCCGCGGCGAGTGCTTCCATCACACCGAGCACAGGCTCGATGCGGTGCATCACCTCGTCATGGGTGCGCTTGAGTTCAGACTCTTCGCCGCCGCGCGCGGCATGGCGTCCTGCCGCAGCACCGGTTGCCGCTGCTTTCCCGGCGGCCCCGGCCATCTCGCCAATTTTAGCGGGGCTTAGTATATCGGCCAGCGTCTGCTGAATACCCTTGGCGATGCCTTCGCCAATCTTACGCCCGGCCTCCTCCGCCTGCTTCTCGGCGTCAGCAGAGTTTACCTGCAGTCTTGCAGTCAGCAGTTTTTCGTCGTCGTCGGCCATGGGCTATGCCTCATCAATCTTTTCTACCAATAGCTTGGTGAACATCTCGCTGGCCTTGTCGGCTTCCTCCTTGACGATCTCATGCAGGTGAAACTTCTTGGGAATAGTGACCTCTTCCTTGCCAAAATATCGAGGCTCCTTGGTCTCGCGATCCATGAGCATGGGAAGACCCTTCTTGCTCGTGATGCGAAACAAGTTCTCCGCGCCGTAGACACGGGGCCAGACATCAGTGCCTTCCGCGCCAGTGAACGGCAGCCACATGTAGCCACTCGGGTTCTTGGCGTGGATCGTCGCGCCGTACTCGAACACTTTCCAGAACGTCACCGGTGGCCCGTCCGGCTTCATGTAAGCGTCGAGCCGGATGGTGCGCTGGGTTTCCGAGACATCGACATGAAGCGCTTCCTGCCAGCGATCACCGAAATTGCCGGCTTCTTCGATATCCTCGGCGCCGCGAAACAGAATAGTGTCGGCAATCTCCTGCGCTGTTTCGTGCATCGCCTCGCGCACGACATTGCCGAGGCGTCCTATCTTCATCTGAGCCCAAGGGCCGATGTTTTCACCTTCAAGACTAAGTCTCAGTTCCATGGTCAATCATCCCATCTCAGGTAGATTTCAATCGCCCTGGCCCACTGATCCATCACTCGCTTGTAATCATCTGGCCTGCCGTTGACGGCCATGCGGACTGCCTGGGCGAAGTCCATGCGCTCGCTGATCTCGCGCTTTCTTTTGAGAAACAGCAGCGCGCTCATTTGGCGAGGGGTGAGGTCCCAGACGCTTGGATGTCTGGCGCATCCGAGGGCTTCGGCGTCGGCGGCGATGTCGTAGCCTGCCCCTTTGAACTTACTCGTACCACTACCTCCATGGCCTCCATCGTCGAAACGGACATTAACACGAGCCCTTCGAGAAAAGGGCCGACACCATCGGGAAAGGTACACCTCCCGATCGCATTCAAGACTTGCATCTGATCATGAACGCCGAGCGTCTTGGCTTTCTTTTCGATCAGTTCGTCGCCAAGGTAGGACGCAGTGCCGTCAGGCGTGTGCTGAGCCGCAGCCAACAGAACTGCCAGCAACCCCGGGTCCATCTTGTTGGGCTGCGATCCGGAATCCGCAAGCTGCTGAAACGCATCCGGATAACGCAGCAGTATCCTGCCAATGTCTCCCCCCGATATCCCGAAGATGTCGAGTTTCCCAGAACCGATGTCCACCCGCTCGTGACGCGGGAGGACATCGTTCAGCGACAGCATAGCTCCCATCGGTCCTCCATCCTGTCGACACGGTTTCCTCCACTACGGCGACAGGATGTCCGTAGCGGACGCAGTTCCGAACGTACCCGACACGTCGTCGTAGAGCACATCGCACTCGAAATCCATTGCGCCCCAGGTTCCAGACCCGGTGGGCAAGAGCGAGATCGCCCTGTTCGGTGTGAACAGGCACAGCGGGAATTCGTAGGTCCACTGCGGGCCGACGACATTGGTGCTCACAAACTTGAACGCTGCATAGATCAGCGGTTCGCTCAGGATTGAGATCGACTTGGTTCCCGGAGGCGAGTTCGCCGTCGCACCCAGGCACGCGAACCCGAGGTTGCGCGCAGTGAACTCCTCCAGGATCATCGTCAGCGTCGCCGCGACTTCAGTGACCACCACCAAGTCTTTCTTGCGGACGCCGACGCGCGAAGAGAAGTGTTCGAGGCGGGTAGGTTTCACCTGAAAGGTGAATTCGGTGATGTTTCCGCAGTCGACGTAGTTTGTGTCAGGATTCAAACTCGGTGGCACCAGTTTGACATAACCGATACCGCGGCCGACGACATAGTTGCCGATATTGGGTGACGTGGAATGCGGGGCGACCATCGCCTGCTCCTGTTCTCTTCTCCTCTGTCAGCGCGATGGAAACACCGGGTAGTAGAACTCGTAGAGCATCATGAGCCATGCGCCATAGGCTCCTACGGTTCTCCCGACTTGAAGATCAGTTTCGAATGCACTAAGGAAATGCGTACCGTTTACCGTCACCAGATCGAGCAGCACGCTATCGTTGGTGACTGCATCCTTGACGGTGAACATCCAGCCCGACAGCTCGGGCCCGACCGGTTTGTCGACGCCACCAAGCTTCTGGTTTTCAACGGTATCGCGGTTCTCGATCGTCACGACGATCTGCGGTTTCATGCACCAGATCGTCGGCGGCATTGCCGTCGCCTTGTGCCGCAGCACATCCTGGGTGAGGCGAGCCCCGCCGTCATAAACAAGGAATGCCGGCCGTGGCACGCCGAGCAGCCCGGTCTCAGCCGGACCGTGATTGCGGTGTGCATAGTTGATGCCGGGAATGGCCTGCCCAATCTCTACCAAACGCTCCAGAATCGCCTCACGCCTATCAAGCGTCTGGTCGAAGCTCAAATCATCTCCTCACATTCAGCCGCCAATAGAGCTGGTGATGGCTCGGCCCCATCGGGTCCGGCGGGCGATTGATTTTCAGCAAGTGATCATCGATCGGGTTGCCGTTGGCATCTGGGATGGGAAAACCCTCGTCATCGAGCAGCACCACGACCAAGGTGTCTTTCTCGCTGGGATCGGGATCGAGTTCGAGCCCAGTCTCGGGTGAAAGCGAGGAGACGAATGCGATGCGGTCGAGCGGGTTTGACACCTGCCCGATCCGCTCCATCGGGTTTTCCTGCGCAATGATCGCGGTGATCCACCGGTCGGGAAGCCCCGGTTGGCGCAGCAAACAGAGATCGCCATGGCGCGCCAGCAGATTATCCCAGGTGTGCCGGGCGCGCTCGACCTTGAACGGATACGGCTGCGGCCGCGGGATCACCACGTCTTCACCGCGCTGTTGACCACCGCGATCAGGGGAAAATTGTCGCGCAATAGCCCGAGATACTTCTCGCCGTAGATCGTCATGGTGAAGTCGATCGCCTTGTTCTGATCCGGCACCGCATAGGTGATCGACATGTCGGGCACGCGCTCGCTCGCAATGATCTGGCCGGTGCCGGACGAAGCCCGCATGAGCTGAACCTGCAGCGTATGTGCAGCAAGGTAATAGACGGCGAGCGTCTGGTTGGCGTCGTCGACCCAATGGCCGTTGCCGAACTCGCCGCACTTCACCATCGCCTCCTCGATGGCGAACTCGATGTCAGCATCGGGCTGCGCGACGAATGCCGGAAACTTGAGTTTGAAGTTGGTCGCTGAAGGGCGGCTCATATCATTCTTTCCGTGATATGATGTTTGCTGTGGTTCGGCGTGGCACGGCGTTGCATGGCATGGTCCGGCCAGGTGTGGCACGGCGAGGCAGGGCAAGGATGCGGCGCAGCAGTCTTCTGCTGCGACCGCTTTTTCACGGTACGAATTGAGTTTCTGTCACACATAAAATTCCCCAACTGCCGCCGATCACCTCGCCAGCGGCGTTGATGATCGTCGCCTCGTGGTAGTAGTTCTCAGGCGTCAGATTGATGGTGTCGGCCGTCATCATCTGCACCTCGAATGAAAGCGGACTCTCGATCGGCGTGATGTCAGGCCCGCCTTTCTCCAGGATCGGTGGTCCCATCGGGATTGCAAACTGCTGCTGATAGACTTTCCACAGGACAGTGGCGTCGAGCAGTGTCGGTGTTACCGCGGGGTCGACGGTGAATGTGATCACCTCGTTATACCCGGCAGGTATCGAGAAGTTCTGCGGCGTCATGGTCGGAGGTTTCATTCTGTTTTCACCGCCTCCAATGCAGGATCGTCCTTTCCGGCTTTCAGCTCCGTTTCGGGCTCAAACGCTTGCAGCTCGATCGGGGTACCCTCCCACGCTCTCAACTCGGTGGAAGGCTCCCATGCCCGCAGTTGCTCGGTGCGCGGCCGCCCGTGAATGCGCTGGACCAGCAGCGACACCAGCTGCCCAATCGACAGCGAAATGTTCTGGGTGAACGTGGTGACGACGTGCAGCGAGGTCGCGAGCGTCACCCGGCTGCCGGTGCCAAACGTGATCATCCACTGGAACATTGCGCCGGCCGCGAGCGTCACCCGCTCGCCGATACCGAGCACGATCGTGCGGGCCACCGCACGCGAGAGGGTGATTCCCTCGCCGATCCCAACCAGGATCGTCCGGGCCGCGCGGCGCCCGACCGATATCACCTGGGCCTGCGCCAGGGTGATCACAGCTGCCCGGGTGAGACGTCGCGCCAGCGACACTGCCTGGCCTATTCCCACTGCGAGCGCTTGGGTTTTGGCCTTCAGTGTCGCCAGCGTAACGTGTTGTCCGAAAACCACATTTCTCGAGAACAGCTTCAGCGCACCGGCTGCTAGGGTCACCATCTGCGCCAGGGGCGCCAGGATGGCATGCCGTATAGTCCGCCCCAAGGTGACGGCCTGCCCCAAAAACACGCTCAGCGAGGTCCGCACGGCCCTGGCGAGGCTCACCAGCTGCCCCTGCGTTACCGTGATCGTCCGGCTGGCAATCTTGAGCCGGGCCAGAGTGACCTGCTGCCCCCACCCCACCGTGGTGGACACCACCCGGGCGAAAGAGCGCGCCAGCGTGATCGCCTGAGCCGCGTTGACCACGATTTGATGGGACACAGCAGATCGCAGGGTGACGATCCCAGTCGTCAAGACCTGAATGACCCGAGATAGAGCCACCCTGCGCGCCAGCGAAACCGCTTGGCCCTGGAAGAGGGACAGGGTAAGCCGCCCACCGGCAGTGGAGATGAGAGTAACCAGCTGCCCCCACCCGACCGAAACAAGCTTCCCGATCCGGCGCCCGAGCGTCACTGCCTGGGCCTGGGCAAGGTTGATGAACACGCCGCCCGGCTTGAGCTGTCGCGCCAGGGTGACGAACTGACCCCAGGCAACTAGCAGCTGCTTCGCCGTGGTCCGCGTCACGGTCACGGTCTGTTGGATCGTGACCGCGATCTGCCGCGGCAACCGTTTGGTCACCGTCACGGCCTGACCAATTCCCATCGCGAAGAAGCGTGACAGCGACAGCCGGCGCGCCAGGGTGACGGCCTGCAGGCTCTCCAGGCTGACGAAGACCTCGCCCTTGCTGAGAATGCCGAGCGTCGTCTTCACATGCGTCGCCAGCGCGATCAGCGTCGATATTTTCCGCCCCAGCGTGATCGCTTGAGGAGAACTAACCAGCACCGTCCAGTAGTGCGCCGGCACCCGCGCCAACGTCACCAATGACGGCGACGCCACCGCAACCGTGAGCAGCCGCAGGCTCGCGCGCGCAAGCGTGACAGTTTCAGCCCACCCAACCTGAATCGTCCGCAGCAGCGCCTTGGTCGAGGAGAGGCTCACTGCCTGCGCCTGACCATGAGCGACCACAAGCAGGTGAGCCGCCCTCGCGGCGAAAGTGACGATCTCGCCTTGAGCCAGACCAACGAGCAGACGATGCAGCGCCGTACGAGCCAGCGTGACCGATTCAGCCGTGCCGATCGTCACAGTGCGCAACAGCGTTTTGATGGCGGAAAGGCTCACCGCCTGCGCGCTGCCCAATTGGACTGCAAGCGAGTGAGCCCCCTTCGCGGCGAGGGAAACCAGCTCGCCGGAAGACACGGTAATCGTGCGAAAATGCAAACCGATGCGCGCGAGGTTTACGCTCTGCGCCCAGCCCACCGTGATGGTGGCGAAGTGGCTGGCCGTCCTCGTCAGCGTCACCACCTGCGGCGAGTTTACCAGCATCGTCCAGAAATGCGATGCCCGCGCCGCAAGCGTCACCAGCTCGCCAAGGCTGACCGTGATGTTCTGAGTATACTGGACGGCGCCGCTGATCTTCTGCGTCGCCAACGTGACCAACTCAGCGAACGATATTGCGATCGTGCGCAGGATTGCCTTGATCACGCCGAGCGTGACCAGTTGCGACTGGCCGAACGCGACGACACGCCGGTACAGCTCGGTCTCGGTCATCGTCACGGACTGAGCCGTCGAAACCAGCAGCGTCAAAAAATGTGAAGCTCGTGTTGCCAACGTCACCAGCGATGGCGCAGACACCAGCACGGTCCAGAAGTGCGCCGCCCGTCGCGTCAACGTGACCAGCTCCGGCGAGCTGATCGTGACCAACTGCCCAGCCGATTTGAGCCGCGCCAGCGTGACGGATTCTGGATGGCTTACCGTCACCGTCTTCAATGCAGCTTTGAGACGCGCCAGCGTGACCAGTTCAGGCGACGATACCGTGACGGCGAGCCTGTGCGTAGCCTTGGTGACGAGGGTGACGAGCTGCGCTGTCGACACTTGGATCAGGTGACTGATCCTGCGCGCCAGCGTCACGGCTTCAGGGTGCGAGACCGAGATCACTTTCTGCCGCGCCATCGTCAGCAGGACGTTGAGCGCCGGGATCGGCCCACTGCCATCAACGACGATATTCCCCGCGCGGTCGGTGATCAGCGTGCCATCGCGTTGGGTGATCTGCGCCGCTTCAATTGGGTAGACCAGAATCGTCTGTGTGAGTCTCTTGCCGGAAACGAGCAATGCTCCGACCGAGGAGGAGAGGGGAATGGTCTTGGCCGCTTGCTTGGTGACGACGATGCCCGATGCCGTCGAAATGGTGATGTTCTGATTATACTGTGTGCCGCCGCCGCCAATGGTGGCGGTGACGACGATGAGACCGCCAGCGCCCTGTCCGACATTGTTGGTGATGGTACCGCGCGAGTAACCGCAACCACCGCCACCGCCACCGTACGAGCCGCCATTGCCGCCGGTGTTGGTGGTTGCCGAGTTGGTGCCCCAACCGGCCGATGCGCCACCGCCACCGCCGCAGCCGTGACTGCCGTCGAAATCGGTGCCGGAGCCGCCATTGCCACCGGTTGAATTCTGCGCCGAGCCGGTAAAACCCGCGCCGCCCGAATTGCCGGTGCCTGCCGCGCCATTGGTGGTGCCTGCGGTGCCACTCGATCCGGTGCCGCCGTTGATGCTGGTACCGCCGGCCGCATTGCCGGTGGCGCCGTTGTTAGCACCACCACCGCCCATGCCGTTGGTGCCGCTGGTAGATGTACCGCCGTTGCCGCCGACGCCGTTTGGCCCGCCGGCACCGCCCCCGCCGCCCCCACCACCGACTGCACCAGACTGCGCACTACCGCCTGCGCCGCCTGCATTGCCAATATTGAGTGTATACGTGATAGCCGGCGTGCCGACGATGGACCCTGCCGCGCCAGCGGTGCCGCCTGCCGTGCCCGTAGCGGGGAGGCTCTGCCCTGAACCGGCTGACTGACAATTGGACGGGGTAGTAAATGTCGATTGCCAATTCGTTGTGGCGCCAGTGCCTCCAGCATCGACTCTGAAAGCGATTGTCGTCGTACCGGGCGTAATCGTGCCCGACGAATAGGTGAATTTGCCGTAACCGCCGCCACCTCCACCACCGCCGCCACGCCCCGAGGTGCCGGTGGTGCCGCCCGCGCCGTTACCACCCGAGCCTAACAGCTCGACGGTGTGGCCGGCAACGATGTAGTTGGAGGGGAAAGTCCAAGGAGAAGACGACGCGTTCGTAAGGAAAGTTTGTGCCATGCGATCTCGCAAACCCTCCTGTGAGCTGCGTCAATCACTCCCGGGATGTCATTGCGGGGAACGGGATCTGGAACGCAAAGACCCGGGACGATGCAGATCGTCTCGCCAGGCGTGGCGCCGCAGATGATCTCTTCGAACGTGCCAGTGACGGTGCGCACGCCACCCCTGATATCGACCACGCCAGCGACCAGCAGGTCACCGTTTTTCATACGCGGCCCAGAAGGTTTCCTTCTGCATCCAGCCCGGCGCTACCGCCTCATCGAGCACGCCGTGCTCGATCTCACGGAAGCCGGCATCAAGGATCATGCGGTTGACATCGAGGCCATCATCAGCCCACTGGCCGCCTTCGACCGGCACACAACGATTCCGGTTGTTGCAGATGAAGAAACTGGCCTCGCGCTCCAGCCGCAGGCGGATGCGCTCGATGTCGTCGTGGACGTTCAGACAGTGCTGCAGCGCCCACACTGAGATCGCTGCGTCGAACAAGCAGTGACCTGTAAAAACGGTCTCCAACACTTCCGGCGAGATCGCAGCGAAGGCATTGCTCTCGACCAAACTTGCCGCGAGCCCGCGCATGTTCGGCGAGATATCGACACCGATCACTGAGCAGTCGAGCTGCATGATCAGCGGCTTGGCGAGGCGCCCGACACCGCAGCCATAGTCGAGCACCAGCGAACGCGGCTTTACATAACGCTTGATGATCTCCATCAGCGCCGGGGTTTCCTTTTCCCAACGCTCTTTGACGCTGAGCCCTTCGGTCGGGCACAGGATGATCTCGGCGGCCTGATCGAGGTTCTCGATGTCGAGATACCGCCGTGGATCGTATGCGACCTGCTTGGTTCCCGGCATTAGCATTTACTTTTTCCTCTCGCCTTCTTCATCGTCCTGGAGCGCTGCGTCCATGGAGGCTCTGTAGCATCGTTCAACCCAAGTGCCGTTTCAGCCGCCTCTTTTTTCACAATCAACCACGGCAGGATTTGCTCTAAGATCAACAACGAGTTTTTTCCATAACAAGACCAACGCCAGGCAGGCGAATGGGCAGAGCTTTTACGTTTCACTTTCGATACGCGCCCAGTCCCAGTCACCGCTGTGACTTTGTTCATGAGTGCCCTCGACGTTGTAGTCAAATCCAGACGGACGCTATGGAGAACGATACGGCGTGGCCAAGCTATGCATCCTTCCCCATCAAATAACGCTGAGAACCAAACTTTCTCATCGTGCTTCATTCTTCGGGCTTTTGCATGCTGGTCATCACCCCAATGACCAACCTTGGCGCATGAGCGGCTGCAATATTTCGCGATCTTAGTTCTGTTCCCGGCCCCGCCAATCAGAAAGACTTTCCCGCAAGTATCGCATGCTCGCTTCTTTGGCTTGACAAGCTGCCGCCTCTTGCCAATCTGCGCTTGAGCAAAGCAGGCACGCGAACAGTAGTTGGTCCGATTCTTATCCCATTTATAAGCTTCCCATTCCTTGCCGCAGTTCTTGCAGACACGTACGATCTTCTCAGCCTTCGGCGGTCGTCCTGTTCTCATGGTCTCCTCCCATTGAAGGAGACCATGGTGGCCTACTTAACATGATGAAGTCAAGATGTTTAGACGACTGCCAAGTCATTGACTACGTAAGTTGGTCCTTCCAAGTGAACAAAATCGAATCGTTGTTGTTCAACGCGATGCCGGCAAAATCCGCATGCGCAAAGCACGATCCGCCTTTTGCTGTCGTGTTGGCGTAGGTTGCAGTCTGGCCGCCCAATGAGGCATTGGTGGCTGCAAGCCCATCGGCGCCCGAGGTCGCCGTAGCGCCAATAGCGTGAGCCGCGGCCGCAGAACCCAACTGCGCGCGCACCACCGTGAGAGTGGAGGCGCCCTGGCCGGCGGTCACCAATTGAACTTCGTTCTCAACCTGGATGTAAAAGTTGCCCGACGCAGGGCCAATGGTGGCGCCCAGCGTGATCGTCGTGGCGCCCGACGCCTGCGAGGCCGAGGCGATGGTTGAGGTCGACGCAGCGGTCGTGGTGTCAAAGAGCCCAGCCTCTGTAATGGTTTTGCTGTTGGTGGCGGTGATGGTCCCGGTCACTTGGTAGGTGTCGGCAAGATAACTGGTTGAGACGAGAGAACTGACTCCGGCAACACGCGCTTCGGTCTGCGGACCGAACAGCGCCACGTCGGAGTTGGCTGAAGCAGTGGTCGCACCAGAACCCCAGCCAATATTTTTCGGCTCGGTCGGCGAGCCCGCCGCCTTGATGAATGCCCAGATCAAAGAACGTCCGGCGAAAGTCGCAGTTGCAACGTTAGCCATCGCAAGCCTCCTTGTTTCGACGGCGGTCGACTTTGTCGAACAGCTCGTCACGGACTTGCTGCATCACGCTCCTCCAATCGTCAGTTTTGTCCTGGCGATACAGACGCAGCGACGGATACCAAGGACTATCGGATCTGTCGGTCATCCAGACCCAATAAGGGTTTTTGCAAAGCACCACCCACGCCGGCACGCCCAGCGCGCCCGCGAGGTGAGCGATCGACGTGCAGCAGGTGATGACGAGGTCCATTTGCAGCAGCGCAGTGGCAGCGACCAGCAGTCCGCGCTCCCCGAGTTGCGGACCGAGATCGCAAACAAGATCATGCGCACCAAGACGTTCAATGTCTCGCTGCCCAGTTCCGACTTGCAGCCCGTACAGCCAAACATGCGGGTGCTCGGCGAACCGCAGCATCAACTCCAACGGAATCGAACGTTCTCCATTGCGGTCCTGCGCCGGATTGCCGGTCCAGCAGATGCCGACACGAAACGCGTCGGGCCCCAGCGGGCGAGGCACGTTTGCTGGCCCCATCATCATCTGCTGCAAGGTCCTCGACTTGATCAGACCAGGGTCCAGCGGCAGGTTTTCCAACGTGGCGCGGTAATGCCAGGGCAGCGAGCCCATCACCACCGCGTAATCGCATGGCGGGATCGGCGTGCCCTCGGGGACGTAGGACACTGCGCCCGATGAGATAAACCCCCACAACAGCACCGCCACCTGATGCGAGCAGCACATGTAGACCCGCCCGCCGAGCCCGACTTGATCAGACAGCCAAAGCAGGAAACGGGAAAACAGGATGGTGTCGCCGATACCCTGCTCGACACAGACGAAAAGCATTTTCCCCCGCAGATCCTCACCGGCCCAGTACGGAAAGGTGAACTTCGGATAAAGCGGCTTGCCCTCTTTTTGTCTGAAGGGTATCCGCGCCTCGTACTCCTCGAAACCACGAGCATAGTCTCCCAGCGACAGTCGCATCATGCCGCGGCACCACTTGGCGTTCAGATAATCGGGGTTGAGCGCCAGCGCCTGCTCGAAGCATGACTCCGCCAGATCGTAATTGCCGAGGTTTTCGTGGATTAGCGCTTTGTTGTGGTACGCCTCGGCGAAGTTCTGATCCATGCCGAGCGCGCGATTGATGCAGGCCAGCGCCTCTTCATAGTCCCGCTGGCGCCACAGCAACGTCGCCAGATTGCTCCACATCTCGCGCGAGTTGGGCTGCACCGCGATGGCGCGCTTCATCTCGACGGTGGCCACCGCAGCATGGCGGTAGTCCTGCCCGCGCATCAACGCGATATCGTTCAGCTCCTTCACCGCCTCGTGCACGGGGCGGTAGACCTTCGCTTTGGGCAGTTGAATAACACTCACAGTAACCTCATAATGTCACGCGGCGTGGTGGGGCGAGGCATGGCTGGGCGGGGTTTGATTGGGCACGGTAAAGCGAGGCGAGGACACGAAGTACGGCATCAGCCTTCAGCCGCGAATGAGGCGACGACTTTGGAGTCGGCGAGGAACAAGTTCTTCGCTGCTTCAATGTCGTCGCCTAAAAACCTCAGTTTAACACTGCCGTTGACCCGATCATCAGCCACCAACTCAACCTCAAATGCATCAACCGAAACCAACATTTCTCGGCCATTGACAATGCCTTTGGCGGCGGTCGATGTGGTATGCGGGCCTTGAACGGTATAGAGCGCCGTTATTGCGGGCGCGGGCGCGACGGCCTGTGTGTCAGCCATTGCTTTGCTCCTTTGAGTTTGATCAGACACCACTTGAAAGCGAGGATCAGATTCCAGGTCCATCGCGGCATTGAGGAAACGATCTCGCCGAGGTCGCGATTGCTGCGGCGTCGTTGGCCGCAGTTCGGGCAGGTATAACCGACAGGCTCGTTGTGAGCGTTTTGTCTAAAGCACCCGGGATACATGATCCGAGTGGTGGCATCGGCCTTGTAGACGCCGGGCGCGCCACAGTGCTGGCATGCATGGATCACGACGGCTTCAAGCGAACGGCGCGTGATCCCCAGTGTGATGTTGGCTTGCTGCTCGGTCACGGATCGAGCCTCAGATCCTTGGGCATATTCGAGAGATAGGCGGCGAGGTTCGGATGCATCCGAACCCGCGACTTGGTTTCACCCGGCTGGATAGCGATCTTCTCGCCATCGAAGTCGTGGATGACACGAAGCGCTTTCGGATTCAGGTTGGTCACGTCGTAGGTCACCGCTTCGGCGTTCTTGGCCTTCTCGGCCAGCTCCGCCAGAAACTTCTCGCGCGGCGTCATCGTCGTGGCCTCCTGATCACTCGGGCCAACCTCGTTGCTCCACGGCCTGATATTGGCCGTGCCAGTCAGTTCTTTCGCCATGGTTCTCTCCGGTTACGGCGAGCCGACCCCCGAGATACCGTCGGTATAACGGATGGCGCCGGAACGCCTGATCTCGACCGAGCCGACACGGAAGATGCCGGGCACGTCGAACGCCAAGGCCGAGCGCTGATACACCGGCAAGAACCGGTGCGGCATCGGCACATGCAGTTTGAGCACGCGCGGGTCGCGGCGGTAGGTGATCATGCGGCCGCCGCCGTCTGCGCCTGCCGAATCCAGACCGAGAACGCCCCTGATCGTGAGCGGCGCGCCGGTCGTGGCGGTGTAAAGGTTGTATTTCTGCAGATAGTCCAGCGCGTTCCCGTAGGTGTTGAGGATGCGGATGTTGGCGAGTCTCTGCACTTCGCCGATTGGCAGCAGCACAGTATCCGCCATTTCCACAGTCAGCGAGCCCTGGTAGACGCCGGTCAGACTGTCCTGTACGTCGGTAATGATCTCGTCGGCGGTTTTCAGCGACCAGTGCGTGCTTCCGGAGCCTCCGGTCTTCGCAGTGACAACGGTGGGGTATGTAGAATTGAACAACCCAGCGAAGTTCTTTACCGTAGAACCCTTATACGCCAGTTGGTCCATAAACATCTCGTAAGCAAAGCGCGCGGCTTCAGCGCGCTCGGCGGTAAGGTTCATGCCGGGTATCGACATGGCCTGACCCAGCTCTTCGAGAGTGTATGTGTATCCGATTCCAGCCATCTCGATACTCTGATCGCGCTTATCCCGGTTAATATCGGCATAAGGGATATCGTTGGCGAGATGGTTCAGCCAGTTCGCAGCGCCGACCTTATCGACGCTATAGTATGTGATAATCTTCGCCCACTCACCCGCAGCAGTATCGATAGGTATCAACTGCGAGTAAATGATTTCGGGGTACTGCACGCGAAAAATTTCGGCCTCGATGTAGGCAGCCTGACTCTGCAGAAAGGACAATGCCTGTTGAGGATTGTCGTAGATGTCCATACGCATGGTTATTACCTCCTATCCATGCATGCGTCGTTCGGCATCAACGACGTTGGTTGACGGGAATGGGTGATTACTTCGTGGAGATGTTTCCGACGCGCAGAACAGCGAGCACCGGCGTGCCGGCGCTGCCGGCAGCGGTCGTCATCCAACGCGCATTGGGGTAGGTGGTGCCGGCAATTCCGAACTTGCCGGTGGCCGCTTCGAACACAACAGAAGCCGTCGCCGGGGAGACACTGGCATAGGCATAGACCCAGATGTCGCCCTTGGTGAGCACGCCCGCATTGTCATACTGGGAGTACTTGTCGACAGTGACGCCCACCGCCTGCGGCAGCGTAGTGTCGGCGCGGGTGACACCCACCGGGTTGGAACCGCCGATGACGCAGCCGTCATCGTTGGTGCCCTGGCTCACCGCGAGCCCGAAGCCGATCCCGGCCGCGGTTTCGACGATGCGGGAATCGCCATCCCAGTTGACCTCGTCGGCGAGCATGCCGTTCTGGGCCACCGGCTGATAGCGAGGGTAAGTCGACTGAAGGGGTGCAGGTTGCAACATGGCTCAATCCTTTCTGTTTGTTGCAGTGAATTACGCGCGGCCCATCTTCCAGGCTTCGCTGAGCTGCTTGTTGCGCTCGGCGTAAGCCGCGTCCCTGATGGCCTTGATGTCGGTGCCGCCGCCGCCGAACTGCAGCCCGGAAAGGCTGTCGGCGAGCCGGTCGGTGCCGGTCTTCGGCTTGATGGTGGAGGCGATCACCTTGAAGGCGCCGCTGATCTCGCCGTCCGACATCGTGCGCACGGCATCACCGAGCTGCGAGGTGACGACGATGCGACGGATGTCCGCCAGCTCCTTGCCAGTGAAGTCGATCTTGTTGTCGGTCGCCGCTACTGCCTTCGACACGACTTCCAAACGTTCCTTGACGGCGGCATCGATCGCTGCCGGGCCGCTTGCCGCCTTGGCGTCTTCGAGCTGCTTCTTGAGAACGGCGATCTCGCCCTTGAGCGCGTCATTCTCACCGCGGGTTTTCTTCTCTTCCTCCTGCTCTTCCTCGGCCTCGTCGGCTTTCTTCTTGGCGTCGGCAAGGTCCTTGGTGATCTTGGTGATGAAGGTCTGCACGTAGTTCGCAGCGGCCTCATCACCGAAGTCCACGCTGCGACCATCAATGAGAATCCTAACAGTCATGGCGGTATCTCCTTTGCCATCGTCCCCGATTTTCAATTGCGATCCGCCTCTGGCAGCGGGGACAACCGCCAAATGGTTTCCTCGGATACGAGTCTGGATTGCGTCATAGGTTTCGCCGCTCGGCGTCTTGCCTTTCTCCCATTTGAGATCAGTCGAATACCCCACCGACAATTCGCGCACCCCGAACTTTTCATACGCCTCGATGGCGCGAGCGTCGGTAATCATCATCGGAATGCGCACACAGTCGCCGTCGCGAGATACTTCGTCGCCGGTATAACCGACCGCGTATTCTTTCCAATTGCCCGCATCCACCATGATGGGGGGGTGATCGAGCGTTACTGGCTTGTGCGCCAAGCTTTTCAGCGAGCGGTGTGAAAACACTTCCTCCGGCGGGCGATAAACCCGCACGATACTCAGATCCGGGCGACCAACCTCGGTGCCGCCGTACTCCTGGATACCGGTCCTTGAAATACGCGCCGAAGCGACCAGATATCCGTCCTTGGTCTTGCGTGGCTTGCCGTCGAAGACGACGTCGACTCGATCGTTCAGCGAGATGCGTGCGGCATCTTCGAGATCCTCGTCGTCATCGTCATCTTCATCCGGATCAGCATCTTCGACGTACCCAGAACCACCGCAGGTCGGGCACTCGTCGCCGTCATCATCCTCGCCGGTGCCACCGCAGGTGGGGCAGGTATCGTCCGCGTCGGTGGCGGCCCAGTCGAGTTGCAGCTCGCGCATCTTAGCGATGCCGCCCATGATGACGCCGTCATCGTAGAGCGGCTGGTTGCTCGGATGCGACGCATCCCAGTTCTCCGGCAGCATTTCGGTGGCGCCGAGCGCGCGGGCGCGCTTCTTGATGTGAGCCTTCGCTGCTGCCTTGTTGCCGGCGCGACCGAATGCGCGAATTGCGTTAGCGAGATCACCCTTGTTCTCGATCGGAAAACCACCGCCGGGCATCGCCTTGCCCGACTTCGCCAGCTCTTTGCGGCGTTCGGCAGAGAACTCTTTGTCCATGCCGTCGCCGTGCGAACCCCATCTCCTGGTGTGGCCGTAGGCCTGCACGTGCGCCTGCTTCCAGCCCGGCGTCTGCACGCGATAGCCGCCAACCCACTCACTGGCCTTGCCGCGCTTCTCTTTTTCCTTCTTGCGCGCGGCCCGCGCAGCTGCGGAGGCTTCACGTGCGGCTTCCGACCATGCGTCCGTGCGCATATGCCTATCCTTTGCTGATTTGTGCCCCTTGCCGCCGGTGAAATCCTCGGCGGCGTAGAGCAAAGTGACGATGTCGGTATCGACGCGGCGGACGTTCATTCGCTTGTCGTCGGCGAGCACGTTGTCGCGTGCATCGATGCCGACGCGCGCCGCCCATGAGTGGTGTCCATCGAGAATGTAATTGTCCCGGCTCACGACGATCGGCCGATCCATCAGCTTGGCCGCAGCCTCGGGGTCGTAACCGAACTTGCCTTCACCGGTTTCCAGGAAATGCGCCTGCAGCGCGACCTGCGATCCCTTCAATTCATTCTGCGTCGCGCGCAGATGCGAGGCGTATTCCTGATCCTCACTGACTTTGTAACCACGTCCCTGCATCCATTTGACGAAGTCCGCGGCGTCACCGGGCTTGCCATCATCGGCGAGCTGCGGCATCTGCACGCGCGGTATGCCGATCGACTCGGCGCAGAACAGGTTGGTGCCGGCCACCGACACGTTGCAGAGATCGAAGTTCGGTGCCTTCTCGCCGCGCGCAATAGCTTCCTTAGCAATGGCGCCGAGACGATCGAGCAGCGTCGCCACCTCACGGGGCTGATTCAGTTCGACCTTGCGGTTCTCGTACAGCGCACGCGCGGCATCATCGACATTCGAAGTGTGGATTACGCCATGCTCGTCGACGCGGGCTTCTGCCGAATAACCTTCGCCAGGGTGATTGTGATTGGCGCCGTGCTGCCACGTCTCACTGGTCTCGCCGCGCTCCGCACCGCCACTGCCGCCGCCTGAAGTCCATTTGCCCTGGGGATCGCGCGGTTGATCGGGATCGAACGCGTCTTTGGCGACCCACTTCTCGCCCTTCTTGCGGTAGCGCTTTTTCGTGGCTGCCCAAGCTATTTTGTGCGCCGTCTCCTCACCGTATTTCTCAACGGCGGCGTTGAACGCTGCGGCATAGATGCGTTGGCCGTGCTTCGGCACGTGCTCGGTACCGCTCGGTATCTGGCCCTTTGCATACGGCATCGTCACCTCGCGTGTGTTCCAGGCGCGGTACAACCATTGCAAAAAAGAGCCCTTGGCCCCCTCTTGCAAACTGGAAGATACTTCCTATATTAGGAGTGTAGAAAGGAAACCAAATGTTCCCCGTCCTGATCGTTCTCGCTTCGCTCATTGGCGCCAGCTACGTCGTTCTTAGCGACGGCGGCGCCGCCTAACAGAAAGCGTTGCGCATTGAGGCCCACGGGCCTCCTTGCAGAGCGCTTGCTAAAAAGATCACCGGCCCCGCCAGTTCGGGACCAAATGAAACGCCTGTCGGCCTGTAGTGAGTCCGGCGAGTGGCGGCGGCTGGTGAAACTGAAAGGAAAAAACATGGCTAGGATTAAAGGTGAGGAACTGAACACATTGCGCATTGCAATGTTTGAGACTTTGAAGGTGCACAACCTCCATCCGTTCATGGTCCAGAATGAGGACCACGCGTGGCAAGTCTATACTAAAGCGCGGAATGAAGGCCGCATCGCGGACTACCACAAGAAATATACAGACGCCCACCTAGCTACAGCCTTCAAGCAGATATTCAAAGCTGTGCGCGGCTGAACAATGAAAGGAAACCAAATGACCAAACGCAAATTCGAAAGCCATGACATCATGGTTTGTATCGACTGCGGCTTTTACTGCGCCAACGGCATGCCCGACGAGCACGAGCCCTCATGGTCGCCCGACAAGTTCGGGAGCCTGTGGGAGAAGGACTGGGACATCGTCAACGGCGACAGCGACAAGGACGACGAGTTCTCGTCAACGCCGTGCGAGAGCTGCGGTTCGCGTCTGGGCAGCGCCCGGATGCACTGCGTAGCAATGAAGGAGATCAAGTGATGGAAATCAAAATCACCACGTTCTTTCACGACGGCGAGCATGCCGACTTTTCGGCGAGCCGCATGGAAATGGGCAATGACGCAGCACGGATCACTTGGGCGAACGCCAAACGTGAAGCCGAAACCACCGTGCTGCTCCCGAACGAAGACGCGCTCGACGCGTTCCGGGCCTGGATCAAGGAGTTCGGTGCCTGGGACGAAAAAGAGATCGCCTCATGGTCCCCTGTCGAGTGCAACGCGCTCCTGATCCAATTCATCAACGGCAACATCCGCGAGCTGCCCACCGATGACGACGGCGAGATCGACTGGGACAAGGCCGAACGTCTCGCCAACGAAGGCACCATCGCCGGCAACATCTATCGCGGCGATGATGGCGAAATCTACTTCTACATGGGCAATTGAAAGGAAACCAAATGAGCATCGACTACGGCATGGGCCGCACCAACATCGACACCGAAACCGGTATCCGGTACGGCGTGATCTCGCAGAACGATGTCATGCAAGCCTGGGCGGACAGCTCGGAGCCAGTGTACCCGGAAATGGACAACACCGACACGGACAACGCTGACGAGGATTGTGAACCGATTGGATGGAAATACGAGGACGACGGTTATGTTCTAGTCGACTGCCTCGACAGTGATATCATGGTGATCAAGAGCCCGTACTACACGTTCGCGGATTTCTGCTCGCCATGCGTCCCGGGCGCCGGCAACTTGAACAGCGACAATCCGGACGGCATCAAAACCTACTGCCTCGGACACGATTGGTTCGAGGACGGCAAAGCGCCCTACCCGGTGTTTTCCATCGCCACCGGCGAGCCTATCAACAAAGACTAACACGAGGCCCCTTCGGGGGCCTCTTGCATTCTGGAAGATACTTCCTACATTAAACTAGACGAAAGGAAACCCAATGAACCTCTATCGCAACGAAGGCTCCATTGCCAAATTCAACGCCCAGCGCAACTTGTCGGGCCGTACCCACTACGTCGATGACGACACCCTGAAATGGCACAAGTCGCGCGTCCTGTCAGCGCGCGCTACTGATAACGGCTTGCTGTTCGCCATCGTCACCAGTGACGCGCTCGACATGCACAACACCAAGCGCGGCTACCGGTTCGTGATCTTCGACCTGTTCGGCCACGTGCTGGAACGGCCCGACCTGGAGAACACTTTCAGCTCTTCCCGCGCCGCCGAAAAGGCAATGTGGAAAGCGCTCAACGCCATCGACGCCAAAGCGCATACTATTAAGGCCATCGCCGAGTCCCGCAAACACTACGCCGAGGAAATGGATCGGCTCGAAGAGGAGGTAAACAAATGAAGTATTCAGTCCGCTGCGGCTATCGCACCGATGGGGGCATGCTCACCTCGGCCCCCACCCACTTCGACACCGTCATTGTCGAAGCTATTGATCCCACTGAAGCACGCATAAAGGCCATCCATGTCCTGTACGCCAAGCATCAGCAACCGAATCTCTCTCACGTCCAGCCCGGCAAACCAGTCGAGCTGAAATGACCGACAACCCTGAAAGGAAACCACCATGGGCTTGGCCAAATACCGCAGCGACAAGGCCACCACGCAATCGGACGGCGCCATCCTGTGGCACGCCCACTGGATGGGCGGCCCCAGCCTCGCCAAGATCGAGAACTGCCGGCTGTCAAACCTCGTCGGCGACATGCGCGCCACCGTGTATGTGCAAGGCGAGCCCGACACCTACTTCTCGATCCCCGCCAAGTGCTACCTCGGCGGCAAGATCATCACCGGCTACGTCACCAACGACGACGGCCTGCTGGTGTTCCGACACTGCTACTACTGAAAGGAAACCAACATGAACGATCTGATCCTGCGCAACCACGGCTCGATCTGCCTGTTGTGCGCCATCACGCCTGCCGGCCAGGACTGGCTTGACGAGCACATCTGCCAGAACGACGAGACGCAATACTGGGGCAAGGCCATCGTGGTCGAACCGCGCTACGTCGAGCCTATTCTCACCGGCGCCGTCAATGACGGCCTGAAAGTCCAGATGAGGTAAACCACCATGCCCCGTTCAGAATTGCGCAAGCTTGCCGAGGACCTTTATGATCTCAACATCAACAAAGACCCGAACACGATGCTGAACGCCGTGCTCAGCATCCGCAGCGCCCTTCTGAGGGTGGTGCGCCACCTGGAGCAAAAAGAATGACCCCACGCGAGCTGGAGCAAGCCCTGGAGCAACTGCGCATGTCCGATATCACCTTCGGACAATTGATCAAATACGACCAGCGCTCGGTGCGCTCCTGGCGCTCCGGCCAGTATCCCATCCCCTACCCGGTGGCCGTGCTCGCAAGGCTGCTCGTCACCGGCAGGATCACCACCCAGGACGTAAAGGAAACCAGATGAGCTACGAATACATGACACTAACGACGGCCCCTTTAGGGGCCGTTTTCTTTTAGCCCGAGCGCCACCAGCTGGGCTGGAGTAAGACCGGCGCGCCGCGCCACCGCAAGCCCGATCTCGCGCGCACGTTTCTCGTCGCCGGCCGCCAGGATCGGCTCGTGCAGGTTCCTGTCCTGCAGCGGCGCACCCTTCTTCAGGTAAAAGAATTCCTTACTTTTTCCGCTTGGCGACGTAGGCATTGAACCGATCCATCGTTTCCTTGTCTTTCAAGTTCAACTCACCGTACCAATCCGAATTGAGCAGCAGCTCCTTGCCGCGCTTGGAATCGGCAATCGCCCACACCGCCTTCGGATCACTGCTGTGCGCCAGCGCCAGCAGTCCCTCGCGGGTATCCTTGTCGACCTCGACCTCTTCTTCATCTTCCTCCGGCTCGTATTCGATCTCCGGCAATACACCGTTGCGATCCGCCCAATTGAAACGCTCATGATCGCCCAAACCGTCCCAGTATTCACGCTGGTACTCACTGACGTTCTCGCGGATGTAATCCGGCGGCTCGGTGTCGGCGGCATTGCTCTCCGCTTCGGCGTTGAACTTCTTGACCAGCGCTGTCTCGATGTGAGACCGCATGTCCTCGGTCAGATATTCGTGCGGCTTGACCGGCTCGAACCCCGGCAACGTGCCCTGCGCCGGCACGTAGCCCTTCGGGTTCGTCAGCTTATCATCGTTCCAGGTGATGTCAGGATCGGCGCGGCCATCACCATAACGATCGCTGTACGTCATCTCGATAGCGTCGAGCAGCTGCTTGTCATCGAATGGAATCGGCTTGTCCGACCAGTCGCGTGCCTGATCGAGCGCATCATGCGCCCACAGCCCGGCGATGGTGCCACCCTGACCGCGCTCATCAAACACACCGGCCAGATCTTCCTTGGCTCTGTGCAGCGCATCTCCACTGTCACGCCAGTTCTCGATCTCACTGTCAATGAATTCTGACTCAGTCTGACGCATGAACTCGCGCTCGACCTCGTCCTGCTGGTCCGAACTCATTTCGTCCCAGCTGCCAGGATACTCGCCGGAGCCGCCGCCGCTGCGTCTGCCGCCACCCGTTAAACGCCGCTCGATCTTGTCACTCAGCTCTGACCACGAGCCACGTGTTGGCACGTAGCCATACTTGGCCCAAGCGTAGCCGCCGACATCGATGTTGGCGTGGACCGCGACCTTGTCGAGCCCGAGCTTCTGGTACATCGCGACATTGGCAGCGAGCATTTCCTTGCCAATATTGTGGCCCTGTTCGCTACCGTAAAGCTTGAAGTATTCCGACGACGCCTTGTTCTTGTCGAGATCGATCTTGCGCACATACTCACCGATTGTCCTATTGCTTTCGCTGAGCAGGTTGCCTTGAATGTGCAGGGTGTTGTCGTATTCCTGGTATCTGATCCCCATCGTGCTAGGCAACCCGCCGAGGAAATCGTGCTTGAACTGCTCAGGTGGCATGTCGACCTTGTCATTCCACTGCTGCAGAAACTTCTCTTGCCGCTTCGGATCGGATCGCGTCGACGAATCGATGGTGACATCGGCTTTGACGAAGTCGGAAATCTCAGCCTTTTTCTTGGCGCCGATCTTGGCCAGCGCGCGGACGTATTCAGGCGCCGCCGCGCCGCCAGACGGCCCCGACGTGAACTGGCCGCCTTCGGGCGATCCGCCGGGGAGATGATAGGGATTGAAATCTACAGATTGCCAATCGCGCGCGCCTGAGCGAGGATGAAGTCCGCCTTCGCCTGGGTCAGACCACTCCGCCCGCGGTAGCTCTCCCCGATGATCTTGCGCTCTTCCGCCGTGTACCGCGAGAGATCGACTGCGCTGTTTGGCGGCGTCCCAATCAGTTTCGCGGTGGTCGGTGATTCTGACTTCATCCCATCCATCACGGCCCATTGCCTTCTTGATAGCAGCGTCCCGGCCGCTCGCCGGCCAGCCTTTCCAAGCCATGAATACCACATCCGGCTGGTCCATTCCAGGCTTGTACCAGGGCGCAAATTCCGGATTGAACGTCATTCGCCCAGTTTCTTCGAACCCGAGCTGGTGATAGAAATTGTTCAAGTGACCATCATAGCAATCCAATACGCGGCCCCCGCGATCAATGGCAGCCGCCATTGCCAATGCACCGGCACCCTTCGGCCCTCCATTGTTGAACACGTTCTGAATATCGCCATCCGGCGAAACAGCGGCGCCGACCGTGTGATCAGCATTCATGAGCAGCGTATGGTTCTTCAAATCCTCGGCCGTCACATGGCTGAGAAATTCCGGCCGTGAACTTTTATCGCGGGCAGCAATGAATCCGACTGCGTCATTCGTGGGTGAAAGATAGCCACCACCGGAAGTCCACCGCCCGCGCGGGTCCCTCGGTTCATCCGGAGGCCCGGCATCACGCACCGTGCCCGCCCGTACGAACGTGCACCGGCAATAATTGTGGGCTGGAATCAGCCCCTCGGCCTGGGCCAGCGTGTACGGTCCATCGTCGGCGATTTGCTCGCAGCGCGGACAGACCTCGTCGTCGCCGGCTGTGAGCACGTCGACACGCCGCGGCAGGACCTTCTTAAGCTTCCGCGACACTGCCTTGATGCGGCGCACGGTGCGCGCCGACGTTCCACCGCGCGAGCCGGGCCCGGTTTTACGGGGCGCATCGCTAATGGGGAAAAGTCCCTCGCCGGCTCCGTCTTTTCCCCATTGGCGCACTCGCTCAGGCACGAGGTCGACGTGGGTGGCACCTAGGTTGCGCAGCGCAACCAAAGTGGCCGACGCATGAGCTTTTGCCACAACGAACGCCGCCATCGCCCGGGTGCGATTGCGCATTTCCCAGATGATCGGCACCAGGGCGTTGGCTGTGCAGTAAGGGGGCGAACTGCACGACAGGTGATGCGCCACCGCCCGGGTGAGTTGCTGTTCTGCAACACTCGCGATCCCGCGCAGCTCCGAAACGGCCAGCGCCTGGATTGCCTTAATTCGACTTGGATCGGCGATACCGCCAGCCGCGCGCTGGGCCTCCCTGGATGCGTTTTCCACAAAAGGGGCTGTCCAGGTGCCGTCGAACCCCAAAAGCTTCTGTCCGACCTCGCCTCGCAGCCAGGAAGCCCACCCCTCGACCTTGTTCTCGTGCGGCAGCCGGCCGACCCCTTTCAACCCCAGCAGGTCGTGCTCGATCAGTGCCTGCCGGATCGTCTGCGCCAGCAGCCGCCAGCGCCGATCACCTTCGGCCCGGAACCGCGCTTCGAGGTAGTGCACCGCCTGCCCGCGCGGATCGCGTGCCGCTCGGTCATAAACCACCTGGACAGTAACAGGCGCCCGCGGTCCGCACATGCAGAGGTTCATGTTCATAGCCGCACGTGCCAGTACAGGTTATGGCGGCACGCGCAGGGACCGGTCCGCCAGCCGATGCGCTGAAAGTTCGCGCGCCACCACTCGAACCGGATCACAGCGGCAGACCCATCGGGATCGGATGCGGCACGCCGTCGACGTACAGCACGGCCTGCTGCTTGCCGATGATGGCGCGAAACGTGTGCTCCTCGCCGCTCCCTGGCTTGATCTCCAGCGGCCGCGTCGGCCCGTTGGGATACAGCAGCAGTGAAACGTTGCAGTTGTTCTCGACTGCGTAGCCCACCGCGATGTAAGCCATGTCGCCAGGATGCGCGAACACGAACGCGCACAATGTGCCGATGATAGTGAACATCAGCCTCCCACTGGTCCTGAGTGATCAACGTCTTCAGGACCGGGCTCGGGTTCAGGCGGCGTCTGCGGCCCCTGCGTGCCACGCCCCGGCATGAAGCCGCCGTCATCGTCGGGCATCTCAGGTTCGGCGCCGAACTGCTCGATCGCATCGTCGAGACCTGGGTAGGTCCCGTCCTCGATCAGCTGATTGACGACACCTTCACGCAGCGCGTCCTCGTTGACAATCCCCAGTGACACGTAGATTTGCGTGGCCTGCGCCTTGGTCAATGCCATCTTGGCCTTGTCCTCGGCCTTCATCTGCCACAGCGGATTCCATTCGTAGTGGATGTTCGGATCTTCGTACCCCAAGGCCGAGCGCATCAGACATTGATCGAGCATGCCCATGCGCGGCGACATCTCGTTCTTCTGATCCTGAGCGCAGTTGTCGAAATAGTTGGCGCGGTCGTCCTCGCCGCCCGAGGTCGTCCCCGACTGCAGCCCGCGCCCGGTCGCCTGCCCGAACAGCACCGACACCGGTATCTCGGCTGCAGCAGACACCACCGTGATGAATTCGTGCAGGATCATCGGCAGGCCGCCATACTGGGTGGCGACACGCTCCCACTCTTCTTCACGATCGAGCAACAAAGCCGAGATCACGCTTTTACTTTGTGCCGACATCGCAAAGCGTGACAAGAGTCGATCTTTGTATTCCTGGTTCGTCACGCGATTGGCAAACTCGGGGATCTTGATGATGTCGAGCTTGCCGTCGTTCACCATCGCGGCGATCGACTGGTTGATCTGGGTGAACTGCGCCATCGTGTCGACGACGGTCTGCAGCACACTGTCGCCCCAGCCGGCACCCATCTGCGCCAGCCGCCAGTCCGGCAACTCGTTGCCGGGCATTTCCAGGACTCTCGACGGATGGATCTGTGTCATGCCGACCACCACTGGCGGCATCGACACGTTGCTCATCATGGTCTGCGCGCTTCTCTTCAGCGCGACAACGTTCTGGTTGAGCGCGCCGGGCACCGCGTTGGTGCCAGGGCTGGTCACACCCATCTCGCCGGCAAAACCAAACATCGGCGTGGAAACCGTGTAGTAAGCCGGCCGCGTATAGTAAGGATCATTGACGTTGTAAATTCGGGGCCCGGCATTCAGCTCGTAGCGGTGCAAAACAACAACGTATTTCAGGCAGCCCTTTTTGCAGCGATCCAAATCAATCGGCTCACTGGGATCGTTACCGTCATCGACGCCGATCACCAGCGCAGCGCCACCGTACAATCGCGCCTTGGTCAACCAGTCCTTGGTCTTGCGCTTGATGTCGAGCGTTTTCTCGACCGCCTCGATCGCCTCGATCTGCGCCTGATTGGCCTGCCATGCGCGCCATTCCCGCGTCATGTCCTTGGCCGGCGCATTGACGATCTTCCTGGCGAGCCAGTCGCCACGGTAAAGGTTTTCTAAAGTATTTCTATCCAATAAACTAAGGTAATACTGAGTTGCCACGTTGGGGTCGATACCGAGCTGTCCTAAGCCGGTTATTAAATTTCTTAGGGAGTCGTATGCTTGTCTGACGTACCCCATGCTATGCTCCAAGCGCGACGGCTGAGTGCGTCAACACATAACACACGACGAACGCGCTGCTAACGCCGCCTGAGACGAAGCGCGATGTCACGAAAGAACGGCTCGCGCTTCTCGACGATCTCGAACAGCTCATCAATGGCCTGATCGAACTCTTCACGCGAAAAACCAGGATGTCCCATGAACGGCGGGTGGAAGTCGGTGGCGACATAGATGCGCGTGAGATCGAACGCGTAATCGCGGATGTTCACCAGAATATCTTTCCAGCCGATCGCGTGATCCAGACAGTTCCAGCACACGATGGTGTCGAACTTGCCAGCGATACGATGCTCGGCCGCTTGACCATGCACGATGACACCGTCCCACCACTCAGTAGGAGTGAACTTTGCATACTCGTGCGCCAGCGGCTCGATCACCGTGCACGGCGGGAACATCGGACGCGGTCCGCACCCGATGTCCAGAACATTGCCGCTGGGCGACACGAACTCGCGAATCGCCTTGATCTCTTCGTTCAGCTCGACATTGTCATAGTGGCCGTTATCGATCGCGTGCTGCCACCAATCCCTTTCGAAGGGTTGGTGCACCCGCCGCCACGCCTCCCAGGTCCTCAGCCACTCAGGCGTTATTTCCATGCGCGTACTGCCAACGTGAACACCAGTCGTCCGACGCGACGTTGGGCCAGCACGTGATGAGCTGCTCTGCGAACACCACCACCGCAGGCGGGAATGCGCGGCAGCGACCCCAGCTGTTGCTGTCGTGCTGCTTGAACGCCTTGCAGTTGACGCACTGCTGCTCGACCGGTTCAATATTGTTCATGAGATCGTGATCGGCGGCGGCACCACCGGTGGCGTGGTGTGATAGCGCTGCACCGAGTCCGTCGTCGCGTTCATGAAACCATTGAGCCACGCCAGGAAGATCTGCACCGCGGGCACCGTCACCGGCGGCGGGTTCGAGCCGACCAGCTGCGCATTGTAGGTCGCGGCTACCCACGCCAGGATCTGCGCAGCATCGGCGTCGGTGAACGTATAATTCTTGGTGCCGTTGAAGACACCGCCAGCGGGCCATGTGAGGTTCGACGGCCAGTTGTTCGGCGGCGTCGATGGCAGCGGCGCAAAACCTGAAGATGTGATTGCAAGCGTGCCCATGCTACGGCCCCGTGTCAAAAACCTGCATATAACTGCCAACCTTGACGACGCTGGCAGTGCCGTTCGAGGTATTCTGCGCAAACTGCACGGTGAGTGTCCCGCCAGTGCCGCCGACGATGATACAACCAACAATCTGAATGACGATGCCAGAAGTTTCCGTCGTGGTGGTCGAGCCCACCGCGGTTCCTATCGAAGTGCCGCTGGCGTTAGCCTTGCCCTTGATGGCATTGTCGGCAACGGTCCAGCCCGTATACTGAATCGCTGACACTGATGCCGTGCCAGAGATCGCTGCCTGCACGCCGCCAGCCGCAGCGCAAGTGCACATGAGCGCCACGTTAAAAGCATATTTCCGATTGGCTGCCAGAGTAACCGAGAGCCCAGTGACATTTGACAACGCTGTGCTGCTGGTTTTTGAAAAATCGGTGGAGACATACTTGGCGCCACCCCACTGGAAAAACCCGGAAATGTCACCGGTGCCGCCGTTGCCAATCGCCAGGGTACTGGCGCCAACGCGCGAGATGCTGGCGTCTGCCGATGCCGTCGCATCACTGGCGGTCCATGCAACGCCCAACGCGCTGCCCATCCGCAGCGCGCTGCCATACAGAACCGCATAGGCACCGGTGGAAGAATGCCCGTCATTGGTCTGAAACCACAAGTTTGCGGCATTCTTAGCGACGTAGGTCGAACCACCATCACTATAAACGGCCAAATCCCGAGTGCCGCCGGTGCCGGCTTTCTGCGTGCCGACAGTGAGCACGTTCGAGTTGGTGATCCAGTCGAACGCGCCGCGCTCATAATTCGAGGCGTCAGTATAGCTATTGTAAGTATAGCACGCTTGCGCGGTGGTGCCGTTGCGCTGGCTCAAGGTATTAGCCGCGTCGCGCTCCAGGAACACGTCGCCGTTGATATCATAGCCGCCAAGCGAACTGACATTGCCAGAGGCGTCGACACTTATTTGACTGGTGCCGCCGACCTGCAGATCGATCAAACGCGACGCTGCAGCATGACCTGTATCCGTCACATTCAGTTGAATCCCTTTCCACGTGGTCCCACTTGCGTTCCATGTGTCCGTGAGATTCGATATTGGTACAGTCACGTGCTAATATCCCTTCTCTACACCGCACCAGTCCGTCCCGGTCCTACGCATTGTGAGCCCTGCTGATCCTCCGCCTTGCAAACCGCTCCGCACCACACCGCACCTCACGTCGTTGCGCCAGCGCCATTGACGAGCTGTTGCGCGTGAGCCGCGGCGGCGCGCTGGATCTTGGCATCGATGACGACGGCGATCTCGGCCGCACGCATGCCGCCGCTGCGGACCGCGAGGTCCATAAGATTCCGCAACGCCAGGGCCTCGTCTTGCGTCAGTTCAAGAACGATCATTGCTTCATCATCCTGTCGTCGACAGCAAGTGTCGCCGCCTCACGATCGCGCGCGATGTCGTTCTCGCTCTTGTCCTTGTAGAGTGCACAAGTGTCATCGGTCACTGATACTACGGGGCGCACCATTTGCATCGACGGCCTGTTGTTGATGATCATGTACTGCGGCGTCGGCGGCACGCCGATGCAGACACGCTTGGTCAGGTCCTTGGCCGCCAGCTCCGGCGTCAGCTTGCCGAAGTGACAAGTGCCACATCTTGCCGCATTGTAAACTCCAGCTATAGTAGCCTCCATGCTATGTTACGCAGCGACTCGGTGTTGAAGCACCGAGCCGCCACTTCATGCAACGAACCTTGTAGGAGGTCCGCCATGCCCAATCGCATTCGTGATATTACCGGACAACGCTTCGGCCGTCTCGTCGTCATCAAAGCATCAACACAACGACGAAACAAACGAGTCCTATGGTTGTGTCGATGTGACTGTGGAAAAAAGAAACTTATCGTCAGCAACAGTCTTCGGGACACCGGTACTCAGTCTTGTGGATGTTACACAATCGAATATCTGAGAGCAAAATCAACAAAACATGGCGGCTATCTCGGAGCAGGAAAAAGAACAAAAGAGTACACAACATGGGGTGACATGCTAGATAGATGTTTTAACCCGAACAATAAGAGTTACAAATACTACGGCGGACGCGGCATCAAAGTCTGTAAACGCTGGTTCAAGTTCGAAAATTTTCTCGTTGACATGGGGCGCAAGCCACTTGGAATGACGCTAGATCGCATCAACAACGAAGGACCATACTCTCTGAAAAATTGTCGTTGGGCTACACCAAAGCAACAAGCGAACAATCGACGCATCACGAAACGTTGAAGTTCATCACGCTGTCATGTTTTCTTTCCGAAACTCCGCAGCTCCATCACGATCGGATGCGAGAAGTCATCGCGCGCCTTCTCGACGACACGCTTGGCCTGATCGTGATCGTAAGGTCCGTAAGCGACGACCGGCGTGCCAGTCTTGGCATCAAGGACGACTACCGCGTATTTCACTCATCCCCCATGAACTTCAGCTTTGACAACGTCACCTTCACTTTCCTGAGTGAAGTGCTGCGGTTAGCCCTCTGGCCGATGCTGTTGCTGTTGCGCGCCGATTGCGACAGCTTGGACTTGAACCACAGCGCGTCTTCGGAATCAGGGTGCAATTCACCCATCGACCCTAAACCGAGTCCACGGCTTATGACATGTCCAGGCTTCCAACCATACGATTTGCCCATGCCACTAAACCTCAACTGCACCTTCATCGAGATAACGCTGCACTTCCGTAAACATCGCGTCGGCGTCCTCGCGCAACTCGACTTCCTTGCGGACGATCGGGCCGTAATGATTGCACAGGTTTCGCAAGGTCAGGCCGTGGGTCTCGACCGCGAACATCGGACAGTTCTTGCACAGCTCCTGAAATTTGTAGCCGGAGCCGGAACCGTAGCAGTCCCATTCCGAGGAGCTGCACGACACGCCATCGGCAAAGGTCGGAGTCCAACATGCACTGCCATCATCGGTGTATTCCGACATCAGACCTGAGAACTCAGGATCAGAAGCGGAATGAGCGTTATAACTGGTTTGGAATAGCCCGGCCTCCGCAGTGTCGGACTGCACGTTACTCGCAGATAGGTCACGGCCCTCGCAATATCGTCCCGAACTCTCGCGCATTCCGGACCCCAACATAAGGGCGTAGAGGTGGCGAAGGGTATCGGCGCCGCCGGTTTCGTTGGACATTCCGAGCTGATCGAACTTGGATTTGTAGACATGTAGCGCATCCTTGTCCGAAGTGGTGCGCGCCTTTGCCATCTCCAGCACGGCGGGATGCTCGGCGAGCAGCCGGCGATATGAACTCGCAAACGCCAGTGCCATTCCTTGTGTATACCCCGTAGGCGCGACACCGCGATCCTTCCACGGATACTCGGCGATCGAGGATTCGCGCGCAATCTTCTTGATGCGCTCCTGCTCCACCGGGGAGAGAGGGGTGGGAGTTCGCACCGGAGGCTTGCGCTCGTACAGCGCGCCCCAGGTCTGCTGGCCGACGACGCCGTCGACATCGAGATCGCGGGTGCGCTGATAGTCGAACACCGCACCTTCGGTGATCGGCCCGAAGTCACCGTCAACATTACCCGAGAACCGCGGCAGCATCTGCTGAAGATCAGCCACGTCCTTACCGGTATCGCCCATGCCGACCACGGAGCGGCTGTCGATCGGCACTGACCACGGGTCATGAGTGCTCGGCGGCTGCTCGGTGGGCGGCTGTCCACCCGGCGTATCAGAAATTGATACATCGGCAATCGTCTCGGCGATGGCATGGCAAATCGCGTCAAAATACTGGTTATAGTTATTGCTGTCTCCGGTATTATCGCAGAAACAGGTTTCAATGAGTATTGCCGGTTTTGACGTATTATTCAAAAAGAATAGGTCGGTGCGCTTCTTCGGTCCGCGGTTAGTGAAATGGCCGACCACCGAAATCGCAGACGACAGCTCGTTCGCCAGCGACTGCTGTGTCACATACAAAACCTCGACGCCGTGTGCCGAATGATCATAAGCGTTGAAATGCACCGACACATCGAGATCGCGGGTCTGCTTGTTGTGCCAGTTCACGATGGCGTTGAGGTTGGTGTTCTGATCGTGACTGGTGTTGTCGTGGAAGGTGACGTGCTGCACACCGGCAGACGACAGATAGTCGGCGACATGCTCGACCACACGGCGAGCCTCGTCGACCTCATCGAGCTGGGGCGGGACCGGATTGCCACGCGCGCCCCTGATGTATTTGCCGTGTCCCGACGAGATTGCGATCCGTCGCATCATCTCACCTCACTTAACACTTGCACGTTTCTCACTCAGCTTGGCCTCGGCCCATTGGCGCGCCGCGGCTTCGTTGCGCCACTGCTTTTCCCAGTAGCCCTCTTCCGAGAACTGAGCCTGGAGCAACTTGATGCGCTCGTTGGCGCGCGCGAGATCAACCTTGACCCCTTCCAGCTTGGTGTGCGTTTCGTCGGCGAGCGCCAGCGCATTGTTGGCGCGATGCTCGGCTGCGTTGACACGCCTGAGCATCAACCGTGTGCGCTCCGGAACGCAGTCCTGCCACAGCGAATCCCAGTCCACTCATGTTCCTCCTGAAGGGAAGGCCGCATCGTTGAGACGCGAGGCGGCCTTCTATCCCACGCGGATTTCCCGGCCGCGTGGAAATTCAAAAGAAGGCTGCTGCGCTCTCTGGGGGGTGTCTGGGGGACATGAGCGTGGTGCAGCAGCCTTGAACGCGGCTGGGGGCCGCGTGTCCTATTCTTTCAGCTGGCAACGTTTCAGCAGCTCGACAGCATGCACCAGCTGGCTGATGTCGTCACGGTGCATGAACAAGTGACCATTCTGATCCCAGCTCAGGATCATCGAGGTTAGATTGCGCACCAGCGCATCACGCTGCTCGTTCCACTCCAATGCGTGCCAGATGTCTCTCATCTTTGATTCGGCGGAATCACCACAGTCGCCGGCTGGCCCTCGGGCGCGCGGTTCCTGTGCGCCTCGTCCTCTTTCGGCGGCGGCTTAGGTTGCTTCGGTGGTTCAGGCTTTTTCTCTTCAGCCATGTTGGCCTCCTTTGCGGCACACGGAAAACAATAGCCGCGAAAGCCGCCGATCAGCATCGGCTGGCCGCAGCGTGGGCAGATCACTTCGGAACCACGCAACGCGCCAACAACTGCGATACTTCGCGCTGATACTCGAAATTCTGCTTGATCATGGTGTCACGAAACTCGGCGCCCTTCGCCAGCGCATAGAAAATGAAGATCAGCATCGCGGTGTTGGCGACGATCAAAGCCAAAGTGGCGGGGTTGCTCTTGAGCGCCTCGATGACACTACGCGCGGTCTGACCGGCTTCTTCACTCACGCCTGGATTCACTCAGGTCCAATCCGCAAATGTCCGTCCCACTCCAGACTGCCGATCATGAACAGCACGAAGATCACGGCGAGAATGACCGCGAGCGTGATCAACAAGCGTTTGCCCATGGTTTTACTCTCCGCCCGGCCCGTCGACCGGGCGGAGGCTGAACGAGCTTAACGCTTCGGCCCAGCCGTGCCGGGCGGCGGGAAATAGCCCCACGCGTTGATGGGCGGCCCCATCCAACCCCAGCCGCCTTCAGCAGGCGGCGGCTTGATCACGATGGTGATCGGCGGCGGCTCGGGCTGCGGCGGCTCGGTCGGCGGATCGGGAATGATCGGCCCACCTCCGATGCCAGGAGGCATTCCAGGCCCTGGCGGGTTGAACCCTGGAGGTCCCCAGATCGGATGGATCGGCACGCCGGGTGGCTGCTCGGGTGGAATTACCGGTCCGCCGCCAACACTCAGCGTCGGGTCCCACGCATTGCCGACGAATGACACCGCCATTGGCGCATGCATCTTGTCCATCGGATAGATCACGCCCGTCATCATTACCGGTTTTGCGCTCATCATGGTCTCCTGTGGTTAAGTGGTTAACCTTACTTTTGCGCGCTTCACATACCAACTCAAATCCCAGCGCCGCATGATCTGTCCAAGAATAACAACACGTATTTGATCGAGGCTAGGCTCAACCTTCCACTCGTTCAAAAGGTCGCTGAACATTTCCACATCCTGCATCGTATATGGAAACCACTGCTGCGCCTCTGGAGACAACAGCCGCAACGCTTCGACGTTCAAACCCAGCTTCAAATTCACTTGTACCTCACCGGCACGCACACGCCGCGCTTGGTGTCGCTGTACTTGCCGCAGATCGAGCACTGCCACTTGCCTGTCACCAGGAAGCCGAGCAGCCACCTCACGTCTTCATCCTCTCATGCTCGGGCGCAGCGACCGGGTCGTCCCAACCGATCTTGCCTCCCGTGACCTCCTCGGCCAGCGCAGCGAGTGCGTCGCGCATGATCGCCAGGAACGCATCCTTGCGAATTTTGTCGTGCTCGACGAACCGCATCGCGATCGAGCCGATCCAGATCGCGCCGTCCATGGTGTTCGGGCGCGCAACGTACGCGTTCCACTTGTCGCCTTCATGACGCATGGCGAGACGGAACGCAGGCTTGGGCTTGCGTCCATAGTCGGCGCCATATTCCTGAATCTCTTCCTCAGCGCCCGGCCCAGTCATTTCATCTTCCCCAACATCTCGCGTCCTTTGATGAACAACGACTTCGGCAACTGGCCCGAGTTCACCATGTGGCGACGTTCGTTGCGATTCCACTTCACAACAAGGTCGCGGCAATCAAAACGCTGGCAAACGTGAGGAGCGCGGCCGTGAATGGTGCATCCATGATCATCAGAGAGATATACGCAAGCACCATCAGGACGACGCTTAAGAGCGCGTCCAAGGCGCTTGCCGTCCTTCTCGATCCAGACCCAATCGTACAATTCAAACTCTTCCTCCGCGAGCGGCACGATCAAAGTACGACAACACAGTGTGCAGCCATTGCAGGGGACCGCGCTGCGGCGGGTCTCGCGGTCGATCAGTTTTGAGGCAGGAACACCACGCATAGGTCCCGGGCCACCGTGGATCGGGATTGGGGATCGTGCCGGTGCCATGGCACACCTCGCAGTCAGGGTCGCCCAGTGACTCCTTTACCAGCTCCACCTGATCAGCAAGCAGCTCGCAGTAAACGCCATTCCGCAACTGCACGCCGATGATCGACAGCTTGCCGCGATACACATCGGTGACACGATACACCCGATCATCGAAGCGCACATGAGCGCCAACCGTAATCAGTGCGCCGCTTTGGTCTTTGACAGCAAGCTCAATGCGCCCAGCACTGACCTCCACATCGCCTTCGCGACGTGCAGCAGCGAGGCACCATTTCTTCCATCTTTTTTTGACGTCCAACATCACGTTGTCATCCACAGCACCAATACCCCTGACAACAGCACAGTGCAGAGAATAATTGTCAGCGCGATCGGATCACTGAACAGCTCAACGAACTACGTGTACATCGTTGCATCATCGGATTTAGCTTTATCAGCTAAAAAGAACAGCAACTGTGCGTGCGTCATTCCACCACCGCCCGGTTCATCATTTCGAAGACCACGAAAAAGATCATCGAGAAAAACACCACCATCACCACCCAGAACAGCAGCAGCCGTAAGAACTCAATCATACGTGCCGCGGCAGCTTTGCCTTGACATCGGTCAAAAAATTCTCGGCGGCCCTATCGTAACACGCGCGGTGCCACATACGACCGAGCAGATCGCGCGTCGCCTCCTCCACCTCCTCGATCGGCTGCGCGCAACCGAAGCAGCACCTAAGTGGCTTAGGTTCGTTCACGCATTTGCTCCCAAAATTCGGCGGAACGCCGTTCTGCTTCCGGAGAATAGATCTTCTCAATCATGTATGTCAGAGCATCGATACGTCGGATGAGCCGATCGCGCTGAGCAATCAAACGCTCGCGCTTGTGCCAGCACGCCAAGCGTCGTTGCGCCCAACTGTTCACCGGAAGCTTGACTACGACACCAGCTTGAGCTTCGGGCATTTCTTCATCTCTCGCTTATATGTCCGCGGAATGTCGCCACATGCAATCCAGCGCCGCGCGTTGTTGAGATACTCCTGAACTGTACGTGAATAGTTGTCACGCCGCGCCAACAGCCAGACCAGACGCAGCTCGAACGCCAGCGCTGCCTTGCGTGCGCGCTTCGCCTTCAGCTCCTGTTTGTGCGCCGCAGACTTCATCACTTCACCCACGAAAGATCGCTCGGATATCGGTACTTCGAAGCAATCTTGTTGAACGCGCCGCTCGATGCGTCTACTTGATCCTTGTACTTGCCGACGGGGAAGTGCTCGTGCTCGTCCAGGTAATCACGGTTCCATCCGGCACGCACAATCCGTACGTTTCCGGCCTGCCACTGTGCTGCGAATGGATCAGCGCGAGCAACCTTATCACCGGTAACACGATCAGCCTCAGCACTAAAACCAGCAAGCATTCGGATAGATGCTTCCGCACTTTCCTTGCCTCCCGATCCCGGCTCCTGCTCCAGCCAAATCTTGGTGTACGGATACAGCTCTTCATCGATCTGCGCCGTCTGCTTAATGACGCGCTCGCGCTCCAGCGCGCCCCACTGGGCGCGGCGCACATCGGCAACAGTGAATGTGCCGTCATTCATGCGTAGCATCAGCACACCCGCCGAATATGCGCCGCCCTCCGAGGTCCCGGCCTTGTCCCAATAGCGCGCTGCTGAGGCCACCAGGGAAGGGGAAGGTCGTTCCGGCACCACCTCGATCTTGTCGATCGGAAACATGTCGCCACCAGCGACGATCGGCGACTGCTGATACACCGACTGCCAGCCGGCCAGCGTCATCACCGCACGTTGCTTAGTTAAGAATTCGAGGCTCTTCAGCTCTGGGAACAACGGATCGCCAACCCGCCGTGTGACCGGCTGCCCGTCGAGCCCCTCGTGAGTCTCATTCTCTTCGGCAAGCGCCGGATAGCACAGCACACGAACCCCAGGATATTGCGCGATCAAACGCCCAGCCGGATCGTCGAGGTGCCAACGGGTCATAATCATCAGCATCGCGCCGTTGTCGGCGAAGCGCGACATGAAATCGTCAGTCATCCAATTCCAAGCTTTGTCGCGAATAAGTTCCGAAGACGCCTCCGCGCGGCCCTTGATGGGATCATCGACGATGCCCAAATCCAGACCCTCGCCTGTAATCTGACCTTCCAACGTCGTATTCTTGAAATATCCATCATTCTCCAGCTCGAAAAATTTCACCGTGCGTTGCGGACTGTTGGCCAGCAAATCCTTCCCGAATATACCTTTGTATTTTTCCGAACTGAGTATCCTTTGCAATCTCAAATTAGCCCTGATACCCAACCGCTCCGAAAACGATGCAAATATCAGTTTCAATTCCGGCTTCTGCCCGATCACCCACGCCATCCAGTCGATTATCGCAGTCGACTTTCCGTGTTGCGGCGGCGACTGTATCAACAGCTTGGGACGGCGTCCACGACTGTAATCATTCCAAAACCGGTGCAACTCCAACGCCACCTCACGCGTCCACCAGCCACGAACCAACCGCGGATAATTGATGTACTGCCGGAACGCCCAGAAACTTTCGCGTGATTCATCCTGCGCCATCAATTCCCATGGCACCGCAGCACTGGGATCGACGAGGTCAAAACCACCGTGCATGGATCATCCGTTATCTTTCGCAGCAATCTCACCAGCGCAAGCCGCATAACCAGCGCCGTCGATATAGTCGTCGATATTGAAACGGCCGGTGTAACGCCGAGCGATCTTCAGACCTTCCATCATGTTCGCAACATCATG
>Ga0066395_10000013_pt1 | contig 52898 bp, 49 predicted proteins | sample PanSoiPlot1MoBio_FD_61218 | JGI IMG/M metagenome (GOLD analysis project Ga0066395, IMG submission 61218) | Tropical forest soil microbial communities from Panama analyzed to predict greenhouse gas emissions - Panama Soil Plot 1 MoBio | ecosystem: Environmental > Terrestrial > Soil > Tropical... | reverse complement strand
TGCGGCACCGATATGCAGGCCCTGTCAGAAATCCCTCATGCGGCCGGCGGTTGGATGCCATGGCCCAAAAGTTGTGCCCGGCTCGCCCACGATGCGGCACGCTTCCATGAGCGTGTATCGACGCTCCGCGACCGCTTCGTGCTTGGCGACATATTGAGCAATCGGCATGGTCACGTCCTCTACAGCGTCGTAAACCTCGCTGTGTCCCTCCAACCAAGCGTGAGCAATCAAGACGCCGTATAACGTCACTGTGCCGTGCACCAACTCGACGCCGTTAGATTGGCCCATGTCGTGAAGGTCCATCAAAGTCAGGAAGCTCAGCTCATAGCAGCGGCCATGCCGCCGTCGATAGCGTCGCTTTCGAATTGCGGGAAACGGCATTAACCGCGTCCACGCTTCAGGCTTTCGATGGTGTCGGGTAGAATAGCTGTAGCCTTGGCCATGGCTTACTCCATGCTTGGCGAGGTCTGTCCGCGGTGCTGACGACACCGCGGCGGACCGCTATGAGACGCCAGTTTGGATGGAGGAGGCTAGAGGGCGCGAGTACAATTCCACGGCCGCGTCGGTGCGCCGTGGTTATTAAACGCGAAGCGTTCCACGCGAGCCCGGAACAGCTTGCCGGCCCGTGCGTCGGCTCGGTTTGGAACATTCTGATTTCGTGATACGTTCGTCCCCCATCACCGGCAGCGACCCGCGGGCGTCGGTGGCCGAGAGACTATTCGTGCTCCCGCCCTGAAGAGGAAAAGGAGCGCGATATGAAGCACTCAGAACCCGAAACCATCCTGGCGCTGCGCGATGACATCCTTAGGTTCCGCCTTGTCGGGTGTGAAATGGCGGAAGCTGCGGCGATGGGGCGAGAGGTAATCGTCAGATCGCAGGCACTGATGGCAGAGGTCGATGAGGTCCTTGCTTGGAGAGGCTGGGCGCTAATGCGCTAGTTTGTTCCCGCCCGGGCGCATCGAGTAGCGCAGGTCGGCACCGCGGATATCGATCGCGCGACTCCGGCGCCAATCGGCGCGGCACTCATTCTTGATTTCCCGTAGAGTCTGGCAGAACGTCACCAGCTTGCCCGCGTCCGGCATCGGACGCACGCGCCCGCTGCGCAGCCGCGTCCTGTTACGATCTTGAAGCCATCCGCCAAAACCCGGCCTTATCGACGCCTCAGTTCCGAATCTATGCGAGCCAACAAAATGAGACTTGACTCAATTAGTATGGAGTCCTTTTCCGCCCGATCGGCATCTATTTCCCATTGCTTAGCTTGAGCAAGCAATGGGGATCGGTGTTGCGGAAAAGGTGTCGTGTTTGCGAATGCCCGACAGAGCGCTGCGTAGAAGCGAAATCGTTCTGGGATTGGTGTCGGCATGTCTGGTAAACGACATTGCCGATCGAAAGTTCCATCCGTCATCTTAGACTGCGTGCTCGTTAGCAGCGTATCCGCTTCCGCGGCGGCCAAGCGCGAAGCTGCTAAGAGTATCACAGTGCGGTCATGCAGCAGCGTGAGTTTGTCTACCCGCTGGCGCGCTACTTGTTGTTTGCGCTCCGCCTCAGCGAAAGTGAGATGCGCAATTTCGGCTCGCGCGGCAGATCGGGCGAGTTCCATCGTGTCGATCTCCACGTGTCTCGCCAGGTGCGCGGCGTAGATCATCGCTTCGGCGGTCGACGCCTCTCTGGTGCGGGTTGCGCCGTGCCCCAATAGCCCCCCCAGCACCTCCCAGTGCCACAGCCCGCCGTACTGCCTGAGCCGATATTGAAGATCAGGCATAACCCCCCCAAAGTCGGTACGACGAGCCGTCTCTATCCGCTGGCCGGTACGTACCTCATCTATTCGCGCTCGCTCCACGGGCCGTGAGGGTCCCGCGGCAGGGCCGCAACGATCGCTTCGGAGTCTGTCAGGTTTTTTCGAACGCGGAGCACATCCCTGCGAAGTGCGCGCAGTTTCACACCGGCGCGCTCATAGGCCTCGACGGCTTCCTGGCATATGCGCCAGCAGTCATCCACGTGTTGGGTCATCGCGTCGGCCAAAATAGTCAAGCGAGGGTCAGATTACGTCGCGGCGGGCGGGCGTCAAGCTGGGCTTGCCGGTTGGGGCTTGACCGCCAGGATTCGCAAAAAAACTTTCATGAGATGTCACCCCTTCAGGTCCGTCGGCTCAACGGGCGCGGACGCGGCGACGGGAGAAGCACTGAGATCAACGCCGCCGGACGGCTATCGATTTCCTTGGATCGGGCACGTTGAAACACTTTGCCGCTTCTTTTTGATCACGGCGTCCGCGTCGGTCGCCTCGCGCGTTCGGCTTGCCCACTTCCCCGGTTTCACTGCCATCGCGGGCCTGTCGGGCTTGGTCGATTGGTTCGGAGGAGCGAGGCACGTGGGAAAGGTTACGCTAGCCGCCAGGGCTTCTCCAGCACCTTGCCCATGCGTTATTCTAGCCGGCCGCTACCAAGGCCGGCCGGTCGGCCGGACGCATGTACGGCCTTCCTAAAGACTTGGGATAGACTACGGGATTACGCTACCGATTGCGGCCGATTGTCAGCCGCACACTATTGAAATGTCAAACGTAATAGGCTACGACGTTAAACCCAGAGATAAGCCGCGAAGCGGCGAGCGCAATCTTCTCGTTATCAGGCGCCTGGGCATGGGTGCGGGCTCGCGTGCTGCGACGCACCCCGGAAGGGCTGCCGTGATGGGTGGGTAAAAAGTTACGGCTGCGGCATGACGTGGCCGCAGGCCTTGCAGGTCCGGTGCGCCTCGCTGCCGAAAAAACGCGCGTATGCCTTCGAGACCGGATCGGCGCGATAGTCCTGCACTTCGGCGGTTTCTTCATGCAGCAATCCATCGCAGTTCGGACAGAACCATCGGAACCGGTCGATTTCGCCGGGCCGCCGTTGCCGCTCGATCACCAGCAGATACGCATCGGGCGGAAAGCGTGGCGAATGCGGCGTTCCGGCCGGCGTATAGATGGTGGACCCTTCAGGGACCACGGCGATCTCCTCTTTGCCGTCGGGAGTGCGGTAGTGCAACCGCATCTCGCCTTTGATCATCAGCATCACCTCATCGCTCGGATTGACGTGGAATTCCGAGCGGTATTCACGGCCGCGTGCCACGAAGGCGAGTGACTCGGGCTCCTGCCACAGCACGCTGACCCGCTCGCCCCGCTCAGCGAGTTGGCGGCCGCGTTCGAGCAGGTCAACGATCGGCATGGGCAGCATACTAATGCCCCGGCAGCACGAGGAATTTTCCTTTGCTTGGCAGCGTCGCCTTCGACACCACGAAGGACGGCGTTTCGGCGAATTCGACCTCGTATTGGCGGTTCACGCGCTCCAGGAACCGGCGCAATGTGAAAGTGCTGAAATAGTGCATTGGCACCATCAGTGGCGCCTTCATGGCTTGTATCACTTCCACCATGCCTTCCAAATCCATCGTGAAGCCGCCGTCGACTGGCACCAGCAGGATGTCGACATGGCCGATATCGTTGAGTTGCTGCTGCGTCAGGGTGTGGTGGAGATGGCCCAGATGGGCGATGCACAGGCTGCCTACCTCGAAGATGAAGATCGAATTGCCATTTCGCTCGGTGCCGCCATTCCAGTCCCGGATATTGGTGGAGACGCTGCGCACGTGAACGTCCGAATAGGTCATGTCGTGGTTGGCCGGCTTACCGTCCGCCCGCCAGCCGCGCAGCACGAACTTGATGTCCGGGTCGGGTCGGTCGGTGTAATGGGTGGAATGAGCGTGATTCATCGTCACGATATCTGGCAGCACCGGCGGCCGGACGTAATCATTGTAATCGGTGGCAATGCGCACGAGTTTGGGGCTCTCGATCAGAAAAGTCGAATGGCCCGCATAGGTAATCCGCGCCTCATTGGGTGCGAGGCCGGTCGGACGGGACGCAGCCGGGAGGATCGGGGCGCGCTCCGAGGCAACGAGGCCTGGGCAGCTTTCGGTCATTTCGGGCTTGGCTTCCGGCGCCTGGGGCGCGGCGGGTTGCGCGCAAGCCCCGCTCCCGGCAAGGCAAATCAAGCTTGCCGCGAGGATCGTCAGTCGCGTCAAAAATGTTGATGCGGCCATGGAAGGCTCCGTGCAGTTGGCTGCACGAAGCTTAACTCAAATAGCTCGCGATCGTACTGTTTTTATCGCAGCGCCAACCGTCGCCTCTTTTTTCGGCGGCAAATCGTGCTTTCTGCGATCCTGGTTCGATTCCCGGGAATGCGCAAGTTCAGCGCGAGGTCATCAGCGCGAAACGATTTGGCCTCGACTCGTGACCACCACCCAGCGGCCGTCCTGACGTCGGACCTGCTGGATCCTCCCAAGCCCTGGCAGACTATCGCCAGGAAGGACTTCAATCATGCCGCCATGACCTTGGATCAAAGCGGCCCCATGATAGACGTCACGTACCACCCATCCATCGATGACCGGGGTCGGTGGCGGTTGCTTGCTATCGGCAGACACCTGATGAGCCGTCGTCGAGGCACGGGAATCAGCCATGGCGCCGGTGATGTCGCCTGAGACTGACGCTAACCGGTGTGCCATTTGCTCGGCTGAGTCGGCGGCCTTGTCGGCTTTGGCACCAGCCTCTGCCTGCGCCATTTCAGCGCGATCCAGGCGCTCCGCGATATTGGCCATTTGCTGATCCGTTGCCTTGGCGGAGCTTTCGGTCGTGGACTTGACCGCCGTGAGTTCGTGGTCGACCCGGCCAAGAGCCTCGGCAAGTGCCGAATAGTAGGATGGCATCACGGGTTCGGGCGCCATCCAGCGCGAGATGCCCACGGTGGCGATCGAGCCGGCGAGACCGCCGATTGCTGCAGCGCTCACCATCGCAGAGGCACGCGCGCTCAACCGGAGCCGCGACGAATTATCCGACACCGATGCCGATTTGAGTGCCTCGGCCTTTGCGCGTTGGGGTGGGAGGATCACCATGGTTCCGGAATAGGCGGCTTGGTGAGTCTTGCTGGAATTGCTCATGGCATGTTCTCGCTGAGGGCATCCTCCCGCCTGGGAAACAGGCGTGGTGACGCTGCGTTGACATTGATCCAACCGGAGCATGAGCACGGTGAGACACCGCCGGCCCATGCGCGACGTTCACCAATTGGTAAGCAGTCGAACTTACCAATTCGTTACTGTTACGTGCTTCGATGAGCCTGAAAGTGCGATTGCGATGCGCTGCCAGGTCGACCGGCGGCTGATCGTCTTTATTTGGTCAGTCCGTGCTCTTCCGCGAGGATGCGCAGGGAAGTCTCCGGTCTCGCGCCGAGGTGCGAAATGACTTCGGCGGCCGCGAGTGCGCCCAGGCGCGCCGCCCTGTCATGGCCAAATCCGCGCGCCATCCCGAACAGGAATCCGGCCGCGAACAGATCGCCGGCTCCGGTGGAATCAACCAGGCGGTCTACCGGACAGGCCGGCGCCTCGATTGTCTGCGGGCCCTCGATGACGATGCAGCCTTTGGCGCTGCGCGTTACCACGGCGCGGCGTGCATCACCGCGCAAAGCCACAATTGCGGTATCGAAATCGGCCGTCTGGTAGAGGCTGTGCAACTCGGCCTCGTTGCAGAACAGAAGGTCGACCGTGCCTTCGCGGATGAGATGCAGGAACTCGTCGCGCCAGCGGTCGACACAGAAGGCATCCGACAGGGTCAGCGCCACCAGCCGTTTTGCCTCGTGGGCAAGAATTGCGGCTTTGCGGAACGCCTCCTTGGCATGGGGCGGATCCCACAGATAGCCTTCGAGATACGTGATTGCGGCGCTTGCCACCGTCTGATCGTCGATATCACGCGGGTGCAGGTCCTGGGCGGCGCCCAGGAAGGTGTGCATGGTGCGCTCCCCGTCCGGGGTGACCAGGACATAGCATCGCCCTGTGGATGGCCCGTCGGCCGAAGGAGCGGTATCGAACGCCGCGCCGGCAGCCCGTATATCATGGGCAAACACAGCCCCGAGTGGATCATCCTTGACACGACCGATAAATGCGGCACGGGCACCGAAGCCCGCCACTCCCACGATGGTATTGGCCGCAGAGCCTCCGGAGATCTCCACCGCCGGCCCCATGGCATCGTAGATCTGGGCGGCACGCATTTCATCGATCAACGACATCGATCCCTTGCGCATCGCGTGCTTAAGCAGGAAATCGTCATCGGCTCGGCTGATCACATCGACGATCGCATTGCCGAGACCGAGGACGTCATAACGCACGGAGATCATGGAAAGCTCGCTGCTGTCGAACGCGACACGCTGTCGAAAAAGATCGCGCACTATAGCGGGCCATCGATCTGTTGCAACTGCGGTTCCAAAAGTGCCAAGAGCCGCGGCGCGCAAGAGCGCGTCGACTCCCCTCGCAAGCGGGAGAGACAAACAAGCTGCTGCCATTTCGCACGAACGCGCCCTAATATCTGATTCGGAGGCTACGGAATGTCCCTTGCGCGCGATGTCACAACAGTCGGCGCCGCCACCATCACGTCACGCCTGCTTGGGTTCCTGCGCGATGCCGGCATTGCCGCCGTGCTTGGAGCCGGGCCGCTCTCGGATGCTTACTTTGCGGCGCTGCAGATTCCGAATTTGTTTCGGCGCCTGCTGGCGGAAGGCGCGCTCAATTCCGCTTTCGTGCCGATGTCGCTGCGTATCCGTGACGAGAGCGGTCTCGCGGCGACGCGCCAATTCGGTGAAGAGGTGCTCGGCACAATGGCGGCCTCGCTGTGCGGTCTCGCCTTAGTATGCACGATATTCGCGCCTGTCACGGTGCATCTTATCGCGCCAGGCTTTCGCGGAGCGGGTGATCGCTTTCCGCTCGCGGTCGAATTCGTGCGTCTGTCGATGCCGTACGTTGCGGTGTCCGGCATGGTCGCCGTGGCGGCATCCGCGCTGAATGCGGCCGGCAAGGTGGCCGCGGCGGCGTTCGGTCTCGTCGTGTTCAACGGGGTGCTGGTGGCGGTCGTGGTCACTCTCGTCGTCACCGACGCAGGTCCAACGTCCGGTACGGCGGCGGTGCTGTCCGCCGCCGTGGCAGTGGCGGGGGTTGCGCAACTCCTCTGCGTCGGCACGGCGTGGCTGCGCCTTGAAACGCGCCCGCGTCGCCTGTCGCTGACGCTGTCGCCCGCGGTGCGACGGTTCTTGGCCCAAGCAATCCCCGGCGTCGTCGCCGGAGGCATCCCGCAGCTCAAGCTGATGGCCGGCGCCATGGTGGCGTCGTCGTCGCAGGCGGCGGTATCGTGGCTCTATTACGCCAACCGCCTCTATGAATTACCGCTCGGCGTCATCTCGATTGCGATCGCCTCCGTGTTGGGACCCGTCATCGCGGAGAGCGTACGCAGCGGCGATACCGCCCACGCCGCCGACGCGCAGTCGCGCGCGCTCGAAATCGCGCTCGCACTGTCGTTGCCCTCTGCGGTCGCGTTCGCGGTGCTGTCGGAGGCGATTGCGGGCGGTCTGTTCCAGCGCGGCGCCTTTGGTCCCCGCGATACCGCGATGGTCGCGGCCGCCCTCACGGCCATTTCGGCGGGGCTGCCGGGGCACTGCCTGGAGAAAGTCATGGGTGCGGTATCGTTCGCCCACGAAGACACCCGTACCCCGATGTACACCGCATTATGCGGATTGGCTGCGGCCGTGACCGGTGCGTTGGCCCTGTTCCCGCATCACGGTCATGTCGGAATCGCCGCCGCCATCGCGCTGTCCGGGTGGATCGGCGCGACCCTGCTGGCCGTCATCCTGTGGCGGCGGGGCTGGATACGGATCGAACGCGACGCCTGGCGGCGGGCGCCGCGCATCGTGCTGGCAACGCTCATCATGGGTGGTGTCATCGCGGGCGGTAACGCACTGCTGAACGCCCTGTTCGACGTTTCTGGCTCTTCACTCAGCCGCGTCACGGTGCTCGCGTTCATGGTCGCCGCCGGCCTCTGCGTCTATCTTATCTCCCTGCAGGCGCTGGGCGTAACCTCGGCGCGCAGCCTCGTGCGCGCCACGCTGGAGCGCCTTTAGGAGCCCTCTTGCCTGCCGGCGCCATGCCGTGGCATGGACCGCGAGCAATTGAAGGAGCCCGCGATGGCGTTCAACGAACTGGTTTTTTCCGGGGTTCAGCCGACAGGCAATCTGCATCTCGGCAATTACCTCGGCGCGATCGTGAAGTTCGCCGCGTTGCAAGAACGCTATTCCTGTATTTATTGCGTCGTTGACCTTCATGCCTTGACCCAACCGATCTCGGTTTGGGGCGGTCCGAAGGCCCTTGCACACAACACGCGCGAAGTAACGGCGGCCTATCTGGCTGCTGGCATCGATCCGAGCCGGAACATCGTATTCAATCAAAGCCGCGTGCATCAACATGCCGAGCTTGCCTGGATATTCAATTGCGTGGCCCGCATGGGCTGGCTCGGCCGCATGACTCAGTTCAAGGACAAGGCTGGCAAGGATCGAGAAAACGCCTCCGTCGGACTTTTTACCTATCCCAATCTGATGGCGGCCGACATTTTGGTTTACCGCGCCACCCATGTACCGGTCGGTGAGGACCAGAAACAGCACCTGGAGTTGTCGCGCGACATTGCGCAGAAATTCAACAATGATTTTGCCGAATCGATTGCGGCCTTGGGCGCGGGCGATGCTTTCTTTCCGCTGCCTGAGCCCTTGATCCAAGGGCCTGCGACGCGCGTAATGTCGCTGCGCGACGGTGCCAAGAAGATGTCGAAGTCCGATGCGTCCGATTATTCGCGAATCAATCTCAGCGACGACGACGACGCCATCGCGCAAAAAATCCGCAAGGCCAAAACCGATTCGGAGCCGTTGCCATCCGAGGAAAAAGGGCTGGAGCCGCGGCCTGAGGCCGACAATCTGGTCGGCATCTATGCCGCGCTTGCCGACGTCTCGAAGGCAGCGGTGCTGCGACAATTCGGCGGAGGGCAATTCTCGACCTTCAAGTCGGCGCTGGTTGAACTCGCGGTCGCTAAGCTCGGTCCGATCGGCGCCGAAATGAAGCGGCTCATGGCCGACTCTGCCTATATCGATTCCGTACTCGCCGACGGTGCCGCCCGCGCGGCGCAACTCGCGGACCAGACCATGGAGGCTGTCAAGGACATCATAGGCGTCATCCACCGCTAGTCTGAGCAAGTTGCCCGGTACTTAATTCCGGGCCGGCTTCTCTTGTACTGCGGCGACCTGTCGTGGCACCATTGCGTCGTGATGCGCCGATCACGATCCGAGCGGCGGCAATCCCAACAGGTTCGATGAGCCGGTTCGATGAGCCGTAAGCGAAGGAGCTACGAGGTCGGTCACAAGGCGAAGTTCCTGGTGATCATCGACGACACGATCGAGTGCGACCGCGCCGTATATTACGCGAGCCGTCGCGCCGCCCGGGTTGGCGTGAGTGTGGTTATGCTGCGTGTGATCGAGACGCGTGATCGCGGCCAGCAGTGGTTGGGCGTGGCTGACATCATGCGAGCCGAGGCTCTCGAAGAGGCTAACGCCACGATGGCGACTTTCGCGGCGCGCTCCAACGGCATAGCCGGCATCACCCCGGAATGTGTGATCCGCGAGGGCGAAGTGGCCGAGGAAATCCTCAAGCTGATCGAGGAAGACGAAGACATCGCGGTCCTGCTGCTCGCTGCAGGCGGCGATCCCGATGGACCGGGGCCGCTTGTCTCTCATCTGGGCAGCACCGTGGGGACTTTTCCGATTCCCGTGGCCATTGTGCCGGGGCACCTGACAGATGAGGAGCTCGACGCGATGAGCTGAGGGGCGGTGCGGCTGTTGACCTGTCCGCCGGAAACTCCCATCTATGGTGCTGTATTTGTCCTTGGGCCTTGAACCCAAAGTGGCAGTGGAGACCTAGATGTTCATTCAGACGGAAGCGACGCCAAATCCCGCAACTATGAAATTCCTGCCGGGCCGGCCGGTGTTGCCCGACGGAGTGCTCGACATGCCGAGTGCGGCAGATTCGGTGAAATCACCGCTTGCCGAACGGCTGTTCGAGGTTCCAGGAGTTGCCGGCGTGTTTCTCGGCAACGACTTCATCACGGTAACGAAGTCTGGCGTCGAGTGGCAGCAGATCAAGCCGGCGATCCTCGGCGCCATCATGGAGCATTTCATGTCCGGCGCTCCGATAACGAAGGCGGCGGCGCAGGTGTCGGATGCGGCTGACGAATTCTTCGACAGCAACGACGCCGAGACGGTCGCCATGATCAAGGAATTGATCGAGACCCGGGTGCGGCCGGCGGTTGCCAATGACGGCGGCGACATTACGTTTCGGGGCTTCAAGGACGGCGTCGTGTTTCTCAACATGAAAGGCTCATGTTCCGGTTGTCCGTCCTCGACCGCCACACTGAGGCATGGCATTCAGAACCTGCTGCGTCACTTCGTGCCGGATGTCGTCGAAGTTCGGCCGGTGTAACACCTGCTACTGACATCAAGTGATGTGCGGTCGATCCGTTGCGCGTTCTGGCCATAGATACCGCGCTTGAGGCTTGCTCTGCAGCGATTCTCGACACTGACCGGGCGGATCGCACGACCAGTCGATCGCTGCCGATGATGCGGGGACATGCAGAAGCCCTGATGCCGCTGATCGCCCGCGTGATGAGTGCCGCCGATATCGAGTTCACCGATCTCGATCGCATCGCCGTAACGGTTGGGCCTGGCAGCTTCACGGGCTTGCGCGTGGGGGTGGCGGCTGCGCGCGGCATCGCCCTGGCGACCGGTAAACCCGCGGTCGGCGTGACGACGTTGGCGGCATTGGCCGCGCCATTCTTCGAAGCAGATGAGATGAGTGCGCTCCTGGCGGTCGTTGATGCCAGGCATGAGCAGGTCTATATGCAGCTGTTCGGCCTCGGCGGACGCAGCCTCATTGCGCCGCGGCTGGTGTCCATCCGCGAAGCGATTCGCGCCGCGATGGCGAGCCCGACGCGCATTGTCGGCAATGCCGCAAAACTGATCGAAGATGCCTGGCCCGACAACGAGCGACGCCCGCCGCTGGTAAGTGCCGTGCGGGCCCCGGATATCGCCTGGGTAGCGCGATTGGGTGCGGCAACCAATGATTTGACGAGCCGCGTAAAGCCCCTTTATTTGCGTGAGGCGGATGCGCATCCCCAGGAGTCGGGTATTCTGCCGCGGCAATGATTCCTCCGTTCTTCGCTATCTCACCCTTAGCGTGGCTGGATTGGCTATTCGGAGATTCGCCCTCCGCGGTGTCGCCGGCCGGTACTCGCGATGCGGACCAGCTCGCCGCATTGCACGCCGCGTCGTTCCGACGCGGCTGGAGCGCGGAGGAATTCGAGCGGCTGCTGATCGAGCCCAACGTGGTTGCCGATCGCGCCATCTCGAACGCGCGCCTCGCCGGCTTCGTGATCTCGCGATTAGCAGCCGATCAGGCCGAAATTCTCTCGATCGCCGTTGCGGTAGCTCGTCGCGGTCGGGGGCTTGCACGTAAATTGCTCGACGTCCATTTGCGCCGGCTCGCCGCTTACGGAATCAATTCGGTTTTTCTTGACGTGGATGAACGTAACGCGCCGGCCTGCCGCCTGTACGCCGGATTGGGGTTTCGTGAGGTTGGCCGCCGCGAAAGCTACTATGTGGAGGCCGGCATGGAGGCCGGGACCGCCTTGACGTTACGCCGTGATCTCGCGTGACTCGGTGAGGTGGACGAATTCTGGCCCTCATTTTAGGATAGCGCTTACAAACTTGGGGGACTATCGCACCCGCGCGGTATTCAGGATGGCGGACCTGCAACTCAATCACATCGAGGCCAAGTGCGTTGCCAAGGGCATGCGCATGACCGAGCAACGACGCGTCATTGCACGCGTGCTGTCCGGGTCCGGGGATCACCCGGATGTCGAGGAATTGTTTCGCCGTTGTGCCGTGATCGACAGTCGCATTTCGATCTCGACCGTCTACCGCACCGTGAAGCTGTTCGAAGATGCCGGCATTGTGGAGCGACACGATTTTCGCGCCGGCCGTGCGCGCTACGAGCAGTTGCGGGAGAGCCACCACGATCACCTTATCAATCTGCGAACCGGCGAGGTGATCGAATTCGAATCCGTGGAGATCGAGCGTTTGCAGGCCGAGGTGGCGCGCCGGCTCGGATATCGCCTGGTCGACCATCGACTCGAACTCTATGCCGTGCCGCTCGACGACAAGACCAAAGACTGACATCGCGCCGAGGCTCCTGCGGATAATCCGAGGCTGAATTTGCATGCTTTCCTCCGCATCGGGGCGATGGTGATCGCCACCTTGGGGCTGCTGCCATTTCAGTGGCTGGCAGTGCGGATGAACTTGCCGATGCGGCGGCGCATTCCGACGCTTTATCACCGTATCGTCTGCCGCATTCTCGGCGTCCGTATCGCAACGGTGGGCCGCGCGGCTGACGAGCGCCCCTTGCTGATCGTCGCGAACCATACCTCCTGGCTCGACATCTCCGTCATCACGGCGGTTGCGCCGGTGGTGTTTGTAGCCAAGCGCGAGGTCGCCGCCTGGCCGGTCTTTGGACCGCTGGCCAAGCTGCAGCGTTCAGTATTCGTAGACCGCACGCAACGGCACAAGACGCGAGATGTGAACGACGAAATCGCCCGCCGGCTCGCTGATGGCGATCCGGTTGTGTTGTTCGGAGAAGGGACATCGAGTGACGGCAATCGGGTGCTGGCGTTTCGCACGGCTCTGATCGGTGCGGCGCAGGACGCGATCGCTAAAACCGAACATATCAAGCGGGTATGGATTCAGCCTCTTTCCGTGGCCTACACGGCCATGCTTGGTCTGCCGCTCAGTCGTCAAAACCGCTGCCGCGTAGCTTGGTATGGCGGTGCGTCGTTATTGCCGCATCTGCGACAATTGGTAGCACGTGGAGCAATCGACGTGACGGTGAGCTGGGGTGATCCAGTCGCCTATGACGAGTTTTTCGATCGCAAGACGGTGGCGCGGCGGCTCGAAGGCGAGGTCCGCGCGCTGACTGTCGCAACATTGCGTGGCCGGCCGCTCGCGCCAGTCGAACATTCCAGATCAGCGACGACCGGATCGTCGATAGACTGCGGTGCGATCGGACCGCCCGCGAAGGGATGTCGTGCTTGGTCGTCTCGTCGCTCTCCGGTCGAGCCTGCGTGACGCGCATCGCCTGCGAGCTCATCGAGAAGACGCGCCATAATCGTTGATAGGCGGGGAATTCCTTTTTGCTGCAAAACACTATATGAGCTATGGGCCGCCAGCAGGGTGTCGCGGTTTTGTTTAAATTGTGAAGGAATTCCAAGAGCTTGCGCAAGCTCCACGTTAGATCTTATGGCTGTCAGATGAACGTCTACGATTCTGATCGTATGATTGATCTTCTGACACGCGATGCGTATGTGGAAACCGCCGCCCCCGAGGATGCCGATCTCATCATCCTCAATACCTGTCACATCCGGGAAAAAGCTGCCGAGAAGGTCTATTCGGAACTTGGCCGGATCCGCAAGCTCAGGCATGAGGCCGCGCGTGCCGGCCGCAACCTTCTTGTTGCGGTCGCGGGATGCGTCGCGCAGGCCGAAGGCGAAGAGATCATGCGCCGCGCGCCGGTGGTCGACCTGGTGATCGGGCCGCAAAATTACCATCGGCTCCCCGCGCTGTTGGCACGGGTCGAGCGTGGCGCCAAGGTGGTCGACACCGAATTCCCCATCGAAGACAAGTTTGCTCATCTGGTGCCGGCGACACCGGGGGCAACGCGCGCCCGCGGCGTCACCGCGTTCGTGACGGTACAGGAGGGCTGCGACAAGTTCTGCACGTTCTGTGTGGTGCCGTATACGCGCGGCGCCGAGCTGTCGCGACCGGTCGAGGCGATTGTGGCGGAGGCGGAAAACCTGGTGAGAGCTGGCGTTCGCGAGATCACCCTCATCGGACAGAACGTCAACGCCTATCACGGCGAGGCTGCGAACGGCCGGCCGGCGACGCTCGCCGACCTGCTGCATCGTCTCGCCAACGTACCAGGGCTGCTGCGGCTTCGCTACACGACCAGCCATCCCCGCGACATGGACGACGATCTGATCGATGCCCATGGCAGCTTGGCGATTCTGATGCCGCAGCTCCACCTGCCGGTACAGTCGGGTTCGGACCGCGTACTTGTCGCCATGAATCGCCGCCACACCAGGGCTGAGTACCTCGACGCCATCGCGCGATTGCGTGCCGTCCGCCCCGATATGGCCTTCACGTCCGATTTCATCGTCGGCTTTCCGAGCGAGACCGAGGAGGATTTCAGCGACACTTTGCGCATCGTCGATGAGGTTGGCTTTGCAGGTGCGTTCTCGTTCAAGTACTCACCCCGTCCGGGCACGCCAGCCGCTGATCGGGACGACCAGGTCCCCGACGAGGTCAAGTCCGAGCGCCTCGCCCGGTTGCAGGATCGGATCGACCGTCATCAGAGTGCATTCAATCGGAGCTGCGCCGGCCGAAACCTTGAAGTCCTGCTGGAAAAGGCCGGGAAAATTTCTGGCCAGTTGGTCGGTCGATCGCCCTATCTGCAGCCCGTGCAGGTCATGGCGTCGTCATCTTTGATCGGCGAAATTGCGACCGTGCGAATCACGGGCATCGGATCGAACAGTCTGTTTGGGGCCCTGCATTCCGCGAAGGCTCGGCAGCCGGATTTGGCCGGCACAGGAGGTTAGATCGTTGGCAAGACGCGCACCTGTTGCCGGATCGCTGGTGGCGAGCCCGGTCGCCACCGATACCGCAGCCCAAATCGTGGTGGCGTTTGATGACAACCGGCTTGCCTTGGCGCTGTTCGGACAATACGGGCAAAATCTTGCATTGATCGAGCGCCGTCTCGGCGTGGTGGCAGAACAGCGCGGCAACCACGTCACCGTCGCAGGCTCGCGGGACGGATGCGAACAGACGCGCCACGTCCTCGAAGGACTTTATGAGGAGCTTAAGCGCGGTCGCGATCTCACGACGGGCGACGTCGAGGGCGCGATCCGGCTCGCTATCGCACAGGGGTCGCTGTTCGATTTCGATGCTGCGACATTGCGCGCAAGCTTCGAGGAGATCAATCTGCGCAAGCGCCCCGTGCGCGCGCGTACCGCCGGTCAGGACGCCTATATCAGGGCGTTGCGTCGCAATTCGCTCGTGTTCGGCATTGGTCCAGCCGGCACTGGAAAGACGTGGCTTGCAGTCGCATATGCGATTGCATTGTTCGAGCGCAAGGAAGTCGATCGCATCATTCTGTCGCGACCGGCAGTGGAGGCCGGCGAGCGGTTGGGCTTCCTGCCGGGCGACATGCGCGAGAAGGTGGACCCCTACTTGCGCCCGATTTACGATGCGCTGTTCGACCTGATGGACTCCCGCATTGTCGAACGTGCCCTGCAGGCAAACGAAATTGAGATCGCGCCGCTGGCCTTCATGCGCGGACGCACGCTCGCCAACGCTGTCATTATTCTGGACGAAGCCCAAAACACCACCACGATGCAGATGAAGATGTTCCTGACGCGGCTGGGCGAGAACAGCCGCATGGTCGTCACGGGCGATCCCAGCCAAGTCGATTTGCCGCCCGGCCAGACTTCGGGTCTGGCGGAGGCGGTTCGGTTGCTCGGCGACGTGGACGGGATCGGCTGCGTCGTGTTCACCCACGAGGACGTCATACGACACGAGTTGGTGGCAAAGATCGTTGCCGCTTACGACAAAGCTTCGCGGCCTCCCCGGGGAAAGGAATGAAAAGTACTCCACTGAGACATCCGCGACCGGCCCCCTCCGTCGATATCCTGGTCGAATCGGAGATGTGGTGGGCGCTACCTGAAGTCGAGGACATCGTGCGCCAAGCGATTGCCTTTGCGGCGACTTCAAAGTTCGTGATCAACCGCCCGAATACAGAGATATCAGTCCTGTTGTGTGACGATGAAACCATCGCGGGCCTGAACGCGCGCTGGCGCGGACAAGACAAACCGACCAATGTCTTGTCTTTCCCGGCACCGGCGCAGCAGGGCGCCGCGCCCGAAAAAATATCGCTCGGCGATATCGCGATCGCGTATGAAACGCTCGCCCGTGAAGCCGGCGAGCAGGGTAAGCCGGTATCAAATCACCTCTCCCATTTGGTGGTCCATGGCTTTCTGCATCTGGTAGGATACGATCACCACGAGGATGGCGAAGCCGAGGAAATGGAACGGCTGGAGCGCGACATCCTGGGGCGGATTGGCATTGCCGATCCCTACGCGGTGGGCGATGTCAACATCTGATCTGTTAGCCATGGCCGATAGCAACGCGCGCACAAGCGCTGAGTCAGCCGATGATGCTGCCGGGCAGCGCGCTTTTCCTCAATTGGCGCGGCGTTCGAACGGTCTCGCACGCGAAAATCGCGAATCGTGGCTCAACCGCATGATGCGGGCGGTATTCGGTTGGAGTCCCACTTCGATAAGGTCGGACCTCAAGGTCCTGCTTGACGGCGCAGCTGCCGAGACCGGTTTTTCACCGGACGAAACTCGGATGCTCAAGAACATCCTGAGCCTGCGCGAACGGCGTCTTGACGATCTGATGGTACCGCGGGCCGACATCGTGGCGGTTCAGCAGGACATCCCACTCGGTGAACTCGTCAAGGTGTTCGAGAAGGCTCCCCATTCTCGCCTTGTTGTCTACAACGACACCCTCGATGAGCCGGTCGGCATGGTCCACATCCGGGACCTCATCGCGTTTATGACAGCGCGGGCGACCGTCCAGCCGGAGGCGAACACGACGCGTGCGGAGCCGTCACGGGATGGCCTCGACTTTGCCGCCCTCGATCTCGCCATGCCGCTGTCAGCAACCAAGATTACCCGCACGATCCTGTTCGTGCCGCCATCCATGCCGGCGATCGATCTGCTTGCCAAAATGCAGGCGACCCGCATTCATCTCGCGCTCGTCATAGATGAATACGGCGGCACTGATGGCCTCGCCTCGATCGAGGACATCGTCGAGGAGATCGTCGGCGATATCGAGGATGAGCACGATGAGGCCACCGAACGCGGCGTCGTCCGCCAGCCGGACGGATCGTACCTCGCGGTCGGCCGCGCGAGCCTCGAGGAAGCGGTCGCTGTGATCGGCGCGGAATTCGACGTTGGCGATGCCGCTGAGGAGGTCGATACCGTCGGCGGTTACATCGTTACGTTGATTGGCCGGGTTCCGGTGCGCGGCGAGCTGCTACCGGGACCGGGTGCATTTGAGATCGAGATCGTCGATGCTGATCCGCGGCGCGTCAAGCGAGTCCGTATATATCCACGCAAGCAGGCGGCGCGAGCCATTGAGCGCAACCCTTCCCGTCGACCGGAGACAACATCCCGCATCACCGTATCGACGGTTATGCCGCCGCCTGAAAAGAATGAACCCGGCTCCGAGCACAATTCACCGCAAACGCAAGTGAAATCGAAGCCGTGAATTGGTTCAGCCTGGCCAAACCGGTCATCCTGGCCTGGGGTTGGCGCCGAGCGCTGATTGCATTTTTGGCTGGCACCGCCTCGACCCTGGCGTTGGCGCCGATCAATCTTTGGCCGATGATGTTCGTGACTTTTCCGCCGCTCGTCTGGCTTCTTGACGGTGTCGCGGGGGGGCGATGGAGTGGAATGAGGGCGGCCTTTACCATCGGCTGGTGGTTTGGTTTTGGATATTTTCTCGCCGGGCTCTATTGGATCGGCTCTGCGTTCCTGGTCGACGCCAAGACGTTCGGATGGTTATTACCGTTCGCGGTCACCCTGTTGCCGGCAGGACTCGCGGTGTTTACCGGAGTCGGGTTGATGGCTGCGCGGTTATTGTGGGTTCCGGGCGGCTTTCGGATACTGATCCTGGCGGCGGCGCTGTCATCGGCCGAATGGCTGCGCGGCCACCTGTTCACGGGTTTTCCATGGAATGCTTTCGGCTATGCGCTCACCACCCCGCTGCCGCTCGCCCAAAGCGTCGCGCTTTTCGGCATTTGGGGCTTGACCTTTGTTGCTGTCGCGGTGTTCGCCAGTCCTGCCGTTTTGGCAGATGAGTCAGGCGATCTGCGACGATCCGTGATGCCTGTCGTGGCAGCCGGCTGCGTTCTCGCGGCCCTTGCGGCTTACGGCGGATGGAGGCTAGCCCATAATCCAACCGAAATGGTCGATGGTGTGCACCTGCGGATCATGCAGCCTAACATACCGCAGGATGCGAGATTCAGTTACGCCGCCAAGCCTCAGATTATGAGCCGCTACGTCGTACTGTCGGAACGGGCAAGCGGAACGAGGGCAGACGACCAGGCCGGCGGTCTGCGCGACGTCACGCATTTGATCTGGCCGGAGTCCGCATTTCCATTCTTTCTGACACGCGAGCCCGATGCACTTGCCATGATCGCGGAGATGCTGCCGCCCAACACGACGCTGATCACGGGAGCGGCGCGTCTGGCCGAGCCGGTGCCGGGCCGCAGCGGGATACGCGCCTACAACTCGATCTATGTGATCGATCATAACGGCACGATCCTGGCAAGCTACGATAAGCTCCATCTGGTGCCGTTCGGTGAATACCTGCCCTTCGAGGATTTCTTCGCAGGCATCGGGGTGACGCAACTGACCAATGTGCCGGGTGGATTTCTGGCTGGCACCCGAAGGCGCAAGATCGCCGTTCCAGGAGCGCCAGACATGCTTCCCCTCATCTGCTATGAAATCATTTTCCCTGGGGAAGCGGTGCCAGCCGGGGAGCGGCCCGGCTGGCTGTTGAACCTGACTAATGACGCTTGGTTTGGAATCAGCGTCGGCCCATTCCAGCATTTCCAACAGGCAAAGGTCCGCGCAATCGAAGAAGGATTGCCGTTGATCCGCGCCGCCAACAGCGGGATTTCTGCAGTCATTGATCCGCTTGGGAGGGTGATTGCGGCCCTTCCTCTCGGCCGCGACGGATTATTGGATTCGGCCTTGCCCCGTCCCATCCGAGCTACGATTTATGCGAGCATAGGGGATGTGCTGTTCATTGTTGTGCTTGCCGGAACGATGCTTGCGAGCTTGCTCATGCGCCTGAAACGATAGCATTCGGGACAGACGTTCCAAAAAGGGCGGGTATAGGCAAGGTTGGATCATACAAAAAGTGCAATGCACTAAATGAAAAGTGCAATCCAATTAACGACGATGCAAATAAATTCATGTTATAATTGCGTTATTTTGTGTATTAAACAGTCGAGTCTGATGTCTGCGAATCGCCGGTGTGTCTGCGCTAGAGCTGCTGCATCAGGTTCAAGACGTGGGGGAAAATGCAAGGAGAACAGAAATAATGACCAAGAAAGCTCCCAACCCCATCGATAAGCACGTAGGCAGCAGGGTAAGGATGCGTCGCATGATGCTGGGGATGAGCCAGGAGAAGCTCGGCGATGCGCTCGCGCTCACGTTCCAGCAGGTGCAGAAATACGAAAAAGGTACAAACCGCATCGGTGCAAGCCGATTACAGCAGATTTCTCACATTCTTCAGGTGCCCGTTTCGTTCTTTTTTGAGGGCGCGCCTCATCTGCCGGAAGGCCCCTTTAAGGAAGGTGATGCAGGCGCTCCGTCCCCTACATATGTGTCTGATTTTCTTGCGACATCCGATGGCTTGTCGCTCACCAAAGCGTTTATGCGGATTCAGGATGCCAAGCTGCGGCGCCGCATCGTTGATCTCGTGCAGCAAATTGCCGGTGAAGATTCCGAGGGCCACTAGCCCCTGCTTGACGAACGAGACTTGGTGGAATGTGTCAAGTTTTGTGGACTGAACATACCTCGTCGGTCTGAGGTAGAGCCTCGCTAGGTTACCCTCGGCGTCCTACCCCCTCGGCATTGGGAAGGTCGGCCGGTCCTCTCGCACCCACGCGCTTCGGCAAGCGCACTCTTGACCGAACGTAGCGCCGCTGCAAAAACATCGCCCGGAACCGACCACGCGGCTTATCGCGCTGGACCGAGCCCAGGAGGTGCATCTTGTCGCGTGCAAGCTATCTGTTCACGAGCGAATCGGTTTCCGAGGGCCACCCGGACAAGGTTTGCGACCGCATCTCGGATGAAGTTGTGGACGCATATATCGATATCGGCCCTCGCCATGGCTGGGACCCGCGTCATGTCAGGGTCGCATGCGAGACCCTGGCAACCACCAACCGGGTCGTAATTGCGGGCGAAACCCGCGGTCCCTCGCAGATCACCCGCGACTACATCGCCCACCTTGCCCGACTCGCCATCAAGGACATCGGGTATGAACAGGCAGGTTTTCATTGGCAAAATGCGTCGATCGAAGTGCACCTGCATGCACAATCGAGCGACATCGCGCAGGGGGTGGACGCCGCCGGCAATAGGGACGAGGGGGCGGGCGACCAGGGCATCATGTTCGGCTATGCGTGCCGGGAGACCCCGGAACTCATGCCGGCGCCCATTTATTATGCTCACCACATTCTCAAAGTGATGGCGCAGGCGCGCCGCTTCGGTGAAACCCAGGCGCTGGGTCCCGACGCGAAGAGCCAAGTGACGATCCGCTACGAAAGCGGCAAGCCGGTTGAGGCTACACAGATCGTGGTGTCGACCCAGCATATCGACGATAAGCTGTCGTCCCACGACATCCAGGCTATTGTGGAACCCTACGTCAGGCAGGCCCTGCCGGAGGGCTGGATCGGCAAACACACCGTCTGGCACGTCAACCCGACCGGAAAGTTCGTGATTGGCGGTCCGGATGGTGATTGCGGCCTCACCGGACGAAAAATCATCGTCGATACCTATGGCGGCGCCGCTCCCCATGGCGGTGGCGCCTTCTCCGGTAAGGATCCCACCAAAGTCGATCGTTCCGCCGCCTACGCGGCGCGCTACCTCGCCAAGAACGTGGTCGCGGCCGGGTTGGCTGACCGCTGCGCTATCCAGATCGCCTATGCGATCGGTGTGGCCAAGCCGCTGTCGCTTTACGTCGATTGCTATGGAACCGGTAAGGTTGCTGAGGCTCGCCTTGAAAAACTGCTCGATGAGGTGATGGACCTGACGCCGCGCGGCATTCGCGACCACCTCAGCCTCAACCGACCGATCTATGCGCGAACCAGCGCTTACGGCCATTTCGGCCGTCCGCCCGAGCCTGACGGCGGCTTCTCGTGGGAGCGCACGGATCTCGTCGACGAGTTGCGCCGGTCTGCGAGCTGAGCTGCACGCGCGTCTCGCGGCCGTCATCCGGTTTGATGGATGCGGTCAGCGGGTGCGATTGCCAACTTGATGGCGATGTCTGACGACGATCTGGTCGCGTCTCGTGGGCGCGCCTTTTTCGGCCGCCGCAAGGGTCATAAGCTGCGGTCGCACCAAACGGAGCTGATCGCAACGCTATTACCGCGACTCTCGCTTGCGCTCGACCGACGGCCTCCGGACCATCTCGTGCAAGTATTTTCACGTCCGCTGGAGTCCGTTCACCTCGAGATCGGTTTCGGCGGCGGCGAAAATCTGATCGCGGAAGCCACTGCGCATCCGGCGGTCGGCTTCTTCGGCTGTGAGCCCTTCGTCAACGGCATGGCAAAGGTCCTTGCATCGATCGAGGCGCAGGCAATCGACAACATCAGGCTCTACGCGGGCGACGCCATCGATCTCCTGGCCTGGCTCCCGACCGCCTCTGTCGCTCGGATCGATCTCCTCTATCCTGATCCATGGCCGAAGCGCCGACATTGGAAGCGGCGATTCGTGCAGGACCGTACCGTCGCAATGCTAGCGCGCGTATTGCGGCGAGGCGGCGTGTTTCGCTTTGCTACCGATATTCCTGACTACGCGGCCTGGACGCTCGAGCGCTTAGTGCGCGCGTCGGATTTTGTCTGGACTGCCGAACGTGCCGATGATTGGCGCAAGCCGTGGGCTGGCTTTCACGGAACCCGATACGAGGCAAAGGCAAAGCAACAAGGGCGAGTGCCCTGCTATCTGGAATTTCAGCGCAACGCGTGACCCGCAGAATACGCTGGCCGCCACGTCTTGGTGCGTGCACCGCATGGACGCCTCGATTGATTTCGGTTGATTCCGGGGAACAATTCCCGGAGCACACGATTGCCCAACATGCGAGAGGATTATCCTTGGTGCGACTGGGCAGGTACACGCAACGTGGACATCTGGTGGCCTTCATCGGGGTTGGATTAGCAGTCGGATCGCTGATCGGCCCCCTCGATGCAGCGCGGCGGCGAGTTGCGCCGATTCCGCCGGCACTTGTACCGCTTCCGCCGCCGCGGCCTGCCTTTGGTGTACGGTCGTCCGCACCGCCAACATCCTCACAGGCCCAAACCCAGAAACAACCCAGCCAAACAGAAGATGCTGTTCGGGCTGACGATGCATGCCGGGAACGTCTACGGGTCGCTGATGTCCGGTTCGATGTTTCGACGATGCGGCCTGCCTCCAACGCCGCCTGCACGATCGAGGCCCCGGTCCGGCTCAGGTCGATCGCGACGCGAATGCGGGCCGCAGCCGAGATCCGTCTGCCGGAAGAGCCTGTCGTCTCCTGTCAGTTTGCTGAGCAGCTATCCGCGTGGCTCGGCCACCTCGTCGCCCCGCTGATTGCGGGCCGGATGTCCGTCGATCTGAGGGCCGTGCGCACCGGCCCCGGATATGAATGTCGCAATCGCAACGGCGCGCCAACCGGCAAACTCAGCGCCCATGCGGTCGGCAAAGCCATTGATATCTCGGCTTTCGAGCTTTCAAGCGGCAAATTGATTCCCGTCAAACCCGACGGAGATGAAGCAGCGAGAAACGTCGTTGACGCCGTCCGGACTGCCGCGTGTGGATGGTTCACGACCGTTCTTGGTCCTGGCTCTGATGCGGCGCACACGGATCACCTGCATGTTGATACTGCGTTGCATGGGACGAGCGATCGTTATCGCATATGCCAATGACCCTGTTTTGGTCGTCGCGCCCGAACGCTCCGCGCTGTCGCCCATTGAGGAACAATTTCCGGGATCTGTCCGTTGGAAATCCGGCTGGGCGCGACCGGCGTGGCGGTTATGAAAACCGGTAGATTACTGTACATTTTTGGCATTACCTCCCTTCTGTTAATGACGGCGGATGGGTCTGTTCACGCCCGACGCGCACCATCCCTTCCCTCGTTGTCGTCGGCCGTCGACCAAGCGGCGTGCCCGGATGCGCCCAGGCCAAAGTTGCAACGGGCGGCGATGCTCAGGGCGGAAGTGCTGCTCGATCGGCTCGATCTTTCGCCGGGTGTCATTGACGGGAAAACGGGGGGGAATGTGGAGAAAGCGATCGTCGCCTTCCAGCGCTCCCGTGGTCTCGCGATGAGTGGCAAGCTCGATCAGGCCACGTGGGAGAAGCTGTGCGAATCCGCCAGCGCGCCCATTCTGATCGCCTACACGATTATGGAGGACGATACGCGCGGTCCGTTTACGCCCAGAATACCTCGCGATTTTGAAGGCATGGCTCGCCTCCAATGGCTCGGTTACCGTAGCGCGACGCAACTTCTGGCGGAAAAATTCCACACCAGCGAGGCTTTGCTAAGGCAGCTTAATCCCGGCAAGGCGTTGGATCGAGCCGGCACGGTCATCACCGTTCCCAACGTTGCGGATAGTCGGCCAGAGGGGCGGGTCTTCAAAATCGAGATCGATAAGCCAGCCAAAGTCGTTCGCGCGCTTGGGCGCAACGACGAACTGGTCGCTTTCTATCCGGCATCTATCGGCAGTAGCGAAAAACCGGCACCAAGCGGTACTTACCACGTGCGCCGGGTTGTCAAGAACCCCACCTATCACTACGATCCGAAGTTCCAATTCAAAGGTGTGCGGGCTGATAGAAAGCTCAGCATCGCGCCCGGTCCCAACAATCCCGTAGGGTTGATCTGGATCGATCTGACCAAGGCAAGTTATGGCATTCACGGGACGCCCCGACCCGAAGAGATCGGCAAGACCCAGTCCCATGGCTGCATCCGGCTCACCAATTGGGATGCCCTCGACCTCGCCGGGCGTGTTCGCAAGGGCACGCCAGTCGCGCTTCTCGACGAGCCTCAGGCTTTCTCTAGCCAATAGGGACGCCGGATAAACCGGCCTCATGGCCTTAAAACGGTGAAATCAGGTCGCAAGAATTCACAGCTGACCCACCCTTGCGCTGGGGTCGTAATGCGCTATATTCATGTGCGTCGTATGGACATCTCATAACGATCGGATGGTACGATCGGCTCGTGAGAGTGGGCCCCGCCCGGGACCCGCTCTTTTTTATTATCCCGCGGCGGGACTGCCATTGGCCATCCGGCGTCGCGATGAAAGGCAAGCTGCGTTTATCATGACGACCAACACGATCCCTGTCGTCAACAAGGGGCCGATCGACTCGGAGGCCCTGGAGGAGCCGCGGCTGATCGCAGAAACTGGGGTAGCGTCGGGCATCGCCGCGATCGCGGCGCCGGTGCTCACCGACCTCGGGTTTCGGTTGGTGCGCGTGAATGTCTCGGGGCACGACGGCTGCACCGTGCAGATCATGGTGGAGCGGCCTGACGGTACGATGGCAATCGAGGAATGTGAAGCGGTGTCGCGTGCAATGTCACCCGTACTCGATGTGGCCGATCCGATCGATCGTACCTACCGGCTCGAAATTTCCTCGCCGGGCCTCGACCGACTGCTGGTACGTCGCTCGGACTTCGAACGACATATCGGCCAGATCGTTAAGGTTGAACTTGCGACCGCGTTCCAAGGCCGACGGCGATACCGGGGCACTCTTGTTGGGGTCGACGACTCGGCCGCCCATATTCGGATGGAAGATGGATTCGAAGGTGCCACGGAAGTGCAGTTGCCGTTCGACGAGATGATCAGCGCGCGGCTCGTTCTTACCGACGACCTCGTTGCGGCTGCATTACGTCGCGGCAAATCCGGGGGACGCTCCTTGCGTCGTCGCGGCGGCTCCGCGCCGCGTGACGATCACGCTTCACATCAAGACATGAAAAATGAACGCGCTCCCGGGAGACCTCCGGCAGCGTCTCACTCTGAAGGAGAATGACCGATGGCCGTCAGCGCCAACCGGCTTGAACTGTTGCAGATTGCCGATGCAGTCGCCCGCGAAAAGGCGATCGACCGCGGGATCGTCATCGCGGCCATGGAGGACGCCATCCAGAAGGCGGCCCGCTCCCGCTATGGGAGCGAGACCGAAGTGCGTGCCGAGATCAATCCCAAGACCGGCGAAATGCGGCTGTCGCGCCTGCTGCTTGTTGTCGATCAGGTCGAGAACGATGCGATCCACATCAGCGTTGAGGATGCGCGACGGCGTAATCCGGCGGCGCGGGTGGGCGATTACATCGCAGAGCCACTGCCGCCGCTCGAATATGGACGCATCGCAGCCCAGTCGGCCAAGCAGGTGATCGTCCAGAAGGTGCGTGAAGCCGAGCGCGACCGCCAATACCAGGAATTCAAGGACCGCATCGGCGATATCGTCAACGGCATCGTCAAACGGGTGGAATACGGCAACGTCGTTGCCGATCTCGGCCGCGGTGAGGCGATTGTGCGGCGCGACGAGCTGTTGCCGCGTGAAGTGTTCCGCAATGGAGATCGCATCCGCGCCTACATCTACGATGTACGGCGCGAGCCGCGCGGCCCACAGATTTTCCTCTCGCGCACGCATCCGCAGTTCATGGCCAAGCTTTTCTCGCAGGAGGTGCCGGAAATTTATGACGGCATCGTCGAGGTGAAGGCGGTGGCGCGCGACCCAGGTTCACGCGCAAAAATCGCGGTCATCTCGCGGGATTCGTCGGTTGACCCGGTCGGCGCCTGCGTCGGCATGCGGGGGTCGCGTGTGCAAGCCGTCGTGAACGAATTGCAGGGCGAGAAGATCGACATCATTCCGTGGTCGCCCGACGTCGCCACCTTTGTGGTTAACGCGCTGGCCCCCGCCGAAGTCGCCAAGGTGGTGCTCGACGAAGACCGCGAACGCATCTCGGTGGTCGTTCCGGATCAGCAGCTTTCGCTCGCAATCGGACGGCGCGGTCAGAATGTGCGGCTGGCCTCCCAGCTCACCGGCTGGGACATCGATATCCTTACGGAGCAGGAAGAATCTGAGCGTCGTCAGGCCGATTTCGAAAAGCGCACCAAAATGTTCATGCAGATGCTCAACGTCGACGAGGTGGTCGGCCAACTGCTGGCCTCGGAAGGCTTCACGTCGGTTGAGGAACTTTCCATGGTTGACCAGAAGGACATCGCCTCGATCGAAGGCTTTGACGACGAGACGGCGAGCGAGCTGCAGTCGCGCGCGCGCGACTATTTGGCTAAGGTCGAGGCCGAATATGACACCAGACGCAAAGAGCTTGGCGTTGCGGATGAACTCAAGGAGATACCTGGAGTCACGGCCAAGATGACGGTCGCGCTCGGAGAGAATGGCATAAAGACCGTTGAGGACCTTGCCGGCTGTGCGACCGACGATCTCGCCGGTTGGACCGAACGCAAGGACGGCGAAGCCGTTCGCAACCCCGGTATCCTGGATGGATTCGATCTCACGCGTGAGGAATGCGAGACGATCATCATGCAAGCCCGCGTGAAGGCCGGATGGATCACGGAGGCTGATTTCGCTGCCCAACACGCGCCCGAAGAGACCGAAGCTGCCCCGCAGCCCGCTTGACCCCCAGTGACTGACATCATGCAAATAGTGGCCGAAGATGCTGCAATCGACCAGGGGGCGCGTGCCGCTGCTGCAGCGACCGAGCGATTGTGCATTGCAACCCGCGAGGTCCGGCCCATCGGTCAGCTCATACGTTTCGTTAAAGGTCCCGATGGTGCCGTGATCCCCGATCTCAAGCGTCGGCTGCCAGGACGGGGCGTATGGATCACAGCCCGCCGACGGATCGTTGAGGAGGCGGTTCGGCGGCGAGCCTTTGCCCGTGCCTTTAAGGACGACATCAGGGTTCCGGTCGACCTTCCGGATGCGCTGGACCGGCTTCTGGAGCAATCGGTGTTGAATTCCCTTTCGATTGCCCACAAGGCGGGGCTCGTGTTCCTGGGCTTTACCAAGGTCGAAGCCGCCGTGGCGGCGGCCCCGCTGGTTGCCCTCATCCGGGCCAGGGATGCCGGGGCGGAAAGCGGTCGCAGACTTGCGGCCACCCTCAGACGGCGCGCGGACCGCACGGGGCAGGCAATAATTGTCGAAGCGTTCAGGTCGGCTCAATTGGATTTGGCATTGGGCCGCCTAAATGTGGTACATGCAGCACTGCTAGCCGGTCGGGCGAGCGAGCCATTTCTCGTACGCTGGCGGTTTCTCGAAGACTTCCGAGCTGATGGCCCGGCTGACCGGGACCTCGGCTCACGGCAGTCAAATGGCACCATTCCGGAACCAGGATCGTAATGACTGAAACCAAGAACCCCGGCGAAAAGACCTTGACGGTCACCCCGACCAAGACGTTGACGCTCAAGCGCAGCGTCGAGCAAGGGGTGGTGCGCCAAAGCTTCAGCCATGGCCGCACAAAAGCGGTCGTGGTCGAGAAAGTGAAGCGGCGGACTGTGGGGCCGGGCGACGGCAAGGCCGCTGAGTCCTCGCTGGCGGCAACACCGGCCGTGTCAGTGCCTCGGCGCGGGACAGCGGGTACCAGAAGTCCTGCTGGTGCGACAGCCGGTGTGGGGGTCCCGGCAGCGGCGCCGAGCGGAGCCGGCGGCAAGCCGTCCGGCGTCGTGCTGCGCCAGTTGACCGAGGAAGAGCGTACGGCCCGCGCCCATGCGCTTGCGGAGTCTAAAGTCAACGAGGCCGAGGAGCGGCGCCTCGCCGAGGAAGCCGCGCGTCGGCGCGAGGAACGAGAATCGGCCGAGCGAGCCGAGCGCGAGGCTGGTGAGGCGCGCAAACGCGAAGAAGAGGAGCGTCGCCGCCACGACGAGGAAGCTAAACGCAAGGCGGAGACGGAGGCCAAAAAGCGTTTCGGCGACGACGAAGCGAAGCAGAAGGCTCCCGCGACGAACGCCGGGACGCCTGCCGCGGCGGTTAATGCACGCAATCTCGTTCAAGAGGCCGACGAGGAAGAAGTGCCGCGAACGGCACGTCGCCCAGGTGCGGCACGTCCGGCGCCAGCCCCAAAGCCGAGCCGAGCCGGGCCGGAGAAGCGCCGTGGACGGCTGACGCTGGTGACCGCGCTCACAGCCGACGAGGAGCGGGAGCGCTCGGTCGCATCATTCCGCCGCCGCACCCAGCGGCTCAAGGGCCATGCCAGCCATGAGCCCAAGGAAAAACTCGTGCGGGAAGTAAGGATCCCGGAGGTGATCACCATCCAGGAGCTCGCCAACCGTATGTCCGAACGGGCAGTCGATGTGATCAAGCTCCTGATGAAGCAAGGCCAGATGGCCAAGATCACCGACACTATCGATGCCGATACCGCCCAGCTCATTGCGGAGGAACTGGGCCATTCCGTCCGTCGCGTCGCCGAATCGGACGTCGAGGAAGGCCTGTTCGACAAGGCCGATGATCCGGCCATGCTGTATCCACGACCGCCGGTCGTGACCATCATGGGCCATGTTGATCACGGCAAGACTTCGCTGCTCGACGCCATCAGGGCAACCAATGTGGCGGGAGGCGAGGCGGGTGGTATAACGCAACATATTGGCGCGTATCAGGTCACCTCGCCGCTCGGCTCGAAGATCACGTTCATCGATACGCCCGGCCACGCGGCGTTCACGTCGATGCGGGCGCGCGGCGCCAAAGTCACCGATATCGTGGTGCTGGTAGTGGCAGCCGACGACGGCGTGATGCCGCAGACGGTCGAGGCGATCCAGCACGCCAAGGCCGCGAAGGTGCCAATGATTGTCGCCATCAACAAAATCGATAAGCCGGACGCGAAACCAGACCGAGTGCGAACCGAGCTGTTGCAGCACGAAGTGCAGGTCGAATCGCTCGGCGGAGAGGTGCTGGATGTCGAGGTCTCGGCAACCAAGAAGATCAATCTCGACAAGCTGTTGGAAACGATCGGCCTGCAAGCAGAGATTCTCGATCTCAAAGCCAATCCTGACAGACCGGCCGAAGGTACGGTGATCGAGGCCAAGCTTGATCGAGGCCGCGGCCCGGTGGCGACCGTGCTGGTCCAGCGTGGGACGCTTCACGGCGGCGATATCGTGGTTGCTGGTGCCGAGTGGGGGCGGGTACGCGCGCTGTTGTCGGATACCGGCGCTTTGGTGAGTGAAGCCGGTCCGTCCACGCCGGTGGAAATTCTGGGTTTCAACGGAACCCCCGAGGCCGGTGACCGACTCGCAGTGGTGGAAACCGAAGCTCGTGCTCGCGAGGTGACCGAATATCGTGCCCGCCAGCGGCGTGAGAAAGTGGCGGCGCGAGCCAGCGGCCTGCGCGGCTCGCTCGAACAGATGATGAGCCAGCTCAAGACCGCGGGGCGCAAGGAATTTCCGCTCCTCATCAAGGGCGATGTGCAGGGCTCGGTCGAAGCCATCGCCGGCGCGCTTGAGAAGCTCGGGACACCGGAAGTGGGTGCCCGGATTATCTTGGCAGGCGTCGGCGGCATCAGCGAATCCGACGTCACGCTCGCCGAAGCCTCAAACGCCGCCATTATCGGCTTTAACGTGCGCGCCCACAAGGAAGCGCGCGAAATGGCCGAGCGCGATGGAGTCGAAATTCGGTATTACAACATCATCTACGATCTCGTTGACGACGTGAAAAAAGCAATGTCCGGACTGCTGGCGCCGACATTGCGTGAGATGATGCTCGGCAATGCCGTCATCCTGGAGATCTTCAATATTTCCAAGGTCGGCAAGATCGCCGGCTGCCGGGTCACCGAGGGCACCGTCGAGCGGGGCGCCAATGTGCGCCTGATCCGTGATAACGTCGTGATCCATGAAGGCAAGCTGTCGCAGCTCAAGCGCTTCAAGGATGACGTCAGGGAAGTCACGGCCGGCCAGGAATGTGGCATGTCGTTCGAGAATTACCAGGATATGCGAGTCGGTGACGTCATCGAATGCTATCGGGTAGAGACGGTACAACGCTCGCTGTGAGTTTGAGGACTATGTCGCGCGGTCCTGCCCGCGAGTCTGCCAAGGGACCTACCCAGCGAGCGCTGCGCGCCGGCGAGTTGGTTCGTCACGCACTGGCGGAAATTTTGGCACGTGGCGAAGTCCATGATCCCGTGATCGAGGCACATCACATCACGGTGCCGGAGGTGCGTATGTCGCCGGATTTACGGGTTGCGACCGTCTATGTGCTGCCGCTCGGGGGGCAAGACTCTGCGGTCGTGCTCGCCGCGCTCGATCGCAACAAGCGCTATCTACGCGGTGAAGTCGCCCGCCGCGTGAATCTTAAATTTGCGCCCGACATCCGCTTTCGCACCGATGAACGTTTCGACGAAGCCGAGCGGATTGAACGGTTGCTGCGCTCCCCACAGGTCAGGCGCGACCTCGATAACGATTCAGGCAAGAATAAATGAATTCGACAACGGCCGATCAATACCCCGGAGACTCAGATACCGCGAAGGTCGTCGACGTCATGTCTGCACCCGCATCGGCACCCTCCCTCGATCGTGCGCGCAAGCCTAAGAAGGCACAGTTCAAGCGCGAAAAATACGACATCCATGGGTGGGTGGCGCTCGACAAACCGATCGGTATGACCTCGACGCACGCGGTGTCAGTGATAAAGCGTCTGTTCGCAGCCAGACGGGCCGGTCATGCCGGCACCCTCGACCCGCTTGCGTCCGGATGCCTGCCGATCGCTCTGGGAGACGCCACCAAGACGGTGCCATTCGTGATCGATGGGCGTAAGACCTATCGCTTCACGATTTGCTGGGGCGAAGAACGAGACACCGACGACGCCGAGGGACGCGTGGTGGCGTCAAGTAATGCGCGGCCAACGCCAGAAGCGATCACAGCGCTTTTGCCGAAATTTGTTGGCGTTGTCGAACAGGTGCCGCCGCGATTTTCTGCCATCAAGATCGATGGGGAGCGCGCCTACGACATTGCGCGCGACGGTGAAGAGTTCGAGCTCAAGTCGCGCCTGGTGAACATTGACCGCCTGACCCTGGTCGACACCCCCGATCCGGATCACACAGGCTTTGAGGCCGAATGCGGTAAAGGGACCTATGTAAGGGCGCTGGCACGCGATCTTGGCCGGGCGCTCGGATGCCGTGGGCATGTTGCGGCGTTGCGTCGGAAAGCCGTCGGGCCATTTACCGAGTCGCACATGATTTCACTGGAACGAATTGAGGCTTTGTGCCATAGAGCCGCTGCCGGTGAGGGTAGCCTTGCCGACGCGCTACTCCCGGTTGCGACTGCGCTGGACGACATCCCGGCGCTAGCCGTCAGCGGGGGCGATGCGGCGAGGCTCCAAGGGGGCCAAGCCGTTTTGATGCGCGGACGGGACGCCCCCGTCATCAGCGGAACGGTTTACGTTACGGCGTCAGGCAACCTGATTGCCTTGGCGGAAGTCGACCGCGGTGAAATCGTCCCCAAGCGTGTATTCAATCTTGCCGGTCTGCAGGGCAGAGCCGGCCGACAGGAAGGTCGTTGACGATGTCGATTACCGCCGAGCGTAAATCGGAAATCATCAAAGCGCATGCCAAAAAAGCTGGCGATACCGGGTCACCCGAAGTACAGGTAGGGATCCTTTCGGCGCGCATCAACAACCTGACCGAGCATTTCAAGAAACACGTCAAGGACAATCATTCACGACGGGGTTTGTTGAAGCTCGTGTCGCAGCGGCGCCAACTCCTCGATTATCTCAAGCGTGCCGATGAAAGCCGCTATAAGGCTTTGATCCAAAAACTCGGTATTCGTCGTTGAGCAGAACTTCGTGTTGACGCATCTTCAGCGGCCATCCCGGTCCCCGGGCGCCCGAAAATGCGAAGGTTGCAGTTACGCAATTTTCGGCGGTCGCGCGGTGCGTCCGCTGCATTTTGCCCACACCTTTTACCCCCTGCTGCGGGAGGGTAGGGTGGGGGTGTTGGGCCGAGTACCCGGCCGCCCAAGGCCCGAAGCCATGGCAGGATTGCCGGACGCTGTGACTCGTCTAACTGCCGCCCGGCCGAGCCGGGGGCGGGGTGAGCAGTCTCTCGCCGTCTTGCGCAGGGCATTCGTGGCGTAAAACAATGAAAGAAGCTGAAAGCTATGTTTACCATTCATCGTGAGGAACTCGATTGGGGCGGGCGCAAGCTCGTTCTTGAAACCGGCAAGATAGCGCGGCAAGCGGATGGCGCGGTGTTCGCCAGCTATGGCGAGACCACGGTCCTGGCGACCGTGGTGGCAGAGAAGAAGCCCAAGCCGGGCGTCGATTTCATGCCGCTTACCTGCAACTATCAGGAAAAATTCTTTGCAGCTGGTCGCATCCCGGGCGGTTACTTTAAGCGCGAGGGACGCCCGACCGAACGCGAGACTTTGATATCGCGGTTGATGGATCGCCCGATCCGTCCACTGTTCGCCGACGGCTGGCGCTGTGATACCCAGGTGATCGTGACGTGCATGTCGCACGATCAGGAAAATGACCCGGATATTTTGGCGATGGTGGCAGCGTCGGCCGCCCTTACGCTCTCCGGTGTTCCGTTCATGGGTCCGGTGGGCGCCGCCCGGGTCGGCTTCATCAACAACGAATATGTTCTCAATCCGCAAATCGACGAGATGACGGAAAGCAACCTCGACCTTGTGGTCGCCGGCACTCAGGACGCGGTGCTGATGGTTGAATCCGAGGCCAGGGAACTTCCCGAGGAGGTCATGCTTGGCGCCGTGATGTTCGGCCACCGTCATTTCCAGCCGGTGACAGAGGCGATCATCCGTCTTGCCGAAAAAGCCGCCAAGGAGCCACGGGACTTGGTAGTGGCGGACGACGCGGCGCTGGAACAGGAAATGCTCGGCCTTGTCGAGACGCAACTGCGCACCGCCTATGCGATTCCCGACAAGATGGCGCGCCATGATGCAGTAGACGCCGCCAGAGCGACCGTGATCGCACACTTCTTCAAGGAGGGTGTGGCGAATCCACCCTATGACCCGGAGCACGTCGCTTCCGTGTTCAAGGCGCTCGAGGCCAAGATCGTGCGCTGGAACATCCTCGATACCGGCCATCGCATCGATGGACGTGACCTCAAAACGGTGCGGCCAATCGTGGCCGAAGTCGGTGTGCTGCCCCGCGCCCACGGCTCGGCGCTGTTCACCCGCGGCGAAACCCAGGCCTTCGTGGTGGCGACACTCGGTACCGGCGAGGACGAGCAGTTCGTCGACTCGTTGACTGGAACATACAAAGAAAGCTTCATGCTGCACTATAATTTTCCGCCGTTCTCGGTGGGCGAAACCGGCCGTCTCGGTTCGCCGGGGCGGCGCGAGATAGGTCACGGCAAGCTTGCATGGCGCGCCATTCATCCGATGCTGCCGCTCAAGCACGAATTCCCCTACACGATCCGTGTCGTCTCGGAGATCACGGAATCGAACGGTTCGTCCTCGATGGCCACCGTGTGCGGGGCCTCGCTTGCCCTGATGGACGCCGGCGTGCCGATACGCGCACCAACGGCGGGCATCGCCATGGGCCTGATCCTCGAAGACCAGCGTTACGCTGTCCTCTCCGATATCCTCGGCGATGAGGACCATCTCGGCGACATGGATTTCAAGGTGGCCGGTACCGAGAAGGGCATTACTTCGCTGCAGATGGACATCAAGATTGCCGGCATCACCGAAGAAATCATGAGGGTCGCGCTGATCCAGGCCAAGGAGGGACGGCTGCATATTCTCGGCGAAATGGCAAAAGCGATCACTTCGGCCCGCGCCGAACTCGGCGAGCACGCCCCGCGCATCGAGGTGCTCACCATCCCGACCGACAAGATCCGCGAGGTGATCGGCTCCGGCGGCAAGGTCATCCGGGAGATCGTCGAGAAGACCGGAGCGAAAGTCGATATTTCCGATGATGGCACCGTCAAGGTCGCTTCCTCGTCGGGCGAGTCGATCAAGGCGGCGATCAACTGGATCAAGTCGATCGCCTCCGACCCGGAAGTCGGAATGATTTACGACGGTACGGTCGTCAAGGTGATGGACTTCGGCGCATTCGTGAATTTCTTCGGCTCGCGCGACGGTCTTGTGCACATCAGCCAGCTGGCGCCACGACGCGTGCAGAAGACCACCGATGTCGTGAGGGAAGGCGACAAAGTGAAAGTCAAGCTGTTGGGCTTCGACGAGCGCGGTAAGGTTCGGCTGTCGATGAAAATGGTCGATCAGCAAACCGGTGAAGACCTCGAGGCCAAGCAGAAGGCGGAAGCCGAGACCCACCGCGAGGCGGCCGGCGGAGAATAGCCGCAGTTCGGCAGTCAGAAATCAGCGCGTGGGGCCGTTCTTATTAGCTTGGTTGGAGGTCACGTGAACTCGGGCGGCTACCGCTCCGAAGGGCGACCCCAATCGTATTTCCAACCGGTAAGTCGGCGGTTGCGGAATTGCAGCCACAACCGCTCCTGTTCGCGCAGGATAAAGGCGGTTGTCAGGTTGGTCCGCTCTGCGTAGTAGATTTCAGAGTTCCGGCGGCTGGAGACACGAGTTAGCGGAAGATCGATTGCCGCCGCCGCGGCATCGGGCGACATGCCGAACTCTAACGGCAACGCATTCGAGCGCGGCTCGAAATGCGGACAGGTGGAAAACCATGCAACGCAGCCCCACACGACCGCCTTCCGGAACTGTCGCATCTGCCCCGACCTCAACCACGCTCTGATAATAGTGCGTACTTTTACAGCAACGCAGCGTGGACGCACAGAGGACAGGCGCAAATCAATTCCGATCTTCCACAATCGAGCGTACGAATCGATTTGCTATCCACCCTGGCGACGAATTTCGCGGACACTGCCGGTGGTATCTGGCGAAGCAGGCCTCACGGTATCGGATGACGGCGGCTTCCCGCCAGGCAGCACCACCACTTTTGTGCCGACGGTGACGCGGCCATAGAGGTCTTCGATGTCCGCATTGGTGAGTCGAATGCACCCAGAGGACACGAACGACCCGATCGTCGAGGGCTGGTTGGTGCCGTGGATGCGGTACAGTGTATTCCCCAGATAGAGAGCGCGCGCGCCGAGCGGATTGCTTTCGCCGCCCGCCATAAAGCGCGGCAGATAGGGTTGGCGATCGATCATTTCTTTGGGCGGATGCCAATCCGGCCATTCGGACATTCGGCTGACCTTTTCGCGGCCCGCCCAAGTGAAGCCTTCACGGCCCACTCCGATGCCGTAGCGGATCGCCTTGCCGCCACCAACGACAAAGTACAAATAGGTATTCGGCGTGTCGATTACGATTGTACCGGCCGGTTCACGGGTCTGGTAGTCGACCATCTGGCGACGGAACTGCGGCGGCAATTCCTTGGGCCGGCCGGTCTCCGGCTGATAGTCCGGTGGAAGGGCCGCGTAGCTGGGGCTGCCGGGAGGGCTCCCGGGGCTTATTCCGGCCGGCGGCCGATTGCCGTAGTCGTAATAAGGTCGGCTGGCGACACCTGGGACTCCATAACCGGAACTCCCTGGGGCGCCGTAACCAGAGTTTCCTGGGGCGCCGTAACCGGGGGGGGCTCCAGGAGGGATTATCTCAATGGGCGGCTGGTTGGCGTAGTCGGAAGGTCGGCCCGCCGGACCTGGGGGCCGATCATTAGGCGCGTAAATGTCACCCGGCGGACGTACAGCTTCCCACGGCCCGTAGCTGTATCCGCGCCCACGAGGTGGAAGCGATCCGCCGTCCGGGTAGACGCCCGCGCTCGGCGGCGGCAAAGGCTCGCTCTGGATGCCGGCAGGTGACCTTTGCTGCGGATCGTAGGGATAAGGCGCACCCGACGGCCGGCCGTAAGGACCCGGCGCCGGCAAAGGAGCAACATCATCGTCATCATCCGGCGGCGGGGTCGGCACACGATACGCCGGCGGGGCTGGCGTGTAGGAGTTGGGCGGATAATATTGGGCGACGGCTTCACTCCGAATGCCCGCCACACCCAAAATAGTCAAACCCAACCCGGTCGCCATCCTGGCGGCGAAGCGTACATCCATCTTTGGAATCCCCATCAAGCCTCTGTGTATTCAATCCGATAGGGCAGGAACAAGGCGAAAAAATAGTAAAGGTCCAGTCGGCAGGTGGATTTCATGGACATGTTTTCGCTGTGATGGGCCGATCCAGGTTCCCTGATGTCTGGCAGGCTCATTATACCTATTGCGTATCCGACAATATGGGCGATGGTAATATGTTAATGACTTCGCCTTCCATTCCGGTTCCAAAGACGGCAACAGCGCCGACCACATCGGCTCGCAGCGTTAAACCGGCAACTGGTCCAAGCTGTCGACGCGATTCGGATAGAATGCCATATGACCCGCAATGGCGGCCACAGCCGGGAGCGGTTGTTCATAGCTCCACGCGGCGTTCTGTGCCACTCGACCAGCTGTCCGGATCGAGTAATATGATGCCTCGCCCTTGTACGGGCAGCCGGTCTCGTGCTCGGTTCGCTCAAGAAGGCCCAGATCTACGTCCTCCCGCGGAATGTACATGACTGGCGCGTAGGATGCTTCCGCCAACGAGAGTGCCCGCCGGGTGTCGGCAACCACATGTCCCGCGAAGGTGACCCGTACCCGATGGGGCACAGCCGTGATCGTGATCGGATGATCGGGTGTGCCGGCCACGATGTCGGGTTTCGGTTGCAAGCGCATCGTTGTCTCCTCTTGGCCACCCGCTCCGCACCACAGTGGCTGGGTTGCGGGCCAACGCGATAGATCGGCGCCGGTTTCGGCTGATGCAATCCTTGCATTCGGCGCAAAAAACCGCTCAATTGAATTGCACCGGTTTGTTCAGGTAGTACTTGGTCATTTCGGCCCGGTAGCGATCCATGATCTCCCTGTTGAGATCGAGCGGCGGCTTGGCATCGGCCGGCAATACGGAAAAATATTTCATCTCTGTCGTGGCTTTCTCGAATTCGGCGCGCGCTTGCCGGGCGAGTTCCGGCTTGGTCAGAAAGTCGAGGATCGTTGCGGCCAGCACCTTCGCGGCAGACACCATCCCTTTATGAGCGATCGTGCTGGTGGGTGTAACCGCGGCTTGCCAGTTATGGTAATTGATGCCCGGAATGCTTGCGGGGAAATTCAAGGCGGCGCTGGGCACCACCCAAGTGACATCGCCATTGTCGTTCGATGACGCCGATTGTCCGCGCTGACCCAAGGGCGTCTGCCGGGTGTTGAGGCCGACCACCCTCGTCCCCATGGCGGCTTGGAATTTACGCGCAAATTCCCCCTCATCTTCGCTCCACTGCGGCATGCCAACAGCGTCGATATTTGTCTGAATCACCTCGGCGATCGACTTGAGGCCGAGCTGGGGCCAGGCGGCGGCATCGATCTGACATTCATAGGTCGTTCCCGTCATCAAGCTCGCTCCTTCGCCGATGCGGGTGAGCTTGTCGAAGGTTTCCTTAGCGGAGGCCATCGTGGAGTCACGCACGAACCACCAGATCTGCGCATAGTCCGGAATAATGTTCGGCTGAATGCCGCCGGCCGTGATGGCGCGGTGGGCCCGGTAGCTCGGGCGCAGATGCTCGCGCAGCTTGTCGAAGCCAATATCCATGAGTTCAACCGCATCCACGGCGTCCTTGCCGTTCCATGGGTCGACGGCACCATGGGCGGTCTTGCCGTGGAAGGTGAACTTCGCGCTGATCGCCGCATAGTTCATCAGACCGTAGCCGGCGGCAAAATTGTCGCCGAGGTGCAGCAGGATGGCGATATCCGAATCCTTGAACAGTCCGGCCCGCACCAGATAGGGCCGGCTGATGAGCTGTTCCTCAGCCGGGCCGAGCGAGATCGCGACGCTGCCCGGAATATTGTAGCGCTGCATCGCCTGCTTGACCGCGTAAGCGGCACCGATCGCGACACCCGGGTGCGTATTGTGGCCTTCCATGTGGCCCGGCGCGCCCGCAATCAGGGGCTTGCGTTCGATGCTGCCGGGAGTCTGCGAGCCCCCCGGAAGCGCGTCCATCTCCGAGACGATGACGATCTGCGGCTTGCCGCTACCCCAGTGAGCCCAGATGTTGGTCGGCATGCTGGCCGCACCGGCATCCACCGTGAAGCCGATCGACTCCAGCACCCGCTTGACGAACTTCGCACTTTCGAATTCCTGCATGCCGAGCTCGGCAAAGTAATAGACGCTGTCGCCGATCGTGGCGATCTGCTCGACATTACGCTCGACCGCGGCATAAGCCAGCGCCTTTGCGGCATCGGGCTCCGCCGCAACCGGCGTCACCACACCGACAAGAGCGGATAGAATCGCGGCTGATCGGAGAAAGTACCTGCGTGCGTCCATCGCTGACCTCCCAGGCCTGTCCACTAACGTACGTCCTTGTGCGCTGTTAGTGAAGTTACTCCATTCTCCGCGCCAGGCACACAGTGCAACTGAAAGCGCGGATCGACATGCCAACGAAAAAAGGCCATAGAAGCGAGAAGGCCCCTGATCGCCTATGAGGTGATCCACGCGAGACGGCGATATGACTCGAATTAATGGTAACCGACTCATTTCCGATCTGCGCGAGCTTGCAGCGATTGGCGCATATCAGACCGGCGTGGATCGCACCGCACTCTCCGCCAAGGATATCGAAGCGCGGCGCTGGCTGGTCGACAAGCTCCAGCATGCCGGTCTTGATTCCGCCATGGACCGCGTGGGCAATGTGCTGGGCCGCATGTCCAAGGCCGAGAAGTCGATCCTAATCGGCTCCCACACGGATACTGTGCCCAAGGGCGGCTGGCTCGATGGCGCGCTTGGGGTCGTCTACGCCCTTGAGATTGCGCGCAGCGCGATTGAGGAAAATGCGTCGCTCGCAACAGGCATCGACGTCATCTCGTTTCAAGACGAGGAGGGTACGTTTCTGCCGTTCCTGGGCAGCCGATCCTTTTTTGGCGATCTCGATGAGGCCGAAATCGCCGCAGCAAAATCGAAGGATGGCGCTTCGCTCACGGCTGCCCTGCAAATGATTGCAGCGGAGCCGCCACCGCATCGCTTCGACCGTCGGCGGCAGACATGTTACCTCGAAGCCCATATCGAACAGGGGCCCCGCATGGAGGCGGCTGGGCGGCGCATCGGCGTCGTGTCGGGGCTGGTCGGCATCCGGCGCTTCCGCATCCGGAGCGAAGGCGCGGCTAATCACGCCGGCACCACCCCAATGGCGTTGCGCCGCGACGCGGGCGCCGCGCTGATCGAGTTTGCCGCCGCAATCAATGCGGAGTTCCGCGGCCTCGCCGATGCCGACACCGTGTGGAACATCGGCAGCATGATCTTCCGGCCCGGCGCTCCCAACGTCGTGCCCGGTGACGCCGAGTTGGTGCTGGAATTGCGCGACATCAAAGCCGCGGTGATGGATCGGCTCGAAGCGCGGCTCCGGGAACTCGCCGCCGCCCGTAGTGGCACGATCGGGATCGATGTAGAGACCACCACCCGCATTCCGCCGACCGATCTGGCGGAAAATCTCGGTGCAGCCATTGCGGCGGCGGCGACCGGGCGAGGCGAAACGCCGGTCCACTTGCCGAGCGGCGCCGGCCATGACGCGATGGTGGCGGCGCGCTTCATGCCCGCCGCGATGATGTTCGTTCCAAGCATAGGCGGCATCAGCCACGACGTGCGCGAGAACACCTCAGACGCCGACATCATCTTCGGCTGCGAGGTACTTGCGGATGTGGTTGCGCAGTTACGCCGGCAATCGATTCCGGAACGTCACGCTCTCTCTCTTTAGAGCGTGTTCCGGTGTGATCGAATTACTCCTCCTTCGCCATACATGTACCCGTCGTGTGGGCAGTCGCGTCGGCCTTGCCGAACGTGAAGATTGAAGTGATGCACCGAGAAGCTGTCGATGTACCAAGGCGCTGTCAGTTCATTGTCAGCGCAAAGTAAGTCCTTTGTCAGTCGTCAGCGGGTATTAATGCCAATGAAATTTCGTCCCGTTCTTGTTTGGAGAAGCGCGCTTGAGCGGAGGCTGTCTGGGCGAAGAGAGGACGCTTGAGCGGTTACTTGTGGTGAAGCGGTTACCTCGCGGTGAAGTTATTCGACGTGGGCGCGTGGGGGTAGTGGAGCTATCAGGTAAACCGCAATGAATGTGCTGTCGCAAACGAGCGATCGGCTTGCCAATAACGCGATGACAACGCCCAAATCGATTCGTATCGCCATTATTGGCGACCAGCGGGCAATTCGCGAAGCCGTTGTCCGAATGCTGAAGAGTGCGGACGGCGTTGAGGTCGTGGGGCAAGGAGCGACCACAGCCGACGCTCTGCAAATTGCACAGGAACTCGTCCCAGATATCATGTTGCTCGATCTTCGCCTGCGGGAACAAGCCATCGAGGCAGTCGCAAGCATCGCCAGCATGTATCCGGACGTGCGGACGGTCATTCTGACGGGCTCCGAAGACGAGCAGGACGTCGCTTTGGCATTACAGGCAGGCGCGCGGGGTTATATCATGACCGACAGCAGCGGACGCGAAGTGGTCGAGACGGTAAGAGCCGTCATTCGCGGCGGATCCCGTGCGGCCCCAAAGCTTGCACCGAGATTGCTGATCAAGAATGGAGAGCGTATCAAAACGGTCGTCAACGACAATCTCTACGAGCTTGCCCCTCGCGAGCAGTAGTCCTGGTCTTGTGGCGTCAACAGCCTAGGAGAAGCTAATCGCGCAATCCTCTGAACTAAACGGCCCAGTGCACGTGCACCGGGCCGTTTGTCGTGCTGACGGGCCAACGCCATGTGCGATGACCCGGGAAGCGATTCTCAAGTCGCCAGCCTTACACCAGCTTGACGTTCTTTAGCGGAAGGCTGCGCACTGGCTTGCCAGTGGCCGCGTGGATCGCGTTAAGGACCGCGGGCGTCACCACCGCGATGGTGGGTTCGCCTATGCCACCCCAGAAATCGCAGGTCGGCACGATGACGGTCTCGACCTTCGGCATTTCGGCGAGCCGCATGATCTGGTAGGTGTCGAAGTTGAGCGACGCCATGCTGCCGTCCTTGACGGGACATTCGCCGTAGAGCGCTGCGGTCAGCCCGTAAGCCACGGAGCCTTCGCACTGGGCTGCGATCTGGTCGGTGTTGACCGGATGACCGCAATTCACCGCCAGGACCAGACGATGCACTTTGAGCTTGCCGGCGTCGCTCACCGAAACTTCGGCGACCGCGGCCGAATAGGTTGCGTAGCCGTTGAACTGCGCAATGCCGCGGTGGATGCCGGGCGGCAGCGGCTGACCCCACCCGGCCTTTTCGGCAGCCGCATTGAGGACCGCAAGATGTTTCGGGAAATTGCCCATAAGCGAGCGGCGAAACTCGAGCGGGTCCTTGCCGGCCGCTTTCGCAACTTCGTCCATGAAGCATTCCACATAAACGGCGTTCTGATTGGTGTTGACGCCGCGCCACGGGCCGACCGGGACGTGAGTGTTGCGCATCACATACTCGATGAGCATGTTCGGCGCCGCGTAACCGAGCTGGGCCTCGCCCGGATTCACATCGTATCCCTGCAGTTGGCGCATATCTTTGCCGCCGGAGACCAGCGCCGGATTGGAAAATGCATTGATCGATTGCCCCGAGATGCGCACATGCAGGCCAATCAGATTACCCTGCTCGTCGAGTCCCGCCGCCATCTTGGCCTGTGAGATCGGCCGATAGAAGTCATGCGCCATATCCTCTTCCCGCGACCAGATCAGCTTGACCGGAGTATTCGGGAAGTTCTTCGCGATGGCGACCGCCTGATGCACGTAATCTTGCGAGCCGCCGCGCCGGCCAAAGCCGCCGCCGGGATCCGACCGGTATACCTCGCATTTGTTGAGCGGCAGGCCGGAAGCTTCCGATAACGCCGCCAACGAGGCTTCGGAGTTCTGCGACGGCACCCAGGCCTCAGCCTTGTCGGCGGCAAGCTTGGCGATGCAATTCATCGGCTCCATGGTGGCGTGGGCGAGGAACGGGGTCGAATAAATCGCCTCGACCTTCTTTGCAGCACCCGCGATAGCCTGGACGGCATCGCCGTTGCGGCGGTCGCCGTTATTGGTGGCGGCATCGAAGCCTCCGCGCAGATGCGCAGCGATCGTCGCATCCGAATGGCCCGCATTGCCGGCATCGTCCCACTCGATCGGTAGCGCTTCCAATGCCGACTTTGCCCGGTACCAGGTGTCGGCGACCACTGCGACGCCAGACTCCCTCACCTTAAGCACGCCCTTGATACCGGGACGGCCGGCAATCTTCGCCTCGTCGTAGCTTCTCACCTTGCCGCCGAACACCGGACAATCCTTGATGGCGGCGCACAGCATCCCGGGTAACTTGACGTCGATCGCATAGATCTTGCTGCCGTTGAGCTTGTCGGCGGTATCGAGCCGCTTGATCGCCTTTCCGGCGATCTTCCAGTCGCGCGGATCCTTGAGCTTTATGCTCTTCGAGTCCGGCGCCTCCAGCTTGGCGGCGGCGACCGCCACTTTGCCGTAGCTCGTAGTGCGCTTACTGGCCGCATGCGTGATGATTCCGTCCGACACGGTGAGCTCGCCGACCGGAACCTTCCACTGATCGGCTGCCGCCTGCAGCAGCATGATGCGCGCCGCCGCGCCGCCGCGCCGAACGTAATCCTGCGAGGTGCGAATGCCGCGGCTGCCGCCGGTGCCCATTTCGCCCCACTCCCGCTTGCGGGCAAGATTCTGTCCCGGCGTGATGGATTCGGTCGTCACTTTCTTCCAGTCGCATTCTAGTTCTTCGGCGACCAGCTGAGCGAGACCGGTCTTGGTACCTTGACCCATCTCGGTACGCGCGATGCGAATCACGCAGGTATCGTCGGGCTTGATGACCACCCATGCATTGACTTCAACTCCGTCATTCGCCGTTTGGGCTCGCGCCGTCGTGAGCTCGGCCGGCATGTGGAAGCCGAGCGACAATCCGCCGCCGGCAGCGGCCGTGGTGCCGACGACGAACGCGCGGCGGGAAAGCTTCGTGTTGCTGGAATTGATTTTCACGGCAGACCTCCTGAAACTTTGCGCCCGTTGACGCCGGCGGATTAGCCGCCAACCGGCAAATTGGCGGCCATATGAATGGCCGCGCGGATGCGTTGATAGGTGCCGCAGCGACAGATGTTGGTCATCGCTTCGTCGATGTGCTTGTCGGTCGGCTTCGGATTTTTTTGCAGCAGCGCCGCCGCCGCCATGATCTGGCCGGACTGGCAGTAGCCGCATTGCGGCACATCGAGTGCCGCCCAGGCCCTTTGCACCGGATGTGAGCTGGTGGCCGACAGGCCCTCGATCGTTACGATTTGGTCGCCTGCCTTGACGTCGCCGACGCTGATCGAGCAAGAGCGAACGATTTCGCCGTTGATATGAACCGAACAAGCGCCGCACTGGGCGACGCCGCAGCCGTATTTGGTGCCGGTGAGACCCACCTGCTCCCGGATCACCCATAGAAGCGGTGTCTCGGGCTCGACCTGCACGTCATGCATCCGTCCATTGATGTTGAGCTTGGCCATGAGCGTCCTCTCACGACTGGAATTGAAGACCTGGAAAACGAGGTTCAAATTCGAGCGGTGAAACCTGGTTTTATCGATCGAGGCAAAGCCGAGCGCCGCAAGGCTTTCCCGATCCGGGAAACATAGCCCAGAACCGGGTGGTCTGCCTACTCCGGTCGAAGGCGCTCGCGGAAAATCGCTGCTGCGGTGCGGTTTGAGCGGTGCGGCCGTCGTGGGGCGCAACAGCCGAAGGCGAATTGCGCCGTGACGGCGGACAACGGGCGTATCGCGCCCGTAAGGGGCGGATTACGCTGCGCTGATCCACCCTACATTCGCGGTTACGGGCGCTCTCGACAAAACGCTACCGGTCGTCGCCTTTTTTCCATTGGGGCCCGTCCGCGACGTACACGTCGACCGGCGCAAAGTCGTCGGTGAGGATTTCTCCGACCCCAGGGTCGAGTTCCGAACGGTGCGCGAGCAGTTCCGGCAAGGAATGGCGAAAGCCGTATTTCCTTTGCAACTCCGTGGCCCGCCGCTCGACGGCTTCCGTCGCGCGCGGTGCGTCGGTCACCACGACGGCAATTTCGCCGAATCCCGAGTAATACAAATCGACGGTCGCGAATACGCTTTGCAGTGTGCGCACCGAGACCGCGAACAGCCGGTTGGGCTCGTGAATGTTGAACACGGCGGCGCCGCTGGGTGCCAGTCGGCGCTTGAGAAGCGTGTAGAATTCTTTGGTCATGAGGTGAAACGGCACCGACCCGCCGATATAGGCGTCCACCAGCATGACGTCGTAGAGTTTGCGATTGCGATTGAGAAAGACGCGCCCATCGCTCCCGATCACACGCGTCCGTTCCATCTCCTTGACGCCGAACCATGTCTTCGCGGTGTCGATGACGCCGGGGTCGATTTCGACTGAATCGATGCGAGCGTCCGGCATGAAACGCTCCAAATAACTGGTCAACACCCCGCCACCCAACCCGATCAGCAGGATGGAGTCGACCTGCGGCGCATAGGCAAGCGCGGTCGTCATTATGCGCAGGTAGTTGGCCGGAATGACATCCGGGTCTGCAAGATTGATGCGCGATTCGGTATAGTTCCAGCCTTTGAGACGCGCGGTCATCAGGAGTTCGCTGCCGCGCTTGACGACATAGATGTCGTTGTACTGGCCTTCGACATGCGCGAGCTGACCGTCCTCGCGAGCGAGCAGGGTGGCGCGATCAAAAATCTCTGCCGATCGCGCTGCCGAAGGCGCAACCGTAATGGCCGCAACCATGCCGGACCCCGCGATCGCGAAACCCAGGAGCATCGCTATCGTGGCGGCGCGCCGGCAGGCCGGGAACAGCATCAGCACTATACCGCAGGCCAAGCCAGCTGCGCCGAGCACGAAAGTGATGGCACGGGTGCCAATCGCCGGGATAAGAAAAAATGTGGTGCCGAGCGTTCCCACAATGCTGCCGGCCGTGGAAATTGCATAAATGCCGCCTGATACGCCACCCGATGTGCGCGTCGAGCGCAGCAGAAGCCGCACCGCGAACGGCGAGTAAGCGCCGTAAAAGGCGACCGGAAAGAACATCAGAACGAAGGCCGATATCAAACTGCCGGTCTTGATATCGTCTATGGCGTCCAGCAACGCCTCCAGCATCAAGGTCGAGAACGACGGCAGCGCCAGAATGAAGGCCGACCCGATCAGCACCGCGATACCGAGCACACGCGCCGACGGATATCGGTCCGCTATCCGACCGCCGGCGAAATATCCGACGGCGAGAGCGGCCAGCACGGTCGAGATCAGCGAAGCCCAGGTATAGATGCCCCCGCCGAAATAAGGATTAAGATATCGTGAACCGAGCATCTCGAAGCTCATCACGATGGCACCGGTAACGAACGCACCCGCATAGACAATAGCGCGGAATGCCGGCGACGCCTGATTGTCGTGCAATCCGCTTGCCTGCAACCGCGAGACTGATCCCTCCATCAGCCATCACCTTCGATTAAAGTCGATCGACAATTATCTTCCACCGAAATAGCAAATACAAATGGCGGCCAGGGGCGGTGTCCTCCAATGTAATGTTTCTAACACACTCTGATCACTTTGGATCGCACACTGGCTGGAATCTGCGCCAGCCGATCGCGGATTGGACGCCTTCGATCTCAGGAGACCGATTGTCAGTTGGCAGGCGTTAGCGAGCGCGCGAGAACTTGGCACTCTTCGCATCGAAGCGACGTGTAGCGACGATACAGGCTTGATCAAGAACGCCTGGCCGGCGTGTTAGCCAATCCCGGCGACTGCCACTTAGTGCAGGTTTGAAATCAGACTTTCTATCCGTCGCATCACCGATGGGCGTTCGAAAAGAATGACTTCGAACACAGCAGAGAACCGTTCTGCAAAAGAATTCTGCCCGAGAGGAGAGCTTTGCTCCGGAACCGGTGCGGCATCAACGGCCACCGCGTGGGCTGGCATGCTCCATCCGGTTCCGCTGGTTTCGCCGAGGGCTGTCGGCACGTTCCAAATTGGGGCGTCATCCATGCTGGCCGCGATCGGCCTCGGACGTGCGATCGAGTTTTGAAGATGCACCACTCTGGATTGGGATTTGGGTGTCGCTGCTTGCGTCCCGGGATACCAACATTTGGCTCCCTCTCGGTTGTGCGCCCGGTAGGTCCAATGCGGCCATGTCCCCGGGTAAGCGTTTTTTACCGCCGCGGCAGATGGAAAGCATGAGAGAGAGGCTTGCGCCCCGCCGAGAGATGTCGACAGCACTATCAAAGTGCAGCACAAGATCCAGATCAGTTTAGCAGGTCGCACAGCCATGATGATACCGTTGCAAAATTAAAACGACGCAGCAAATTACACCATCAATTCGGCGCAGCACTTGGTCGCTCCGAAGCTGACCGATTCGGGAGTAAAATTTGATTGTGTAAGTGGCGATGAAAGGGCTGTTTCAAGCCATAAATTTGGTTTTTATTTGCGTACAAAATGAAGCTGTGGACCTTCCTGTCTGCGAAATTTCGCGCCGGCGCACCGACCGCAAGTTCATGCCTAATGTGCTGACCCGGGCTAGCTTGCTTCGCCCAAGGTTGCGATTTCACGCTGTGGTACAATCGTTTTTATTTTTACCCGCGTACTACCTGGGGCACGTCGGCCGTATAAATCAGCCACCCTGAAGGCCAAGCCAAATTCGATCCCGGATGGTGCCGGGCCGTCGACCATCGGCGCCATCAATCATACAACCGCCACAATCACCACATTGCTACATAAATGGAGCGGGCATGCACACTAAGTGGTGGAGGGCGCAGTGGCTGACACTGAATTTCCCAGATGGCCCCCGACGCTGGAGGAGATGGACCGCCGTCCTCTGAGCGACGGTTATCATTCTGAGCGCAGCGGCGCAGGCGCGGTTCGGCAAGACGCGGCCGATGATGTTGCGAGGAACGGATTCGACATGAGAACTCATCATGAGGTTGCGATGAACACGGGAACGAATATCAACCTGCGAAAGTTGCAGGAGCAACTCGATCGTAATCCTCTCGATGAGATTGCGATGCTTGTGCAGGCACTCACCTACGGTGAGATGATCGAACTTGCCGAGGCGATGTGGAAAGTTCAGCCAGATGGTTCGGCCGTCACACAGGAAAATCTGCCGGCGCTGCTGCACCGGTGGTCCAAATCCCGCTCGGTATCGGCGGAAGATACGCGTCACGAATCGGGCGTGTGACTAAGCCACCATTACCCGGATTCTGCCGAAGTTGGCGGTTTGGGTGCGGAAGATGCGTGAGGGGGCGTTGCTGTTGTCCTATCTCGTTCCGGAGCAGCTGGTTGCTCCGCTATCTCCAGCAGAACGGCCGGCTGGAGTACGCTGTGGCGGGATGTTAGGCCTTTCGAGTATTCCAGCAGACCACGACCTCCTTGGCTTCTTCCAGGGTTGCGAGGCGCCAGCGTAATTCCACAACATCCTGACCCATGGCATTTTCCGTTATCTTCTTTTCTTCAACCCGCAAGGTCAGCGGCTGGGGAGATGTGCTTTCGACCGCCGCGGCGTGAAAGTCGATATTGCCTGTCCGCGTCCAGTCCTGCTTCATGATGCCATCGACTTCACCGAACGCAGCGGGCTTCTGCTCCTTTTTGGGAAAGCCGAACATCATGATCAGTCCCCCTACGACGACCCCTATGATCGCTATGATCGCTACGAACGCCCAGGCAAATTCCATATTCGACTCCCCAACGCATCCAATAGTGTCCGTAACTGGGCACATCGGTGCGGCAGCTTGCTCCCTCGCCCCGCTTGCGTGGGGAGGGTTGGGCTGAGCGGCCTTTCCGCAAGCTGGGACTCCGTGGAAAGCCCCCTCACCCCCCTTTCCCTATGCTCCGCCGTCGCGCGGAGGTTGGGGCAGGGGCGACCTCTCGCCCGCAAGCAGGGAGAGGTTAGCCGCCGCTTTATTGTCACCGGGACACGCCCTGCTTGACGAACGAGACTCCGTGCAAATGTGTCAAGCTTTTTGAACCGAATATGTCTCATCGGTCTGAGGCGAAGACTCACCAAGCGTTGGCTGTGACTGATCAAAACCAGGTCAGGCATCGTGTCTTTTGAGGGTTCCGGCCTTTGCGTTCAATGCATGTTCTTGCAGCCTGCGGCTTTTGCACGGTACCTCGTTAGAGTACGCCATCACATTGAACAAGCACATTTTATCGGTACTTCACACCGTCGATGTCGCCACATACCGGCGTCGGCAAAGGCCTTTTGTCTGGTTACCTCGAATTTCGCGTGGGACAAGCAACGGCCCGGGGGAGAGATCAGTTGCTTCAACCCGGTACCTTAATTTTCTCCCGGAACGGCATGTCGATCACGCCGAGAAGGAAAAACGTGAATGCTTGTTGCACCCCGATAGCGATGAGGACGAGTGCGAAGGTCAGCACGCGCATCACCACTGGTGCGGTGAGCGGACCGAAATCGACGAGCGCCCATTGCCATAGCGACCAGACGACTCCCGCCATACCGGTACAGACGATACCGGCTGCAATCAACAGTCCGCGCTCAAGCGAAATAACCGACAACAGCGTTGCGAGCGACCGCGACCGCGGGAGAAGTTCGTGTGCGGCGGCAAAATGGCGGGCAATTATGCCGAAAGCCACCACCTGGACGCCGACCAGGACGGCGATCGCGGAGACCAGGAACGTATGGTCATCGAACCCGAAATCGGGCGATATCATAAGTGGGCCGGGGAAAAGCATCGCGACGCCAAACACCCCCAACGCAATGAGCGCAAGCCCTGGATACAGGAACAGCCAGCGTGGGCTGAACATCAAAAGAAAGCGTAAGTGCCGCCAGCCGTCATGCCAGGTGCGCAGATGCGGCGGTCGCGAGCGGCCATCGACCGCCAGCGTGGTCGGCACTTCAGCAATGGTCAGATTGACGATGGCGGCGCGGACCACCATTTCGCTCGCCAGTTCCATTCCGGAAGTTCGCAGGCCAAGACCCAAGATGGCGTCGCGGCGAAATCCGCGCAGACCGCAGTGGAAGTCGCCGATCTTGGCCCGAAAGAACGTGCGCCCGATGAAGCTCAGTACTGGATTTCCCAGATAGCGATGTAGAAATGGCATCGCACCGGGCGCGATGCCGCCGGCAAACCGATTGCCCATTACAAGGTCGCACCCACCGCGCAGTTTCGCGATGAACGGGTCGAGACCGGAAAAATCATAGCTGTCGTCTGCATCCCCCATGACGACGAAACGTCCGCGCGCCGCGGCGACGCCCGCTCGCAGCGCCGCGCCATAACCGCGTTCGGCCACCGCGATGACGCGAGCGCCGTCGCGCTGTGCGAGCGCTACTGAGCCGTCAGACGAACCATTATCGGCGATCAAGACCTCGCCGGCGATGCCCGCACGGGCGAGAAACGATTTGGCCTTCGTCACACAAGTCGAAATCGTTTCGGCCTCGTTAAGGCAGGGCATCAAGATCGTCAGTTCGAGAGGAGAAGCTGCCGCATCCTCGGCCGGCAGATCGAGTTGGGGAGAATTGGCCATCGCAGCGACCTGTCGCAGGATGCATTGCGCTCGCTTCCGTTTTTATGCGAGTTTTACGCCTGCATCCGGCCGACCAGGGTACCGTATGTCAGATTTGTGAAAATCATGCGACGGATTGTGGCAAGCGCTCGGCCTAACGCGCAATATAATGTCGCACCCCCGGACAGTCTGCCGGTCCGGGTTGCGGCGCATCAACGGCGGAAAATGTTTGCCCGGTTTCTGGCAGACACCGCCGTCACGGCCGACGAATGCATCCTCGACGTCGGCGTCACGTCCGACCGCACCTACCAGGCATCGAATTATCTGGAGGCCTGGTATCCGCACAAGAAGATGGTAACCGCAGTGGGGGTCGACGACGCGTCGTTTCTGCGTTCTGAATATCCAGGGATGACATTCGTTATGGCGAACGGCTTGATGCTGCCATTTCGCGATCAGGCCTTTGACGTGGTGCATTCGTCCGCCGTGATCGAGCACGTCGGGTCATTAGCCCGACAGTGCGCCTTCGTAGCTGAATGCTGCCGCGTGGCGCGCCGCGCCGTTTTCATCACTACCCCGAACCGCTGGTTTCCGGTTGAATTTCACACGGTGCTGCCGTTGGTGCACTGGCTCCCCAAGAAAATGTTCCGCGCCCTGATGCGCCGCACCGGCCGCGGCTTTTTTGCAGAGGAACAAAACCTCAATCTCATGACGGCATCGGAGCTCTCCTGTGCGGCCGCCGCAAATCAGACTTTCAAGTACCGAGTGTCCACCGTACCGCTCGGCGGGTGGCCGAGTAATCTGCTGTTGAATATGCGTCGCGAAGACGCGTCGCCCGCTTCCTGAGGAATTGGACGCCACGCCGCCATTCATGCGCAATTTTTGCAGCCGTCCTGACCGTTGGATTGCGCCGGCATTGTTCGTCGCGGGTTTTGTGCTGGTGTTTCGGCGCTGGCTGTTTTCCGGCTTCGACACCGCATTCGGCGACGAGGAGGACGGTTACCTTGCACTCGCACTAATCGAGCATTGGCGTCACGTGTTCTCGGGCGAGGCGCGTTGGACTGATCCGATCTTCTTTTTTCCGCAGCGTGGCGTGCTCGGTTATACGGATGCGTTTTTTCTGTTCGGCCTCCTGCAGGCGCCGCTGCGCTTCATCGGCGTCGATGCGTTCACGGGTCTCATGCTCGTCATGGCTGGGCTGGCCGTCGTTGGATTCTTCGGTTTTCGCCGCCTCGCTGTGCGGCATTTCGGAATTCCAACACCCTATGCGGCAATCGGCGCTTTCCTGTTTGCCTTCGCCAATATGGATTCAGTAAAGCTCATTCACGTGCAAGCCTACAGCGCCATGCTGCTGCCAAGCCTCTGTGGGCTCGTCCTGTCAGGGTGGAAAAGCAAGCCCCACGGTGGCATCTTTGGGTTCGCCGCGGGGCTGCTGTATGCGGCACTGTTCCTTACAGGCTTTCAGACCGCGTGGTTTTTCGGTTGCTTCATACTGCTGTTAATCTTGCTGCATCCCGTCATATGTGGATTTCGGGCGAGCCGCTCGCTTATCGTAGAGATGGTGACTTCGCGGCGGCCCGTGATTTTCACAGCGGCATTCGCCTTTATTATCGGCATTCTACCATTTCTCGTCCTGTACGTTCCGATATTCCTGGCTGGCCACAGTCGCGACTTCACGGAAGTCGCATCGAATATGCCTGAATGGCGCGATCTCGCCAATATCACGCCCGAAAACGCCGCCTGGGGCGGTATTTTGCGTTGGCTGGACGTTGTCGGTCGACCGGACCGCCCTGTCTGGGAGGTCGAGCTCGCATTTACCCCCACAGTGGCTGCGGTTTTCATCGTGGGTATAGCAATCCTGGCGGCGCGCATGTACCGGGACGACAACGGCACAGACCGCGTCTTCGTCATGATCGGCGTTGCGGTTATTATCTTGTGGCTGCTCCAAATGGAATATTTCGGCATACGACCATGGCACGCCGTGTGGGCCGCAGTCCCGGGCGCTAAGGCAATTCGTTACACATTCCGCTCGCAAGTCGTGGCGAATCTGTTCGTCGCGCTTGTGGCGGCCCGTGTCTTGGCGGGAATCGCACGTGCCCGTCTCTTGACCCTGCTGCTGTGTGCTTTCCTGATTGTCGAGCAAGTCAATCTGGCTTGGCCCTCCGTCATGTCGCGCGGGGCTGCGCTCGCGTGGATCGCAGCGGTGCCGCCACCGCCGGCCGGATGCCTCGCATTCTACATGACGCCGCAAGCAGGTTCGTTGGACCGCACGGGGCCGCAATACCAGGATGAGGCCGTGTTGTTCGCCGAAATTCGTGGAATTCCAACCGTCAATGGCTATTCGAGCTGGTTTCCCGACGGCTGGGCGCTCGATGAACCGGCCAGCCCCGGGTATGCGAGTGCAGTTCGGACCTGGGCTCGTCGCAATGGCATCGCGTCGAGTTTGTGCGGGCTAGATCCCCGCGCGGGTCGGTGGACGTCTGGGTTGCCGCCGGGATGAACAACCGGAACGATCGTCTGTGAAGAGTGCGTACGTTAAGACTTTATGAAGGGTCGGCGGGGTGCTAGCCGCTCCAATGACCCTTTCTTGCGTTCCCCTGGATTTCGATGCCTCGCAACGCTGAACACCCGCGGTCAGGAACACCAACGATCACGCCAAAACCAAGCCACAGCATGGACGGATCAACCGCGGACAGTTGTGCGGGCTGCCTGCGTGCTTGTTACTTCAAAACAAAGACGATCATGATGTTCCCGACCATACTCATCAACCGCACGAACTGTGATGCAATGGGTCCCGGTTTCGAGATTGTCAGGCAAGCCTGCGGTCCAGATATGCGAGCAGGGTTCCGGTTCGGCCCACGGCTTCTTAGTCGCCTGGTTTCTGGCAAACACCTCTCGCACAAATGGATCCAGCCGTCTTTCCGGTTTCATCCTTACCGGTAAAAGTTCGTCAATTCTATACTCAACGCTCGTGCGCGGGCCTCCGTCGAAAACATTGACGATCACGTCGGTCGTACAAACCACGTCCTGGGGAATCGGAGAGCCAAAGAGCAGGCTCAGGCGGAAATCATTATCGATTGTTCGGTCCCCACGTGATTGCCCGTCGAGCACAATGCGCAGCTGGCGCGCTTCCGACTCCTTCGCCGAAAGAAACCGCGTCTTACAACGATCGCCGTCGATGCTCAGGACGTGAAACCCGTTGGGGTTTCCATCGGGGCTGTCCGTGACCGCAATACCTCGGTGATCATAGGGACCGCTCCACCAGGAGCCGGATAGTGCCGTAATCACATGATGATGATGCGGCAGGGCTGCGGCATTGCGTTTGTCGTCAACGATATAATGGTGCTCGGTGGTGTGGGTATGGCCCGAAAAGCTGATGGTCGGACGGTGCCCTAGAAGCGTCAGCAACTCGGAAGCATCAGATGTGTTGACCGTGGGATCGTCAGGATCAAGATAGCTGCGCAAGGGTATATGCATGGCGGCGACGACAAGGCGATCCGGCGGCGTTTCCCTGAGCACCTCGGAAACAAAGGCAAGCTGCTGTTCACCAAAGCGCCCTTGATACCCGCCGTTGCCGAGATAATCGACGTTGTCGAGCATCAGAAACAGTGCGCCGCCGTATCCGAACGCATAGTAATCCGGGCCGAAAATACGCTTGAATGATTCGCGGGAATATTTGCGATCGGTCGCCTCGAAATTCAGGTC
>Ga0066395_10000012_pt1 | contig 52972 bp, 52 predicted proteins | sample PanSoiPlot1MoBio_FD_61218 | JGI IMG/M metagenome (GOLD analysis project Ga0066395, IMG submission 61218) | Tropical forest soil microbial communities from Panama analyzed to predict greenhouse gas emissions - Panama Soil Plot 1 MoBio | ecosystem: Environmental > Terrestrial > Soil > Tropical... | reverse complement strand
CGAACATCTGTCGCTCTACCAGCTCACCATCGAACCGGAAACGCCGTTCGCGGCACTCCAGGCTGCCGGCAAGTTGGCCGTGCCGCACGCTGATCACGCCCGGATTCTCTATGACATCACCCACGAGGTTTGCGACGCCGCGGGCCTGCCGGCGTACGAAATTTCCAATCACGCCCGGCCGGGCGCCGAGTGCCGGCACAATCTCGTGTACTGGCGCTGTCACGAATATGCCGGCATTGGACCCGGAGCCCACGGTCGTCTCGATGTTTACGGGAGCCGCCGGGCCACAGCGACCGAAAAACAGCCCGAGGCTTGGCTCGCAAGGGTCGAGGCTCAAGGCCATGGCGTCGTGATAGACGAGTTGCTGTCGCGTGCCGAAGTGGCGGACGAGTATCTCCTGATGGGCCTGCGTCTTGTTGAGGGAATCGATCTTAATCGTTTCGAAACACTGGCAGGTAGTCCGCTCGCATCCGGGCAGACCTCCTATCTTGCACGGCACGGCCTTATCGAAGCGACATCCGCTGGACGTCTGCGGGTCACGCGGGCGGGATTTCCAGTTCTCGATGCCGTGGTGGCGGATCTCGCAGCGTAGTCTCACGCCGCTGGCGACCGTGAACCCGACCTCAGACCCCCTTGCCCCAGAGGCCGGGTTCACGTGCCCTCCCCATCCCCACCATCGGGGACTAAACTACCTTGCGGGGAATGGAAAGTGCCCGCCTGTCGATTATTGGCAAGTGTTGCAGACCGGACACTGGCACTGGGTCTTGCGACTCGAGCTTGCGAACTTGGGGGGAAGATAACGGAAGACGAGCCCTCGGCCGCCCCGGTCGCTCGCGGGGGGTGTTGTGGGGGTGAAGGGACCGGGGCCAATGCGTAGCGGTCGTGTTAGCCGGACGCGGCGACACAACACCGACAAGGCACAGTGGTTCCTGACGGATCCGATTTTTTCAGACCAGATTGGGCCGGGTGTTCGTCACTAATCCGGGACAAATCTTTCTTGATGCGCGTGGTTCTGCTGCGGTTCTGGTCTGTTCGCAGAGAACGAATCGAGCCGAGCGGCCGCCACTGGTACGATTCGTTTCTGGTTGGTTAATCAGAGTTCGAACTGATGCTCCTCGGTGAAGGCTGGGACGAGTGGGGCTGACGCAAAATCAGGTCGCAGACGCGCTGAAAGTGCGCGGCGCTGGCGCAATGACCTGCCCGCCGGACGGCGTGACTCGCAAAATCGCGAGCCCGCGTTGGTTGGTGCCGTCATTGCGGAATCGAAACACGCCGTCGATTCCCGCAAACCCCGACGGGTTTGTCAGCACATCGTTGGTAATGCGCTGCGATCCGTTCGCCTTCACGAGAGCCGCGACCAGCGCGACCGCGTCATAAGCGAGCGACGCAGGACGGGGCGGATCCTGACGATGTCGGCTTCGATAACGATCCGCAAAAGCGCGAAAGCCGGCTGGATCGGGCGCCGGATACCAGGCGCCCTCCAGCAGCGGATTGGCGAGTATCTTCGGATCGTCCCACAATTGCGTGCCCAGCAAGGCGAATTGACGCACGTTCACGCCCGCAGCGGAAAGCGCTGCGACCACATCATTGACGGCGCCACCGCCATCCGGAATGAACAGCGCATCGGCACCGCTCGCGGCCTGAGCCACGGGCCGAACCGCTTCCCCGATCTTGCTGCGGTCGTCGCCATAGTGCTCAAGCGCCACAACCCGCCCGCCATCGCGCGCCACCGCCTGCTTGAACGCGCCCTCGACGACGCTGCCATAGGCATTGCTCGGGACCAGACCAACGAATGAGCGCTTGCCCTGGGAGATCGCATAAGCGACTACCCGATCTACATCGGATTCGGGCAGGAAGCTCAACAGATAAGTGCCGGCCGAGGCGACGTTCGTATCGGTCGAAAACGCAATCATCGGGACGCCGCGATTGCGGGCAATCGGCTTGGCGCCCGTCACCGAGTGCGCGAACAGCGGACCCAAAATGATCTGGGCGCCTTCATCGATGGCCTGCTGGGCGGCAGCTTGGGCTCCTTGCCCGGTGCCGTTGTCATCCTTGATCAGCAGCTGAATATTGGGGTCGCTGGATTCCGCGAGCGCCATTTCGGCGGCATTGCGCATGCCCTGACCCGCGATACCGGCATTTCCGCTAGCCGACAGGGGCAGGACCAGACCCACCTTGACGTCAGCGGCGCCCAGATTGGGAGCAGACGCCGGCGCCATCGCAACCGGAGAGCCCGTATTGTTGGCGGAGAGATCGCCTGAACTGAGTGTACCGCTGCAGCCCGCAAGGCACATCGCTGCGAGGAGCCTCGTCACAGCTGCGATCGGTCGCCGCAACGAAAGCGCGCGAACGCGGGGCGCCTCCGTCAAGCTGCCCTCCAACGCCATGCAATGATCTCCGTGGCGGTACCGGACCGTGCCGACCTCCCACCGGGAATGTCGCGAGCGGAACGCACTAAAGCGCGTCATCATGATCGATGCAATTACAAAACGGTCACGATCTTTTAACATGTTGACATGACAGTCCGTGCTCCCCCACCGGTTCCAACCCAAAAAGCGAGATTCTTCCGCGTGTTCGGACAAGACGTTCCGGTGCGCGATGCGCCATCGGGCCTTTATCTGGTGGCAACCCCCATAGGGAATCTTGGCGATGTGACGCTGCGTGCGCTGGAAACGCTCGCATCAGTGGAGGCGATTGCGTGCGAGGACAGCCGGGTGACGCGGCGCCTGCTCGAACGCTACGCGATCGCAACTCCGCTGTTGACCTATCATGATCACAATGCCGAAACGGCGCGGCCGAAAATCCTCGCACGCCTTAACGCCGGCGCCGCAATCGCGCTCGTGTCAGATGCCGGTACGCCGCTGATTTCCGATCCGGGCTTCAAGCTGGTGCAGGCCGCCCAGGCAGCAGGCCATGCGATCAGCGCCGTGCCTGGCGCTTCCGCGGTACTGGCCGCATTGACCGCCTCGGGCCTGCCGACTGACCGGTTCTTCTTTGAGGGATTCCTGCCGTCTCGAGAACCCGCGCGGCGCGCCCGCATTGACGAACTCGCCAGCATACCCGCAACCCTGGTTTTCTTTGAAACAGGCCCGCGGATCGCCGCCATGCTGAATGACGTTGCGGCTGGACTCGGGCGGCGGCTGGCGGCCGTATGCCGCGAATTGACCAAGCTGCATGAAGAAATTCGCCGCGGTGACGTTACCGCGCTGGCGGACGCTTATCGCAACGGCGCCGAGACGCGGGGAGAGTTCGTCGTCGTGATCGGTCCGCCTGCCAAAAGCGAACCTGTCGAGGCGGCAGACATCGACGGCATGCTCAACCACACGCTCACGACTGCATCGCTCAAGGATGCGGTCGAAGCGGTTGCGGCTGCGACCGGTCAGAAACGCCGCGTTGTCTATCAGCGCGCCCTGGCCTTATCCAAATCAAAGCATGGCGGCAATGAGGCCAAGTGACCGGACACCGGGATCCGATCAGGATTCGCACGAGGCACGGCGACGCATTGCCTTCCGCTTTGGGCTGTCGGCGGAAAGCCGCGCGGCCGCTTTCCTGATCGCCAAAGGCTATCGCATTCTGACGCGCCGTTTCCGCACACCTTTGGGCGAAATCGACATCGTTGCACGGCGGCGCGGCGTGCTTGTATTCGTCGAGGTGAAGGCGCGCGACGGTTTCGATGCTGCGGCCGAAGCGATCGGCAAGCGGCAGCAGAGCCGTATCATCGCGGCGTCTCAGTTATGGCTTGCGGGGCATCCGGAAGATGCAATGCGTGATATGCGATTCGATGTCATTCTGGTAGTTCCGGGGTCCCTGCCGCGTCACCTGCAGGCAGCATTCGACGCATCCGCCTAACTCCGCGATATTCACATGACCGATCGCAGGCACCTCGACGTCGCCGTTCAGATGGATCCGATCGAACGGATCAATATCGCGGGCGATTCGACCTTTGCGCTGCTCCTCGAAGCACAGGCGCGGCAACACGCGATTTTCTATTACACGCCCGACCAGATGGCGCTCGTCGACGGCGAGGTGTACGCAGCGGTGCGGCCGCTGATGGTGCGCGATGACGCGCGCGACTACTTCACGCTCGGCGAAAAGCAGCGCAGCGCACTCTCGGCGTTCGACGTCATCCTGATGCGGCAGGACCCACCCTTCGATCTGGCCTATATTTCGGCCACCCATCTGCTGGAACGGGTGCACCCCAGGACGCTGGTGGTCAACAACCCCGCGCATGTGCGCAACGCCCCCGAGAAGATGTTCGTCACCGAGTTTCCCGACCTGATGCCGCCGACGCTGATCACGCGCGATGTCGGAGAGATCAAGGCGTTTCGCGCCCAGCACGGCGCCATCGTGATGAAGCCGCTTTACGGCCATGGCGGCGCGGCGGTGTTCGCCGTGATGCCGGACGACGTGAATTTCGGCTCGCTGTGCGATTTGTTTGCCGTCACGTTCCGCGAGCCGTGGGTGGTGCAAAAATATTTGCCAGCCGTAAAGCAGGGCGACAAGCGCATCATCCTGGTGGACGGCGTGTTCGCCGGCGCCGTGAACCGGGTACCCCAGACCGACGACCTGCGCTCGAACATGATCCGGGGCGGCGCCGCAAAGGCGACGGACCTGACGGACCGCGAGCGCATGATCTGCGGACGGCTCGGGCCGGCGCTGCGGGTGCGCGGGCTCATGTTCACGGGTATCGACGTGATCGACGGCTATCTCACTGAAATCAACGTCACCTCGCCCACCGGCATCCGCGCCATCAAGCGCCTCGGCGGCCCCGACATCGCCGCGACAATCTGGGACCGCATCGAGGTCAAGCTAGCGGACAAGCGCTGACGCGAAACGGGCGCTTCAATGAAGCCTGAAGCGACGCCGCTCCGAGAGGAACCGCATAAACGCGCGGTGGGATTGCCGGATTTCCTCAGTCAGTTCTTCGATATCACAACACGCCAGTTCCGCGTTGATGCGAGCCTGGCGGGCATTCTGGAGTTCAGTTTCGACAGCCTGAAGGTCGACCATGGTGCCCCCTTCTCTCAGTTCCAAGCCTTTGTGCCGGTGGACCGGTCTCGAACGGGTTGTATTAAGACTAACATGAGTCGTTTTGTTCTGCAATTGTTCTTGTTCCGATCCAGCGTTTAGGTTATGGTTTTCAACAATGGGGGGAACCGATGGTCCAGCGCGTATCCACGGTGGCGTTCGAGGGGATTGAAGCCCGCGCGGTCGACGTCCAGGTGCAGGTGGCGCCAGGCCTGCCGGCGTTCAATGTGGTGGGCCTGCCCGACAAGGCGGTTTCGGAGGCGCGCGAAAGGGTGCGCTCCGCCATGATTGCGTCGGGCCTTGCCTTGCCGGCCCGGCGCATCACCGTCAACCTGGCCCCGGCCGACCTTCCCAAGGAAGGCAGCCATTACGACCTGCCGATTGCGATCGGCCTGATGGCCGCGATCGGCGCCATTCCGCATGATGCCCTCAACGGGTACACGGTCCTGGGCGAGCTCGGCCTCGACGGTTCGCTGGCGCCGATCGCGGGCGTGCTGCCGGCCGCCATCGGCGCCAATAGCCGCGGCGAGGGCTTGATCTGCCCCGCGAGCTGCGGACCGGAGGCAGCCTGGGCCAGTCCCGAGATGGAGATCATCGCGGCGGGTTCGCTGATCCAGCTTGCCAATCACTTCAAGGGAACCCAGGTGCTCTCGCGGCCGCAGCCGAAGGTCCGCGAGGCCGACGGCGTAACGCTCGATCTCGTCGACATCAAGGGCCAGGAAAGCGCCAAGCGGGCTTTGGAAATCGCCGCCGCCGGCGGACACAATCTTCTGATGGTGGGCCCTCCCGGTGCAGGCAAATCGATGCTGGCTGCGCGGCTGCCATCGATTCTGCCGCCGCTGTCGCCTGCGGAGCTCCTCGAAGTATCTATGATCGCCTCGGTGGCGGGCGAGATTATCGGCGGTGCGCTCACCAACCGCCGGCCATTTCGCGCGCCACATCATTCCGCCAGCATGCCAGCGCTGGTCGGCGGCGGGCTGCGGGCAAAGCCGGGGGAAATATCGCTCGCCCACAACGGCGTGCTGTTCCTCGACGAATTACCGGAGTTCGATGCCCGCGTGCTCGATTCGCTTCGCCAGCCGCTGGAAACCGGCGAGGTCGCGATTTCCCGCGCCAACCACCGCGTCACCTACCCGGCCCGCTTCATGCTGGTTGCCGCCATGAATCCGTGCCGCTGCGGGCGCGCCAGCGAACCGGATTTTTCGTGCAAGCGCGGCGCCAATCAGCGTTGCGCCGCCGATTATCAGTCGCGGCTGTCGGGCCCGTTGCTCGACCGCATCGACGTGCACATCGAGGTGCCGGCCGTCACCGCCGCCGACCTGATCCTGCCGCCGCCAGCCGAGGGGAGCGCCGAAGTGCGGACCCGCGTCGCCCGCGCCCGCGCCATCCAGGCCGAGCGCTATGGGGCGCGCGGCCTCACGGTGCGCACCAACGCGTTGGCCGCCGGCGCCGTGCTGGAGCAGATCGTCAAGCCCGATGCCGGAGGGCTCGCACTGTTGCGCGAAGCGTCCGAAGCCATGCGGCTGTCTGCGCGCGGTTATCACCGGGTCCTGCGGGTCGCCCGCACCCTCGCGGACCTCGACGGCGAGGACGTGGTGCGCCGCGTCCACCTCGCCGAAGCGCTGGCTTACCGGGCGCTCACCGACGAGCTGCGCCGGGCGGCGTAAATGGGGTGGACCAATCCCCGCGCACATGCTGGAAGATATTGACTTGACCGCTGCTAAACAGTCCTTCCATGGTCAACAATCGGGGTAAAAAGACAACGAACGGAACATCTCGACAAGATTGGGCGCGGGACTTTCACAGCTGTTTTCTTGGTGCAGTGCTTAAAGCGATCGGCTATCGGACGATTCACTTGGACGACAATATATAGACACACGGCTGCAACAGCGCCAAACGGAATAGCGGTGTGAAGTGATACTGCGGAACTGGGATCCCAACTCGCGTGCCCTCGACCCAATAATGCTCCCCATTTGCTTTAGCACTGTTGGGTTCATGATGCTTCCTCCTGCGCCCTCGACCGGAAGAAGGCCCTGCTCCCTGGAGGGGACATCCGCCGGTGTGGTAGACATCGCGATCACGCCTGAGATACGAGCCGTCCAATCCTCAATCAGGAGGAAGGCGTCAGCTTTCGCTCTGTCCTCCGGAGTTATCCGCTCGAGCGTCTCCAAAAGCGTCAACCAACAGACCGCGTCAAATATCCCCCTGTCTAAAAAAAGAATATCGGGATCATCTTCCCGAGGAGGGTTCTGTGTCTTGTCAAGTAATTGTGAAAGTGTAGTGCAAGCAGTCCATACGTTAAAATTGAAATGCCTTTTGTCTCTAATGGGAGGATTTTTCGTGCAAGCGCGGCGCCAATCAGCGTTGTGCGGCCGATTTGACTACCGTTAAGCTGTACTACTAATGGCCAACAATGGGTTTGAATGGGACAACAGGAAAGCCGCCGCGAACTTCACGCGCCATTCAGAGCCACAAGCCCGCTACCCCGCACAAAATGCCTGGATGGCATCTTGCAGCCCGTTCACGTTGGAGAACCCTAACGCTGCGGCCGCGGCATTGAGGCCGCCAAACTTTGTCGCCAGGGCGGAGACACTCATGCCGTGACAGTTTTTAGACCCTGGTACGCCGGCGAACCTCGGCGCATGCGGCTGTATAAACACGCCAAAAGCAATGGGTTGGCTGCCCACGGCAATCTTGGTGATCACGGTGTTCGTCGCTGTGTCGATCACCGAAACGGTGCTGGAGCTCACGTTGGCGACATAGGCCTTTCTACCGTCGGGGGTGATTGCCACCCCGATTGGTGTGACGCCGACCGGAATCGTGGCACTGACCGTGTTCGTCGCGGCGTCGATCACCGAAACGGTGTTGGAGAAGGCGTTGGTCACGTAGACCTTGCTGCCGTCCGGGCTGACTGCCACGCCGGTGGGGCTGATGTCGACTGGGATCGTGGCGCTGACGGTGTTTGTCGCCGTGTCAATCACCGATACGGTGTTGGGGAAGAAGCCGTTGGCGACGTAGACCTTGCTGCCATCCGGGCTCACCGCCACGCCGAAGGGGCCGTGGCCGACAGGAATCGCGGTGCTGACCGTGTTTGTCGCCGTGTCGATCACCGATACGGTGCCCACTTCGACGTTGGCGACATAGACCTTGCTGCCGCCGGGGTTGACCGCCACGCCGACAGGGGTGGGGCCGACGGGGATCATGGCGCTCACCGTATTTGTTGCTGCGTCGATCACCGATACGGCGTTGGAGAACTCGTTTGTGACGTAGACCTTGCTGTTGTCGGGACTCACCGCTACGGCCATAGTACAGGACGGGCCACAAAGTGGGGGAACGCCGACGGGGATCGTGGCACTGACCGTGTTCGTCGCGGCATCGATCACCGAAACGGTGTTGGAAGAAGCGTTGGTAACGTAGACCTTGCTCCCACTGGAGCTCACCGCAACGCCGTCCGGTGTAAGCCCGACGGGGATCGTGGCGCTGACCGCGTCCGTCGCAGTGTCAATCACCGAGACGGTGCCAGAGCGCTGGTTCGTAATGTAGGCGTTTTGCGCGTTTGTCGACGCAGGACCGAGCAGAAAGGCTAGCGTCAAAGCAAGGGTGAGTTTTTTCATGTCTTACCTTTTTAAAAATATGATAGGAATTTAATCACAATACGACTACCATTTTAACGTTATTATTACTCCCTAGCAAACTCTCACTTGCCGGGTGAGATCCGCACCGAATGCTTTTGCTGAAAATTATTCGCCGGGCGCTGGGCTTGACCCAAGAACAGTTCGCCGAACGATTTCATATATCGCTCGGGACGTTGCGCGATGGGGAACAGGGCGCCGCTCAACCCGATCCGTCCGCGCGCGCCTATCTCACGGAGATCGCTCGCGATCCGAAAGCGGTGCACAAGGCACTCCACACACCGCGCCGCTAATCTTGCGTCGCGGCCTCCGAGAACCCTGTCATAAATCTGTGCATCCCTCCCGTTTATTGATAACCAGTGTCGGCAATCAGCCATAAACGTGCAACGACCGAGTCGCGCATCTCGGTGAGATGAGCAAACCCGGGGGCTACAAGTCGCCATGCTTTCCCGCATCAAGGTCCCGAACCGGCCGGGCGGCCGGTTCAAGGTACCGCTGCGCCTCGCAGGAAAATTGGTTCCAGTATTCAAGGCCTATAGCGGGTTTCGCGCCGTCGTTCGCAATACGAAACGTCCTGCAACCTTGGGAAGACTCGGTGCGCTCGAAGTGCGGCTCGCGCGGACATCGGCGGAAATCCGGCGCGCCCAGAAGCTGCGATACGATGTCTTCTACAAGGAAATGTCCGCCGTGGCGGACACGACCGCATATTTCGCGCGGCGCGACATCGATCTCTTTGATGCCGTGTGTGACCATCTTCTGGTGATCGATCACGGCGCACAGAAGTCGCGAAAGGCAGCCCCGATCGTGGGCACCTACCGGTTGCTGCGGCAGGAGGTGGCCGAGCGAACGGGCGGCTTCTACAGCGCCGGGGAATTCGACGTTCCATCGCTGGTGGCACGACACCCCGATTTGACCTTTCTCGAGCTCGGCCGCTCCTGCGTGCAGCCGCCTTATCGCAACAAGCGCACCGTAGAATTACTGTGGCATGGTATCTGGACTTACGTCCTGCAACATCGCATCGACGTCATGATCGGCTGCGCGAGCCTTGACGGCACCGATCCGGATCGGCTGGCATTGCCGCTGTCGTTCCTTCATCACTACGCGCGCGCCCCCGAACCCTGGCGCACGATGGCGCTGCCGCACCGTTACCTCGGGCTCAATCGTATGCCCAAAGCGGCAGTCGATCCCAAAGCAGCGCTGCAGCTTCTACCACCGTTGATCAAGGGCTATCTCCGACTTGGCGCCTTCGTCGGTGACGGCGCGGTCATCGACCGCCAGTTCGGCACCACCGACGTGCTGATCATTCTGCCGGTGTCGGCCATCAGATCGCGCTATGTGGCACACTTCGGTCCGGGCGCCGAACGTCATGCGGCTTGAAGCACTTTCCGCACTTGCCCGGGTCGTGTGGCCCGCTTGTCCCGGCCACCTCGATTATTTTGGCTCTGTGCGAACGAGTTCGAGGTCGCCGGGACAAGCGCGGCGACGACGCGCGTGATTGATCCTAAATCCGTGAGTTGGAAGCACGCACCTTGCGCAGAAAGCGCTGATAAATCGATAACACTTCGAAAATCAGCCTACTGCGGAGCAGTTACAATTGGGTGCCCTCAAGCATTCTATCTCTTGCTTATGGGCGAAGGGCTTCGCGAAAATCAGCGGCGGCAACTTCCGGATCTAGGTTGATTCAACACGGTTGAAATGGGGGTCGAATCGGAAAGCTCTCATTCACAGCTTGCGCAGCGCGACCTGCTGAACCGTGTGGTTCTTCTGTTTCTTCAGAATGAGATCGGCGCGCGGGCGCGTGGGCAAGATGTTTTCATGCAGGTTGACAAGGTTGATCCGCGTCCAGATCGAAGTCGCAGTGGCGCTGGCCTCCGCGTCGCTGAGCTGTGAGTAGCGATGGAAATAGGATTTGGGGTCCCTGAACGCGGTCTCGCGCAGGGCAAGAAAGCGATCCACGTACCATTGCATCAGCACGTCCTCGTCGGCGTCGAGATAGATCGCAAAGTCGAAGAAATCCGATACGAATGGGATTGCCTTGCCGTCGCGGGGCAGACGGCTGGTCTGCAGCACGTTCAAGCCTTCAACGATGAGAATGTCCGGCCGGTCGATTTCGATCGCATGGTTGGGAATCACGTCATAAACCAGATGCGAATAGACCGGCGCCCACACCGGACGCCGTCCGGCCTTGATATCGGACAGGAAACGCAGCAGCGCAGGAAGGTCGTAGCTTTCCGGAAACCCCTTGCGCTCCATCAGATGATCGCGCTCCAGCACCGCATTGGGATGCAGGAAGCCATCCGTGGTGACGAGGTCCACCTTGGGCACATTGGGCCAACGCGCCAACAGCGCCTGCAGCACGCGGGCGGTCGTCGACTTGCCCACCGCGACCGAGCCGGCGACGCCGATCACGTATGGCGTCTTGGCATCCTCGGTGGAGAGAAACCGTTGCTGGGCGAGAAACAGCCTTTGGGTCGCCGCAACATAAAGAGACAGGAGGCGCGACAGCGGCAGATAGATTTCCTCGATCTCCGCCATGTCGAGACGGTCATGCAGCGAGCGCATGCGCGTCACTTCATCGGGGGTGAGCGTCATCGGCGTGTCTGCGCGTAGTGTCGCCCATTCGGCGCGCGAAAACACATGATACGGCGAAAGCGGGTCCTCGGTACGCTGGTCCATCATGACAATCCGTATCGCGGTTTCGTAACCGCAAGAACCGTGCCGGATCAGCTCCCTCTGCGCGAGGCCTTTTCGGCAAGGCCAGATTGGCTGACACGGGCTCCGAGTACCGCCTCGACTTCGGCCAGCCTGATACCGCGGGCTTTGAGCAGCACGAGCAGATGGTAGATCAGATCAGCGGTCTCCTCGATCAGCCGTTCACGGCTTTCCCCTACCGATGCAAGTGCAAGTTCGACTGCCTCCTCACCCAGTTTCTTGGCGCATTGCGCTACGCCCCGATCAAGCAATTTGCGTGTGTAGGATACCTCGGCACTCGCCGCGGCGCGTTCATCGATGCGACGCTCCAGGTCGTAGACGGAGAATTGATCCATAGCCGTGTCCAATTTCGCCTCCGGCTGGAGGCCAATAGAGAATCATGTCACGAGGCGCATCGGCAATCCGGCCGCTGCCATATGCTGCTTGGCATCCGAAATGGTGTATTCGCCGAAATGGAAGATCGACGCCGCCAAAACCGCCGCCGCATGGCCATCGCGCACGCCGACGATCAGGTGCTCGAGATCGCCAACGCCACCCGACGCGATCACCGGCACGACAACGGCATCTGCGACCGCGCGGGTCAACCCGATGTCAAATCCCTGGCGCGTGCCGTCGCGGTCCATCGAGGTGAGCAGAATTTCCCCAGCGCCCAACGCAACGACTTCCCGCGCATAATCGACCGCATCGAGTCCCGTGGGTTTGCGGCCGCCATGGGTAAAGATTTCCCAGCGGTCCGGCTCGCCGGGGTTGGACACGTTCCTGGCATCAATCGCCACCACGATGCACTGGTCGCCGAATTTTTCCGCAGCTTCCTTGACAAATTCCCGCCGGCTGACAGCCGCCGTATTGATGGAGACTTTATCGGCACCCGACTGCAGCAGCGCGCGAATGTCGGCGACGGTGCGGACGCCTCCGCCCACCGTCAAGGGCATGAAGCACGCTTCCGCGGTTCGCCGCACTACATCGAGGATGATGCCGCGGTCTTCGTGGCTCGCGGTGATATCGAGGAAGCACAGTTCGTCGGCACCGGCCGCATCGTACGCGACGGCGGCTTCGACCGGATCGCCAGCATCGCGCAAATTGACGAAATTGACGCCTTTGACAACGCGCCCGTCTTTGACGTCGAGGCAGGGTATGAGGCGAACCTTGAGCACCTGACCCTCACTGCTCCCGGGCGCTGCGGATCAGTCGCAACGCCTCGGTGGCATTGAGCCGTCCATCATAGAGTGCCCGTCCCGCGATCGCGCCGGCCAGCTTTTTCGCCTGTGGCTGCAACAATCGGCGGATGTCATCCATGGATGCAAGGCCGCCCGATGCGACCACCGGGATGGCAACCGCATCGGCCAGCGCAACGGTGGCGTCAAGGTTGAGCCCTTTAAGAAGGCCGTCACGGGAGATATCCGTGTGGATGATTGCTGCCACGCCGGCATCCTCGAACCGTCGCGCAATTTCAAGTGCTGAAAGATCGGAAGTCTCGGCCCAACCTTGAACAGCCACCCGGCCGTCGCGCGCATCAAGCCCCACAGCGATTCGATTCGGCCAGTCGCGCGCGGCCAGTTTGACCAAGTCCGGGTTTTGCACCGCCGCCGTCCCGATGATGACACGATCGACGCCCTTTTCGAGCCATGCTGCGATCGTCGCCATATCGCGAATTCCGCCGCCAAGTTGCACGGGCAGCGGCACGCTTTCGAGAATCCGCTCGATCGCGCGGGCGTTGACGGGGCGACCAGCAAATGCGCCGTCGAGATCGACCACATGCAGATACTCGAACCCTTCCGCTTCGAAGCCCAAGGCCTGGGCGGCCGCGTCACGGTTGAACACGGTTGCGCGCGCCATATCGCCCTGCTCCAGGCGTACGCAAACGCCATCCTTGAGATCGATCGCGGGAAACAAGATCAAGGCTCTCGCCCTTCATTCACTCGTTTGCAGGCGCTGGTGACGTTCAGGGCTTCCACTTGAGGAAATTTGCGATCAACGCAAGTCCCAGCTTCTGGCTCTTTTCCGGATGAAACTGAGTACCGGCATAGTTGTCGTGTCCCACCAGCGCCGTGATCGGCCCGCCATAGTCCGAGTCGGCCACAAGATCGGCGGGGTTCGCGACCCGCAGGTGATAACTGTGGACGAAATAGGCATGCAGGCCCATGGGGCCCAACGGAATGCCTTCAAGAAGCGGATGCGGCCGATGCGCTGCGAGCGTATTCCAACCCATATGCGGAATTTTGAGTGTCCGATCATTGGGGGTGATGCGGCAGACTTCCCCACGGATCCAGCCCATTCCGTCGGATACGGTATATTCGCGGCCGCGATCGGCCATCAGCTGCATGCCGACGCAGATGCCCAGAAAGGGCCTGCCGTTCCGGCAGACCGCCTCGTTAAGGGCCTCCATCATGCCAGCCACAGCATCAAGCCCACGTCGGCAATCCGCAAAAGCACCGACTCCGGGCAGCACCACCCGGTCGGCGTTTCGCACCACCGCGGGGTCGCTGGTCACCGTGATGGGTTGCGAGATGCCGCTCTCGCGCGCGGCACGTTCAAACGCCTTGGCGGCAGAATGCAGATTGCCGGACCCGTAGTCGATGATGGCAACGCTCACCGGCTGCCTCCGGGCGCAGGAAATAGCCCAATGATCTCGGGACCGGATTGTCCGACCTGAGCAGTCGGCCCCTGCGCGGACGCCGGCACCGGGACCGGGCCGCTGGCCGCGCGGATGGCCGCACGGTTATCAAAAAAACGTCGCTCCGCGGTCTCAAGGTCATCGGCAATCACAGTGCCGCAATCGTGCCATCCAGATCTGACGCGGGTCCAACGCAGCAGGGCTGTAGCCTCAAGACCGATCAACAACTGGATAAGCGCAAAAACGACGGTCAGCACGAACCAGCCGATGCCGAAAGCGTGCAAGCCATATTCGATGAATCCGACAGCAACCAAATAAATGATCAGCGCGATCCACAGCCGTTGCCAGGCCATCCATAGAGGACCGAACAGAAAAGCTCCCAGACTGAACTTTTCGCGGAGGAAGGTGAACCTGTCGCCGTGTTCGCTGGCCAGGCTATGATGCCCCGGCGGTTCCAATACGGCAAAAGCTGGCATGATTCTCTCCCGCACTCACGCCGGCCAACCCTTTCAGCGTGAGTCAGCCCACCCGGGCTGCCCCGTTCGCCTTTGTCGGCTCGGCATCGCACACGTTAACGTGCAGTCAGCTGCCCAGCGACCCTTTGGTCGACGGCACCTCGTCCTTGGCTTGCGCGTCAATCGCAACCGCTCTGCGCAAAGCCCGCGCAAGCCCTTTGAAGCACGACTCCGATATATGATGATCATTGACCCCGTAAAGCGTCTCGACGTGAAGCGTAACTCCGGCATTCATCGCAAAAGCATGAAACCATTCATTGACCAGCTGGGTATCAAAGATTCCGATCTTGTCACGGCTGAACGCCACCCGAAACGCCAGGAAGGGACGCCCTGATATGTCGATGGCGACACGCGTCAAGGCCTCATCCATCGGCACATGCACATCCGCATAGCGGGTGATGCCTTTCATGTCGCCAAGAGCCTGTTTCACCGCCTGTCCAAGCGCGATCCCTATATCCTCCGTGGTGTGATGATGGTCGATGTGCAGGTCACCGGCGGCCTTGACCGTGATATCGATCCGGGAGTGCCGGGCAAGCAGATCAAGCATATGGTCAAGAAACCCGATCCCCGTCGAGACCGACGCAATTCCGCCGCCGTCGAGATCGATCGCGACCGCGACGTCGGTCTCCGTGGTGGTGCGCTTTACGGCTGCCTTGCGCATGTCGTCTCCAGGCCAAATTTCCGGGGCGTTGTAACAGGGCTCGGCGAGTCCTGCCACTGGCGCGTGGACGTCCCCCAACCCGTTCAGCAGCTCCATTTTTTGCCGCCCCGAATGCAGGTAATGTCATCATACAGGCCAAATCCCGATTTGCTTCGGCCCCCATGAGTGCATAGATCAGGGCTCCGGCAATCGAGTCATGCCTATGCAACCCGAGCATTCCGACGCCTGGCACGGCACCACGATCCTTACGGTCCGTAAGGCCGGCACCGTGGCAATCGGCGGCGACGGTCAGGTCTCCATCGGCCAGACCATCGTCAAGGCCAACGCCAGGAAGGTGCGCCGGCTTACCAGAGGTGATGTGATCGGCGGATTCGCGGGCGCGACCGCCGACGCCTTCACGCTGTTCGAACGTCTGGAAGGCAAATTGGAGCAGTATCCGGGTCAACTGATGCGCGCCGCCGTAGAGCTTGCCAAGGATTGGCGCACAGACCGCTATCTGCGCCGCCTCGAGGCCATGATGCTGGTCGCAGACTCCCAAGTCTCCCTGGTGCTGACTGGGACAGGCGACGTGCTCGAACCCGAGAACGGTGTTATGGGAATCGGCTCCGGCGGCAATTACGCTCTGGCAGCGGCCCGTGCGCTCATCGACACCGACATGGACGCCGAGGCGATTGTGCGAAAGGCGATGGCGATCGCGGCCGATATCTGTGTTTACACCAACCGCAGCGTCACCGTCGAAGTGCTGAAGACGGTTTGAGCTTTCCAAACATAACCGCTTATGATGGCAAATTATCCATGACCGATTTCTCCCCGCGCGAGATCGTTTCTGAGCTTGACCGCTACATTGTCGGTCAGGGCGACGCCAAGCGCGCCGTCGCGATTGCGTTGCGCAACCGCTGGCGCCGGCTACAGCTCGACGAGAAGTTGCGCGAAGAGGTGATGCCGAAGAATATCCTCATGATCGGCCCGACCGGTGTCGGCAAAACCGAGATTTCGCGGCGATTGGCCAAACTCGCCGGCGCACCTTTCCTCAAGGTCGAGGCAACCAAGTTCACCGAAGTCGGCTATGTGGGCCGCGACGTCGAGCAGATCGTTCGGGACCTCGTTGAGATTGGTATCAGCCTCACCCGCGAGAGAAAGCGCAGAGACGTGCAGGCGCGGGCTCACCTCGCAGCCGAAGATCGCGTAGTGGATGCGCTAGTCGGCGCCGCCGCAACTGCCTCAACCAAGGAGACCTTCCGCAAAAAGCTGCGCGCCGGCGAACTCGACGAGAAGGAGATCGAGATCGAGACGCAAGCCGGGGGAGCCGGCTTGCCGCTGTTCGAGATACCGGGGATGCCTGGCGCCCAGATGGGCGCCATCTCGATTGGCGATATTTTCGGCAAGCTGGGCGGCGGCCGCACCAAAAAAAGGCGCGTGACGGTGAAGGAATCCCACGAAATCCTGATCAATGAGGAATCCGACAAGCTGCTCGATCAGGACCGGCTGGTGCAAGAAGCCATCAAGGCCGTGGAAAATAATGGCATCGTGTTCCTCGACGAGATAGACAAGATTTGTGCGCGAGAAGGCCGCGTTGGCGGCGACGTATCGCGTGAGGGCGTGCAACGCGATCTACTGCCTTTGATTGAAGGCACCACCGTATCGACCAAGCATGGCAGCGTAAAGACAGACCACATCTTGTTCATCGCGTCGGGTGCCTTCCATCTTTCCAAACCATCGGATCTGTTGCCAGAGCTGCAGGGCCGTCTGCCGATCCGCGTCGAACTGAAGCCCTTAACGCGCGATGATTTGAGGCGCATCCTCACCGAACCCGAGGCCTCGTTGATCAAGCAATATGTGGCGCTGATCGGGACCGAGGGCGTCACTCTTGAGTTCACTGACGACTCCATCGATGCCATTGCGGATATAGCCGTCTCGGTCAATTCAACCGTCGAGAACATCGGAGCACGACGGCTGCAAACCGTTATGGAGCGGGTACTTGACGACGTCTCGTTCGGCGCCCCCGACAAGTCGGGAGACGTTGTGAAAATTGATGGCGATTACGTCAGGAGCCGGGTCGCCGACCTCGCCAAAAATGCGGACTTGAGTCGGTTTATCTTGTGAGGCGTCCAAACGGCTGTCGGCCGCCGGTCGATTGTCGGTCGCCCACAAACCACCAGCTTGGCCTGCCGCGGATCGGACCGGAAAACGTTTGTCTTACCAATTGAATTTCCTGGGCTCGCGAAATGTCAAAATTCCGGGCGTACCGGTAGCGCTGGTCAAACGAGCGTGACGAACGAGCATCGCCTCGAAATTAGCTCTTGTTTGCAGAAATTTGGCTGGCGACTACCGCTGCAGTCCATCGCCGCCGGGCGCAAACGGCATGCACCCTTGCGCCCGTTGTCGACTTTCATGCTTTTTTGTTGAAGGGACCGGACGCCGATTGAATTTGGCCGACTGTGGATGGCGGCGGAGCCGGACCGCCTTTCCTTTTCTTGTTCCACTCGGCCTTCGGCTTTTTCTTCTCCTTGGTACTTCTCATCTGGCCTTTCGCCATGGCGAGCTCCCTTGTTTTGCCTGCCAAGGCGTTCATTATATCTCGCTTCGTTTCAATTGAAATCGGGTTTCATGAAATCGGGTCTTTCCGGCGGATCTCTACCCTCTCCCCTTGCGAAGGCGGACGTAGAGCGCCCCCTCGCCGCCATGACCCGCATGCGCGACCTCGAAGCCGAGCACGTAGCGGCGGAAGTCCGACAGCTCCAGCCATAAGGGTACCTGCTGACGCAGAACGCCCCGTTCACCGTGCGGTATATTCGGCACGCCTTTTCCGGTAATCACCAGCACGAATTTTGCACCGTTCGCCTGGGAACGATGCAGGAAACGCCGCAGGGCTCGATGTGCCTCGGTCTGCGTCATGCCATGCAGATCGATGCGCGCGTCGATTGCCACACGGCCGCGGGCAAGTTGCTGCCTTTCCCGCCGCATAATGGGGCTGAGCTCGGGCGCCCGAGCGCCGCGTTGCGGTAACGCAACCCCCGGATCAACCATCGCCCTTCCCTTGGCAGACCGCGCCGCGTCTCGAATACCCGGTTTGTGGCGCGCGGTTGTCATCGGCTTTTTGCTCTGCGGCAGCGGCCTGACGGTATGAGCAACAAGCGACCACAAGTGCTCCTCTTCGATCGTCAGCCTGCGGCGAGCGCGCGGCGGTATCGGCTTTGTGGTCAGGTTCTCGTCCTTCATCGGTTCGACCGGTGCGATGCGTGCCCATGCTCAAGCCGGGCGGGCGTTGCCTTCGAGTCGGATTTTGCCTCCGACCCCTCATGGCTCGCGATCCTCGCCGGGGACGGCCGGCGGACGGTTGCCGGCACGGGTGGCCTTGGGGGCGGCAGTGGCATGTGGGCACCGGCCGCAACTGGGTCGAGATCGCGCGGCAGCAGGAGCGCAAAACGGCCCGCCTGGCGAACGCGCCCAGCGATCTGGCCTGCCTGCTCGCCGGCACCGAAATAGAGGTCGGCGCGAGCTGGCCCCACAATGGCGGAACCGGTGTCCTGTGCAATCATGGTGCGACGGAATGGTGTGCTCGGGCGTGGGCCAACCAGCGGCAGGTCCGCCTCGATAAAAAACGGCGTGCCATAGACATGCAACGCCTTATCGACAGCGATCGAACGGCCGGCCGAAAGCGGAATTCCCTGGGCGCCGAGTGCTTCGCCGTCTTCATTCAGCCCGACGATACGAAAAAACACCACAGAGCGGTTTTGCCGACGGACGTTCTTGGCTTCGTCCGGATTAGCCTGCATCCATTCCCGGATGCGCTGCATCGACATCTCTTCGCGCGGAATGATGTTGCGATCGATCAGCGCACGACCCACCGGCACATACGGATAGCCGTTATGGGCATCGTAATTGAGGCGCAACATGGTACCGTCTTCAAGCCTGACCCGCGCCGAGCCCTGAATCTGTATGAAGAGCGCCTCCGTAGCACTGCGCAGCCAGCAGATTTCCAGGTGCCGACCGTCTAGTGCGCCGTCTTCGATTTCACCGCGATCGTAGTACGGAACGAGCTCGCCCTTCGAGTTTCGCCGAAATGCGCGCCCGTTATTGGGAAACGGCCCCCCTGGATGAGTCGTCCCGGCCGCCAGAAGGTCAGGCGGACGACGATAGAGCGGAACAGTGAATTCCCGCGTGGGGAACCGGGAACCATCGACAATCGGCTCGTAGTAGCCGGTGAGGAAACCGGCGGTATCCCCAAGCTTGCGGATGCGAATCGGCAAAAAGTTGGTTTCGAAAAATTGCCGCGCCGCCTCCCGCGTCAGAGGACCAGATTTGACAGCGCGGGCACACACGGCCTGCAGTGCAGCCCGAACCGGACGATCATCGTTTGGGGACTTTGATCGCAAGATGGGACGACAGCTTGCCTGGAACGTCGTGAAAGCGCTGGCATGATCGTCGCTGCGCCATCCGTCAAGCTCATTCCAGCCGGTTGGCTCCAGCGCAGCGTCTGCAATTCTCAGAGGCTCAGATGCAGATGCTGAAGAACGCACGGCACGGCTTCCCGGGCGAATCGGCGCCCCCGAACCACGACGCACGTCAGGCTTACTTCCCGGAGTACCCTCTGAATTTCTCGTTGATTTCGCTGGAGCAGTATCAGCAGATCGCAACCCTTCGCTGCGCCGACCCTCGGCGGTACTCATTGCCGCGGCCACACTCAACGTCGCTACTGCCAACAAAACGACAAATCGAGGCCGCTGCGTGCGCATGGCTCGCCCGCCGATCAAGCACCGGCTTCAGTGGCGACCAAGTTCCAGTTCGGGTCACGCGAGGTGACGTCTCTGGCAAAGGTCCAAACGTCGGTGACGCTGGTAACGGTGTCTCCACTACCGTCGATCACATTGCCGCCACGGTCGCGAGTGGCCGATACCAGTTGCGAGACAAAGCGCAACGTGATCTGCGCCATTTTGCCACGCAACTCTGCATTCGTGATTTCGGTCGTATCAATCGACACGAAACGAGTCTCGACCGTCTCGCTTCGCGCTTCGCGCTCGCGAATCACGGATTCGAACCCGTCATAGACTTCGCGTGCCAACAAGTTCTTCAGTGTCCGCCGATCCCCCATCGCATAGGCCGTTACGATCATCTCGTAGGCTGCCCTGGCGCCCGCTATGAATTGGCTGACGTTGAAATTCTTATCCGCCGCAGCGACGGCATCGAGCCCCTTCGCCACTGGCGAGCCCCGCGTCGCGAAACCGGAATGGCGGTCGGAGGCTTCATTCGTTTCCGACGGCTTGGCAGGTTCATTCGTACGTTGCGGCAGTGGTATGACTTTATCGCCCGGCGAATTACGCACTGGATCCGGCGCTGAATAGGGATCGTAAGGCGGCCGCTCGCGGCCGGTTCGTTGGCCAAGCACGCTGCGCAGCTTCAGAAATATCAGCACTGCGACCGCCAGTAAGATTATGGTGGTTGTGTCAAACACGTCTCATGCTTTCGCGGGCAGCTGCACCCCACGGTGCTGGCGCTCATCAACCGGAGTTTTTTCCTACTGCTCTTCCCTGTCAACGATACAGCTATATTGGGAAGCCGGCGAATTGATTCCAGGGCTTGTCACTCTGTCAGCTCAACAGGGCTTTTGTATGCAGTACCAGCTTAGACCATCGGCACGTGGACGCCAACACAATGTCCCCGCATTGCCGGGCAACAACGGACTGCCCGAAGGCCAAACCTCCAGCTATGTGAGGCCATTCGAGGTATGACTGCAGGAAGCTGGAGCTATGCGTCCCGTTAAGATGATCGCCATCGGGTTGCTGGCGTGGCCGGCTGCCGAAATTGTGGCATTCATCGTCGTCGCGACCCTGGTCGGCGTGCCGATAGCGCTCTTGCTTGTGATTCTTATATCCCTGGCGGGATTGCTGATTCTGCGGCGTTTTGGCGGTTTTGCGCGGTGGCGAACCGCTGGCGGCTCCGCTGGGGTCGCCACCGTAACCCTGGACGGGACCGGCATTGCGACTGGGGTGGGAGCAATTCTTCTTGTCATTCCTGGGTTTATCACTGGCCTGCTGGGTGCCCTGATATTGTTCCCCACATCGCGCCGCTGGTTGTCGGCGGGGTGGCAGCGCCTGTCTACCCCTGGCCGGCAGCCGAGCGCCCACGGAACGATTGATCTCGCGCCGGACGAATGGCGGCCTCTATCCGATCCGACGCTGCCTCCGCAGGGATCAGCTCAAGGATTGGACCGGCCATCCCCCGATAATGAGCAATCAGCACCGACCCGGGATCATGTAAGGAAGCGCCGAATCGGACGCGTTCTGATTTGGCGGCATTGAGCACCTCAGCATCCTTGTTCAGATTTACCGCTTGTGTTAGCCACACGCCCGAACGTTCCAAGGGTCGCGGCACTCAGCGGAGGGAATACCATGACAACAACGAATGGCGGCGACGCTGCCGCCCCGGCAACACCTGAGAGCACGGCGCCCAGCTTCAGCGTGGTCGCGCAGTACTCAAAGGATTTTTCATTTGAGAATCCGAATGCCCCGCAGTCGCTGATGCAACAGCAGCAGCAACCTCAAATCGGCATCCAAATCAACGTCAATCCCAAGCAGATCTCGCCCACCGATTACGAGGTGGAGCTGAAACTCGAAGGAAAGGCGGAGCTCAGCGGTACCGTTCTGTTCGCGTTCGATCTCAACTATGCGGGCGTGTTTCGGATGGCGAACATCCCGCAAGAAAGTCTCGGTCCCTTGTTGATGATCGAGTGCCCGCGGCTGCTGTTCCCATTCGCGCGCGAGATCATTTCAAACGCCATTTCCAATGGCGGATTTCCCCCGCTGATGCTGCACCCGATTGACTTCGTCGCCCTCTACCAGCGACGAATGGCGGAAATGCAGGCGGCGCAGCAACCGGCTACACAAACCGGCTGACGGCAACGGGCGATCACCACGGTATTCACCAGGGAACAATCCATGTCTTTTTCGATGTCGAAGGCCTCCATCCCGGTTTTTGAGATTGGCCTTGGTGCGCTGTCGGCGGTTCTAGACAAGGCCGCGGCGTATGCAGCTGCGAGGAAGATCGAACCGTCGGTACTGCTCCAGTCGCGATTGTTTCCCGATATGTTCCCACTGGTACGGCAGGTGCAGATTGCATCAGATCAGGCCAAAAACGGTACTTCGCGTCTGGCAGGCGTTGAACCCCCTCGCTATGAGGACAGCGAAACGACGATCGAGCAACTGAGGGAACGTCTGGCAAGAACGCTGGCCTACCTGAAAACGCTCGATCCGGAAAAGATCGACGGATCGGGCGAGCATGATATCACGTTTCCACTCGGTCCGACGAACAAAGGTCAGATGAAAGGCGCCGACTATCTCAACTACTTCGTATTGCCGAACTTTTATTTCCACGTGATGGCCGCCTATGCGATCCTGCGTCATTGCGGCGTGGATATCGGCAAACGTGATTTCCTCGGCGCGATCCCCATCAAGGTGACCTAAAGACCCGCAAGCTACCCGACCGGGGCGCGGTAGTCGTTCCAGATCGCTTTGGTGCCGAGTTCCGCAATGAGTGCGCGGTGTGCCGCACGTTCGATATCTGTCACGCGCGACGGCAGTGAAATCGGTCGGGTTTTCGACGAAACGGCTAAATTGCTCACAATGATCGGAGACGCCGTCGCAGCAACCAGCCCAAGCTGCGCCTGCCGAGCACCAATGAGCTCGATATAGACTTCCGACAGCAGCTCGGCATCAAGCAGTGCACCATGCTTGGTGCGACGACTGTTGTCGATTTCGAAGCGCGCGCATAGATCGTCCAAGCGATTTGCGCCGCCCGGATATTTGCGCCGCGCTAACTGCAGCGTATCGATCAGGCGATCGCGCGGAATAGTTGCCTGTTTCACCCGTTCAAGTTCGGCATTGAGAAACCCCAGATCAAACGCGGCATTGTGTGCAACCAAGGGAGCATCACCCACAAAGGCCAAGAGATCGACAACTATATCCGCGAATACCAATTGCGATCTGAGGAAGTCCTGCGACAGGCCGTGGACCGCAAATGCCTCTCCCGGCACGTCCCGCTCGGGATTGATATAGCGGTGAAAAGTCTGCCCGGTGGGAAATCGATTGATAAGCTCAACGCAGCCGATCTCGACCAGCCGATGCCCCTGATAGGGGTCAAGACCGGTGGTCTCGGTATCGAACACGATTTCTCGCATGACGTCTTGTCTCGTTCGCAATCGTTACTGCGGAACGCGCCGAATCGGTAGCGCGGATGCGGCCCGCAAGATGGCACGAACTTGCGCACGAGCGGAATCGAAACCTTGAGATGTATCCACGACAAAATCCGCCCGCCGACGTTTCTCTTCGTCGGGCATCTGTTTGGCAAGCAAGGCGCGAAATTTATCCTCGGTCATGCCCGCTCGCTCGAAGGCACGGGCACGTTGCATTTCTGCCGGCGCCGTTGCCACAACGACCGCGTCGACACGGCCGTCGGCCCCCGTTTCAAACAGCAGAGGGATATCGAGAACCGCGACAGATGCGCCTGCCCGTTCGGCGTCGTCGAGAAACCGCCGTTCTTCGCATTGAACCAATGGATGAATGATCCCTTCCAGGCGACGCAATGCCTCCGGATCGTCAAGCACGCGTCTTGCGAGTTTGTCGCGATCGACGCCATCAGCATCGCTAACTCCGGGGAATTCCGCTTCGATCAGCGGCGTCGCTGGGCCGGTGTATAGCTGGTGGACGGCCAGATCCGCGTCGTGAACCGGCACACCGGCCTCTGCAAAAAACCGCGCCGTTGTGGATTTGCCCATTCCGATTGAGCCGGTTAGACCGATGACCACCACGTGTTCGTCTTTCTCAACATTACTTAGACGGTCCGCGGTCGATTTAATTCACACGGTCGTCATCCGCGGGCTTGACCCGCGTATCCATCAAAAGATGGACTCGCTGGTCAAGATCCTATGCAGGCGCGGTCAACGTGGTGGTACCAGTGCAGTTTGCAAACCACCACCAGCCGCATAGGAGAGACCAATGGAAGCCCGCTTGGTAAACACCACGTCGACCGCACGCAATGATGCCCCTGCCCGCTGCCTGATTGCAATTGAATTGAGCAAGGCGAGTTGGGGGGTGGGTGTGGCAAAGCCCATTGAGCAACAAGACGAGCCAGTACCGCTTGACGGGTGGGGATCGGAACAGCTTGATTAAGCTGGTCGAACGGATTGGTCGGCAGGTTAGCCGCGAGCTGGGCGGTCGGTCGAGGTGATCTCGTGCTACGAAGCTGGCTATGACGGGTTCTGGCTGCACCGCCTGCTCGAAGCTCATGGGGTGCGTAATTATATGTTCTCGATCCGGCCAGCCTGCTGGTGAACCGGCGGGCGCGGCGAGCCAAGACCGATCGCATCGACGTTGAGCGGATGCTGCGGGCGCTCGGCCGTTATCTGCGCGGCGAGCCGGACGCCTGCAGCGTACGGTGGACAGGCGAGCGCCGACTTAAAATCGAGACCGGGAATCGCTTTAGGCAGCCAAGCTCCCGATCCGCCGGAGAAAGCCGAGGAGCTTGAGCAGCGGCAGTCCCAGAATGGTAAAATGATCCCCCTCAATCCGGTCAAACAGATGAATGCCGAGCTTTTCAAGTTGATAGCCCCCGACGCACTCCAACACCGCGTTGCCTGCCGCATCGAGATAGCGCTCAAGAAACGATTCAGATAGACTTCGAAGCGTGAGACTCGCAGTGTCGATTGCGTCGAACAGAACCTGGCCATCCCGCGCCAACGCGGCAGCGGAGTGTAAATGGTGGGTCTTGCCAGCCAACATCATGAGCTGCTCGCAAGCGGCAATACGATCGCGGGGCTTATCGAAACGACGTTCTTTGAGCGCAAGCGTCTGGTCGGCGCCCACGACGATGCGGTGCCGTATAAGCTGCGACACTGCTGTTGCCTTTTGCCGCGCCAGCAGCATGGCCACTTCCGCGGGGCTATGGCTGCCGGCACCGGCTTCCACGATTCGTTCGTCCACATCCGGGACGCAGACCTCAACCGGAATGCCCGCAGCTTCCAGCATGGTCCGCCGGGGCGCGCTGCCCGACGCAAGTACAAGCGGTTGATCGTCGCACCACAACGACATCATCCCTCCGCCGGCAACCGGCGCCGCTCGACCAGCAGGGCCATTATGGCGGCCGCGGTTTCCTCGATTGAGCGCCTGGTGACGTCGATCAGCGGCCAGCTGTGCTTTGCGCAAAGACGCCGCGAGAACGCAATCTCTTCAGCGACCGCCTGCCGATCGATGTATTGATCGTCATCACGATGTGCCTTCAGTCCCAAAAGGCGATTTTCGCGAATTTGCACGATGCGTTCGGGACTGGCGTAGAGACCCACGACAAGGGGATGTCGAATTGACTCAAGCTGGGGCGGGGGTGGCACGCCAAGAACCAGCGGAATGTTGGCGGTCTTGACGCCACGATTAGCTAGATAGATCGACGTTGGAGTCTTAGATGTGCGCGACACACCAAGGAGCACCACGTCGGCGGTTTCAAGGTCGTTGGCGTGCTGGCCGTCGTCGTGCACCATCGTGTAGTTGAGCGCATCGATGCGCTTGAAATATTCGGCATTCAGAATGTGTTGAGCGCCCACCTTATGGGTCGATTCGGCGCCCAGATAGGCCTGGAACAGACGCAACACCGGTCCAAGAATCGACAGGCACGGCAATCCGAGATCGCGACACGCCTCCTCGAGGCGACCGATCAACGTCTGATCCAGCAGGGTATACAGGACGACTCCGGGCGCTTCTTCAATCTCCGTCAACACACGATCAAGTTGCTTGTTGGTGCGCACTGCCGGATAAACGTGCTCGACCGGCGACGCATTGCTATACTGGGCCGACGCAGCGCGAGCGACCGTGATCAACGTTTCGCCGGTGGAATCGGAGACGAGATGAAGATGAAAGAAGCTCGAATCGCGCTGCGACATCAACTTGCTTTGTTGAACTCCTGTGGACGACGCAGGAGAAAGCCACGTCTTGAAGACGAGAGCAAGGGACAGGCGATCGATCGCTGCTCTCGTTTCCACATGACCACAGCCACGCATGGGCGGAGAGTACTTCTTCTTTTTCTGTTGAAACTTGCGCAGAAACATCCGGATGAGATCGGTTTAGCCGTAGCTAACCTGTTGTGATTTCAGGAGAACGTCTACAAATATACAGCCGGGGGACGAACAGCAGGGAACCGAAGGCGATGTGGACAACCTCGGTGCAGGGCGCGAATACCGATTCATGAGTCAAATTCACCGCCAATCAAAAAAATCTAACAGATCCTGACCTCGATTTTGTAAGAAAGCGAATGCTCGATGGCTTTCCCGTGCAACGACTCTGAAATCTTGAAAGTTCTCGCCAACAAGGTGCCCACACGAACGCCAATTTGGTTGATGAGACAGGCCGGTCGATATCTGCCGGAATATCGCGAGCTTCGCATAAAGTCTGGATCATTTCTGGACATGTGTTTCAATCCGACACTTGCTGCGGAAATCACCCTGCAACCTGTACGCAGATTTGGCTTTGACGCCGCAATTCTGTTCTCCGATATCTTGGTCGTGCCCCATGCGCTCGGGCAAAGCGTGAGGTTCGAAGCTGGCGAAGGTCCGCGTTTGTCGCCCGCAATTGCATCCGCCGCCGCACTCGATGAATTAGCCGGCGAGATAGACATCAATTGCCTGGCGCCGGTGCTGGAAACAATTTCGAGAGTACGCGCACAGCTGCCACGGGACGTGGCGCTGCTTGGCTTTTGTGGCGCACCATGGACGGTTGCGACCTATATGGTCGCCGGATTCGGTACCCCCGATCAAGCGCCGGCACGCTTATTCGCTTATCGTGACCCAAGTGGGTTCGAGAGGCTGATCGATCTCCTCGTGCGAGCGTCCATTGACTATCTGGCGGCACAATTTCACGCCGGTGTCGATGCTGTGCAACTGTTTGACACTTGGGCCGCGGTGCTCGGGGCAGAAGAATTCAGGCGCTGGTGCACAAAGCCTAGCGGGAGAATTGTAGCGGGACTGCGGCAAAGGGTGCCTGATGCCAGGATTATCGGATTTCCGCGGGGCGCGGGTACATCCTTGGTGGGTTACGTCGAGAGCGTATCGTTCGATGCCATAGGGCTGGACTGGATGATCGATCGCAAGTTCGCGCGCGATGAAGTTCAAACCCGTCGACCCGTACAAGGAAATTTGGATCCGATGGCATTGTTGGCTGGGGGAGCAGCGTTGGATCGCGAGACAGATGCGGTGCTGGAAGCATTTTCCACTAGACCCTTCATTTTCAATCTCGGCCATGGCGTGCTCCCGGAAACGCCCATCGCTCATGTGGAGCAGCTGGTTGCGCGGGTTCGAAGCTCACGTTTGTGACCGTCCGATTGTAGAGAGCACATGCGGAAATGGTACCGAATGCAAAAAACAGGTGGTTTCGCGCGATTGTCGGCATCGCAATAGTTGTGGTCCTGGTCGCAGGACTCATCGCGTGGCAGCCCTCGAATCTCTATCCGTGGGTGAAAGCCTTGCATGTCATAGCGGTGATGTCTTGGATGGCCGGAATGTTGTACCTCCCGCGCCTCTTTGTGTACCATTGTGGAGCAGAGATCGGTTCGCGCCAGTCCGAAACGTTCAAGGTAATGGAACGACGATTACTGCGCGGGATTATCAATCCCGCAATGGTGCTGAGCTGGGCGCTCGGCTTGTGGATGGTCTACGACGGTGCGTGGATTTCAGCGCATTGGTTGCAGTGCAAGCTGCTGCTTGTTGTCGCATTGTCCGGAATTCATGGGATGTTGGTGCGCTGGACCAATGATTTTGCCATTGATCGGAATCTACACACAGAGCGGTTCTATCGCTTCATGAACGAAGTTCCGGCGGTATTGATGGCAGGGATCGTCATATTGGTGGTGATCAAGCCATTTTGATCGACAAATAACTTGTAAATTGCCTGGAACCCTTGCGTTACCTTCGAACTTTTCTTATGTTGCACATATCTCACCAAACGCAGGTTGACGCTGGCGAGGGTTGCCCGTGAAGGGGCCCAGATGCGGTGTCAAGCCAGAGGCGCTTCGCTTCGGCAGGGGACCTGCGATTTCTCCCCGTCATTACTGGGATCGGCATTTTGCAGTCGGTCCTTCACAGGAACACCCGCATGCGGGAAATGAAACTCCAAGACCTCAAATCCAAGTCCCCGGTGGAATTGCTTGGCTTTGCAGAAGAACATAGCGTCGAAAATGCATCGACGATGCGCAAGCAAGAGTTGATGTTCGCGATCCTCAAGCAGCTTGCGACGAAAGATATTGACATCATCGGCGAAGGTGTGGTCGAGGTACTGCAAGACGGCTTCGGCTTTTTGCGTGCGCCCGAGGCCAATTATCTGCCTGGTCCTGACGACATCTATGTCTCGCCCTCGCAGATTCGCAGGTTCGGATTGCGAACCGGCGACACGATCGAGGGCGAAATTCGCAGCCCGAAGGAGGGTGAGCGCTACTTTGCGCTGCTGAAGGTCAATACCATCAATTTCGAAGACCCGGAAAAAGCCCGGCACAAGATCAATTTCGACAATCTGACGCCTCTCTATCCCGACGAGCGGTTGCGGATGGAGCACGAGGATCCGACCAAGAAGGATCTTTCGCCACGGGTGATCGACATCGTCGCGCCGATTGGGAAGGGGCAGCGTGCGCTGATCGTGTCACCGCCGCGCACCGGTAAAACGGTTCTACTCCAGAACATTGCGCATGCCATCACGGCGAATCATCCGGAATGCTATCTGATTGTCCTTTTGATCGACGAGCGGCCCGAGGAAGTCACCGACATGCAGCGCTCGGTGAAAGGGGAGGTGATTTCGTCGACCTTCGATGAGCCGGCACAGCGCCACGTTCAGGTGGCCGAAATGGTGATCGAGAAGGCAAAGCGGCTGGTCGAACACGGTCGCGATGTGGTGATCCTGCTCGACTCAATCACCCGTCTCGGACGCGCCTACAACACAGTAGTGCCATCCTCCGGTAAAGTGCTGACCGGCGGTGTCGATGCTAATGCATTGCAGCGACCAAAGCGTTTTTTCGGTGCAGCGCGCAATATTGAAGAGGGCGGATCACTGACGATTATCGCCACAGCGCTGATCGAAACCGGCAGCCGCATGGACGAGGTAATCTTCGAAGAATTCAAGGGGACCGGCAACTCGGAGTTGATTCTCGATCGCAAGGTGGCCGATAAGCGGACCTTTCCGGCAATCGATATCACCCGGTCGGGCACCCGCAAGGAGGAGCTGCTCACACCGCCTGATGTTCTCAAGAAGATGTACGTGTTGCGACGCATCCTCAACCCGATGGGAACAATGGATGCCATTGATTTCCTGCTCGACAAGCTGCGCAACACGAAGAACAACGGCGAATTTTTCGAGTCGATGAATACGTAGTGAATGATTGCGGGGCTCCGGACACCGAATTGATTCCAGAAGCACGGAATTCGTCCTGCCTTCCTGAGACATAGGCGATCGTTATAAGATCGTGACCTGCGGAGGATCGGAGCCCTATCCGGCTCTGATCAGGGGCGTTTTTGCCTTTGGCCAAACCGAACATCAGGGAGGGAATTCGGTGATGAGGTATTCAGTCGCGATTTCCGTATGTGCGGCGTTGTCGATTTGCGGCGTAAGGGCCGACGCACAGCAGAGCCAGTTCCCATTGGCTGCACCAGCCGGTGTGGACAGCAAGGCGCGAGAGATCGCGCCCGCCGGCGCGATTAATCAGGGTCCATTCGATATGAATACCTGGAAGTACGGCAACGCGTTCACGCTGCCGCCAGGGACGAAGATATGGAATCCGGCCAAGATCAAGCTGATGTCCGGCGGCAAGCTGGTGGGTGGGACGGTATCGTCAGGAATTGATCCGACCACGTATTGTGCGATGGCGAATGCCGGATACGACTTCATCTGGACCGAGATGCAGCACGCCAACACGACCTGGGACCAGGCCGGCAAGGCGTGGCGGACTTGTCCGCACGCCAAAGCAGTTCCGGGCGTGCGTGTCCCCTACGCCGACGAGTTTCAGATACAACATGCTCTCGATGCCGGTGCGCTGGTGGTGGTGGTTCCAACTGTAGACACCGTCGAGGAGGCCATGGCCGCGAGGGATTGGACCTACTTTCCGCCGTTGGGGAAACGCAGTCTTGGCGGCGGGTTCGCGTTCGATCCGAACATGTGGGGCAATGTGCCGGGCGGATATCGCAATACCATCAACGACAACGTGGTTCTGATTCTCATGATCGAGACGCTCGAGGGTCTCAAGAACGCCGACGAGATCGCCAAGGTCCCCGGGGTTCATGCGATCTTTGCTGCCAGCAGCGATCTCGGGAATTTTGCCGGCTATAAGCAAGGCGACCCGGATTACGAGCGGGAGATCAACATCGTTCACGACGCCGCCGTCAAGGCAGGAGTGAAGCTGTGCGGTCCATGGGCGTGGAGGGACCGACCTGACTTCACGTGCTTTCAGGCTGGCAATGAGATGGCGGCCATCGCGCGAGGCGTGAAAATCGAACTAGGCGAGTTTGCTGACACGCAAGCCAAGCCGGAAGTGGGCCCGTTCGCCGCGGCGGGGACGAGGTGACGCGCTGACACGTACATCACATCGCGCCGGTCCCTTCGGTGGCCGCGTGCCGGCGGTCGAGCGGCGCGAGCAGGGCTTGGCCAAGGCCGGCAACGGGAGGGTCCGCCGCGGCATGTACCCTGGCCTTTGTGCCGCTTTGTGTAGATTGGACCCGCCGCCAAGGAACCTGCCGCCGATGCGCATGACTGCATCATGGTCGAGTCCGCAACAAGAACTCACCGCATACAAGGTTGTGGGGCGACGTTCGCCTCACCGACCGCAGGTTCCCCTCAGATCGACGGGCGTATCTCCTGCCACCGTCAATCGTCACCGTCGTTGCGATCCCGACCAGCTCAGCGTGACACCGTGCTCGCCGCCGTCAAGGACGCTGGGCGCCGCCTCCGGCGGTGCCCCTGAAGGGGCATCCTTGACTGCGTCTGCGCGCGCTGTCACCGGGCCACGGCATGAACAACGGTTCTTAAACAATTGGCTTGACAATTGGCCCCATACAAGGGTCGGCAAAGCGAAGCCTGCCCACCCTACAAGTGATTCCAGCCCGTAGAAATTTGCTCCAGCGATCCTTCAGCGCGATAATGGCGGACCCGTATTGTCGCGACCCGCGGCGGCGATGACAGCTATCAGCTGCTGTGGGTCGATCACTGGCAGGGAGCACCTCTGCCCCAGGCAGACAAGCGCGGCGGTCTGCCCGTCATGCAGCGAAACAGCTCGGCCCGAATGCGCCGGAGGCAGGTCCTCTGGTTTTGCTGCACGCACCACGACGCGTTCAAGGAACGGCCACTCCGAGGCGGCGGCGGCAAATCGGTCGGCCTGTGGACCGACCGCGACGATCTCAATGGCACGCAGACGCAGGTCAAGCGCGTTCATCAGGCTGGCATGGAGATACATGCTTTGCGTGGCGATAGGCAGCAGGCCGTCGAATAAAATATCGGCGCGCTCGCGCCAGATTTCGTCGCCCGTCAAAACCGCGAGGCGGATAAGGTTTTGTGCCGCGACTCCGTTCGGATTAGGCGTCGCCTCGTCGATCGTTGAATCCGGGCGCACAACCAAGCCTTCGGCATCGTCGGCGGTCAAATAATAACCGCCCGTGTCTTTGCGGATGTAATGCCGATCGAGAGCTTTTTGCCATTGAAATGCGCGACCGAGATATTCCGGGATGCCGGTAGCCTCATGCAGCGCCAGCGCGGCTTTGACCATTGCGGCGTGATCGGAGGCGAGCCCTGGATAAAGCAGCTTTCCATCCCGCCAGGAATGACCGAGCCGATCACCTCGCGTCATGCGGCGCTCGATGAATCCGAATGCCCGTTGAGCGATTGCGAGCCAATGGGGTTGATCCAGGGCTATGCCGGCATTTGCCAGCGCTGCGATCATCAAGCCGTTCCAATCCGCCAGCACCTTGTCGTCCAGCCCCGGCCGAACGCGCTTGTTGCGTACCGCAAGGAGCTCACTCCGCAGGCCGGCAAGGCGGACGTCCTCATCCACTTCAGCATGGTGCGGTTGGCGGCTGCCGGAATGGGCCGGGTCGCCAGTGACTTTAGGCAGCCTGTCGAGTCTGTTAAGGATATTTTGCCCTTCGAAATTTCCCTCCGGGGTCACGTCATAACAATGCGCAAAATAGTCAGCGTCGTTGGCACCGAGAACTTCCTCAATTTCGGCCCGTGACCAAACGTAGAACTTGCCTTCGCAACCCTCGGAATCAGCGTCCAGCGAAGCGCAAAATGCGCCCTCCGGAGTTGACATGTCACGGGCCAACCAATCGACGGTCTCCTGGGCGCGTTGGAGAAACAGCTTCCTTCCGGTGCGTCGGTAAGCCAGCGCGAGCAGTTCCAGGAGCTGGGCATTGTCGTAGAGCATCTTTTCGAAATGCGGCACCAGCCACTTTTCGTCGACGGAATAGCGGGAAAACCCGCCGCCCAGGTGGTCGTAAATTCCGCCCTCGGACATGTGCTCGAGCGTGAGTTCGACGAGCTCAAAAAATCGCGACTCCCGTCGGCGCAAGCCCGCGCGCCAAAGCAACTCCAGCACGGAGCATTGCGGAAACTTCGGCGCCCGGCCGAGGCCGCCGTTGGTTTGGTCAAATGCGCGTGCGATTGCGACAGCGGCGGAGTCCAACTCGGCAGCGCCGATTACGACTTGATTGGTCGGCCCGGACCTGGTGGCCAGGGCGGTCATCAGCGCGCTGCGATTATGTTCGATGCGCTGGGGTTCGTCGCGGAAGAGGCGGGCGATTTCCTTCATCACATCGGTGAAACCCGGTCGGCCGTAGCGTGCGGTCTTCGGGAAATAGGTACCGCCCCAAACCGGCTCCCCGTCAGGGGTGAGAAACATGGTCAGAGGCCAGCCACCTTGCTCACCCAGGTGATGAAGGGCCGTCATGTAGATCTGGTCGATGTCGGGCCGCTCCTCGCGGTCGACTTTGATATTGACGAACAGCTGGTTCATGACGGCGGCGACCTGTTCATCTTCGAAGCTTTCGTGAGCCATCACGTGACACCAGTGGCAGGCCGCGTAGCCGATCGAGAGCAGGATCGGTTTGTTGGCCCGCTTGGCCTCGCGCAGCGCGTCCGGACCCCACGGCCACCAATCCACTGGATTGTTCTTGTGCTGCAACAGATATGGACTTGTCTCGTGGGCAAGACGATTTTCGTGCGGGGCTGAGTTCGGAGCTGTCATGGGATTCATGTCTGGAGCACCGGGGCGCAAATGCGTGGAACTGGAAGGTCGGGCGGCTACGTCCCGGTTAAGCGAGAAGCATAGCTTGTGGTTGCGAATTCCCCAAGAAAGCGGAGGCTTCATTGGTGACGGCGAGTCAAAGTCACTTTGAGGCGAAACAAGGCTCCGTACATAGCGAAACTAAGACGCGCAAATACATAAATGCTCAATCATAAGGACACTATCTTCGCACTGTCATCGGGGCGGCCGCCGGCGGCTATCGCGGTCGTCCGAGTCAGTGGTCCGCACTCACGCGATGTCATTGTGCGGCTTGCCGGGCGGTTGCCACAGCCGCGTCAGGCGTTGCTGGCGCGGCTGGCAGACCGACATCGTGAGTCGGGCACGGTCCCGGGCTCCTTTGAACCGATCGACGATGCGGTGGTTCTGTGGTTTCCGGGCCCGCGCAGCGAAACTGGTGAGGACACGGCCGAATTCCAATTGCACGGCGGTCGCGCGGTGGTGGCGGCACTGCTGTCGGCCCTTGGCCGAATGCCGGGATTACGCCCGGCTGAGCCGGGTGAATTCACCCGGCGAGCGTTTGAGAACGGCAAGCTCGACCTCACCAGGGTCGAGGGGCTGGCGGACCTCATAGGAGCGGAAACCGAAGCGCAGCGACGGCAAGCGCTTCGCCAACTTAGGGGATTGCTGGGCGAGCGGGCCGAGCGTTGGCGTGAGCGCCTGATCGAGGCGCTGGCGCTCGTCGAGGCCTTGATTGACTTTCCGGACGAAGGCGACGTGTCGGAGAAATTGCTGCAGCCGGCATTGGACATCGTTCGGGAACTTGAAGGAGAAATCCGCGAACTCTTGGCGGATACGCATCGTGGCGAACGGTTGCGGGAAGGTTTGACGGCGGCGGTCGCCGGCCCGGTCAACGTGGGCAAATCCAGTATCGTTAACCGACTGGCGAAGCGATCCGCGGCCATCGTATCGCCTTACGCGGGGACGACTCGTGATATCATCGAGGTTCAGCTCGATCTGGGCGGGTTTCCGATCACGATCCTCGATACCGCAGGCGTGCGCGATACCGACGACCCGGTCGAGAGCGAGGGAGTCCGCCGCGCCCGCGCCCGCGCCGAGGCGGCGGACCTCGTGTTGTGGGTGACTGACGCGACGCTTAAAGAACCCGCGATGCTGCCGGCGGCTCTGATGGGTCCCGATGCGCCGACGGTTTGGGTGCTGTCCAATAAGAGCGATTTGATTGAGGGCAGCCCCGGAGACGGAGGCGCGGCCGAGCGTCACGGGGCGAGATATCTTATCTCGGCACAGACCGGGGCGGCGTTCGACGAGCTTGTCGGCGGGCTTGAGGCTTATGCGGGCGAGTTTTTCGGGGGCACCGAATCGTCGCTGATTACACGACAAAGGCATCGCGCGGTTTTGCAGGATTGTATTGAGGCGCTACGGCGGGCTGCGGTCGAAGGGGATCTCCGTCGAGAAGACATGGTCGCGGAAGAGCTTCGGAGCGCTGCTCGCGCCCTGGGACGGCTGAGCGGGCGGGTGGACGTCGAGCATGTCCTTGACGTGATCTTTCGGGACTTTTGTATCGGCAAGTAAGATGTTTCACGTGAAACACGGAGCCTGCATTCCAGGTGGCCAGGATTTTTGACCTCACCGGGAGGCTCGGCTAAGGAACCGAGTCGGTCGCTTCTGGCTGCGACAAGTGGGACGACCACGAGGGTCGCCCCTACAGCGGGCGATGTGTCACGACCCCGCTTGGTGCGGTCGCTCCAACTGAGGCGATCGACTAGTTTTGACCGGACTGACGAGTGTGAGCATGCTGTACGATGTCATAGTGATCGGGGGCGGCCATGCGGGCTGCGAAGCGGCCGCAGCGGCTGCCCGCATGGGAGCGCGCACGGCGCTGGTTACGCACCGCTTTGAGACGATCGGGGCGATGTCGTGCAATCCTGCGATCGGCGGTCTCGGCAAGGGGCATCTGGTGCGGGAGATCGATGCCCTCGACGGCCTGATGGGCCGCATTGCGGACTTAGGCGGAATTCAGTTCCGCGTCCTCAACCGCCGAAAGGGGCCAGCTGTTCGGGGGCCCCGAGCCCAAGCGGACCGGAAGCTTTACGCGGCGGCGATGCAGGACGCCATCCGGCACTATTCCCACCTCACAGTGGTTACCGGCGAGGCCGAGGATGTGCTGACGGGGGAGGGGAGCGTCACCGGCGTAAGGCTTAGTGATGCCAGCGCTTACGCGGCTGGAGCCGTGGTTCTGACAACCGGGACGTTTCTACGCGGGTTGATCTACATCGGCGACCAGCGCACGCCGGCAGGCCGCGTGGGCGAGGCGCCGTCGATCGGTCTATCGAGGACATTGGAGCGGATCGGATTTACCCTGGGACGGCTCAAGACCGGCACGCCGCCACGACTTGACGGGAGCACAATCGATTGGGCGCAACTCGAAATGCAGCCCGGCGACGATCCGCCGGAGCCGTTTTCGGCGCTGACAACCCAAATCGATAATCCGCAGGTCCAATGCGGCATCACGCGTACAAACGAGGCCACACACGCGGTCATTCGGGCCAATGTACATCGATCGCCCATGTATTCCGGGCAAATCCGAAGCCGGGGTCCGCGTTACTGCCCATCCATCGAAGACAAAATCGTGCGATTTGGCGAACGCGACGGCCATCAGATATTCCTTGAGCCCGAAGGTCTCGACGATCCCATTGTGTATCCGAACGGCATCTCGACATCATTGCCAGTCGACGTCCAGCACGCCATGGTAGCCACCATCCCGGGACTGGAACGCGCAAAGATCACGCGGCCAGGTTACGCCATCGAATATGATCACGTTGACCCGCGCGAGCTGCATCCGACGCTGGAAACCAAGCGCCTTCGCGGCCTGTTCCTGGCCGGCCAAATCAACGGCACGACCGGATACGAAGAAGCCGCCGGACAAGGATTGGTAGCCGGTCTCAACGCCGCCGCCCGTGCCAGCGGGGCGGGCGAGGTCACGTTCGACCGTGCCGATTCGTATCTTGGTGTAATGATTGACGACCTGATCAGCCGGGGCATTACGGAACCATATCGCATGTTCACATCGCGAGCGGAGTTCCGATTGTCCTTGCGAGCCGATAATGCCGACCAGCGGCTAACGGGCGTGGGGATCAGACTCGGATGCGTCGGCCAAAAGCGCTGCGACCTCTATTTCGGCAAGCTGGCGGCGCTCACGATGTGGAGGGAACGAGCCGGAAGCCTGTCGGTGACGTCGAATGAAGCGGAACGATTTGGCTTCCTTTTGAACCGAGATGGTCAGCGGCGCACGGCGTTCGAGCTGCTGTCTCACCCCGATATTGGGGTTGCCGAAATTGCGCGGATCTGGCCGGAGTTTCTTGACGTTCCGACCGCCATCGGGGCCCAACTCGAAACTGACGCGAAGTACGCGGTTTACCTGGAGCGACAGGCCGCCGAGGTGGCTGCGTTTAGGCGCGACGAGGCGTTTGGAATCCCCGATGCAATTGACTATGCAGCCGTCCCCGGACTCTCAAACGAAGCACGGCAAAAGCTTTCGGCAGCGCGGCCACGCACAATCGGCCAGGCGAGCCGCCTCGACGGCATTACGCCCGCGGCTCTGACGTTATTGGCTGCGTTCGTGCGACGGGGCCAGATTAGGCGGACCGCGGCAAGTCGTGAGTAATCATGTGCTTGATCAAAATTGAAGGGGAGGTGCATTGCCTAGGGGCGGGCCTTGTGGCCGCCTGCCGCGCCGGCTGCCGCCTGCCGGGCGGCCACAAGGGCCGCCGCTACGAAAGGCGAACTTCTTGCAGACCCTTCAATTCATTTGACGCGCGCCACGAGGTCATGAAGCACTGTTGGCTGGCGTGTTGAGTTCGTGGGCGATGAGCCGAAGGCCGGACCAATCAATCGACCTCACCGCGGATCGTAAACGCGTGCTGTCGGCGTTCCGTGTTTCACGTGAAACAGCCACCCGGCTCGATCGGTTCGTTGCCTTGCTTCTGGTGTGGCAACGGCGGACAAATCTCATGTCTGCTTCGACGATGTCATCGCTGTGGACCCGCCATGTCGCTGACTCGTTGCAGCTCTTAGACTTGGTTCCGACGAACTCACAGTCAAATCCACCGATCTGGCTCGATCTCGGCTCCGGCGGCGGATTTCCCGGGATCGTCATCGCATGCGCGCTTGCGGATATTCCGGGAGCTTGCGTCCATCTGGTCGAAAGCAATATGAAAAAGGCCGCTTTCCTGCGCGAGGCGATCCGCGAATCAAAAGCACCCGGGATCGTGCACGCGGCGAGAATTGAGACGTTGGATCCCGCCTGTTTTTTGCCGATGCCCGATTACATTACGGCGCGAGCACTGGCACCGCTGATGGACTTATTTGCAATGATCGCCCCTTTCGTAAAAAAAGGTGCAAAAGCCCTTTTGCCGAAGGGTCAAGATTTAGATATAGAGTTGACCGAGGCTACTAAGCATTGGAATATCGGGGCCCAGCAGGTACCCAGCAAAACGAGCGAAACCGGGCGGATCCTGGTCGTGCATGCGCTTTCAAGGCGCGAACCGCTCGGGATTCGCCGGTCCGCACCGAATCTGTAGCAATGTGAGGTTTGTCATGTCCGACCAACCCAGCGCCGCTCCGGCTGGTGAGTCTTCCAAGAGGGTCCCGGCCGCGCCGCGCGTTCTAGCCATTGCCAACCAAAAGGGCGGGGTGGGAAAAACCACCACTGCGATTAATCTTGGAACTGCACTCGCAGCGGTAGGGGAAAGCGTGCTGATTGTGGATCTCGATCCCCAAGGCAATGCTTCGACGGGCCTCGGTATCGACCGCGCTGCCCGGCGCTTTTCGACCTACGATGTGCTGGTCGGCGAAGCGCCGCTTCGATCGGCGGTATTGCCGACCGCGGTCCCCCAGCTCTTCATTGCATCGTCCACCCTGGACCTGTCTGGCTTCGAACTGGAAGTCGGACATAAACGCGATCGCGCGTTTCGGCTTCGTAACGCGCTTGCGGCATTTGCCGCGCCGCGCCCAGATGAAGCCGGATTCAGCTATGTTCTGGTGGACTGCCCGCCTTCGTTGAATCTTCTGACCGTCAACGCCATGGCCGCGGCAAACGCCATCCTGGTGCCCCTGCAATGCGAATTTTTCGCGCTCGAGGGATTGTCGCAGCTATTGAAGACCGTCGAGCAAGTCAAACAGACCCTTAATCCAGAGCTCAGCATTCACGGCATCGTCCTCACCATGTTCGATGCACGCAATAATCTCTCCGGACAGGTGGTGGCCGACGTACGCGAGTTCATGGGCAAGAAAGTCTACGACACGGTGATCCCGCGCAATGTCCGGATATCCGAGGCGCCGTCATACGGTAAGCCGGTGCTGGTGTATGACCTCAAATGCGTAGGTAGCGAGGCCTATCTGCGGCTCGCAACCGAGCTCATCAAGCGCGAGCGGGAATTGACCGCTTCGCCGCACTGACTCGATTTCGCATGCGCCCGAGTTGTGAGGCGATGAGGCGAATCGCTTGAACGATTTCTCAGGAGAAGCCGCCATGGCGGAAGAGTCGACGCGGTCGCGGCTGGGCCGCGGCTTGGCATCGCTGATCGGCGACATGGGCGCCGAGACCAATACCACTTCCGAGCGCGTGCGCGGCCAACGCAAAGTGCCGATCGAATTCCTTCGCCCTAATCCGCGCAATCCGCGCCGTGACTTTCCCGCCGCCCAGCTTGATGAACTGGCGAGCTCCATAAGGGAACGCGGCATGATTCAGCCGATCGCGGTGCGCCCCATGCGGTGCGCCACTGATGCATTTGAAATCATTGCCGGTGAGCGGCGCTGGCAGGCGGCGCAGCGCGCCGGCTTGCACGAAGTTCCGGTGATCGTTCTCGACGTCAGCGATGCCGAGGCCCTCGAACTGGCAATCGTTGAAAACGTGCAGCGCGAGGATCTCAATCCGCTTGAAGAGGCGGCCGGCTACCAGTCGCTTATTGATGAATTCAAATACCACCAGGATGATATTGCCAAGGTCGTGGGCAAAAGCCGCAGCCACGTCGCCAACATGCTGCGTCTCTTGAAGCTTCCCGAATTCGTCAAAGCCGCCATCCGCTCCGGGCAATTTTCCGCCGGTCACGCGAGGGCGTTGATCGGACACCCCGAGCCGGAACGGATTGCGCGGCAGATCATCGAGCGGGGGCTCAATGTTCGCCAGGTAGAGGCGCTGACCCGCAACCGCGGCAAGGGCCAAGAACGCCGGCCGCGCCAAAAGGATGCCGACACCATCGCGATGGAAAAGTATGTGTCGGATGCGCTCGGTCTCACCGTCACCATCGACCATGGCAGCGGTGGCGGAGCGGTTCACATCAAATACCGCAGCCTTGATCAGCTCCGCGACGTTGTCCGGAGATTGGAGCGGGCGCCGTGAGCGACGACGCTACGGACCACGCGCATGAACCTTTCTGCCTCGGGCTTAATCGGGCCATTTTGGCAAAACGAAATACCCCAAAAAGATAGTGTTCTCTCAGTGGCTTATTGATACCCCCCAGGCGACGGCGGTAGGAAAGAGGCAACATTGACCAAAGTTCCTCTCTGAAGGCCGCCCTGACGAGTTCGGTCGTCTGCATTCACCCTAAATTCGTGAGTTGGAAGCACGCACCTCGCGCCGAACGCGCTGATAAATCGATAAAACTTCGAAAATCAGCCTACTGCGGAGCAGTTACCATTGGGTGCCCTCAAGCATTCTCTCTCTTGCTTGTGGGCGAAGGGCTTCGCGAAAATCAGCGACGTCAACTTCCGGATCTAGGTTCATTCTTTGCGCCGCGCCGCAATTGCAATCGACAGCAGCGTTCGCAGAACGATCGGATAGGCCAAAGCCGAATTCTTGCGAACCTCGAGGGTCGTTTCGCCGAGTTGTCCGATCAATTGTTCAAGCCGTTTGGCAGTCCACGTCTCGATTGCCGACCTTACGGCCTTCTGTCGACTGAAATGGATCGCCGGAGTGCTACGCCTCATGACCTCATCGATTGGGATTCCGGAATCCGCTGCGAGCCGGAATCGGTGAAACGCCGCGGCCTGACGAAGGGCTGCTGAGACGATCGCGCTTGCTGAAACGCCGCTTGATCGGACTTTGCCGAAATTGCTCTCGACATCGTTTGCCCGGCCGGCAAACGCCGCATCGACAGTGGCGTCAATTGCCGGAACCGTCGCGTCCGCCACCACGGCGATTACGTCCGACATTTCGATGCTGCTTCTGCCCCGGGCGTAAAGTGCGAGCTTTTCGATTTCCGATCGCGAGGCCCGGCGATCGCCGCCGATGAGTGAAGCCAACAATGCGCGAGCATCGGGTGCAATCGTGATTCCGGCGCGACGCATCTCTTCGTCGATCAGTCGGAACAACTCGCGGGCCGAATCCGCATAGCACGGCAACGCTGCCACGATTGGGGAGCGCTCGCACAACGTGCGCAACGGCGCGCCGCGCTTCAAATCGCCGGCCTCGATCACGATCCGGCAATCGGCCCCCGGGGGCGCCGCGACCAGCCGTTCCACGGCGCTGATGAAGTTCCGACTGCCCGCCTTGACGAGGATCGCCCGACGGCCACCGAACAATGGTATCGTGTGAGCTTCCTCCACCAGCCTCTCGGGAGCATCCGCGAGGGCATCGCCTTCCAGACGGGCGAGCCCGAACGGATCCCGCGGATCATCTACGGCGGAGCGAATCAATGCATCGGCCCGTTCCCGCACCAAGCCTGCGTCGGGTCCAAAGACCAGAACGATCGGCTTGCCAGGATCCGGCCGCGCCACAAATCGTTCGACATCGGCGGCCTTGAGCGCAACCATAGCGGTCAGAGTTTGCCGCCGCTCAGGTTCCGGCTACGAAGTAGGATGCAAGGCGCGCCCTGATATTATCAGCAATCAGCTTGGCGGCGCGATTTTCGGAGTCGCGCAGCGCGCGCGCCCGGGCAAACCGTTGCGCTTGACCCGGAATGTCGTAGGACACACGGGCAGAAGTTACCCCGCTGACCACCGCCTTGCCGCTCTTGACCTCAGTCAGAGTATAATTGACGTTGAGGCCATAATCCTCGACGTCCGGCCTGCCGCTGTTGATGTCGACAATGACCGACAGGCGGGTCGACGACATTCTGATTGCAAGACGGTGGGTCGGAGGCGCTGCCGCGGCTCCACCGGTAAGGTCGAATAACAATTGATTTCGGACCTCAACGGCGACCCGCGCTTCCGAAGAGCCACTGGGGGCAGCGATCTGGGCAACGTCCACCCCGGCCAGCGCGGGGCCGATGGCTGGTGAATTGGTCAACGAGTGCTCAGCATAGAGGGGCTGAAAGCAACCACCCACCAATCCTCCAAGGCACATGATGCAAGCCAGCCGACCTGCGAGGCGACGCATCGGATCTCGTTCAAGCCACCACATTCACGATCCTCTGTGGGACAATGATTACTTTCCTCGGCGACTTGCCATCCAGTGCCCGCTTGATGGCGTCGAGAGCCAGAACGGAGGCTTCAATATCGGCGTTTCGGGCGTCGCGCGCAATGGTTACGTCCGCACGCTTCTTACCGTTCACTTGCACCGGAAGCGTGATGGTATCTTCCAAGAGAAGATCATGTTCGACTTCCGGCCAGCTGTGAATAGCAAGTAGCGTTTTGTGACCAAGCGCTGCCCAACATTCTTCGGCCAGATGCGGCATCATCGGATGAAACAGCTGGACCATGATTTCGGCAGCCTCGCGTACCGCAAACTTGAGGTCAGGCACCCTCTGTGGGGAACTGGCCAAGATAGCCTGCAGCGAATTTGCAAACTCATAGATGTGCGCGATGCAGACGTTGAAGCGCAATCTCTCGATGTTCTCAGATACTTTTGCGAGCGCGCCATGAGCGGCCTTGCGGACCGCGATCGCGCTGCCCGAGAAGACAGGCGGCCGGCTCGCCGGCGCTTCGCGTGAAAACTCTGCGGCCTCATTGACGAGCCGCCAGAGGCGCTGAACAAAGCGCCAGGCGCCCTGCACCCCTTCTTCGGTCCAGATCACGTCGCGCTCGGGCGGCGAATCGGAGAGCATGAACCACCGCGCCGTATCGGCCCCGAATGTGCCGATGATGTCGTCCGGGTCGACCGTGTTGCGTTTTGATTTGGACATCTTCTCGATGGGACCGATCTCAACCGGCTCGCCCGTTTCCGCCAGCGTGGCCCGGCGCACATCGCCCGCCCCCTCGATTTTCACCTCGGCAGGTGCTGCGAAGGCGCCGTCCGCAGTACGATAGGTTTCGTGCACCACCATGCCTTGAGTGAACAGGCCCTCGAAAGGCTCATCTATTCCGATATGACCTGTCGCCGCCATGGCGCGAGTGAAAAAGCGGCTGTACAGCAGGTGCAGAATGGCGTGCTCGATGCCGCCGATGTACTGATCGACCGGGAGCCATTCGTCGACGGCCTTGCGATCGGTCGGGCGCGTTTCGATCCATGGATCGGTGAAGCGGGCAAAATACCAGGACGAATCGACGAACGTGTCCATGGTATCGGTTTCACGGGTAGCCTCGCCGCCGCAGTTCGAGCAGACCACGTGCTTCCAGGTTGGATGACGGTCGAGTGGATTGCCGGGCCGATCGAATTCGATATCGTCGGGCAGCTTCACCGGCAGATCGGCTTCCGGCACCGGTACGACTCCGCACGACGCGCAATAGATGATCGGTATCGGGCAGCCCCAATAGCGCTGGCGCGATATGCCCCAGTCGCGCAGGCGGTAATTGACTTGGCGCTGTGCAATGGGCTGATTGCCACGCACTTCGCGTTCCAGACGCTTGGCGATCTGCTCCTTCGCCTCTGCTATGGTCAGCCCGTCGAGAAACCGCGAATTGATCATGCGGCCGTCGCCATCATAGGCGATGTCGGTGATGACGAAGGTTTGCGGGTCCTGTCCTTCGGGACAGACTACAGGGGTATTGCCGAGGCCGTATTTGTTGGAAAAATCGAGATCCCGCTGGTCATGCGCCGGGGTTCCGTAAATGGCGCCGGTGCCATAGTCCATCAGTACGAAGTTGGCCACGTAGACCGGCAGCTTCCAGGTCGGATCGAACGGATGGATCGCCCTGATCCCGGTGTCGAAGCCAAGCTTTTCGGCCTTGTCGATCAACTCCTGCGCCGTGCCGGTGCGCTTGCATTCCGCAATGAAGGCTGCAAGTTCCGGGTTCTTTGCAGCAGCTGATTGCGCCAGCGGGTGATCCGGCGACAGCGCCATGAATTTCATGCCGAAAATCGTGTCCGGGCGTGTGGTGAAAACTTCAAGCTCTGTCTCGCCGGCGGAGGTCGTCGTCCGTTCAAGCGCAAATCGAATCAGCAGGCCTTCCGACCGACCGATCCAATTGCGCTGCATCACACGGACCTTATCGGGCCACCGATCCAGCCTGTCGATCGAGGTCAGCAGATCTTCGGAGAATTTCGTTATCTTGAAGAACCACTGCGTCAGCTCGCGCTGCTCGACCGGCGCTCCGGAGCGCCATCCCCGGCCGTCGATGACCTGCTCGTTGGCGAGCACGGTTTGATCGACAGGGTCCCAATTCACCTTGGATTGCTTGCGTTCGACCAGTCCGGCGGCCAGAAAATCGAGGAACATCTTCTGCTGATGCCTGTAATAGCTCGGATCGCAGGTGGCGATCTCGCGGCTCCAGTCCAGCGACAAGCCCATCGATTTGAGCTGCGCCTTCATGGCGGCGATGTTTTGCTGGGTCCAGGCCCGAGGAGGGACCCGGTTGTCCATGGCGGCATTCTCGGCGGGCATCCCGAATGCATCCCATCCCATCGGATGCAATACGTTGAATCCCCGGGCGCGCTTGTAGCGGGCGACCACATCTCCCATTGCGTAATTGCGCACATGGCCCATGTGGATGCGCCCGGACGGATATGGGAACATCTCCAGCACGTAGTACTTCGGGCGCACGTCTTCGTTGCAGGTGGCAAATACGTTCCCCGCATCCCATACCTGCTGCCAACGAGATTCCGCTGCGCGGGCGTTATATCGCTCAATGCTCATGCTAATCCGGCCGTCGAAACACCACCGGACTAGGACATGATTGCGGCAGACAGGTCAATAACGCGCAAGTTCGCCAGGTTGAGCCCTCCGTACAACACCTCAGGAAAAATCCTATCATTCGCCATGTCTGCCCCGGCCCATGATCCCGTTACCTCCCTCGACGCCGTGCGCCACCAAATTGATGTCGCATGCCGGGATGCCGGGCGCCGCCCTGAAAGTGTCGCCTTGCTGGCGGTTTCCAAGACCTACGGCACAGACGTGATTGAGCCGGTTATCGCCGCGGGGCAGCGGGCTTTTGGGGAGAATCGGGTTCAAGAAGCTAACGCCAAATGGCCGCCACTACGCGAACGGTACCAGAATCTGGAGTTGCATTTGATTGGGCCGCTCCAATCAAATAAGGCCAGGGACGCGGTTGCGTTATTTGACGCGGTTCATTCCTTGGACCGGCCGAGCTTGTGTGCCGCAATAGCCAAGGAGATCCAGAAGCAGGGCCGCGCTCCGTTGCTGTTAGTGCAAGTCAACACTGGAGCGGAGCCCCAAAAGGCCGGAGTGCTGCCCGAGCACGCAGACGCCTTCATCGCCGCGTGCTGGGCGTCCTATAATCTGGAAATTTCCGGCCTGATGTGCATCCCGCCGATCGACGACCCGCCAGCGCCTCACTTCGCCCTGACCGCAAAAATTGCCAAGCGCAACGGCTTGAAACAGCTGTCCATGGGCATGAGTGCCGATTTTGCTCTCGCGATCCGGTTTGGTGCAACCCACATTCGGGTAGGAACGGCCATTTTCGGGCGCCGGGCCTGACGGTGTGTAGGAGCGACCCTTGTGGTCGCCCTGTTGCGGGATGCAGCGAAGGGGGCGACCACAAGGGTCGCCCTACAGCGGGCGATGCGACACTTCCGTTTGTCCGGCCGAGCGATCCGCTAGCAATGAATGGTTATCGTTGTTTTTGGTCCAAGGCGGGCAACAAGCGGTCGGAGCGCCGTGATTGGCAAAGAAATGCAACCAGCAGTAGGTGCCAATGCGGCTCTCGCGACGTGAATGAAAACCGCGCTTCCGCGGCCTGATACGCGCGGACGCGTGTTGTGGTCAATCTCAATGACCATGTCGTACAAGGGGTCGGCGCGCCACAGTCGATCTCCCGGATGACTGGGTGAAATTCTGATGGCTTGGTTATAGCGGCGATGAGAAGGATCTTCGCACCATCCGTCCAGAACGCTGATCGGCCTGACCGGAAGTAGCGTCCGCAGCCGCGGCAAGCGATCGCGACGCCACCACAACCGGACGAGCCGATAGCGCCCGGCGGGGGTTGCGCCATCCCCCTCCCGCTTGTTGGCCTTGATGCCGGACCGACCGAGCGCCACTTTGACCTGCAAGCGCCCGGCAGAGAGCCACCCCTGTCGGCGGTTCCCCGGCGTTGCGCGGACGCCCATATTTGCGAGTGTTATCCGATGCATATGACGTTGATAAACCGGATTTGCTGTCATCGCCATAGGGCTGCGGCGCGGGTTGCGCTTGCGCTTTCCTCGCCAATTGATCTACTTGCCGAAAGCATGGCTTCCAATATGGACCCTTGAGGCTCTTTATGGCGACGGCGCGCAGAATTTTGATCGTAGATGACGATGCTGAACTGCGTGAGGCTTTGGTCGAGCAGCTTTCGCTGCACGAGGAATTCGAGGCCATCGCAGTCGATACCGGCACCAAGGGCGTGCAGGCCGCCAAGGGCGGACAGATCGATCTCATCATCATGGATGTCGGCCTGCCCGACATTGATGGCCGGGAGGCCGTGCGCATCCTCAGAAAGAATTCCTTCAAGGCGCCGATCATCATGTTGACGGGCCACGACACCGATTCCGACACCATTTTGGGGTTGGAGTCTGGTGCCAATGACTACGTGACCAAGCCATTCCGGTTCGCCGTCTTGTTGGCCAGAATCCGCGCCCAACTGAGGCAGCACGAGGCGAGTGAGGATGCGGTGTTTGCCATCGGGCCTTATTCGTTTCAGCCGAGCTCGAAGCTCCTGATGGGGAGCAAGGGCAACAAGGTCCGGCTCACCGAAAAGGAAACCGCGATCCTTCGCTTTCTCTATCGTGCCGGCCAGCGGTCCATCTCGCGCGAGATTCTGCTGCAAGAGGTTTGGGGGTACAATTCCGGCGTGACCACCCACACGCTGGAGACTCACATCTACCGGCTGCGCCAGAAGATTGAAAAAGACGCAGCCATGCCTGAGATACTGGTGACCGAAGCCGGCGGATACAAATTGGTTCCATGAGGGACCCCTCGAACAGCCGATGACGATCGAAGACGAGATTGCTTTTTTGGAGCGCGTTCCGACGTTCGCGCAGCTCGGCTTCTCAGCATTGCAGATTATCGCCATCGGTTCCGAGACGAAACACCTCGTGGACGGCGAGGTGCTCTTCCGCGCCGGAGAAACCACTGACGCGGGTTATCTCATTCAGGAAGGCTCGTTGAAGCTTACCATGCACGATCCCAGACGGTCCGATCCGAGCGTCATCTTTGGGCCCGGCGCACTGATCGGGGAGCTGGCTCTGATCACCGAAACCGTGTGCCCCGCCACTGCGATTGCGGCCGAACCAACCGCCGTGATCAGAATCTCGCGTAGCCTGTTCCGCAAAGTTCTCGAAGGATTTCCCGAGGCGGCCCGCAAAATGCGCGACCGGATGGTGGAGCGCGTCAATCTCGCGAACGAGGAAATCTCCCTGGTACGGGGCGTGCTTGAGAGGACGAATCTGCCATTAAGAGTGGATCAACCATCATAGCTCAATAATCGCCGTCACCGGGACGTGGTCGGACGGTTGGGTCCAACCCCTTGCCCGCTTGGTTATGCTCATGCCTAACACCCGGTTTGCCATCGCAGGACTTACCCAAATGTGATCGAGACGCCGTCCGCGGTCAGCGGTTTCCCAATCCTGCGCGCGATAGCTCCACCACGTGTAGAGTTTGGTCGGTTCCGGAACGAAAGCCCGTAAGACATCGAACCATTCGCCGGCTCGTTGCACGGCCGTGAGCTTTTCGCATTCGATTGGAGTGTGGGAGACAACTTTCAGCATCCGCTTGTGACTCCACACATCATGTTGAAGCGGCGCAACGTTGAGGTCGCCGACCAGAATCGCTCGATCGTTGTTGCCAAGGCACATATCCGGCGTCATGCGCATTTCATCCAAAAAAGCGAGTTTGTGGGCAAATTTCTGATTGATCGTCGGATCCGGCTCATCGCCACCGGCCGGAACATAGAAATTGTGGAGCGTCACCGGATCGGCGACCCCGGCGCGTGTGCCGATCTTTACGGTGATGTGTCGGCTGTCCGATTTGCCGCAATAGCTGCGAGCATCAATGGAATCCAGGGGTAAGCGCGAGAGAACCGCGACGCCGTGATATCCCTTCTGGCCGTTGAGCGCGACGTGGCTGTAGCCCAGTCGTGCGAATCGCTTGAGCGGAAACTTGTCGTCCGGACACTTGGTCTCCTGCAGACAGATCACATCAGGATTTGCAGTCTTCAGAAATCGACTCACCAGATTGATGCGCAATCGCACCGAATTGATGTTCCAGGTTGTGATCTTTAATTCCATAGGGGGTAAAGGACGGCGGATTTCAACGGGCCGGCGGTATAAAGAAGACTGAAAATGACCCTTCACTTTCACATTAGCAAGTTCTCTGCGGGTGCCTGGATTGACGATTCCGTCGGATCATCATCTCACGTGTTGCGCCATTGGTGCCCCTCTACTGACTCCTGTTCTCATAGCTGATCGTGAACAGGCCGGGATCGGGCTTGTGGGTTGTATCGAGATTGTAGACCGCTACGGTCGTCTCGTATCCTTGCGGATCCGTGACAGTCCATTGGCGTAATTGCATGTCCTTGGCCGCGAACATCAGCACAAGCCGATGGGTTCCGACGAAAATCTGCCTTTCCTCGATCGTAACCGTGACGAAGGTGTTGTCCTGCGACACGGCGGTCAAGTTGGTGTCGCGTGCCAAGTCGATCTGATCCGCCAGAAGATACCGGAGCGGCGTCTGTGACAGTGGATAAAGATCCTGGGTAGCAAGCTTGCGGTCGCGTACGACCACCGACGAGCCATCCGCAATAACGTCGATTGGGCTTGGAGGCTCGTATTCAAATCGCACCTTGCCGGGCTTCTGGATATAGAATTTCCCCACGGTCCGTGCGCCGTCCGGTCCGATCTGCACGAAGTCGCCGATCAAGTTTTGTAACGAGGAAAGATAGTGGCTAACCCGATCCACCAGTGCCCGTTGAGACCCGTCATAAGGAACGGACTCGCCGGGGCGCACAGGAATTGGACGTCCGGCCGCATCCGTTTGGATCGGCGTTGGCGGCCGGATGAGCGGGTTGCGATTCTTCGGCGCCGGTTGCGGCAGCGGAACGCCTTGGGCAACCGCCATTATGGGCGCCGCAATGAGCATGACCCCCACCACTGCTGCCAAACGCCCCAATGCCATGTTCACCTCCGAAAGCCTGTTTCTCTATAGGGTGGGGCCGGATATGACCAAGCCCGATGGCGTTTTCGCGGCTCGATTTGCCGCGCCCGCCCCTCAATAGCCCTCGTCATCCTCGCCGCCAACCAGGATTTCCCGCTTGCCGGCATGGTTCGGCTGTCCGACCACGCCCTCTTTTTCCATCCGTTCAATAAGCGAGGCGGCGCGATTGTATCCGATCTGCAGGCGGCGCTGGATGTAGCTGGTCGAAGCCTTGCGGTCGCGGACCACGATCTGTACCGCCTGCTGGTAGAGATCGCCGCCCTCCCCACCGCCCATGCTGGTCGCATCAAATATGGCGCCGTCTTCACCGTACAAGTCGTCTTCGGCCGTGACCGCGTCCAGATATTGCGGCTGCCCCTGAGCTTTGAGATGGCGGACGATCTTTTCGACCTCATCATCCGATACGAAGGGTCCGTGAATACGGCTGATTCTCCCTCCCCCGGCCATGTAGAGCATGTCGCCTTGACCGAGCAGTTGTTCAGCGCCCTGCTCGCCCAGTATCGTGCGACTGTCGATCTTTGAAGTTACCTGGAAGGAAATTCGGGTTGGAAAATTAGCCTTGATGGTACCCGTAATGACATCGACGGATGGCCGCTGCGTCGCCAGGATCACGTGAATACCTGCTGCCCGCGCCATCTGCGCCAGGCGTTGAATGGCGCCTTCGATGTCCTTTCCGGCTACCATCATGAGGTCTGCCATTTCGTCCACGATGACCACCAGGTAGGGCAAGGGCTCCTGATCGAATTCCTCCCTCTCGTAGATTGCGTCCCCGCTCTCCGGGTCGTAACCGGTGTGCACCGTGCGAGACAGTACCTCGCCTCTTGCGCGCGCTTCTGCGAGCCTTGCGTTGTACCCATCAATATTGCGCACACCGAGTTTCGCCATCTTTTTGTAGCGATCTTCCATCTCCCGCACCGCCCATTTGAGGGCAATGATGGCCTTCTTGGGATCAGTAACGACCGGCGCGAGCAGATGCGGAATGCCGTCGTAAACCGACAATTCCAGCATCTTGGGATCCACCATGATAAGCCGGCATTGCTCTGGGCGCAGCCTGTAGAGCAGGCTGAGAATCATGGTGTTGATGGCGACCGACTTGCCGGAGCCGGTGGTACCAGCGATCAGCAGATGCGGCATGCGGGTGAGATCGACGATGACAGACTCGCCGCCGATCGTCTTCCCAAGGCAGAGCGCGAGCTTGGCGCCGCTGCCCGCGTAATCATTGTCTGCCAGGAGTTCCCGCAGATAGACTTTCTCGCGGGTCGGATTGGGCAATTCAATTCCGATCACGTTCCGTCCGGAAACCACCGCGACGCGTGCCGACAGCGCGCTCATCGAGCGCGCAATGTCGTCTGCGAGGCCGATCACACGGGATGATTTAATCCCCGGCGCCGGCTCCAACTCATAGAGCGTCACAACTGGTCCGGGCCGCGCGTTGATGATCTCGCCGCGCACGCCGAAATCGGAAAGCACGTGCTCGAGGGCCGTCGCGTTTTCGCGGATCGCTTCCATGCTCGGCGCGGCCCTTTCCGAAGCCCTGGGGGCCGCCAACAGACCGAGCGAGGGCAACTCGTATCCGTCGGCAGATTTGCGGTCCGCCCGCGTGGTTTTTCGCTTCGATTTGCGCGCTTGGGACGTGTTCGTCTCCTGCGCCTCTTCGTCCTCGTCCGTCTCATGTATCCGGCCGTGCGGTTCTTCGGTTCCGCCGCCGCGCATGCCAAGCCACGGCTCAGTGCGCAGCCATTCTCTCGACACTGGATGGCCAAATACTGCAGCAACACAGGCGGCAGCTTGGAAAATCGTTCGAACGGCCCGCGACTTCAGACTTAGAAAAGCATGAACCAGCCAGCCAATGGATATCGAACGGGCACCCTCCTCACCCTCAATATCGTGGTCCGGCCGATGGAAGCCAAAGCCTGAAGCGACGGCAACGGTCGCAAATGCCAGCCCGCCGAATATCGTTTGGGCGAAAGTTTGTCCCACGCCATGGAGAGGCCCGCCCGCGATGTTGGCGATTAAATGCAGGAGGGCATCGCCCGCGACACCCCCGATGCCGCTCGGAAGGGGCCATTGGGGGGGACGCATCAGGCATGATGCGAACGTCGCCGATGACATGAGGCCGCCAATCCAAGCGGCGACGCGCCAGCGTGGGCAATCGAGGATACGATGGGTGAAGAACCGCCATCCCCAGAACGCCGGTGGAAGAATGATCGCAATGGTCGCAACGCCAAAAAGCTGCATGGCGAGATCGGCGGCGATTGCCCCCGTCGCGCCCAACACGTTGCGCACCGGGGCGCTGGTCGCATAGCTCAGGCTAGGGTCGTTGACTGACCAGGTCGCGAGCGCCGCTGCCACGATGCCGACGGCCGCAAACAACACAAGCCCCCCGAGTTCGCGCAAACGGCGTCGAATCGCAGCATGAAAATCGTCCGACAAAAACGATCCGCCGTAGTGGCTTCGTTCGGCCGATGACATCGCCACCTTAAAGGCTCCATATCGCGCGTATCCACGTGGAATAGAAAACCGTTCGCGTTAAGAACATGCGCCCATTCCAAAGGCTATCCAAGCACGGCGACAATGCGGTGCAGCGCCTCGGCCATGGTCTCCCTGTCGTGCACCATGGCGATCCGAATGTAATCCGCGCCCGGATTGCTGCCGTCGTCCTGGTCACGTGCCGCATAGCGACCCGGCAAGACCCGGACACCTGCCTCCTGCCACAGCCTTGCGGCCACGACCTCGCTGCCGCCGAGCGCAGCGACATCGAGCCAGAGGAAGAAGCCGCCGGCCGGGCGCCTGTAGCCATAGCGATCTCCGATGATCTGATCCGCCAGATCAAATTTCTCGCGATACAGCTCGCGATTGGCCTCGACGTGAACCTCGTCCCGGTAGGCCGCGACAGCGACTTCCTGCGCTGGAATCGGCACTTGGGGGGCCGCAACACTCCGCAGTTCCAGAAACTTGGCGATGAAACGACGATCGCCCATAACAAAACCTATGCGCAGCCCGGGCAGATTTGAGCGTTTCGACAGCGACTGGAACAAAACAACGTTTTCGAACTGGTCGCCGGCCGCCTCGAGTACGCCTGGGGGCGCGGATCGCGTGTAGATTTCCGAATAGCACTCGTCGGAAAACAACAGGAACCCGTAGCGGCGGGCCGTTGCGGTGACGCGTTGCAGATAGGCCAGGTCGGCAACCGCACCTTGCGGATTGGATGGCGAAGCGAGAAACATCGCGACGGTACGCCGAAGCAGCGCACTGTCGAGTGCGTTCAGATCAGGCAGAAAGCCCGTCTCGCGGGTCGTCGGCAGGTAGACGATCTCGCAATCGGCCGCGAGCGCCCCGGCCGCATAGGCCGCGTAAAAGGGATTTGGAACGAGGATCGCCGGTCGGCCGGCGCGATTCGCCACGTAGCGCCGCGCCGCCATCGCACCGAGAAAGAGGCCCTCCCGCGAGCCGCTGAGGACGAGGACTTCGCGATTCGGATCGGGAACACGGCCGAGCTTATACCGGCGCGCCGCCCATTCTGCGACCTCATGGCGGAATTGCGGCGTGCCTTCGTTCCTGGGATAGCGGCCAAATTCGTTGATATGTGCTGCCATCACGGTTGCGACGAATGGCGGTACGCCATGCTTAGGTTCGCCGACGCCCAGATCGATCACAGGCCTGCCCGGAGGGGTATCAGTGATCAGCTCGGCCAAGCGTACAAAAGGCGAACGCGTGTCGGCGATCCGACCGGTCGAGAGGGTAAGCTCGCGTTCGGCACTTTTCATGGACATCCGCATGTACGGCCGAGTTTGATCCGCCGCCTCCATGGACCATAGAAGCGGTGAGGTTAAGACCTGATTAACCATCGGGGTCAACCGATGGGGCAAAGAAATTATGCTTGGCGCTTCCGGCGGGCAGCGGTGGCGTCAGTAAAGTGGCGTCGGCAAGGGGTGATGTTTTGCCTCTAGGCAACATTGGGGGGCGCCAATGTGGCGCCCCCTTTGTCTTGTCTCATCTTTTTCAGGCCGATCGAGGAA
>Ga0066395_10000011_pt1 | contig 54204 bp, 43 predicted proteins | sample PanSoiPlot1MoBio_FD_61218 | JGI IMG/M metagenome (GOLD analysis project Ga0066395, IMG submission 61218) | Tropical forest soil microbial communities from Panama analyzed to predict greenhouse gas emissions - Panama Soil Plot 1 MoBio | ecosystem: Environmental > Terrestrial > Soil > Tropical... | reverse complement strand
CTGCTCGGTGTCAAATTACAACTGTAGTCAGTCCTCGATCCGACAATCGAGGGAATACAAGGACTTGCGTTGCGGCTTAAGGAAAGTTCGGCCTAATACGGGCCGCGTTTTCATCCGCCGAGGGAGGACTTGGCCGACGGATCGCGCCTTTGATGTGCCCGGCTTCACTGCAAGTGGGCGTAGCCGTCGCGGCCGCGGCCGCGGCCGGTCTGTCCATAGTTTCCGTCGGTCGCGCGGACGCTTCGGTCCGGCCGCGGTCGGCCGTGTCCCAACGCTTCAGCGCAAGGACGTTTACACCAGCCCACGAAGCCATAGCGCGCGAACCAGAGAGGAGAATTACGATGCACACGCAATCGGGGCGAGTCCTGGCTGCCGCCGGCCTCATTAGCGCGGCGCTTGTTAGCGGGGCGGCCGCCCAGCAGGACGACAAGCTCGGCAAGGTGAGCTTCCCGACTTCCTGCGATCCCAAAGTGCAAGCCGAGTTCGACCGTGGCGTCGCCACGCTGCATTCTTACTGGTTCCTGTATGCGCGCCGGACGTTCGAAGCGGTTCTGCAGCAAGACCCCACCTGCGCGATCGCCTATTGGGGTGTGGCGATGGATTACCTCGGCAACACCCTGGCAAGCACGCCGACGCGGGCCGAGGCGCAGGCGGCATGGGACGCACTTGAGAAGGCGCGGGCGATCGGAGCGAAGACGCAGCGCGAGCGCGATTGGATCGAGGCGCTGAGCGCCTACTTCCGCAACCACGACAAGGTCACCGTGGATGCCCGCCTGGTCGCTTACAATGGCGCCATGGAGCAGATGGCGCAACGCTATCCCGACGATTACGAAGTGCAGGCCTATTACGCGCTGACGCTGCAAGCGTCGGCGAAGAAAAGCGACCTCACCTATGCTAACCAGCTCAAATCCGCGGCGATTCTGGAGAAACTCTTCGACCAGAACCCGCAGCATCCTGGCGTGACGCATTATCTGATTCACACCTACGATTTCGCGCCGCTTGCCGACCGGGGCGTTGCGTCCGCGCGACGCTATGCCGGAATCGCACCTGCGGTGCCGCACGCGCGGCACATGCCGTCGCATATCTACTCCATGGTCGGGCTGTGGGAAGAATCAGTCGCCTCGAACGCGTCGGCGCTCGAGATCCAGCCAGATTACTACCATGCGGCGGATTTTACGGTCTATGCACACCTGCAGCTCGCGCAGGACGCCAAAGCCGCGGCGATGACCCAGAAGTCGCTCGCCGCTGCCGACCGCGGCGACCGCCCGATCAACTTCGTCAACTTCACCGCCAAAGCCGCCATGCCGGCGCGCTATGTCCTCGAACGGGGGGACTGGGCCGGCGCTGCTGCGCTGCCCATGACCACTACCCAATATCCCATGGCGGATTCGTTGATCCGCTTCACCCGCGGTCTCGGCATGGCACGCGCAGGCAATCTCGCCGGCGCCAAAGACGAGGTCGAGGCGATGAAGGGGTTGCGCATGACGCTGCAGCGCGCCGACCAGTCCTACTGGGCTGACCGCACCGAAGATCAGATGCTTGCCGTCCTGGCATGGGTGGCGCTGAAAGAAGGCGCGCGCGACCAGGCCGTGCGGTTCATGCGCACAGCCGCGGACAGCGAAGACGGCAGCCTCAAGCACGTCGCGATGGAAAATCGCCTCTATCCGTTGCGCGAACTGCTGGCGGAACTGTTGCTTGAGATGGAGCAGCCCGCAGCTGCCCTGAACGAGTTCGAGACCGCGCTCAGGCAGACACCCAATCGCTTCCGCGCGTTCTGGGGAGCCGCCCGCGCCGCCGACAGTGCAGGCGACCGCCGGAAGGCATCCGAGTATTTCGCCAGGCTCGTCGACCTGGCCAAGAACGCCGATACCGAGCGGCCGGAAATCCGCGAGGCCAAGGCATTCCTTGCGCAGAAATGATAATATGGCTCGGTGCACAAAGGAGACCCCCGGGCTGCTTGGTACCACACCCAGCAACCGCGAACCCGAGAGGCAGTAATGGTCCGCGTGCTCGCTTTGGCTGCAGTGCTCGGCGCATTGGTTGCCGGCGTGGTCGTTTACGCCATGAGCCTATCGGGATGGCAGGACGCGATTGCACAGTGGCTGGGCAAGCCCGACCGTCGGGCTGAGGTCGCAATGGCACTCGAAAATTTGCCGATCTGCACCGCCATGGCATCGGTCGGATCGGATGCCGACTGGGCGCAGCTCGATCCCGACTTCAAGGCCGGCAAAAAGGCGCTCGCGGCTGAGGATTGGAATGGCGCAGTCGCAGCTTTCGAAGCCGCTGCGCTGCGCGACCCGGGCAATGCCGACATCCAGAACTATATCGGCTATGCGTATCGGCGGCTACGTCAACTTGGGCCGGCCATGGGCTATTATCAGCAGGCGCTGATACTCAATCCCCGCCACCGCAGCGCTCGCGAGCATCTCGGCGAGGCCTATCTGGTGCTTGGCGAGCCCGCCAAGGCCGAGCAACTCCTGGCGGAACTGGAAGACCTCTGCCTCATTCCCTGCGAGGAATACGATGAACTCAAGCAGGCGATCGCGGTATACAAGAAGCTTGCCGCGCGATGAGGTTCAGGTTGGGGGCGCCATAACGATGCCTCAGAAGGACTGATGCTTGCGCCATGAGGGCACCGGCGTTGATCAGATCGCATCGGTTATGAACAACGACGAGATTCGGGCTATGCTGGCATTTTCGCAATGCCCGGTTCCCGAAACGATGAGGTCCCCGCAATGCACGACGTCCCCGGTTCCCACTGGCACGAGCCCATCGCTGGCAGGCGCGCCGGATTTGGCAAATTCGGCCGGCCGAAGACGCCCTACGATCTGTTCATGGAATCCGAGGGCATCCCGGTGTTTCGCGACATCGGGGTCAATAAGGTCCAGAATCTGCGACTCGCGCCCTGGGAGCGCGTCGGCGGTCGCGGCACCTACATTCAGCTTCACGGCACCGAGGGCAAATGGGGCTGCTATGTGGTCGAGGTGCCGGGCGCCGGCGCGCTCAATGCCGAGAAGCACCTTTATGAGGAAGTCTATTTCGTGGTCGAGGGCCGCGGCACCACAGAGGTCTGGCTCGATGCCGATTCGAAGCGCCATGTGTTCGAATGGCAGAAAGACTCACTGTTCTCGATCCCGGTGAATGCATGGCATCGCATCGTCAATGCGAGTTCGAGCCCGGCGCTGCTGCTGGGCGGGACCACGGCACCGAACCTGATGAATCTCATCAACAATGTGGGCGCGATCTTCGACTGCCCATACCAATTCCGCGACCGCTTCAGCGGGGCGGACGATTTCTACAAATACAGGGACGACATCGAGCCGGACCCGGTGCGCGGGCTTGCCATGCGACGGACCAATTTCGTCCCCGACATCGTCAACTGCGATCTGCCGCTCGACAACCGCCGCTCGCCCGGCTTCCGCCGTGTCGAGCCGTTCATGACCGGCAACACCTTCTATCTATGGATCGGTCAGCACGAGAACGGCCGCTACTCCAAGGCGCACGCCCACACGTCAGCGGCCGTGCTGGTCTGCATCAAGGGTAAGGGCTACACCTATACGTGGCCAGAGCACGCCGGCGTTACGCCTTGGAGGGATGGCAAGGCGCATCTCGTCAAGCGTGTCGATTACGAACCGGTCGGCCTCGTCTCGGCGGCGCCCGGCGGCGCGCGGTGGTTTCACCAGCATTTCGGCGCATCCGGTGAGCCGCTGCGGCTCACCGCGTGGTTCGGCCCGCACAACCCCGGCCGCGAGCCGGGCCCGCCCGGCGAGGTCCACATCGATTACACGGCTATGGACATTCCCGAAGGCGGCACCTCCATCCCGTATTGGATGGAGGACCCATATATCGCTAGGGAATACGGAGAGATCCTCGCGCGCGAGGGCGCCCTCAATCGCATGGAGCCGCAGTTTTATGACAAGGACTACAAGGGCGAGTTGCCGAAGGGAGTTTGATGAAAATCGAAACCGATGAACAGGGCGGCCGGATTTTCTTTTCCAGCACCGGCCGCAGTCTTGAGGGCGAAGACGAAATCTGCATCTTGAGCGTTGGCGTCGATATCGGCTCGTCCACCTCGCATTTGGTGTTTTCCCGCATCGTTCTGGAGCGACTCGACAGCCGTTACGTGGTGACGGAACGCGAGACCTTCTATCAGTCCGACATCCTTCTTACGCCTTATGCCTCAGAGGACGCCATCGATGCCGACGCGCTCGGTGCGTTCTTCGAAAAGCAATACGAGAACGCCATGGTGGACCCGGATGAGATCGACGCCGGTGCCCTGATTCTCACCGGCGTCGCGGTGAGGCGCAGTAATGCGCGCCGCATCGGTGAATTGTTCGCCCGCCAGGCCGGCAAGCTCGTCGCAGTCAGCGCCGGCGATAATCTTGAGACCGTGATGGCGGCCTACGGCTCTGGCGCGGTTGCCCGTTCGATCCGCGAGGTCGCGGCGGTTATGAACGTGGATGTCGGCGGCGGCACGTCCAAGATCGCAGTGTGCCATGACGGCGCCGTGGTGGCCATCACAGCGATCGACGTCGGGGCTCGCCTCATTTGCACCGATGCTGCGGGGCGCATTACCCGGATCGAGGAAGCAGGCCGACGCTTCGGTGAAGATCTTGGGCTCAAGCTTGAAATCGGCGGCAACCTGGCGCCGCAAGACGCGAAGCGTTTGGCGGCCCGCATGGCTGACAGCCTGTTCGCCGCCATCAAGGGCGGTTCGCCGCGGATCGGCGCGAGCGGCCTTTTGCGTCTCGATCCTCTCGTCTTTGCGGGTCGCATCGACGCCGTGACTTTCTCGGGCGGGGTTTCCGAATACATCTATGGCTGGGAAAGCGGGAATTTCGGTGACCTCGGTGGATTGCTTGCAGCCGAGATTCGCAAGCGTGTGGGGGCAAGCGGGATGCGGCTGGAACCACCGGCCCAAGGCATCCGCGCCACTGTGATCGGCGCGTCGCAATACACCACACAGGTGAGTGGCAGCACCATATTTGTCTCGCCTCTTGACGCCGTCCCTCTGCGCAACCTCCCGGTCATCGCACCGGACTTCGCGCTCGACGGCGAAACGATCGACAGCACCGCAGTCGCGTCCGCAATCGAGAAGGCGCTGCGGCATCTGGACCTGACGGACTCCGAAACTCCCGTCGCGATTTTTGTCCCATGGCGGGGCTCGGCCACCTTCCACCGGCTTGACGCCTTCTGCCGTGGAGTCGCGGCGGGCTTGGCCGAGTTGTTGGGGCGCGGCTTTCCGGTGGTGCTGGCCGGAGATGGCGATGTCGGCGGACTTCTGGGTATCCATTTCCGCGAGGAGATGAAGCTTACCAATCCGGTGATCTCAATCGACGGACTCGAACTCAAGCAGTTCGACTTCATCGATATCGGCGAAATGCTGGAAAGCTCCGGCGCGGTTGCGGTGGTGATCAAGTCGCTGATCTTCCCGGCGAGCGCTGCCCTCGGCCAGGAATGGAAGGCGAACGAGACGGCGACGGTTTAGCGGATTTCGCTTGCTATGAAGCGCACATCGGTGTCGTCGCCGGGCTTGTCCCGGCAACCCCGGATGTCGAGGCATTTAGCAAGAACGATCGGGGTGGCCGGGACGTGCCCGGCCACGACATGCGAGAACTTCCAAGTGAGCTGCAGCCGTGTCTTACCGGGATCTTCGCGAATTCATTGCCCAGATCGATGCCCTCAAGGGGCTGCGGCGTATCGACGGCGCCGACCCGCACCATGAGATCGGCGCCATCACGGAGGTTGCGGCCGGGATGGCGGAGTGCCCGGCGCTGCTGTTCGATCGTATAAAGGGCTATCCGCCTGGTTTCCGCATCGTGTCGAACGCAGTGACGAGCCCGCAGCGCGCCGCGCTCGCGCTCGGCATCGATCCGATGTTGCGCCCGCTCGACACGCTGAAGGCCTGGATGGCAAAGCGCCAGACATTGGCACCGCGTAAGCCGGTCGAAGTCGAAAACGCGCCATTCCTGGAAAATTCGCGACGCGGTGCCGACCCCGACCTCGCCAATTTTCCCGCGCCTGTGTGGCACAAGCAGGATGGCGGCGCCTATATCGGGTCTGGCAGTCTCGTCGTCATGCGCGATCCCGAAAGCGGCTGGATCAACGCCTCGATCTACCGCGTGCAGGTGCATGGACCGCACACGGTCACGGTTCAGTTTGACCATGGCGGGCGGCACGGCGCCATCATTGCGCAGAAATATTGGGAGAGCGGTAAGCCCTGCCCTATCGCCGTTGTCAATGGCGAGGACCCGGCGCTGTTTATCGCGGGCTTTGAGTATCTGCCGGCCGGCACCTCCGAATACGATTTCGCGGGCGCGATCAAGGAGGCACCGATCGAAGTCCATCCCGGCCCCATCACCGGCCTGCCGATCCCGGCTTACGCGGAAATCATCCTTGAAGGCCATCTGTTTCCCTCAGCCGAGGCCTCCCTGCCGGAAGGGCCGTTCGGCGAGTTCACCGGCTATTTCGCGGCGGACCGGCGTCCATGTCCGGTGATGGAGGTAGCTGCCATCCACCACCGCAACGATCCCATCCTGCTCGGCTCGCCTCCCATGAAGCCGCCGCGCTTCCATTTCGGTCTGCCGCTGCGCGCCGCCGGCATCTGGGGCAATCTCGAATCGGCCGGTATCACCGATATCGTCGGGGTTTGGCAGCACGTGTCGCAGCTGATGACCGTGGTATCACTGCGGCAGCGCTACGACGGCCATGCCAAACGCGCCGCGCTGATTGCCGCTGCCCACAGCTACATGGGCCGCCTCATCGTCGTGGTGGACAACGATGTCGACCCGTCGAACCTCGCGGATGTCCTGTGGGCGGTAACGACGCGCTGCGAGCCGTCGGAGCAGACCGACATCATCAAAAATGCCTGGAGCTCGGCGCTCGATCCGCGCATTCCGCCCGAAGCCAAGGAACGAGGCGTCACCTCCCATTCGAAGCTCATCATCGAGGCCGTCAAGCCATTCGCCTGGATCGACAGGTTCCCGAAGTTATCCGCGCTCTCTCACGAAGACGCGCGCGCAATCGAGGTGAAATGGGGCGAAGTGTTGAGGGGAAGGTAGAAGGTAGGGTGGGCATCGCGCCCGCGGCGTTTGTGACGGGATCTGCTGGGCAGGGCGCGATGCGCACCCTACGGCTCAGTCACAGACGGCAGCCCGAGCGCTGCATCGACCAGCGCCGCCGCGCGTTTGTAATCGTAGAAGCGGTTGACGTTCTGCTTCACGAGGAACGACGCGCCACCATAAAACTTCTCATATTGGGCGTGACGACTGCCGAATTCCGTGCCAAGGAAATCCCATACCAGCCGCATCAGCGCGACCCGCTCACGTGCCGGTGTCGTCGCCGATTGCATATATTTCTCGATGTCGCGCGCCATCTCGGGATTATCGAAGTCGCGTGCCGACGACGGCAAGGTGATCATAGCGGCGCCAGCAAGTTCGCGGATCGTCTCCAGCATGCGTCCGTTGAGCTCGGACTGCAGCGCCATGATGGCATAGAGCCCGGTCTGCGACGGCCACACTACACCGTCCGCATCGATGCGACTCGTGGCCTCGTGAGCGAGCAGCATCTGCTCCACGATGGTGACGATGGCGGCAAGTTCGCCCATCTCGACCTGCACGGCCTGATGGGTGTCGTTGCCAGTCATCTCGTTCATACGCTTGGCGAGCCCCAGCATGAAGCGGAGCTTCACCGCATAGCGGCACTGGGCCTGATGGTTACCGTAAAGATGCGCCGGTGTCTTCCACCACTGGTCCCAGCAGATCTGCAGGTTGCGGTAAATGTACATGCTCTCCCATGGCACGAACACATTGTCGAATACACACAAGCAGTCGGTCTCGTCGAATCGCGCGGTGAGCGGATAATCGAAGGCACTCACGCGTTCGCTGGCGAAGGTCCGGCGCGAATAGAGTTTGAGCCCCGGCGTCCTGATCGGGATCACCAGACCGTTGGCATAAGCCTCGTCGCCCGGTCGCAGCGGATGAATGCAGGAGAGATGCAGATAATCTGCAAAAACGCCGGCAGTCGCAAGCTGTTGGGCGCCCGAGATGACGACCCCGTCATCGCGCTCCTTCACCACGCCGGCATAGAGCGTCGGGTCCTTTTGCTGGTGGGCCGGCTTGCTGCGATCAATCTGGGGCGGCACGATCGCGTAGGTGACGTAACAGTGGTTGTCGCGTAGATTTTCGTAGATCTTCAGGAGATTGTCTGCGAAGCCCTGGCCGGCGGCAGCAAACAAGCTTGGCTTTGCGGCGTAACCGGCGATGAACCCCGCCACGTGATCGGGCGTGCGCCCCATCAAGCCGAAGGTTGCCTCTGCCCATTTCTCGGCAGCGAGACGCTTGATACGCAGATCGGTGTAGCTCTTCGGAATCTGCCAGGCGCGCCATACCGGCGCGCCTGTCCTGGGCGACGGATAGGTCATCAAGTCGCGGTGCTCGGGCGCCGCGGCAATATCAAAGAGATATGCGAGGCTTTTTGCCGCCTGGCGAAAGGCCGAATGAGTGGTGACGTCCTTGACCAGTTCGCCATCCACGTAAACATGGCGGCCATCCCTGAGCGAACGCAGATATTCCTCGCCGCTGCGCATTTTCTGGGCTTGGTTCACTTGGTTCATCGCCCGCCGCTCCATCATGTGGCGCCCCTCGTGCAATGCCAAGCGTGGATCGCGTCAGTGCGTCACCACCACGGGAGTATGATAGTCTACACGATTGAACAGGTCGGTAATGTCCTGGTTGTACATGCGAATGCAACCATAGGAAACAAAGCCGCCAATCGACCCCGGATTATTGGTGCCATGGATCGCGTATTCGCCGCCCGATAAGGTCATGGCGGCGACACCCATGGGATTATGCGGCGATCCCCCCGGTATCACGGCGGGGAGGTTAGGCTTGTCGCGCCGAATGTCTGAGGGCGGTGCCCACGCGGGGTTGAGGTATTTGCCGTTTATGAAGGAAGTGCCCGTCCATTGCATGCCGGCCCGGCCCACGCCAACCGGATAGCGCAGCGCTTTCCCATCGCCCAGGTAATAGTAGAGCCGCCGCTCGTTGGTGCGAATCACGATGGTGCCCTGGGCATAACCGGATGCAGCCACCATCTCACGAGCGGCCGCCGGCACGGGGACGAGAAGAGAAGGGACCGATAAAGTTGCCACAATCGCGCCGGCTGTCCAAAAAATTGATCCAACTCGCGTCATATTTCGCATTGATCGACCCCCATCAGAGCTAAGAATGGCCAAGGCGATGTTAACTAGATCGCGCGGGCAAGCTCAAGCCGATGCGGCAAGACCATGGAATGTATGCAAAAAACGCAGCCAACACGGCGTTTTCCAAAAATTCGAATCATGGCGAGCGACTGGAGGGGCGATTAGGCTCAATCCTCCAAATTCCGTACCGGCACAGGAAACTTTTGAGCACGACAATCATCAATTTGGGCGTTTTGAGTGTGTTGTTTAAGCCACAACGGTTCATAAATATACTTTTGCCTAATTTTGTCCAACTTTCCACCTCCAGTTTGATGTTCATGCTTCGGTGGTTCTACGAGGGGGTGTGAGACTGTCGTGAAGCTGCGCTCGTTCGTGGTGCATTGAGGACTTAGGGAAACGGGGAGCACATGATGAAAAATCTCTTGCTTGTTGCTGCTTCAACTGTCGCGTTCGTGGGTGCTGCAGTTGCGGCCGATCTACCGACTCGCCAGCCGCCACCTCCGACTCCGGTTGTCGGCAAAGCTCCCATTGGCAAAGCTCCGATTGGGAAGGCTCCAATTGGTAAGGCCCCAATCGGCAAGGCACCGGCCCCGGTCGTCACGCGCGGGTAGACTGAAGCTACGATGGGTCAGCCTTGTTGAGCTGATTCAGGCACTTATGTCGGCAAGTGTACCCCGGCCAGGCTCGGGGCGTTATTTCGTTGTAGGATTCCGAACTGACCGAGAGGCTTTGGATGCTCTCAATGAGATATACCCCGAGAAAGAAGGATATCGGGCCAAGGGTGCAAGTTCGTCTGCGGATAGGATGGGCAATCGCTTTCGGCGCGGTCGCTATGTTGGCGGGGCCGCAAATGCCGACCGCAGATGCGCAAGAGGTTCGTGCCTTGCCGGTCATCAACGGAAACGCGGAGGTGCCAGCGATCGCAGCGGCTCCGCTTTCCACCCCGAAACGATCAAGGCTTGCGGGACGGTATTTCGTCGACTTTCGCGCCAGGACCGCGGCCAGCTACGGTCATGCCTTTGTGTGGTATGGCCGACTCAACGAGCACGGCAAGGTCGATAAGATCGAAGTCGCTGGCCTGCATCCGGCCAGCGACAGCCCTGTTCCGTATATTCTCGGCCACATCATGCCTGTCCCGGCCGAAACCGGTAAGAGCTATGGCGATCTCGATGAGCAGTATTTGACTGCGAATTATCGGGTCTATTTGAGCGAGGCAGACGCCAAGAAGGTGTTTGCCTACATCCAGCACAAGCAAGCAAATTCGCCGTTTTGGTTTAATGGCGTCTATAACTGCACCGCGTTCATAGCGGATATTGCGGCGTATATGGGCTTGCGCACTCCGCCCACCGCGACTTGGATGTACCCGGAAACCATGGTCAATGCCCTTAAGGAAATTAATCACGGGCGCGAGGAAATTGTGCTCGCTGCGAGCCATTGATTTCTGACGACATCAGCCAACAACACCACATTGCAGGAAACGGTGTCCGTCTGCAGGTCGTGTTCGTTGTAGCGGATCCAGCGTTGCCCATAGCGCGCTAGTTTGTCTTGACATCAAGATGAAGACAGAGAATTATAGAACAAAAGGCGAACAAGCATGAAATGAACGCATGTCCGTCGAATCGCCCGAAACCCTGCATGTGCTACGCCGTAGCGTTGCGGACCTCACGGCCGACGTGCCGGGCTACAGTCGTCTTCTGGTAAGCTTCGGCGTCGGCTCGCTTGATCAGGCGCTCGCCGGCGGGCTTGCCTGCGGGGCGTTACATGAGATCGGTCCCGCGGCTCCGCTGCAGGGCGTCGCCGCAACGGGATTTACCATAGCGTTGGTCGCGCGGGCGCTGCGTGAGCGCGGCCAGGCGGTATGGATTCAGCCTGATTTCACCGTCACTGAGGCGGGCGCCCTCTACGGTCCAGGGCTCGATCTTATGGGCCTGTCGACGGAGCGCCTTGTCATTTTACGAGTGCCGCGCCCGCGGGATGCACTTTGGGCCATGGAGGAGGCGCTCAAATGCCGCGCCGTGAGTGTGGTGGTAGCCGAATTTTCGCGCGAGGAAGCCGATCTCACGGCGACTCGTCGGCTCGCACTCGCTGTCCGCGCAGGCGGCGGACTCGGCCTCATCCTGCATCCGAACGTGTGCGGCAGCAGGCTTCGTAGCCAGCCCTTTTGCCGCCACCCCAGCACTGCCACGACGCGCTGGGAGGTCGCGTCCGCCTGCGGCGCACGCGACCGTTTCGGTGGACTCGGGCCCCCCACCTTTGTGCTTTCGCTTGTCAAAAACCGCCGCGGTCGTGCCGGCCAATGGCGCTTGTCGTGGGATCATCATGAGCGTGCCTTCACAACGTCGCTATCTCTCCCTGTGGCTCCGCCGACTCGCGACGGATCGTATCGCAAAGCGTTGCTTCGCGACGAGCCGCCTCGCACACAACGCCGCATACGCGCCGGGTGAACCTCTGGTCATCACCCGTCTGATCAAGGGGTCGCTGCGCATTGTCGCCATGGACGACGCCGCACAGAGTCTCGGCCTGCGACCTGGCATGCCGCTTGCCGATGCACGCGCCATGTATCCGACGCTTGCGATCGCCGAGAACGACGAAGAAGCAGACCGGCACCTCATCAATGCTGTCGCCGATTGGTGTGATCGTTACACACCGCTGGTCGGCCTCGCTGCGCCCGATGGCCTTATGCTCGACATCACCGGTTGTGCCCACCTGTTTGGCGGGGAGGCTGCCATGTGGCGGGATATCCTCGTACGCCTTGCTGACCAGGGCCTGCATGCTCGCGCCGCTATCGCCGATACGGTTGGCTGCGCCTTCGCGGTCGCACGTTTCGGTGACACGTTCCTAGTGCCGCCGGGTGGCGCTCGCCACGCTCTCGCGCCGCTGCCGATGGCGGCCTTGCGGCTGGCGCCTGAAATCGTTGAGGCGCTCGCCGGGCTCGGCCTCAAGCGCATCGCAGATATTATCGACCTGCCGCGTGCGCCGCTCGCTGCCCGATTCGGTGAAATCCTTGTTCGCCGCCTCGATCAGGCGCTCGGGCGTGCCGACGAGCCGATTACGCCGCGACTGCCGGTGCCGTCCTATGTGGCCGAGCAGAGCTTCCCCGACCCGATCGGTCGCGAACGCGATGTGCTAGGCACTATCGCGCGGCTCGCCGCCAGGCTTGAGGCCGCGATGGAGCGACGCCAGGACGGCGCGCGACTTCTACAGACTGCGCTGTTTCGCACTGACAACAAAATCTACCGCATCGAGGTCGGCACCAGCGCGCCGGTGCGCAATGCAGCCCTTATCGCACGCCTGTTTGCCGATCGGCTGGCCGTGATCGGGGAGGCCTGTGATCCCGGTTTCGGCTTCGACATAGTGCGTCTCACCGTGCTGGTCACGGAGCACAGCGATCCGATGCAGCGCGGTCTAGGCCAAAAAGGAGGCATGCGAGACGAGTTCCTGCAAGATGGATTCGGTTGCCTCGACGACGAAGTCGCTTTCTCCCATCTTATCGATCGTCTCGGCGCCCGCTTCGGGCCGCGTCGCATCACTCGCTTGGTAGAACAGGACACCCATATCCCGGAATTCGCCGTCGCCGCCCTGCCGGCGCATTCGGTGCCGACTCCCCTGCATGCACATAATCATCGCGTATGGCTCGGCGCTTCTTCTCCCTCTCCGCGCTTGCGGGGAGAGGGTCGATGTGAGGGGGCTCGGACTCGCGGAGAGGCCCCCTCACCCACCCTTCCCTCCCCCGCAAGCGGGGGAGGGAAGGGTGGGGGCGACCTCTCCGCGCAAGCGGGGAGAGGTGAGAAACAAGATAGCCTCTCTCCAACTCGCCCGGTGCGTCTGTTCGGATGGCCGGAGCCGGTGGAGGTGATCGCGGAAGTCCCCGACGGCCCGCCGGCGCGATTTCGCTGGCGGCACGTGCTGCATGAGGTCGCGGCAGCGGAAGGTCCTGAACGCATAGCCATGGAGTGGTGGCGCGATACGGACGGTCAGAAGCCCACGCGCGATTATTTCCGCGTCGAAAGCCGCGAAGGGTTGCGGGCCTGGCTCTACCGCGAGGGCCGATATGACGATGCGACGCCCGCACCGCGCTGGTTCCTGCATGGATTGTTCGGCTGAGCTAAGCTATGTCCGCATATGCGGAATTGGCCATCACCACCAACTTCTCGTTTCTACACGGAGTCTCCCATGGGGAGGAACTCGTGGAGCATGCTAAGGAGCTTGGTCTTGCGGGACTTGGCGTCGCCGATCGCAATTCAGTCGCCGGCGTCGTGCGCGCCCATCTGGCCGCAAAGGAAATGGGCCTGAAATTTGCTCCCGGTGCGCGTCTCGTGTTTGCCGACGACACGCCCGACATTCTCGCCTACCCGCAGGACCGCGCTGCATGGGGGCGTCTCACCCGACTTCTCACCGTTGGCAAGCGCCGCGCCGAAAAGGGTCAGTGTCTGCTCAACCGCGACGATCTCATGGCGCATATCGGGGGGCTCAATCTCATCGTGTTGCCAGGGCGCTTGAAGCAAGCCCGCTCGGCTCTCCGCGTTCCATCCTTCGAGACGGCGCCTTCGGCGCCTCCTCAGGATGAGGTTTCATTTTTTCGAAGACCTCATCCTGAGGAGGCGACCGAAGGTCGGCGTCTCGAAGGATGGAACGCGGCATGGTCTAAAACCTCTGAAACGAACGATAGAAAGCTGACGATTTTCCTCCGCCTCCTCCGCGAGGCTGCACCCCGCGCCGTGTGGCTCGGCGCCAGCATACTCTATCGCGGCGATGATGCCCGCCGCCTTGCCCGGCTCGCCGCCGTCGCAGGCGAGGCACGCGTACCACTCATCGCAGTCGGCGACGTGCTTTATCACGTACCGGAACGGCGCGCCCTGCAGGATGTCGTGACCTGCATTCGCGAACACCTCACCCTTGCGACAGCAGGCCGTCGGCTCGAAGCCAATGCCGAGCGCCATCTCAAGCCACCCCACGAAATGGCGCGGCTGTTTCGCGACGCGCCCGAAATCCTTACGGAGACCCTGCGGTTTCTCGAGCGCTGCCGGTTTTCCCTCGATCAATTGCAATACGAATATCCCGACGAGACCCGCGAAGGCTTCGCCACACCCCAGGAAGCACTCATCGCCTACACCATGGAAGGCGCGCGCCGGCGCTATCCGCAGGGCATTCCGCCAAAGGTGCGCACCGCCCTCGACCACGAACTCGCCCTTATCGCCGAACTCAAATACGCGCCCTACTTCCTCACCGTACATGACATCATGCGCTATGCGCGCTCACAGGAGATTCTGTGCCAGGGCCGCGGCTCGGCGGCAAACTCCGTGATCTGCTTCTGCCTCGGCATCACCGAGGTCGATCCTGTGCGCGTCGATCTCCTGTTCGAGCGCTTCGTCTCGGCGGAGCGGCGCGAGCCGCCCGACATCGACGTAGATTTCGAGCATGAGCGGCGCGAGAAGGTCATCCAATACATTTACGATCGCTATGGCCGCCATCGTGCTGGCATCGCTGCCACCGTGGTCACCTACCGCACCCGCAGCGCCATTCGTGAAGTCGGCAAGGTTTTTGGATTGTCGGACGATACCCTCGGAGCGCTTACCGGCATGTTGTGGGGCTCCTCGGCGGAGGCGATTTCAGAACGACAGGCGCGTCGCGTCGGCCTCGATCCTACCGATCCTCATCTCGCCAGGGTGCTGGCGCTGACGCGCGAGCTGATCGGCTTTCCGCGCCATCTCTCCCAACATGTTGGCGGTTTCGTCATCACCCGCGGCCGGCTCGACGAGGTGGTCCCGATCGAGAATGCAGCGATGGAGGAGCGTACTTGCGTCGAGTGGGACAAGGACGATCTCGACTCGCTCAACATCCTCAAGATCGATGTGCTGGGTCTCGGCATGCTGAGCTGCCTGCGGCGCGGATTCGATCTGCTGAACAAGCATTATGGCACGATAGGGCAGCTCCCTCCTCCGTCTTCGGGCGAGGTTATCGCAATTGACCACCCTCCCCTGCAGGGGGAGGGTCGGACTGCCGGAGGCAGTCCGGGGTGGGGTGCCCCCCTTTCTGAGCCTCCCCCGCATGCGTGGAAGGCTGCTGAAACGCTGTCACCCCCTCCCGGCCCACTAAAGCGGGCCGACCTCCCCTCTCCAGGAAGGGCAATCGCCTTTGACGGGCCGCCTGTGCTCCCTCTCCCCGCTTGCGGGGAGAGGGTCGGGGTGAGGGGGCCTCTCCACAAGCTCGGACTCGTGGAGAGGCCCCCTCACCCGGAATTTGCGCGAAGTGCGCAAATTCCGACCTCTCCCCGCAAGCGGGGAGAGGTGAAGCCCGCCGTTTCAAACACGATTGCTCTGCCCGCAAGTAGGGAAGGGATAAAAAACTTCTCCCTCACCACCATCCCTCCGGAGGAACCCGCGGTCTATCGCATGCTGTCGCGCGCCGACACCATCGGCGTGTTCCAGATCGAGAGTCGCGCCCAGATGTCGATGCTGCCGCGGCTCAAGCCGAAAAAATTCTATGATCTGGTCATCGAGGTGGCGATCGTGCGCCCAGGACCGATCCAGGGCGACATGGTACATCCCTATCTGCGACGTCGACTGGGAGTGGAAAAGGTCGAGTATCCCTCTCCTTCTCCGCCTTATCCAAAGAATGAGCTTGAACAGGTGCTCGGCAAGACGCTCGGCGTGCCGTTGTTCCAGGAACAGGCCATGCGCATCGCGATCGTCGCGGCCGGCTTCGAGCCCGCTGAAGCCGATAAGCTGCGCCGCGCCATGGCAACGTTCCGCCGCGTCGGCACCATCAAATATTTCCGTGACAAGTTCGTCGAAGGCATGGTGTCGCGCGGTTATCCACGCCATTTTGCCGAACGCTGCTTCCGCCAGATCGAAGGCTTCGGCGAATACGGCTTTCCGGAAAGCCATGCTGCGAGCTTTGCACTTCTCGTCTATGTCTCTGCCTGGATGAAGTGCCGCTATCCGGACGTATTCGCGGCGGCGCTGCTCAACAGCCAACCCATGGGTTTTTATGCACCGGCCCAGATCGTGCGAGATGCTCAGGAGCATGGCGTCGAGGTGCGACCGGTCGACATCAACCACTCCTGTTGGGATAGTACGTTGGAAGTGGGAAATGCGAAGGCGCATTACCTGCAGAGGAAAAGGACAGATAACCTCTCCGGTGTCATCGTCCGCGAAAGCGGACGATTCAGTACGCCGCAGCATTGCGATAAAGCCGCAAATGTTGAGATTACTGGATGCCCCGCTTTCGCGGGGCATGACACGTCGAAAATGGGAGCCTCCCGCATCAACCTCCGCCATGCGGAAATGGCAGGCGACATCCGCACCACCCATGTGGTGCGGCTTGGCTTTCGCCAGATTAGCGGGTTTTCCGAGGATGACGGCCATGCGATCGAGCGTTGTCGCGGCGCAGGCTTCGATTCGGTCCGCGACCTCTGGCTACGGAGCGCCCTCAAGCCGTCGGTGCTGGAACGGTTGGCGGCGGCTGATGCCTTTCGTTCTCTCGGCCTCGATCGCCGGCAGGCGCTGTGGGCGGTGCGTGCGTTGCGTCGCGCCGGCGACAAAGACGATCTGCCGCTGTTTGCGAGTACCGCTGTGCCGCCGCTTGAGCCAGATGTCGCGCTGCCGCCTATGCGTATCGGCGAGCAGGTGGTCGAGGACTATCGCCACCTGCATCTATCGCTCAAGGCGCACCCGGTTTCGTTCCTGCGCGGCGAGTTCGACCGCCGCGGCATCCTACGTCACGAGCAGCTTGCGGAGATTTCATCTGGCTGCCGCGTCACCGTCGCGGGCCTTGTGCTGATACGCCAGCGACCCGGCAGCGGCAACGGGGTGATCTTCATGACACTCGAGGACGAGACCGCCGTCGCCAATATCATTGTGTGGCCGAAAACCTTCGAGATCTTCCGTCCGATCGTGATCGGGGCGCGGCTCGTCAGCGTCACCGGAAAACTGCAGAACGAATCCGGCGTGATCCATGTGGTAGCCGACCGGCTCGATGATCTCACATCGCTGCTCCGTCGCCTCGCCCATGATACTGGTTGCGTCGAAACCCTTGCCCATGGAGATCACGTCAAACGCAGCACTTCGGATTGGCGCGCACCTCTGCATTCCATGACCTCGCCCATGAAGCCAATCGAGCCTGAGTTTGCATTTACTGAGGAGTTCGCGCCGGTGGAGAGAGTCCAGGCGGTTATGCCCAAAGGTCGCAATTTTCATTAGCCGATCGGCTTCAGCCAATCTGATTGGATTGGCGCATCAACCAAGTCACAACGTTAGAGAGGCCGCACAAGCGGCGTCCCTGTAGGGGCGACCCTTGTGGTCGCCCTATCCCCAGATGCGACGACGAGACGACCACAAGGGTCGCCCCTACATTCTTCCCTAGGCAATGACTCATGAGGAGAATGCCGACAAATCGCGTCGGGGCCCCCCATTCCGAACTCACTCTGCCGCAGCCCGTTTTGCCGCCACGATCTGATCGGCCTGCTTGCCGGTGAGTTCCGCCATGTGATCGAACTTGAAGGTGAAGCTGCCAACGCCGGCAGTGGCAGAACGTACCTCGATGATGAGATCACCGATCTCGGACTCCGGCATCATGGCGCGTACCATGTCCCAGCCTTCCCAGCCTTCGCGGGTATCGAAGCCGAGAATCTGGCCACGCCGGCCGGACAGGATGGCGTTGATCTTGGTAGAGGCGTCCGATGGGCAGGCGATCTCGACCATGTGTATCGGCTCCAACAACACCGGCTGGCACTGCGGCAGTGCCTCGGTAATGCCGATACGGCCGGCGATGCGGAACGCCATATCAGAAGAATCCACCGCATGATAAGAACCGTCGATCAGCGCGACCGCTATGTCGACCACCGGAAATCCGAGTGGACCATGCTTGAGCGCATCAAGAATGCCCTCTTCGACTGATGGAATGTAGTTGCGCGGTACCACGCCGCCCGTGATCCTGTCCTCGAATGTGAAACCCGAATTGCGCGGTAGCGGCTTGATGTCGAGGACGACATCGCCGAACTGGCCGTGCCCGCCGGACTGCTTCTTGTGCCGGCCGCGCTGCTGGATCGGCTTTCTGATTGTTTCCCGATAGCCGACGGTCGGCCGACGGCGTTCGATCGCAATGCCGAATCGCTCGGCCAGCCGCTCGGTAGCGACGCGCAGGTGCATCTCGCCCTGCCCCCATACCACCGTCTCCTGAGACTCGGGATTTTGCACCACAGTGAGCGAAGGATCCTCCTCGAGCAGCTTGTTGAGCGCAAGACCGAGCTTCACGTCATCCTTGCGTTCCTTCGCAGAGATCGCGATGGCGAGTACGCCCGGATAAGGCTTTACCACAGCAACTGCGGGGTGCGGCTGCTTGCCTGAAGACAGTGTGTCGCCGGTCTTGGAACTATCGAGCTTGCCGAACCCGACCGTCTCGCCGGCAACGGCTGGGCCGCGCTTCTCGGTCGACTGGCCCAACAGTTTGGAAACACCTGAGACGCGCCCTACCTCCACGTTCGGCGAACTCAATGTGACACCATCGCCAATCTGCCCGTTGAGTACGCGGGCGATTGAAAGCTTGCCGCCATGGGTGGTGTGAAAGGTCTTAAGTACCGTCGCGACCGCATCACCATTGGCCTTGACGCCGAGCCGCTTCGCCGTCGCCGCAATGCCAGGTGCTTCGTGACGCAGCGCCTTCAACAGGCGGAGCACGCCGTTCGAGCGGGTAGCAACGCCGATCAACACGGGGCACACGAGCCCGTCGCGAAGCTCCTTGGCGAGATCGTCGAACACCCGGTCGCGGGGCGGCGGAATATCGGCCAGCAACTGCTCCATCAGCTCGTCGTCGTGATCGGCAAGAGTTTCCAGCATGCTGAAGCGGGCGTCCTTCTGCGAGTCGAGTGCCTCGCCATCGAGCGCGATCACCTCGGACGGCGCATGCTCCCGATAGACGAAAGCGCGCTCCAGCGCGAGGTCAACGAAGCCTGTTATGATTTCGTTCTTGAAGATCGGAATCTGGCGTAGCAACAGGGGCACGCGCGATGCCGGCTGCAACAGCTTGAGGCTTTCGCGCATCGGCTTATCAGCTTTGTCGATCTTATTGAGAAACAGGAAACGTGGGATTTTCAGATCTTCGAGTTCACGCAGGACAAGTTGAAGCTGCGCCACCTTGCGGTCGTCAGCTTCGCACACCACGACGGCGGCATCGATCGCCGGCGAAACGGCGCGCGTGTCCTGGACGAATTCAACCGAGCCCGGGCAATCAAGAAACGTATAGCTGTCACCCATGAAGGTCGTGGTCGCGGCCGTGACCTCCACACTCATTTTATGGTGGCGCGCCTCCTTGCTGGCATCGCCAACCGTTGTTCCCGCTTCAACCGTGCCCTGACGCTGGATCGCGCCGGTGCGGGCGAGTATCGCTTCCAGAAGGGTGGTCTTGCCGCTCTGAAACGGCCCCACCAAAGCAATACATTGTGGGCCTCTCGGTCCGCTTTCCCTGTCTCCCATGACTGCCTCCCTCGATCGGCGAGATCGGTCCTCCGCCGGTCCGTGCTGCTATCGTTTCAGGGGAACGGGGGGATTGGCAAGTGCGCATTTTTGATGGAGGTGTGACAATACGACGTGGCACAAATTTTGTTGGAGCTGAGCAAGCGCGCGGAAATCAAACCATCGCCAGAAACACAAAAGCCCCGGATAGGCCGGGGCTTTTGATCATCATGCCAACCTTGTCAGTGTCTGTGGTGCCGTACGCGGTGCGGCACCAGGAGGTCGACCGAGCGCAACTCAAGACCCGCCACGCCGGCCGAGACGTTGAGGCCGGTTTGAGCCTCGGCGCTAACGGGCTGCAGCGCGAAGGTGTTGTTGGAGCCGCCGACCAATGCATTGGCGCCCAGGCCGACACCGACTGAAGCGTTGCCCTGCACACCACCGTAATTGCCGGCGAGATCACCCGGATGGATGACGCCGGTCGGAGCGAAGACCACCCAACCTATCGACACGGCCTGAGTAAAACCAAGGTCAACTCCGATTCGACGAATGACGCCGACATAGCGATGCGGCGGGCCGCCGGCCGATGGCATAAACAGACACTGGAAGTTAAGCACCGAGCCGACTACGTAACCGACAGCACCGGGACTGCGGCAGGTGAGGCCGCCGACCTCAACGCTGGCCTGGGCGCCGGGCGCAGCCGCCATCAGCATTGCGGCCGCCATCGCAGAAAGACATCTCGCACGCAGAGTCATAACAATCTCCCCTCTTGTTTGGATGAGCCCCTTTTTGGATTGAAAACTGGTGCATCAACGCGCCCAGCGTAGATCGATGCCGGCAACGCCGGCAGCGACGTTCAAACCGGCTTGGCCTTGCAACGAAACCGGTTGTAATTCGACGGTGCGATTGGAACCGCCGATAAGTACATTTGCTCCGACACCCGCTCCCACAGTTGCCTCGGCGGTGGCGCCGCCATAGCTCCCCGAAAGCGCGCCAGCCGGCCGCGAGGTGGGGGCATAAACGAGCCACACCATTGCGCCCCCCGCAGTGACGCCGATATCGACCCCAAGCTTGGTCAGGGTACCGGCATAGAATTCGACCGGCCCGGAAACAGACGGTGTGAACGTACAATTCAGTGTCCGTTGCGAGCCAAAGATCAATCCGACGCCGCCGGAAATGTCGCAGGTAAGTTGGCCCGCCTGTACGCGCTCCTGTGCTGCCGTTCCGGCGATCAGCGCCGGCGCCGCCGCAATGACCGCAAGCTTACTGAATTTTCGCATGAAAGCCCCCCGTTGCCATTCGGCATGTCCAGCTGCCCGGCAGGCCCAGATGACGGAATCCGCCTGCGTCCCCATGCCTGATATACGGCATAATGGAACCGCTGTCGCCCCCTCACCCTAAGCAAATCCCATCGATTGAGAACACCTTGGCCGGACCGCCTCAGCGGGTTACCGCAGATCGGCACAAAACCGCTGAATGCGTTCGCACGCCTGCTGCAACGACGACGTCGCTGTCGCATAGGAGATTCGAAAAGCTTCGCCAACCCCAAAAGGCGTGCCCTGCACCACCGCGACGCCTTCCGCCTCCAAAAGCGCGGTGACGAAATCCTCGTCGGTGCTGATCCGGTTACCGGACGGCGCCGTTTTACCCATGGTTCCGGCGCAAGACGGATAGACGTAAAATGCGCCTTCCGGCTTTGGGCATTTGATGCCGTTCGCCTGATTGAGCATGGAGACGCACAAGTCGCGACGCTCCTTGAAGATCTTGTTGTGCTTTGGAATAAAATCCTGAGGGCCATTGAGCGCCTCCACCGCAGCCCATTGCGACACCGCCGCCGGATTGGAGGTCGATTGCGACTGAATCATCGCCATCGTCTTGATGAGCGGCTCCGGTCCCCCCGCAAAGCCGATACGCCAGCCCGTCATGCAATAGGCTTTGGACACGCCATTGACGGTGAGGGTGCGCTGGTAAAGGCGCGGCTCGATCTGCGCCGGCGTGGTGAAGCTAAAATCGTCATAGACCAGGTGCTCATACATGTCGTCTGACATCACCCACACGTGGGGATGCATCACCAGCACATCGGTCAGCGCGTTCAATTCTGACTGGGTATAGGCGGCGCCGGTCGGATTGGATGGCGAATTGAGGATGATCCACTTGGTCTTGGGCGTAATCGCACCCTCAAGCTGCTCGGGCTTAAGCTTGAAGCCGGTGTCGGCTGTTGTTGCCACCGCCACCGGCGTGCCGCCAGCGAGAAGGACCATCTCAGGATAGCTGACCCAATACGGCGCGGGAATGATGACTTGGTCGCCCGGATTAAGCGTTGCCATCAGGGCGTTGTAAAGTACTTGCTTACCACCGGTACCGACCGTGATCTGGCTCAGTTTGTAGTGAAGCCCGTTTTCGCGCTTGAACTTTGCAGCGACCGCCTCCTTGAGTTCGGCGATGCCGTCCACGTTCGTGTACTTGGACGACCTGCCGTCCCGGATCGCCTTGATGGCCGCTTCTTTGATGTTGTCTGGGGTGTCGAAATCGGGTTCGCCGGCGCCGAGGCCGATGACATCGCGGCCGGCCAATTTGAGCGCCCGCGCCTTATCGGTTACCGCGATGGTCGCTGATGGCTTGATGCGTTGTAGTGAGTTGGCAAGAAAGCCCAAGACAACCTCCTTAACGCCGGACCGCGAAAAATTGCTGACTATCGGGCCGGCTGACATGGTCGATCCGAGAAATTTCCCATTCCCGAACCACGAGCGACCGTTTCCTAATGTCCTGACGTTGTAACGGCAAGCACAAACGTCCGGATTACGAAAGACCGCACTCGCGGCTCTTTCGCTTACGCCGCTTGTGGCAAGAGGATTCGCCGGAGCGATGCTGCTCCCGATTGGTGTGCCAGCCACGGCGGTCGTGCTCGGCTTGATGCTGCGGCGCGTCATCATGATAACTAGGTCGCCGCTATGGTGGCGTTCGGTGCAGATCTGGTAGGATAATACGTGCCGATCTGCCGTGCGACAGATGGCGGCATGACCAAGCCGTATTGAGGTCGCATTCGGTAAGCTAATTTGCTGCGCGTTTCTATGGCGATGCGCGCTGGAGAATGTTCATTCGAGAAACCGAAGCCGGGACAGAGGAATGCTTACGCTCTATTCGATGCAGCGCTCCGGCAATTGCTACAAAGTGCGGCTCGCACTCGCGCAGCTCGGTATTCCCTACGAGTTGGTGGAATTTGACGTCCTCAGGGGCGATACGCGCACACCGGAGTTTCTGGCGAAGAACCCGAGCGGACATGTACCGCTCCTTGAAGCCGCGCCCGGTCGTTATCTGCCGGAATCCGGCGCAATTCTGTGGTATCTGGCCGGCGGTACACCGCTCGCGCCCGAGGATCGGCTTGATCGTGCCGAGACGCTGCAATGGATGTTCTTTGAGCAACATAGTCTCGAGCCGTATGTGGGCGCCGCGCATTTCTGGCTTGTGCTCATCAAAGGCGGGCGCGAGCTGCAGGTGCATGCTATCGAAGAGTGGATGGAGAAGGGCTATCAGGCACTGCGTGTGATGGAGCAGCATCTCGAACATCATCGATTCTTTGCTGCCGGCCGCTACACGATCGCGGACATTGCGCTCTACGGCTTTACGCACGTCGCCAACGAATGCGGCTTCGATCTTACGGGCTTTCCGGCCGTCCGCGGGTGGCTCAAGCGCATTGCCGAGCAACCAGGTCACGTCCGCATGGATTGGCGTCCGACCGCCCTAGAGATCGCAGAGTAATGTGGTAACCCGCATGGAGCGCCGCTCTTGGCGCGCAACGGCGGAACACCCAAGCCCAATGGCACCAGCGCCGGTAGCTCGGATGGAGGGATCACGGTTTTGCGGTCCCGTAATCCGGGATCAGCGCGTCTTGTTGCGGCAAGGCCGCCGTGGACTACGCCGCGCTCTCCATCCGGCCTACGTCTCCTTCCAGGGGATGACCTTCCGCTCGATCTCCTGGAACAGCACCGTGGTGATCAGTCCCAGGATGCCGATCACCACGATGCCGACGAACATATCGTCGACCTTGAGGAGTTCCCAGGATTCCCAGATCAGGCGGCCGATGCCGGTCTTCGAGGCCACAAACTCCGCTGCGACCAGTACAACGAAGGATACGGCGAGCGCGATCTTGAGACCGGCGAAGATCAGCGGCAGCGCGCCGAAGAACTCGACGCGGGTGAACATCACATAACTGCTGGCGCCGAAGTTCCTCGCCACATCCCGATAGATCCGGTCGATGTTGGCGGCGCCCGCATAGGTGTTGATGATCACTGGAAAGAACACAGCGATCGCTACCAGCGCGATTTTGGACGCATCGCCGAACCCGAATGTGAGCAGTAGCAACGGCATCAGGGCCACCTTTGGAATCGGCATCAGCGCCGCGATCAGCGGGTCGAAGAAAAACCGCGCGGGCCGGAACATCGCCATCAGGAGGCCGATCGCGACCGCTGGTACTGACCCGATGAAGAATCCCGCGAACACCCGCCAGAGTGTTACCGCCGTATGTCCGATGAGTTCACCGCTTATGGTAAGTTCCCAGAAACGCACCGCGACGTCGCTCGGTGCCGGCACGAAGCGGCGGTCGCCAAACCCCAACGCAAGCAGCATCTCCCAGACCGCCAGCAGCCCGATCGGCGAGACGAGGTAGAGCAGCCGCTCCTGCAGCTTCGGCACCGGCTCGCTCATCCCTCGATCTCCGCCCTGGCACGCATCACTTCATCCTCCAGGATCCGCCAAATCGCCAGCTTGAGAGCGCCGAATTCCGCCGTCACCGACAACTCCATCAGATTGCGTGGATGCCGGAATGGAATGTCGATGATCTTCTTGATGCGGCCCGGCTGCGCCGTCATCACCACGGTGCGGTCACCAAGCAGCAATGCCTCATCGATGGAATGCGTGATGTAGACTACGGTCTTGCCGGTTTCCTCCCAGATGCGCACCAGCTCGGCTTGCAGGATCGTGCGGTTCTGCGCATCGAGGGCGGCGAATGGCTCGTCCATCAACAGCATGCCCGGATCGGTCACGAAGGCGCGCGCGATGGCGCCGCGTTGGCGCATCCCTCCGGACAGCTGATGCGGATAGTGACGGCGGAAGCGGGTCAGTCCGACGAGACGCAGCGCGGCGTCGACGCGACGGGCAGCTTCATCGGACGGAACGCCACGCGTCATCAGTCCGAAACCGACGTTCTTCTCCACATTCATCCATGGAAACAGACCGCTTTCCTGGAACACCATGGCATTCGCGACCGGCCAGCCCGCCGCGTCGACATCGATCGTCCCGCTGCTGGCCCTTTCAAGGCCGGCCAGAATGCGCAGCAGTGTCGATTTTCCGCAGCCGCTCGGGCCCACAACGCAAACGAATTCGCCGGGCGCAATGATCAGGTCGATGCCGTCTAAAGCGATGACGCGCTGCCGCCCGTCGCCGTATTCCTTGCGCAAATTCGCGATCGCGATCGCCGCGCCACGCCGCTCCTCCATGCGTGTCCTCTCGCTCCCGTTCCCTTCAACGGCAGCCTTCGAGCTTGGAATCCTTGTTGGCGGGAACGAACGGCCCCAGTTCTTGCACGGCAAATTCTGCGTAACTGGGATCGACCAGACGCTCCGCCGGGAACTTCGCCCGCGAGAAGCCATTCTTGATGAACCAGTCCTGCATGTCGAGCATGCTCGCAATGTTGATGCGGCCGTCGGGGCTGCGTGCCGGCCACGGATATTTGTGCAGCAGTTCCGGCCGCCGCTCGGAACCGTGCCGGATCAGTGCCGCAATGATCTCGTTCTTGATGGGCGCTCCGTGGTAGGCGTTGCAGTAGTCGCGCACACCGCGCAAGTAGGCGGTGTAGTAGTTGCGCAGCAATTCGGAATTCTTCGCCGCCCAGTCGGTATTGACCATGATGACCGCAATGGTCATGGGGCTCGGCGTGATGAGCAGATCCGGCTCGGCGAAACCCACCGCGTGGCCCTGCTCAAGAAATTGCGATACGAACGGCGGAATCACGATGCCGGCATCGATGGCTTTGTTGGCAAAAGCCACTGGCATCTGGGTAAACGGAATGATCTTCACATCTACGTCAGCAATCGAGACACCCGCGGTCTCCAGCATCTTGCCGGCTTCGTAGGTGGACACGGATCCCACGCCATTGCTGGCGATGACCTTACCCTTCAGTTCTCCCAAGCTCATGATCTTGCCCTTGAGATCGGGTCGCAACATCAGGTTATGGCCGATCGGCGTCGATACGCGGTCCGCGATGATCACAATCGGCAGGCCCTTCTCGATCGCATTGAAATAGCCGGCCGAGATGCCACCGGCGATGATCTGCAGCCGGTTCGTGGCAAGCAGTGCCATCGTGTTTGCGGACGTGTCGATGTCGTCGATCTCGACCTTGATGCCGACGTCGCGAAAATAGCCCTTTTCGATCGCGATCAATTCGGCCCCGTTCGAAACTGAGCGCGCGATCCCGATGCGGACATTCTCCTCGGCCGCTGCAGGCGGCGCCAGGCAGACCGCCGCTGCAATGCCCCATGCGGCTGACTTGATGCCGCGCAACGCACTCATATTGCCTCTAACTCCGCACACGCCGTCAAATCCGTTATTAGCATGTCTGTGGCCCGGCCCCTTTGCGGCAACAGCGCGCAGCATCGGCTCACGAGTTGCCGGCCGGCTTGACGAAATAGCACCCGTCGCTGTCGCGACCGAGCTCCACGCTGGTTCGCAAGGCTTCAAGCTCGCGTACGATTTCGCGCCCGTCGCGGCTTCCCACCGCAGCCATGAGCTGCTCGAAATGTTTCGGTCCATCGGCAAGTGCGGCCGCAACCGAGGCGAAATGCTTGCCCTCGAAGCGCGGCGGCTCGGGGACGCGGGATTCGAGGCGGTCGTGACTGCCAAACGGCCAGGTCAGATCGAAGCCCGCCTTGGCGCCGATCCGGCTACTGGTGATGGAGGGATCGAGCGGCAGCGTACGCATGCCGGACACAATCACGAGGTCGCGGTCGGGCTGGAACCGCGTCGCCATCGCCCAATCCATCTGTTCGTCCGAGGTGATATCGATGTCAGGATCGACCACGTAGATGTTCTTCACGTTGACGAGTGCGCCCATACAGGCCGCAATGGCGTTACGCGCCTCGCCGGGCACGCGCTGGCGCAGCGCCACGCGGACGTTGAAATTACCGCCGCTTGACGTCGTCGCATAGACGGCGACGGGCTCGCGCACCGCGCTCTCAAGCGCCTGCCAGATCATTACCTCCGTGCGGACCGACGTCAGGACGGCGGTGTCAGTGCGGCTCATGGCGCGTCCCCCGATGGTCGCGGTCTGGAACAGGGCATCGCGACGGCGCGTGATGGCGGTAAGGTGGAACACCGGATTGCGCTTCACGGCGCCGTAGTAGCCGAGGAACTCGCCATAAGGGCCTTCCGCCTCTACGTGACCTCGCGGGTCAAAGTATCCTTCCAACACCACCTCGGCGTCGGCCGGCACGCGGATGTCGTTGGTGATGCACTTGACCACCGGCAGCGGTACGTCGCGCAGCGATGCGACGATACCGAGTTCATCGACCGGCATACGCATCATGGCGGCAACGTGGTCGATCGGATGCGCTCCGACCACGAAACTGACCGGCAACGGCCTGCCAGCGGCGGCGCTCGCCTCGTAGAGCGCGCGCAAGTCGCTCGGCGATACCAGGTCGACCCCGGTCTCACGACGCCCGCGCAGCATTAGCCGCCGGATGCCCACATTGGTCCAGCCGGTCCTGGCATCTACCGCATAGTCGATCGACGCCGAAATATAGGGAGCGCCGTCGAGGCCGTGCTGGAGATGCACGGGCAACGCCGTCAGGTCAGCTTCTTCGCCAACGAGCACTACCTCTTGGGCCGGCGCTTCCGCAGCGCTCACCTCCACGATCTGCAGCTTATTGGCGAGCCGGCGCCTGATCTCCGCTGCCAGCCGTTCCGGCGGGACCCCAAAAGCGCGAGCAATGCGGCTTCGGCACGACATCACGTTGCCGACCAGTTCCTGTTGTTCGGGGCCAACTGCCAGAAAGTGTACCGCACGCGGATTGCCATCGAGGATTTCGGCGATATCGGCGAGGTCGACCCGCGCCTCGCGCCGTTCAAGTTCGTCGGCAGCGGCAAGATTCTCGATGAAACGGCGCAGGCGGAACTGATCGAGGTCTGCTGTTACAAGACTCGTCCCGGTACCGGGTTTATCGATTACATCCATGCCTGACCTTTGGGTTTACCCGTTCGCATGAATGTACTGCACTCGAGGGTATCCGCAAAATGACGCTTGCGCTTCGTTGTCAACGGCGAGGCGGTGCAATAAACAATGCGGGCGCATTCACGGAGGAGCCCATGCTTTCGGAAGCTGACCGCAACAAGGCTGCCGACATCCTCATGACAGCTGAGAAGGAGCGCAAACAGGCGGTTCAGCTCTCCAAAACTTGGCCCGAGATCACACTGGACGATTCTTACGCCATCTCGACCGAGGTGATGAAGCGCAAGGTCGCTGCCGGCGCCAAGCTGATCGGCCACAAAGTGGGCCTCACATCGAAGGCAATGCAGCGATCGTCCCAGATCGATGAGCCGGACTACGGTCACTTGCTCGACAGCATGATGATCGCCGACGGCGCCAAGGTACCGCACGAGAATTTCTGTCTGCCGCGGGTGGAGGTTGAACTGGCCTTCGTGCTCGGCAAACGGCTCCTGGGGCCCGGTATCGGACTTACGGATGTGCTGCGCGCAACCGAATACGTCATACCGTCGTTGGAGATCGTTGATGCACGGATCCAGGACCCGCGCAAGATCGTAGATACGGTGGCGGACAACGGGGCCGCCGCCGGCATCGTGTTAGGCGGGCGACCGGTCGGGCCAATGGACGTCGATCTGCGCTGGGTCGGCGGCATTATGTATCGGAATTCCGAAATCGAAGAAACCGGCGTTGCAGCGGGCGTGCTTGGACATCCGGCGCTGGGCGTTGCGTGGCTGGCCAACAAACTCGGCGCCCACGGCGTCGCACTGGAGCCCGGCCATCTCGTTCTGGCGGGCTCGTTTACCCGGGTGGTGTTCGCCAAAAAAGGCGACACGCTGCACGGTGATTTCGGCGCCCTCGGCGGCATCGCGGTTCAATTCGTGTAGATGCACATGCCACGCAACAACGGGGGTAAAGTGAAGCGCGCCCACCCTCCAGTGCGTCCAATTAATCGAAAATCGGCTCCAAATTGGAGAAAATGATGGAACTCCCCCGTAATCGTTTCAAACACGCCATCGCGGCTCGACAGCTTCAAATCGGTCTATGGTGCAGCCTGTGCAGCAATATCGCGGCCGATATCGTACGGGACTCAGGCTTCGACTGGCTGCTACTTGATACCGAGCATTCCCCCAATGAAATCCCCGACGTTCTGTCGCAATTGCAGGCGGGCGAAGGGGGCGCCGCAACTCCGATCATCCGGCCGGCGTGGAACGACATCGTCATCATTAAGCGGTGCCTCGATCTCGGAGCGCAAACGTTGCTGGTGCCTTATGTACAGAATCCCGATGAGGCGAGACGCGCCGTCGAGGCGGTACGCTATCCGCCCGGCGGCATGCGGGGCGTGGCCGTCGCAAGCCGCGCCAGCCGTTACGGGCGCGTCACCGACTATTTGAAGAAGGCAAACGCCGAAATCTGCCTGCTGGTCCAGGTTGAAACTCGCAGCGCGATGCAACATCTTGAGGCCATTGCTATGGTTGAAGGCGTCGAGGGCGTGTTCATCGGCCCGTCGGATCTGTCGGCGTCGCTCGGTCATATCGGCAATCCTGCCCATCCGCAGGTGCAAAAGGCACTGGAGGATTGCGTCCGCCGGCTCAAGGCCGTTGACAAGCCGGCCGGCATTCTCAGCGGCAACGAAGAGGAAGTGCGGCGCTATATCGGCTGGGGCTACACATTCGTCGCGGTCGGCTCCGACGTCGGTCTGCTGGCGCGCGGTGCCGACGCGCTGGCGAAGAAGTTCAAGAGCTGACCGGGCGATGGGTGAATTCGGCATCGGGCAGGCAGTACCGCGGGAGGAAGACCCCTATCTGGTGCGCGGCGCCGGGCGCTATGTCGACGATGTGCAGCCACTTGGACAGGCGCGCGCCTATGTGCTGCGCTCGCCACACGCCCACGCCGACATCGTGCGAATCGATGCGACGAAAGCGAGAGGGATGCAGGGCGTCCTTCTGGTCCTGACGGGCGAGGAGACTGAGGTGCTCCGGCTCGGTCCGCTGCGGCCGCTTACCCCGCGCAAGCGGCGCGATGGAACGCCGGCCTTTATTTCCCCACAGCCGTTCTTGGCGCGCGCACGGGTACGTTATCCGGGCGATCCTGTGGCCTTCGTGATCGCCGAAACGCCGGAGCAGGCCAAGGACGCTGCTGAGGCGATTGCGGTCGAATACGATGCGCTGCCCGCGGTGCCGACCACGGCGGACGCCGTCGCACCGAACGCCCGCGCAGTGTGGGAAGAGTGCCCGGATAACCAGGCCTTCACGCATGCGGCGGGCAATCAGGCAGCGGTCGCGAAAGCCATGGGCGCGGCGGCGCATGTGGTCCGGCATCGCATGGCTATCAACCGGCTCACCGCCAATTCGATGGAGCCGCGCGGCTGCATCGCGGAATACGCCGCCCGGGAAGCGCGCTACACTCTGCGCTGCACCGTGCAGGGACCGCACATGATCCGCCGGATCATCGCAACCGAAGTATTTGGGGTTGCGGAGACGCAATTTCGCATCATCGCGGAAAATGTCGGCGGTAGCTTCGGCATGAAGGGCGGGCTCTATCCCGAATATGTACTGGCGGCGCTTGCGGCTCGTCTCATCGGCCGACCGGTGAAGTGGATCGCAGAACGCAGCGAAGGATTGCAGACTGACGAGCACTGCCGTGACAACATCACCGACGCCGAACTTGGGCTCGACCACGACGGGCGCTTCCTGGCATTTTCGGTGCGGACCTTTTGCAACATCGGCGCCTACTACACGTCCGACCGCAATGCCGGCCCGCCGACCAACAATCTCGGCGTGCTGGCCGGCACTTATGTGATCCCGGCGATCCACGTCGAAACGACCGCCGTGTTGACTAACACGATGATGACTGGCCCCTATCGCGGCGCCGGGCGCCCCGAGGCGGCCTACGTAATGGAAACAATGGTCGATGTCGCAGCGCGCCAGCTAGGCATCGATCCAGTCGAGCTGCGCCGCCGCAACATGATCCCGGCTGGCGCGATGCCGTACAAGACGGCGCTGATATACACCTACGACTGCGGCGATTTCGGAAAGAATCTCGAGGACTGCCTCAGACTCGCGGATCATGGGGGCTTTGCGATGCGCCGCCGCGAATCGAAAGCGCGCTGCAAGCTGCGCGGCCTCGGCATCTCCTCGACCGTCGAGGCCTCCAATGCCGGTTTCATCGAGCATGCCGAAATCCGCTTCGATCCCACCGGTACTGTCACGGTCTCGGTCGGCACCCACGATCACGGCCAGGGCCACACCACCACGTTCCGGCAGATCGTCTCGGACCGGCTCGGCATTCCCCCCGATCGCATCCGCTTCAACTACGGCGACACCGATCAGATCGCGATCGGCACCGGTACCTTCGGCTCGCGCTCCACCGTGTCGGCTGGCACGGCTATGATCATGGCTGCCGAAAAGATCGTCGCCAAAGGCCGGCGCATCGCGGCACACCTGATGGAGGCGGGCGAGCACGATATCGTCTTCGCGCGCGGACGATTCGCGGTGGCCGGCACCGACAAGGCAATCGATCTCGTGCAGGTTGCCCGCGCTGCCTTCGTGCCCGCCCGATTGCCCCGGGATATCGAGCCTGGCCTGTTCGAGACCGGCACCTTCGCGGGTGGCGAGCGCACCTATCCGAACGGCTGCCATATCAGCGAGGTTGAGGTTGACATCGAAACCGGCGAAGTTGCGCTGGTGTGCTACGCCGCCGTCGATGATGTCGGCCACATGATCAATCCGCTGCTGGTCGAGGGCCAGCTTCATGGCGGCATCGCGCAGGGCGTCGGCCAGGCGCTGATGGAAAACATCGCCTACGATGCTTCTGGCCAATTGGTATCCGGCTCATTTATGGACTACGCCATGCCGCGCGCGGACAATTTCTGTAAGTTCGTACTGGGCGAAAACGCAGTGCCGACCAAAACCAACCCGCTCGGCGTCAAGGGCGCTGGCGAATCCGGCACTGTCGGTGCTCTGTCATCGGTCATGAACGCCGTCAACAACGCCCTGGCGCAGGTCGGCGCGCCTTACGTGCAGATGCCGGCGACGCCCGAGAAGGTGTGGCGCGCGATGAGGGCCGGCCTTCGTGTCGCGTAGTCGGGGCATCTTCCGTGACCCACCACATCCTCATCGCCGGCGGCGGCATCGGTGGCGTTGCGGCGGCGCTCGCGCTGATCAATCGCGGCTACGACGTCGACGTTTACGAACAGGCGCCCGAACTCAAGGAATTCGGCGCCGGCGTCCAGATCAGCCCAAATGGTACGCGCTCCCTGCATGCACTCGGCGTCCTGGAGACGCTGCGGCAGCTCTCTTGCGATACCGAAGGCAAGGAGGTCCGCCTGTGGAACACAGGCCAGACCTGGAAATTATTCGATCTCGGGGCCGAGGCGATCGAGCGCTACGGCTTTCCCTACGTCACGGTGTTCCGCCCCGACCTTCTACAGGTGCTGGTCGATGCGGTACGCGCCAGGAAGCCGGACGCAATCCATCTCGGTTGGCGCGCCGCCGGCGTGACCCAGCGTAAGGACCGGGTGATCCTCGAATCCGAGAGCGGCAAGACCGTCGAGGGCGACGCCCTGATTGGCGCCGACGGGGTGCATTCGGTCATTCGCCACAAGCTGTTCGGCGGCGACCGCGCGCGCTTCTTCGGCATGATCGCGTGGCGCGGCGTGATCCCGATGGAGCGGGTACCGCAGCACATCAGCCGCGAGAAGGCAACCAACTGGATCGGAGTTGGCGGCCATGTGGTCCATTATCCGCTGCGCGCCGGCAAGCTGATGAATTTCGTCGGTATTCAGGAACGCGCCGACTGGCAGGTCGAATCGTGGACCACGCAGGGCACTGCGCGGGAGTGCGCCACTGACCATGCGGGATGGCATGCGGACGTGCAGGCGCTGATTGCGGCGTCTCCGAGCCTGTTCAAATGGGCCCTGATGGGACGCGACCCGCTGCCGAAATGGACGGTCGGCAACGTCACATTGCTGGGCGATGCGTGCCACCCGACACTGCCGATGCTCGCACAGGGGGCCGTCATGGCGATCGAGGACGCCGTGATTCTGGGTCGTTGCTTCGACAAATATGCTGACGTCGCCACCGCGCTGTCGCGCTACCAGGATGCTCGCATCGCCGTCACCAGCCGCAGGGTCGTGGGCGCAAACGAGAATGCCGCGCGCTTTCATAATCCGGCACTCCGCACTGAGGAGGGCGGCACCACCTATGTGGATCGCGAATGGAGTCGCGAAGCCATCATTCGCCGTTACGAATGGATTTTCACCTATGACGTCAATGCGGTTGATATCTGAGCTCGTCGAGATGCGCAGCCCGCGGCACCTTATTCGCTTGGCCGGAGTTCGCCAGCGAGCCGTTCGAGCGTCGCCCCTTTCACCGCACGCTCAGCGTTCTCCGGGTGCACACGGTTAACGTCGGCGTGCAGGGCTTCGATCTCGAATTTACTCCAAAGATGTAGTACCTGTCCCCGATCGGACGCAAGGACGTGAACCGATGATCGATCTCCCCGAAGTCATCCTGCGGCTCGGCGCCGCGACGCTGATCGGCGCCGCAATCGGGCTCAATCGCGATCTCCACGGCAAGCCGATCGGTGTGCGCACTCTCGGGCTCGTGGGCCTGGCGAGCGCGATGGCTCCGCTGGCGGTTGTGTCGGACGCCGGCGAAGGCGTCGATTCCGCCAATGCGGCGAGCCGCGTCATCCAGGGCGTAATGACAGGCATCGGCTTTCTTGGCGCGGGTGTGATCGTAAGGCGCAATGTTGGTGACCGCATCCATGGACTGACCAGCGCCGCCTGCGCCTGGACCACGGCGTGCCTCGGTCTGATGTGCGGGCTGGCGGCATGGCCGATCGTCGCGGCCGGTGTGGTGCTGGTGTTCGCATTGCTGGTGTTCGGTGGGCCGTTTGAGCGCATGTCCCACCGCTGGCTCAGCTCGCGTGGCGGTGCATCGGCCGAACATGAGGCTGCCGAGAAGTCCAGGACGTCGTCCGAATGAACCGAGCACCGATGGTGACACCGCACGCTTGAAACGATCGCCTGCACCTGCTCTCATTCGTCGCCTACGGCGGCAGAAAAGGATTTTTGAGCATGCCATCATTGAGCGATTGGAATGTTCCGCCCGACGAGCAGCCTAAAGCCACCGATTATGATTTCGATCTTGAGACCGCCATGAGCGCCGTGGTGGGCCTGCGCGCGATAGTTCCGGAAGATGCTTTCACGGCCCAGATACTCGGCACCGAACGGGCCGGAAACGGCGTGGTGATCCGCGGCAGCGGGCTCGTGCTCACGATCGGATACCTGATTACGGAGGCGGAAACGATCTGGCTCAGTCCCAGTGTGGGCCCACCGGTGCCGGGCCACGCTCTTGCCTATGATCAGGAAACCGGGTTCGGTTTGGTGCAGGCTCTTGCGCGGCTCGATCTGCCGGCGCTGCCGATCGGCCATTCCGGCAAGTCCCAGATCGGCGAACGCGTTGTCGTGGCCGGCGCCGGAGGACGTAAGCGCTCGGTTGCGGCGCGCATCGTCGCCAAGCAGGAGTTCGCCGGCTATTGGGAATATGTGCTGGACGAGGCGATCTTTACTGCGCCGGCTCACCCCAACTGGGGCGGTACGGCCATGATCGGAGCCTCCGGGGAACTGCTGGGCATCGGCTCGCTGCAGCTCGAGCAGGGTCGTGAAAGGAGCAATTCGGATCATCTCAATATGATCGTGCCCATCGATCTCCTCAAGCCGATCTTCGATGATCTGCTACGCAATGGCCGACCTAGCCGCCCGCCGCGCCCGTGGCTTGGCCTATATGCGGCCGAAATCGATGACCGGATTGTGATAATTGGGGTCGCGGACCGCGGCCCGGCGCAACGTGCCGGCCTGCGCGCCGGCGATATCATAGAGACCGTCGGGGGTAAGGATGTCCGTGGGTTGGCCGCGATGTTCCGTCAGGTCTGGTCGCTCGGCCGGGCAGGAGCCGAAATTCCCATCCGGCTGAATCGCGACGGGCATACGTTTGACCAGAAGATCACGTCAGCCGATCGCAGCAGATTTTTCAAAGCGCCCCGGCTGCATTGAAAGCGAACGGTCGTTGCGTATCAGCGAGCTGACGATCCTCACTCTTCGTCCCGGTGGAGCATCATCGCCTTGCCGAGGCGCGGCCCCGTATTCCTCTTCCTCTTCAAACACGCGCTTGCACGGCATTGCCAACCAATGTCTTACCGAGCGACCAGATCGCACCTGGAACTCGATGAGTGGCAGCAATGACATCGTCGAAGGCATGCTCGATCAGGTCGCAATCCTCATCCGTGATGATGAGGGGCGGTAGCAGCTTTATGGTGTGGCTCGCGTGCCCGGCGACCTGAGTCAGCACCTGATAATCCTTGAACAGCGGGATAGTGACCAGCTGGCAAAACAGCCCCTTGTTCGCAGTTTCCAGTAAATTCCAGCTTGCTTTCAGCTTCAAAGAAGTCGGCGGCCCGAACTCGATCCCAATCATCAGACCTTTACCTCGAACCTCGCGCACGAACTCGTACCGCTCAAACAGACGCCGGAAAGTAAGCCGCAGCCGCTCACCGAGTCTTTCGGCACGGGCTATGATGCGCTCCTGCTTCATGACTTCGAGAGTGGCGATGCCGGCAGCCATGGCGAGATCGTTTTTTGCATAGGTCGACCCGTGCACTACGGCGCGATCGATGCGATCAAAAATTTTGTCGTATAGGCGTTTACGGGTCAGTACAGCACTCACCGGCACGTGCCCGCCAGACAGCGCCTTGGCAAGCAGTACCATGTCGGGCTCAACCCCCCAATGCTCGACTGCGAGGAACCGCCCGGTGCGCCCAAGACCCGTCTGAATCTCGTCGGCGACGAACAGCGTACCATGACGGCGGCACAGCGCCGCCGCATCCCGCAAATAATCGTCGGCGGGCATGTTGACGCCCTTGCCCTGGATCGGCTCGACGATGAATGCCGCAATGTCCCGTGACGCAAGTGCGCGCTCGAGTGCGGCGAGATCATTGAATGGAACCACGCGGCAGTGCGGCAGCAATGGCTCGAAACCGTTTCGGAAGATGGCGTCACCGTTGAGCGAGAGGGAGCCGTTGGTCAACCCGTGAAACGCATGCTCACAGTAAACGATGCCGGGGCGGCCGGTGGCACACCGCGCAAATTTGATTGCAGCCTCGGATGCTTCGGTGCCGGAATTCGCAAAGAACACCTTATCCAGATAGGGTACGAGTTCGAGCAATCGCTTGGCCAACAGGCCAGCGAGCGGAGAAACATCGAATTGGACCAGATTGGGCAGATCCGCATCAAGCACGCTCTTGAGCGCTTCGCGCAGTGCCGGATGATTGCGGCCAATCGCGAATACGCCATATCCACTCAGAAGGTCGAGATATTTGTTACCGTCGCGATCGAATAGGTATTGTCCGGCGCCGCGGCAGAACCCCACGTCATAACCGATTGTGCGGAGGACCCGGACCATCTGCTCGTTAAGATGGCGCGCATGCACCTCATATCGATCGGCTTCGTTCTGCGCATACAGCTGCGCAATATTCAAATTCATGAGCGGGCTGTCGGACGCATAGATCAAGTGGGGCCGATGACTCAACTGGGCTTCCTCCTCCCTTCGTAATTCAGCGGTTGCCGAAATGCCGCCGGAAACGATTGGTAAAGTGGCAGTTCGCTATAAGTTGGGTAAGCACGTCGCTACCAGGAGGCATCATGCGCTCCTTTCTCGCAATCTGGGCTGCGACATTTTTGCTTGCAGGCCACGCCGCCGCTGCCGATCCGACCGGCGAATGGCACACCGCCAATGGGCTTGCCAACATTCGCATCGACGACTGCGGGGGCGTCCTTTGGGGCATCATCTCGTGGGAGAAGGACCCTGGAGGGGTGGATTTGTATAACCCCAATCCTGCCGAGCGCAGCCGCCCGACGCTTGGGCTGCACATCCTTTTGGCGATGAAGCCGACCAAACCCGGCCTTTGGGAAGGTGAGGTCTATAACGCCGAGAACGGCAAGACCTATGATTCGCGAATCAGCCTGACTTCACCGGATGTCTTGCGAATCGAGGGCTGTGTACTTGGCTTCCTGTGCGGCGGCGAGAGCTGGACACGAGTCAAGACGTCCGGAGATCTCGCCACGCCGCAACGGTCACCCGCCCCACAACGCACCAGCAGGCCCAAGCAGGCGCTTTCTGCGACCCCCACCGCTTGTTCAGGCATTGCGGATGGCACGGGGTCGGCCCATAAGGGCGGGCTGAAATAGCACTGCCGCCGCAAGCGTGCAGCAAAGCGACAGCGCCAGCAATTTGCCCATGCTGGACGTTCCAGGATGGCTTGATAGCCAGAGGCTGCCAAATGCGGTTGCGGTCGTAGCGGCGCTGAAGATAACAGCGCGTGTCAGACTTGATTGAAGGAACTTGGTGCGGCCCGCACGCCACGCTAGGATGTAATAGATCTTAAAGGCGACGCCGACGCCGAGCAGCAGCGGCAGCGCAACGATGTTGGCAAAATTGAGCGGCAGACCGATCAGCACGCAGAGTTCCAGCGTTACGATACCTGCCAGTATGAGCGGAACGAGGGTCAGCAGCACATCGCCGAACCGGCGCAGCGTAAGCCATAAGAGCATTGTGATAGATCCCAGCGCCCAAGCGCCCGCCTCAATGAATGCCCGCACGACGGTATTGCCGGACTCGAGAATCGAAATCGGGCCGCCGATCGCGTTCGGCTCGACCGCTAGGACCGCTCTCGCAAATGCGCGGATGTTCTCGTTGTCATCGGGATTGCCTTTTGGCATCGCCTCGACACGAATGTTGCCATCCCTGCCACGCCAATTGTCGATGACTTCAGGCGGCAGATTGTCGATCGATACAGGCTTAGCCTGTACGAGATTGCGGAAATCGTCCAGGTTGCTCTTGATCGGCACGATGAATACATCTTCTGCGCGTTTGCGTACGGCCTGATCCGCCGCGGCGAGTTCTGACAATGCGGAGGCGAGACGCAGTGAAGCATCGGCCCCTCGCCCCGCCTGTTCGGCTGCCGCCTTGGTAAGACCGTCAATTGTCCGCTTGAGCGCCTCGATGTTGTCCGCATCGGACGGTGTTGGTCGCGGTGGCGCACGCAGAACAGGATTGAGGGCGGCCGCAGCCTCGGCAATCTTGCCGAGCTTTTGCGGCTGATCGGTAGGGACAAAATCCGCCATCGTCACAACGCTATCAACCTCGGGCAGCGCCTTGAGCCGCTCGGCTGTCTGATTGGCCGCAGCAGTCGAGGGCACCAGCACATTGATGGAATTGGCCGCGACGGTCGGGTCACGCCGCAGATCCAGATAAGTCGCAATCGACTCCACCTTCGGACTACGCAAGTTCATCGGGTTGAAGTCGAAGTGAAGATTGAACAACAGCGGCAAACCCGCAATCGCGAGCCCAAGGGTCACCACGATGATTGGACGCCGGCGCTTTTCCAGGAAATCGTCAACCGGCGCCAGCCAGGCAAATCCGAGCCCTTCCGGTTCTCCGGCCGGATGAAGCACGTAGAGTAATGCGGGCAGCACCGTAATGCTGGTGATGTATGCGACCATCATTCCGGCGCCGGCAATCACGCCGAGCTCCGAAACGCCCCGATACGCGGTCGGGAGGAACGACAGAAATCCCGCCGCAACAGCAGCAGCCGCAAGGGTCAGCGGGATTCCGGCGCGCACGCCGGCGTGGAGCAGCGCCTTGCGCAAGTCCGGCATTTTGAACCGTTCTTGGCGGTAGCGAACGCTGAACTGAATACCGAAATCGACGCCTAGACCGATAAACAGCACCGCGAAAGCAATCGAAATAAGGTTGAGCGCGCCAACCAGCATCAACCCGACCATGGCTGTAATGGACAAGCCAATGAGCAGAGCAATCACGACGGCAAGGATGATCCGGAGCGACCGCAACGCCAGCCAAAGAATGAACAGCACCAGCCCAAACGTGACGACCCCGTTGGCGAAAGCGCCGTCCTTGACGGTGGCGAATTCCTCGTCGGCGATCGGAACCGGGCCGGTCAGCCGCACACGGGCCTGAAAGCGCGAGGCCAGGTCAAGGCTCGCGGCGGCAGCCCTGATCGCGTCAGCCGCCTCCTTTCCGGGCTCCAGGGCTGTAAAATCAAGCTTAGGCCTGACGTCGATAAGGCGGCGCAGATCGCTCGGCGTTGACGGCGCGCCGTTCATCAGTTCATGCCAAGAGAATGTAGCCGGACGGCCGGCCAACACGTTCTCGAGCGTTACCGCTGCCGCAGCGAACGGGCCCGCCACATCGTCGAGCGTCAGTTCGTGCTCGCGCACGCCGGCCAGGACCAGCGCGATCATTTGGCTGAGGCCGCGCAAGCTGGGATCCACCACGGGAACGCGTATCAGGGGGGCGGCCGCCGCCAGTTGCGTCGTTACCCCGCTGACTTCCTCTTTTGATCTGAATAAAATCCCATTCTGCGCAAAAAAAGGCGTTCCGCCTAGCTGCGTTACAGATGGAAATAATTCTTTATTGTCTGCCAGCTTATTTGCAAGCGCGGAGCGCGCGAGCGCGGCCAGCTCGGGGGTAGGCGCGTCTACGACGAGGAGTATATTGTCATAGCGTTGAGGAATAGATTTCTCGAATTTAAGCTCTCTCTGCCGCCAGGGAAGTTTTTCTGAGATCAACGTATTTATATCAGTGTTGATTGAGAAATGTTGCTCGGAATAGTACGCTGCCGCTGCAGCGATCAACATTGCCACCGTAATCGTTCCATAGGCATGCCTAGTACAAAAGCTGATAATAGCAACAATCGCTCTCTGCACCATGCTGTCTGATTTCCTGCTCTGTCCCTCCCATAAGGGAGGCCACCTGAACGAACGACGTTCGAGTCCTACATCTGCAACCGGTTGAGATCGAAACCGTTACATAACCACACACGGCAAAACGCTAGACTATCTAGACTATATTGTGACGCACCTTCCTACCTAACGTCCCCTGGTCAGATCTTCCAGGGGGGACCTCGCAACACAGGGATGAGTTTAGCATGCTGCTTAACCACAGTTAGGGCGTAAGGCAGCCCGAGTTTGGCCTTCAACGAGAGGGCGATAGGTAGGCGATAGGTATAGTAATAATTCGAATTGGTGGTGCACCCACAACCGTGATCCATGCTAGGAACATCGGTGAGGGTGAGGGGCTTCATCCGATCAAGGTGCATAACCGGTGCCGTCAAACGGCCCGGGACGAGTTCGTTGCTGGCCGTAGAGCCGGCGGGGACGTGAGTGTCTTTTCAGAAGAAAGAGCCAGGAATGAAGATACCGTTCTTCAAGGAGATGAAGATCAGCATCTACCTGCTCAAGCAGCGGATGCTTGGCCGCAAACGCTACCCACTGGTGCTGATGCTGGAACCCCTGTTCCGCTGCAATCTCGCCTGCGCTGGCTGCGGCAAGATCGACTATCCGGATCCGATCCTTAACCGTCGACTCTCGGTCGAGGAGTGTCTGGCGGCGGTGGATGAGTGTGGTGCCCCGATGGTGGCAATCCCTGGCGGCGAACCGCTCATCCACAAAGATATCGGCGCCATCGTCAAAGGGATCGTGGCGCGCAAGAAATTCGTGTCGGTGTGTACCAACGCGCTGCTCTTGGAGAAGAAACTCGATCAGTTCGAACCTTCGCCGTACCTGTTCTTTTCCGTGCACCTTGATGGACTGAGGGAACACCATGATAAATCGGTATCCCAGCGGGGCGTATTCGATCGCGCCGTATCGGCGATCCGTGCCGCGAAAGCGCGTGGCTTCGCGGTCAATGTGAACGCCACTATATTCGAGGGACATTCGGCGGAGGATATCGCGGCTTTTCTGGACTTCGCCAAAACTCTCGACGTCGGCGTCTCGATTTCGCCGGGCTATGCCTACGAGCGCGCACCCGACCAGGAACATTTTCTCAGCCGGCGTAAGACCAAGGAGTTGTTCCGCCACGTATTTGCGCTCGGCAGGGATAAGGGCTGGAACCTGATGCATTCCGCCCTGTTCCTTGACTTTCTCGCCGGCAACCAGTCGTACCACTGTACGCCTTGGGGCATGCCGACCCGGAACATTTTTGGCTGGCAGAAGCCGTGCTACCTGCTCGGTGAGGGCTACGCAAACACATTCGCTGAGCTGATGGAAACAACGGACTGGGACGCCTACGGCACGGGCCGCTACGAAAAATGCGCGAACTGCATGGCCCATTGTGGATATGAGCCGACCGCAGCAGCCGCTACGTTTGCGCACCCGCTCGAAGCGCTACGGGTTGCACTATTCGGCGTGCGAACCGAAGGCGCGATGGCACCGGAAATATCGCTCGCGCGGCAGCGCCCAGCGCAGTACGTGTTCTCACGCCACGTCCAAAAGATGCTGGCCCAAATCGGGGAGCCCAAGGTTCGGGCCAAAGAAGCGGCGACTCGGAACTAGTGCTTGTCGCGCTGCCCAACTGTCGAGTGCGAGGCGGAACAGCGTGGGTATCTGCTTCGGGTGTCGCATCAGCGACAGAATGATGGCCTGAAAGTCGACCTCGCCGTCAGCGTTTGTCGCCACCAGCGCCGCGGGCGGCAGCGCACGGTGGGAAGGATCCGTGATGACCCGGAATGCTGCGAACGGAACCCGATGCTCGACCGCGATCCGCGCCGCCACATGAGATTCCATATCTACGGCAATCGCGCCGGTCTTTTCGTGTAGTGTCCGTTTAGCCTGGGTGCAGACGAGAGGTACATCGGACCCCGCAATATCGCCAAATGAAACGTCCCGCAGGGGGGCTCGCTGCGGTGTCGCCTGCCTAACCATGCCCATCAGCGATTGCGCCCAGGAGTTGTCACTTGCGTAGCGGCCATTTTCTGCAACGATATTGCGCGCAACCACACACGAACCCGGCCTGAGGTGCGGCGCTAGTCCCCCGGCGATGCCGAAGCTTAAAATACCGTTACAGCCCTTCCGGATTGCGACCTCGAGTGAGCGCCGCAGTTGTAGCTGCCCTCCGCCGCAAACCACGGTCACGCCGGGGCCAGCCACAATGCGCGCTTCAAAAGCAAGGCCTGTCACAGCCACAAATCGTGGCCCATTAACACCCGCCAACAAAGCCCCCTGTATTCGGCTTTCTGAAATTGAAAATGCAGAAAGCCCGCCCCTCCGGCCACCGCGCTTAGCAAAATAAGCACGTGATTTGTGAGACTTCAAGTTTAGTTATCAATTAGTTAAGGAACGTGGCTTTTGTGTCACATGCCGAATGCGATGGCGCGACTGTTGCCAGATTTCAGACTCCGGTAACGGGCCAGAGCCCATAACGGAAAGTACCTGCGATAGCCGTGGTAACGCAGGTAGAATACACGGGGAAATCCGGTCGCCGTAAAGCGGGGTTCGGCCCAGAACCCATCGTCGCTTTGAGTTTTGGCCAGGTAGGCGATGCCGCGCGCGACGGCTTCGTGGTCGGTCCGGCCTGCTGCCATCAGGCCGAGCAGCGCCCATGCGGTCTGGGACGCGGTGCTGGGGGCACGCTCGTATCCGCGATATTCGAGCTTGTAACTTGTTCCATCCTCGCCCCACCCTCCGTCAAGATTCTGGATCGAAACAAGCCAATCGGCGGCATTGCGGACGGGGTCGGATTCTGAGCCGAAGCCCGCTGCATTGAGCGCGCATAGCGCTGACCAGGTGCCGTAAATGTAGTTCATGCCCCAGCGCCCGTGCCAACTGCCGTCTTGAAGCTGGGTGTCGCGCAGATAGTCGACGGCGGCGCGCAGCATCATGCTGGTGTTGGGTCGTTCGCCGAGTTGGGCCAACATGGAAATACAGCGCGCCGTCACGTCTTCGGTCGGTGGATCGAGCAGCGCGCCATGATCCGCGAACGGAATGTTGTTGAGATAGTAATAGGTATTGTCGGCATCGAATGCAGCCCACCCGCCGTTGCGACTCAGCAAGCCTTCGATCCATTCGCGCGCGCGCGCGATAGCGTCGTCGTATTCACGAGTCGGTTGCCGCTTGCGCACGCGATCCAACACCATCGTCACCACGGCGGTGTCGTCGACATCCGGATAGTGGGGATTCTCATATTGAAAAGCCCAACCGCCCGGTCGGACGCTGGGACGCTGTGCCGCCCAATCGCCCTTCACGTCGAGGACCTGTCTCGGGAGCAGCCACTGCAAGCCGCGGCGAACACTTGCCGCTGCGGCGGCATCCCCGGCTTCCATCAAGGCGTGGCAGGCCAGCCCGGTATCCCACACCGGCGAGACGCAAGGTTGACAATAGGCCTCATGATCATTGACCACCACAAGCTTATCGACCGCGGTGCGCGCCAGCGCGGCATGTGGATGACCTTTCGGATAGCCGAGCACCTCAAACATCATCACCGTGTTAGCCATGGCCGGATAAATGGCTCCCAGGCCATCTTCACCATTGAGTCGCTCGGTGACGAAATCGACCGCGCGCGCGATGGCACGCCGACGTAGCGAAATCGGTAACCAAGGCTCGGCGGCGCGCAGGATTACGTCAATCACCCGGAATAACGCGAACCAGCCCGCATTCTGGTGAGGAGCCTTTTCGGGCGGACCGATCTCACGCGGGTTTTCCAGGAACAACTCGTCGATCGTCACGCCACGAGGGTTCTTGGCAATGGGCTTGAGCGCCTGCAGCACAAGAAGTGGCACGATGACGGTGCGTCCCCAATAGGAAATCTTGGTGAGATGAAACGGAAACCAGCGCGGCAAGAGCATGATCTCGACCGGCATGACCGGAACGCTGTGCCAACTCATCACCCCATAAAGTGCGAGCAAGACGCGGGTGAATACATTTGATTGCCTGGCCCCGCCGCGTGAGAGGATGGCCTCGCGTGCCCGCACCATATGCGCAGCGTCGGGAGAGTCGCCGATCATCTTCAGCGCAAAATAGGCTTTTACGCTCGCGCTCATATCGAAGTCGCCATCCTGAAACAGCGGCCAGCCGCCGTGGTCGCCTTGCTGGCGGCGCAGGTAGGCGGCGAATTTCTGTTCCAGCACCGGATCGAGCGGCTCATCAAGGTAATGCTTGAGAAGCACGTATTCGGCCGGGATCGTCGAATCGGCCTCCAGCTCGAACACCCAATGACCATCGCTGCGCTGACAGTCGAGCAGGGCTCGGGTCGCTGCCGTTATGGCCCTGTCAAGCGTGGAACGCTCGACGGCGGATATGGAAGATAGAGAAGATGGGTAACGCGATTCGTACTGCATGTCTGGGCGCCCGGAAGGCAGGAAGTTTGGAGGAATGGACGTTTGGATGTGAACTATTCACGACTGCATTACAAGGTCGGCCGCCCGCGCTCCAGAGCGCACTGCGCTCTCAATCGTGCCCGGCAGACCTGTGTCGGTCCAATCCCCTGCGAGTGCAAGATTGCGCCACACAGTCCTCACACCTGGACGCTTGGCATTCTGCGACGGCGTTGCCGCAAAGGTCGCGCGCCGCTCGCGCACGATCTGCCATGGCGGCAGTTCGGCCGGAACATTCGCGATCCTGCGCACATCATGCCAGATCATCTTCACCAACTCGTCCCGGCCTTGCTGCAACAACCGATCGGCTCCGCTGATGGTGACCGATATACGGTCCTCGAAGGCGAATATCCATTCGGCCGTCCCATTCAACACACCGATCATCGGCTCAAGTCCTGGTGGCGGCGCAATGCGGAAATGGGCATTGATGATGGCGCGAAATTCGTCGGGTGCTTGCAGTTGAGGGATGATCGAACGCGCCGCAGACGGCGGGACCGCAAGTACGACCGCATCTTCGGGCGCGACCGCAGTGACGCCACTATTGAAATCGAGCCCTGTAACCGTGTCCGCGACAACGATCAACCGACGCAGCTGATTGCCGAACCGAACAGCTCCAGCGTGGCGATTGAGATAGGCAATCGCAGGCTCCACGAAGGCCGCGCTCAGCCCCCGCGGTGCCAGATAGGGCCGGCAGGCCGAGCCGCCCCGCGCGATCGTTTCGCGTACAACCGCTCGCGCAAGAGCTGACGAAGACTCCTTTGGGTCGATGTTGAGGGCCGCAAGCAGAAACGGCCGCATAACCTTTTCATAGGCGGGTCCGCTACAAGAGACGATGCGGCCGAGCGGTTGGTCTGGTGTCGGCCACATCATCCGCGCCAGGGCAACGTAGTCGCGCGGCCGGGTGCCCGGTGCCCGGCGGTCACGATCGAACACCCACACTGGCAGTCGTCCCGCACCGAGATCGAGCGTCCACCGCTGCTTCGCGGCAAGGTCGACGAACGGAAAACGCGCACGCTGCGGATCGGTCAGCAGGGAGATCGCGCCGATGCGAGTTACAAAATCGAGCGCAGCCGTGTTCCCGGACAGCAGAATATGCGTGCCGTTATCAATGCGCAAACCGGTCACAGCGTCGTCATACGACCGGCAGCGGCCGCCGGCCTGATCGGTCGCTTCATGGATGACGGTTGCAATTCCGCGTGCGGCCAAAGTGACTGCGGCGGCGAGCCCGGCCAGTCCGGCGCCGATGATGTGAACCGACTGGGGCATCAGATAAGCGCGTAACGCATAATGATGGGCAGGAGCCGCATTCGACCGAGCCGAACAGGCAGACGCGGCGGCGCAAACCCGCGGGTCACCATGTGCTCCAGCTTAAGTCGGTAAACCTCGCCCATAATGCGTGGTGCCCGCACTGAGCGGCGTGAGGCGAACGACATAGTTTCATCGGCTTCGTCGAAGTGGTTGCGCGCTGCTTCGACAACCTGTGCGCAGGCGCGCTCAAGCCGCGGGCTCGCCAGAACGGTGGACGGATCAGTGGATTGGATGCCGGCCTCGACCAGGGCCTCTAGCGGCAGGTAGAGCCGTCCGGCCTCTGCGTCCTCGTCAAGATCGCGCAAAATATTGGTGAGCTGCAGCGCACGCCCCAAATGATGCGCAAGCTGCCGACCCGACTTGGGCTCAAGACCGAAGATTTTCACCGACAGTCTACCCACCGCGCTTGCCACCCGGTCACAATAAAGATCGAGATCCGACCACTTGGGAGCCCGAATATCGGCAGCGACATCCATTTCCATGCCGTCGATAACGGTCAGAAAATCCGCCTGCTCAAGACCATAATCCCGCACCGGTTGGGCGAGGTCGCAGGTGCGCACCGAAAAGCGGCCGAGGTAGAGAGCGTTGATGTCAACACGCCATGCCGCGAGTTCGGCGAACCGCCCTTCTCGCGGCTCCGGCGAATCCGCTATATCGTCGACTTGGCGACAGAAGCCATAGATCGCAAACATTGCGTCGCGCTGCGCCTTGGGCAGAATCCGCATCGCCAGATAGAACGAGCTGCCAGATGCGCGACTGGCGTTGGAGGTGCGATCGGGCTGTATCACGCGGGCACTCATGCATCCTTTGATCTGCGCAAGGCAAACCTGCCTCGCACGAGACGGGTGAGCAACCCTGTCGCCACCCCCGCCAGCGTGCCTCCCATAACGCCGATCTTGGTCAAATGCACGTTTTCACTCAATGGATCGCGGGTCTTAATAAGCCCTAATATCCGCCGAGCCAGGGTTGTGATGACGGCTACTTCAAGGGACAGCCGGAAATCCTCGATCATCGCGGCAAAACCGCGGCTCTCCTGCAGCAACGCATCAGTGCGATGCGCGAGAGCTTTCAGGCACCGCAGCAACGCCGGCGACGATTGCGCCGCGCCAAGCTCTTCGACCGTGGCGCCGGCGGCAGCCAAAGCGTCGAGCGGCACGTAAACGCGATCAAGGCGTGTGTAATCGGCGTGACAGTCCTGTATGTGGTTGTTGATCTGCAGCGCGGCACACAATGCATCGTTCGCTGGCCAGGTCGAACGGGGCTCGCCATGCACGTCGAGCACAAAGCGCCCAACCGGCATCGCCGAATAACTGCAGTATTCGATCAGCTCGTCCCAATTGTGATAGCGCCGCTTGGTGACGTCCATGCGGAACGCTGTGAGCAGGTCCTGGGCGTGGCGGGGTGGCAGGCGCCGCCCTTCAAGGACAACACGCAACCGGCGCGCCACTGCCTCGCCCTCAATATGGCCGAGAAGACCGGCTTCAAGCGCATCGAGATGGGCCAGCTTCGCATCCGGCCCAAGCGTCGGATGATCGGCGATGTCGTCGGCCGTGCGAACGAATTCATAAAAGGCAAGAATAGGGTCACGGTGCTTTGCGCTGATCAACAGGGATGCGACCGGAAAATTCTCATCCCTGTGACCTTTGCCGGACCTTAGCTCTGCCGCAGTGGTCATTTCGCCCCCGTGGCCTGAAATCGGCCTTTCCAAAAGCCACCCTTTCCACGTATCGATTGGAACGCGGAATTAAGGGTGAACATCAGATAAGCGAATGCCGTCGCCGGCAACGCCACTCCATACAAAGGCGAAATCCTATATATCCGCAGCGTCGGCAAGAACAGGAGGGCCATTATGGCCCACGCGCTGAATCCGAACAGGCGGGCGTATCCTGCTCCCGCGAGCGCTGCCATCGGCGGGACCACGAAGGTGAGCATCAGGGCCAAAACAGTGCCGGCGAGCTGCACCAGGGAATAGCCAAGCTGCGCATAGGCCGAGCGCGATACCATCTGTGCCACATCGGCCCAGCGTGGATAACTGCGGATGCTGGTGACACGATGGGTCAACCCCAACCAGATCCGCCCTTTTGCCTTGAACTTGCGGGCCAGCGCGCAATCATCGATCAGCGCATTACGGATAGCTCCGACACCGCCGATGTCCCGCAGTGTATCGGCACGCACCAGCATACACCCTCCTGCGGCGGCCGCGGTCGCACGGTCGCGGCGGTTGACCCAGGAAAACGGGTACAACATCTGAAAGAAAAAAATGAATGCCGGAACAAGAAAGCGCTCCGCCCTGCTGTCGCAGCGCAGCTTGACCATGAAGGACGCAAGCAAAGCGTCGCGCGAGATGGCGTGGGCAACGAGCCAGTGCAATATTTCGGGCGCATACACGATATCCGCATCCGACAAGAGAAAGTATTCGACCGGATGATCAAGAGCCTGGGCAACCGCGATGCCCTGGCTCAGCGCCCATAGCTTGCCGGTCCATCCGCTGGGCAGCGGCGCTCCAGATACGATCGTCACGCGATTCGCTGCGCTGCAATCGCAACCCACGCGCCACGCAATGTCCCCCGTGCGGTCGCGGCTGTTATCGTCGACCAGAACAACCGACCAAGGCCCACGATAGTCCTGGTTGAGCAGCGAATTGAGTGACGGGCCGATGACGTCGGCCTCATCGCGCGCCGGGATCACCACGGCGAGGCTGGGCCAGACCGCCGGCGGACGCGGATTGCCGTCGTCGCGCTCGGTGCAGCGCCAGAACGCACCGCGCCCAACGGCCAGATAGGACCATATCGCCAATGCAACGAATGCAGTGATTTCAAGGATCATTCTATCGTCGGTTACTTATGCGTCCGGCTTGCCGGACCTGTTGTATCCGGAAAACGAATACGCAATATAACGCGCTTGCGAGATTGAAGTTGCGGTTTCCGCGTTATCTACTTCTACAACGCCGGACGGCCGAAATCGAAGCCCTACAGCGTAGGATTTACCATGGCGGCAAATGACGGCGGCGCACAATTCGAAGCGCACCTGAGCGAGATTGCGGCGTCAACGGAAACTCTTCTCGATCGACTTCTTGGGCCAAGTCCGGCCGCCGGCGAACGCGCTCGCCCTGAACGCCTGCTAAAGGCCATGCGTTACGCGAGCCTCGGCGGCGGCAAACGCTTCCGCCCGTTTCTCGTGGTTGAAAGCGCGGCGTTGTTCGCAGTGCCACAGGAGCGGAGCCTGATGGCGGCGGCCGCGCTGGAATGCGTACATTGCTATTCGCTGGTCCATGACGACATGCCGGCAATGGACAATGACGATTTGCGTCGCGGCCGACCGACGCTGCACAGGGCATTCGACGAGGCGACCGCCATTCTGGTGGGCGACAGTCTTTTGACTTTTGCGTTCGATATTCTGGCCCGGCCCGAGACCCATCCGGACCCGGCGATCCGAAGCGCCCTGGTGCTCGGGCTTGCGCGCGCCGCAGGGCTCGGCGGCATGGCGGGAGGCCAGATGCTCGATCTCGCGGCGGAAGGTCGGTTTGCGGCGACCCAGCCGCAACTCGATCTGCCGGATGTCGAGCAGTTGCAGGCGATGAAGACCGGCGCGCTGTTGCGTTATGCCTGCGTCGCCGGGGCGATCCTCGGCAGCGCTGATGGGCGCAAGCGGACGGCGCTCGATCGGTTTGGCGCCACTATCGGAGAAGCCTTCCAGATCGCCGATGATATTCTCGATGTCGAGGGCGACGTCGCAACCGTTGGGAAGGCGACCCGCAAAGACGCGGATGCCCGCAAGGCAACCGCAGTCGGGATCCTGGGCGTTGCGCAGGCAAAGAAAAAGCTGTTTGGGCTGATCGAGCAGGCCGAAGCCGCCCTCGCGCCGTTTGGCCGTGATGCTGCACTGCTCCAGGCCGCGGCACGGTTTGTCGCAGAGAGGCGGGCTTGAGGGAAACGCCGGCCGGGTCGATAAAAAGCGGAAAGAGCGGGCCACAGGACGGGAGGAGCGATACGTGCGAATCAAGTTCATCGCGGCACGCTCTAAAATCTTGAGCGTCGTGACCTTCGCCGCCGCCGTAAGCGCCGCGTTGCCCGGCACAGCCAGCTCCAATGCGGCAGAGACCCCCAAAGTCACGATCGTGGTGTTCGCGCCGCCTTCGCTCGGTTCGGTTTTTCCAGCCATCATCAAGCGGCAGAAGTACGATATCGCCAACGGCATCGACATCAGCTTTGTCGAGCGGCCGCCTGACGCCTATGCGGCGCAGTTCAATTCGGGTGAGTTCAAGGTCGGCGGCAGCGCTTCGGTGCTGATCCTCGGCCTCGGCAATACGCGGGGCATCAGGATCGGCTACCTCTTCAACCTGTTTGATTACTGGGGCACGGCGGTTACAAACCGGTCCGACATCAAGACACTTGCAGATCTCAAAGGCAGGCAGATGGCCGCCGCCAAAGGCACTACCAATTTCACGATATTTGAATGGTTTGCGCAGCAGCAGGGGGTCGATCCGAAATCACTGCAGGTCCTCAATACGGCTACGCCAGGACTCCTTGGCTATGCGCTCGCGGATCGCGCCGATGCAGTGCAGATTTGGGAGCCCGCTTACTCGATGCTGCTTGCAAAGCGCCCCAGCATCCACACTCTCGATCTCAGCATAGCGAAGGTGTGGCACGACTATGCGGGCAGCGACTTTTTCCCAAATCTGGGAGTTGCCGCCCATCAGGACTGGATCGAGCAGAACCGTGAATTGATCCCTCGCCTCTACCGCACCTACAAACAGGCGGCCGAATGGGTCGTGGCTCATCCGGCCGAAGCGGCGCCACTGGTCGCCCCCGTCAAGGAGGACAGCGAACGTAGGGCTATTGCGGACATGATCCGCGACAATTCACGGCTGGCGATGAATCTTTATCCAGCAAGCAGGGCCGTGAAGGAGATCGAGGCGGTCTACCGGATGGGCATCGCAGTCGGTTTGTTCAAAGCGCTGCCCGATGCAACGTCGGTATACGGGGGCAAGCTTGAGTGACGCCGGAGACGTTCCGGCCAACCTTCGATCGCCGGCCAGAGAACGTGGACCCGAAGCAAGGCCGCGGCAGTTCGGTAAATTCGAGGGCGTGGTGGCGATGGCAGGCCTCGCGGTCGCGTGGCAGATCGCCTCGTACTTCTTCCCCAATTTTCTGTTTCCGACCGTTCCGGCCATTGCCGAGCGGTTCCTGGAGATATTTGTCTCGCTCGATACTGCGCTCGACGCATTCGCGACCGGCGGCCGCATCTTGCTGGGGCTCGCGGGCGCCTTCGTTCTGGGCGGCGCCCTCGCTGCCCTGATGGCGCAATCTTCCGTATTCGAGCGCTATGCCTATCCGCTGCTGAGCTTCAATCAGGGCATCCCGGCTCTGTCCTGGGTGGTCATCGCCATCATCTGGTTCAGGGGCATCGAATTTCGCATCTTCTTCATCATGGTCATGACGACGCTGCCCGCCTTCACGTTTCAGCTGCTCGATGCCTATCGTGCCATTTCCAACGATCTCTACGAGATGACACTGTCGTTTCGCCCGAGCCGTTTTGACCTGCTGCGCACGCTGATCTGGCCCGCGGTACTGCCCGGCATTCTCACGTCCTGGAAGGTCAATCTCGGCAATGCCTCGCGCGTCGTGGTGGTGGCGGAACTGGTTGGCGCCACCGGAGGGGTCGGTTATCAGCTCCTGCTGCAGCAGCAGGTCTTCGATATGGCCGGCGCGATCGCCTGGACCATCGTCCTGGTTATCTTCGTGCTGATCGTCCAAAGTCTCATCACGCTGATCGAAATACACGCCTTGAGCTACCGGGCGGTGTCGGAGCGTCACTCGTGAATGAGGAGGCGCCCGAAATCGAGTTCGACCGCGTGACCAAGTCGTTCCCCCGCACCGACGAGTCGGGCGGCACTTTCGACGCTGTGAGGGATTTGAGCTTTGCGGTGCGCCGCGGCGAGCTGTTAGCGATTCTCGGCCGCACCGGCTGCGGCAAGTCGACGACCTTCAACCTGATTTCCGGACTGCTGCGCCCTACCTCCGGACGCGTCACGGTGCAGGACCGCGATCCGTTCATGCAATTCGCATGGTTCCGCAGCAAGATCGGCATCGTGTTCCAGAACGATCGCCTGATGCCCTGGCGCACCGCCTTCCAGAATGTCGAACTGGGCCTTGAACTCAACAAGATGGAGAAGGACAAGCGTGCCGAGATCGTGGCGTCCTGGCTGGCGCGGCTCGGTCTTAAGGATCACGGCAATGATTTCCCCCATGCACTGTCCGGCGGCATGCGCCAGCGCGTCTCGATCGCGCGCGCCTTCGCCATCAAGCCGGAAATTCTCTTATGCGACGAGCCGTTCTCGGCGCTCGACGAGCACACCGCCAACGCGCTACGTGACCAGTTCCGCGTCCTGTTGGCGGAAACAAAGGCAACTGCGATCTTCATCACCCATTCGATCGAGGAGGCCCTGAAGCTCGGCGGCCGCCTGATGGTGTTCGAACGGCCGGCACGGATTGTCTATGAGGCCAGGCTTCACGCTGATATGACGGAACGCGATCGCGAAGACGTGCGGATCAACATCCGCCGCGCGCTGGCGGCGTGATGCGAGTATTCTTGTTCGAGCAAGCCCGATGGCCTGACACATTGGGAAAGAAGGGAATGGTGGAGAAGGCAACGAGCGCCGGCATCGGACAACCCGTCCGCCGCAAGGAGGATCTCCGCCTCATCACAGGTAACGGCAGGTACACCGACGACATCAACCTGCCCGGACAGGCTTACGCCGTGATGGTGCGTTCGCCCCACGCCCACGCGCACATCCGGGGGATCGACATCGCGCCCGCGCTGGCGGCGCCGGGCGTGCTCGCTGCGCTCACCGGGCGCGACCTCCTGGCTGATGGACTCCGGCCGATCCCCCACAAAGTGTGGTCGCAGCATCCCGCCGAACTGATGCTGCGGCCGCACAACGGCTTCAAGACGTTCACGGCACCCCATTATGCATTGCCGCACGACAAGGTGCGCTTTGCAGGTGAAGCGGTCGCGATGGTGATTGCCACCACCATCGCGGCCGCAAAGGACGGCGCCGAATTAGTGGAAATCGATTACGACACCTTGCCCGCCGTCAGCAATACGCATGAGGCGGCACATCCGGATGCGCCGCGCCTATTCGAGAACGCAGGATCGAACGTGGTGGTCGACGGCGAGCTCGGCGACCGCGCCGCAACCGAGGCGGCCTTCGCCCGCGCCGCCCACGTGGTCAAATTCGAGACCCGGGTGCAGCGCGTCACCGGCGTGCCGATGGAGCCACGCGCCGCTGTGGCCGAATTCGATCCCGGCACCGGGCGCTACACACTCTACGCGGGCAACGGCGGCGCCTGGCGGCTCAAGGACGATCTCGCCACGATTCTTGGCGTGCCGGCCCAACAGGTCCGCGTGATCATGCACGACGTCGGCGGCAATTTCGGAACCCGCGGCATGATCTATGCGGAATTCGCGCTCGTCGCGTGGGCGGCACGCCGCGTGGGGCGGCCGGTCAAGTGGACGGCCGACCGCCACGAAGCGTTTCTGTGCGACTATCAAGCCCGCGACCTCGCCGTAACGGCGGAGCTCGCTCTCGACAGGGACGGCAATTTCTTAGGCCTGCGCGGTTCGAACATCAGTAACGCCGGCGCTCACACGACAAACTACTCGCCGCTCCAAAAAGGCGTCGAGATCATGACCACGGTGTACCGGATTCCAGCGGCGCATTTCCGTGCCCGTGCGGTGGTGAGCAACACCTCACCGACCCGCCCCTATCGCAGCGCCGGCCGTCCGGAGGTCATGTATGTGATGGAGCGGCTCATCGATCTCGCCTGTCAGGAGCACGGTTTCGACCGGGTCGAAATCAGACAGCGCAATCTTGTGAAGGAAACCGAATTTCCCTACCGGAACGCACTCGGTATGGTCTATGACAGCGGCGCCTATCACCACACCATGGATTGGGCGTTGAAGATCGGTGATTGGGACGGCTTTCCGCAGCGCCGCGCAGCCGCCCACGCCCGCGGCAAGCATCGCGGCATCGCGGTCGCCAACTACATCGACACGGCGACCGGGGTGGCGCGCGAGCGCACCGAGATGACGGTTCACCCGGACGGCTGGATCGATGTCGTCATTGGCACGACGTCGCAGGGGCAGGGCCATGAGACGAGCTTTGCCCAACTCGTCAACGAATGGTACGGCGTGCCGATCGAGAAGGTGCGCATCATCACCCACGATACCGACATCGTGAAGTTCGGCGGCGGCGCCCATTCGGGCCGCGGCATGCGGCTCGCGAGCCTGATCATGTGGAAGGCGACGCAGGAGATTGTTGCGCGCGGCAAGCGCGTCGCTGCGCTGCTTTTGCAATCGAAGCCCGAGGCCATCGCATTCTCCGGTGGTCGTTTCGTGGTCGGGAATAGCGATCAGGGACTCGATCTGTTCGAGCTATCCGCCGCAATGCTGCGCCGCACCGACCTGCCGGAGGATTTGCGCGGGCCCCTCGCGGCGACCTGTGATCAAGTCACGCCCGAAGCGAGCTTTCCGTTCGGATCGCATGTCTGCGAGGTCGAGATCGATCCGGACCTCGGCACGGTTGCGATCGTCAAATACTCCGCCGTCGATGACGTGGGCCGCGCAGTCAACCCGATGATCATCGACGGCCAGACCCATGGCGGAATCGTACAGGGCGTCGGGCAAGCATTGCTCGAGCAATGCTTTTACGATACCCGGACCGGGCAGCTCCTGTCGGGCTCGTTCATGGACTACGC